>Ga0181573_10002207_pt1 | contig 18278 bp, 19 predicted proteins | sample 101ome_25_FD_148643 | JGI IMG/M metagenome (GOLD analysis project Ga0181573, IMG submission 148643) | Coastal salt marsh microbial communities from the Groves Creek Marsh, Skidaway Island, Georgia - 101409BT metaG (spades assembly) | ecosystem: Environmental > Aquatic > Marine > Intertidal zone... | reverse complement strand
GCTGATCAGTGGCATGGCAGGTGTTGCGATCCTTGTTTTACCCGAGGCGAGCCTGCCTGATAAAATGGCCGTTTTGTTAATTCCCGTCGCCTTGGCGGCCCCGTTTTTCTATGGGATCGAAGGGAACTATATCGCGAAATTTGGAACACTGCACCACAATGCCATTGAAACGCTGTGGGGAGCATCCCTGATTGGGATGATCGTTGTGCTGCCCCTGACGCTTTGGTCTGGACAATGGATCAACCCAATGAATGGTATTGGTGCGCCTGAACTTGCGCTTGTGGCCTCGGCCGTTTTGCATGCGCTGGTTTATGCGGGATATGTGTGGTTGGTGGCCCGTGTCGGGGCCACGTTCGCAGCACAGGTTAGTTATTTTGTCACCCTTTTCGGGGTGGCGTGGTCTGTGGTTTTGTTAAATGAATCCCTAACGATCTATCTATTTGTGGCACTTGGTTTTATGTTGATTGGTATGGCGCTTGTCTCACCAAAAAAGACGGATGCATGATTGAAATAAGTTCTGACATCGCAGCATGGGTTAGCATTGGCATCGTTTTGGCAATGTTTGCCCTGTTTATTACCGAAATTTTCCCAACCGAGGTTGTGGCTATATCAGGCGTGGCCCTAATGTTGGTTTTGGGGCTGTTGCCCTATGATATGGCGCTTACTGTGTTGTCCAACCCCGCACCTTGGACGATTGCGGGTATGTTTATTGTGATGGGGGCCTTGGTTCGTACGGGGGCCTTAGAAAGTTTTATCGCCGCCGCCGAAAGGAGAGCCAAGAACAATCCCTATCAGGCGCTTGTTGCGCTATTGTTGATTGTCGTTGTTGGATCGGCCTTTGTGAACAACACACCTGTTGTGGTCGTCATGATCCCTGTGTTCATTCAATTGGCGAAAACCATGGGCATTCAGGCCAGCCGCCTTTTGATCCCGCTGTCCTACGCGGCCATTATGGGCGGGACATTGACCCTGATTGGAACATCAACAAACCTGTTGGTCGACGGCGTCGCCCGAACCCAAGGGTTAGAACCGTTTTCAATATTTGAGGTCACCCCGATTGGTTTGGTCGTCGTGATTTGGGGGGCGGTATACCTATATTTCTTTGGTCCGCTATTGCTGCCCAAACGCGATAGCCTTGCCAGTTTACTGACCGATAAATCGCGCATGAAATTTTTTACCGAGGCGGTCATTCCTCCTGAATCCAACTTGATCGGTCGCGAGGTGACAAGCGTTCAATTGTTCAAACGTGATGGCGTGCGCCTGATTGATGTGGTGCGCAAAGGAGAGTCGTTGCGCCGTAACCTGAAGGGGCTTGAGCTTTTGCAGGGGGATCGCGTGATCCTGCGCACGCAGATGACCGAATTGCTAAGCTTGCAAGAAAACAAATCCCTACGCCGTTTTGATCAATTGTCAGCAGTGGAAACAACAACGGTTGAGGTGTTGATCACACCGGGTTGCAAAATGGTTGCGCGCCGTTTGGCAGACCTGCGGTTGCGCCGCCATTATGGTGTTTACGCGCTGGCTGTACATCGCAGAAACCAAAACCTGGTGAGCAAGATGGACGATCTGATTGTCCAAGTTGGGGATACCCTGCTGCTTGAAGGGGCGCCTGCGGATATTCAACGCCTTGCGGATGAAATGAACCTGCTGGATGTCGCAAAACCCAAAGAGCGCGCCTATCGTCGCGGACACGCACCCATTGCCGTTGGCACGATGATTGGGATTATTGCATTATCCGCGCTGGGGATCGCGCCGATTTTGATGCTGGCCATTATTGGCATGGCGATTGTGTTTCTGACCCGCTGCGTCGACACGGAAGAGGCGTTTTCATTCGTTGATGGACGGCTTTTGTCCCTGATCTTTGCCATGTTGGGCATTGGCGCGGCGCTGCAACATTCGGGCGCCGTTGAAATGATTGTGATGGCGTTGGCACCCGCATTGAAATGGATGCCCGGCGTCGTTGCCATCTGGGCGCTGTATCTGCTTACCTCGATCCTGACTGAAATGGTGTCCAATAATGCGGTTGCGGTTGTGATTACCCCCATTGCGATTGGGCTTGCGGATGCGCTGGGATATGATGCGCGTCCCTTTGTCGTGGCGGTCATGGTCGCGGCATCCGCGTCGTTCGCGACGCCGATTGGGTATCAGACCAACACATTGGTTTCTGGGCCGGGTGGGTATCGGTTTACAGATTTCATGAAAATTGGGATTCCCCTGAACCTTTCGATCGGGATTTTGGTTTCTGCTGTGATCCCATGGGTCTTTCCATTGTGATCGGGCTTGCCCATTTGGGCTGAGACGAATAAGACAGTCGGGACCAATTCAACCAGGAGGGAACAATGGCGGGCCATTCCAAATGGGCAAACATTCAGCACCGCAAAGGACGCCAAGACGCTGCGCGCTCTAAGCTGTTTTCAAAACTATCCAAAGAGATCACTGTCGCTGCAAAAATGGGCGACCCTGATCCAGAAAAAAATCCACGTCTGCGCCTTGCCGTGAAAGAGGCAAAATCAAACTCGGTTCCAAAGGACGTGATCGAACGCGCGATCAAAAAATCCACAGCAGGGGACGGCGAAGAATACGAAGAAATTCGCTATGAAGGTTATGGACCAAATGGGATCGCAGTGATTGTTGAGGCGATGACCGACAACCGCAATCGCACTGCATCAAACGTGCGATCCACCTTTTCCAAGAACGGTGGAAACCTTGGCGAAACAGGGTCTGTTGGGTTCATGTTCGAACGCAAAGGCGAAATCGCCTATGAGGCAGGCGTTGGCGATGCGGATGATGTTCTAATGGCCGCGATCGAAGCGGGCGCGGAAGATGTCGAAAGTTCAGAGGATGGGCATTTGATTTATTGTGCGGATACGGATTTGCACGAGGTGTCCAATGCGTTGGAAACTGACTTGGGTGAAAGCCAATCGACCAAACTGATCTGGAAACCAACCACAACAACAGAACTGGATGTGGATGGGTTGCGTTCGCTTATGAAATTGGTTGATGCCCTAGAAGATGATGATGACGTTCAGCGCGTCACAACGAATTTTGAGGCCAATGATGAGGTCATGGCCGCGCTGTAATTTGGATGGCGGGTACACTGTGCCCGCCATATTTGATCCTGTGGATAACGCCCAAAAATTTAGGGTCAATGTCCAAATTTCTTTGAAATTGGTAATTCTTAAATAGAAAAAAATATCAAAATATTACCTATGATTGATTTGCGTGCTACCAAAGTAATACCAATTAAATATCTGATATTATTTAGAAAATAGATTACATATAGATAATTTATATTTACAATATACAATCTAAAGAAATAAAAACATCCTAAAGTATAATTACTTCCATTCCAAAGTCAGTATTTTGTGGTATTAGCTTGTTACTAGTTAGGGATAGATCGGCAGAAAAGTGTGGTTATGTCGGCACAACGTTACTTAAACGTATCACAATTACGAGAATTGCTTTTGGGGATGGAGCGGGACCTTGGATTGGGTAAACTAACCCAAAACGAAAAAGATGTCTTTTACGCAGTGCAGTTGGTTATCGCAGCAAACGGCGGCGTTGCACGTTCAGAAGACATCAAAAACCACGAGCTGACACGCTATATCACACAGCCAACATTTCACAGAAGTTTGAAAAGCTTGGTCTCACAAAGTTTGCTGTCACACGCGCCCAATACCAAAGCGGGTTCGTACATTTCACCGGAAGGCGTTCGCGCCCCGATGCCTGCGGAACTTTCAGCTATTGTTTAAGGCGTCAGACCAACCTAAACAGGTGATATATGATCTAATTTAGGTTGGCCCAGATGCTTTCAATTATGGCAAGCGGATTTGCGCTTGGCTTTTCACTCATTTTAGCGATTGGTGCGCAAAACGCCTTTGTTTTGCGCGCCGGTCTTATGCGACGTCACGTGCTGCCGCTTGTACTTGTTTGTGCAATTTCTGACGCAGTGTTGATTGCCGCTGGGGTTGCAGGCTTTGGCGTACTGGTTCAGAGCTATCCTGCAATCGTTGATTATTTGCGATACTTCGGCGCGGCGTTTTTGGTTGTTTACGGTATTCGCGCGTTTCTATCGGCCATGCGGGGTGGATCCGCGATGGAACGCGGGGCAGAAGAAAACGATCTTTGGAAATCTGTGTTCATTTGTTTGATGCTGACGTGGTTGAATCCACATGTCTATCTGGACACGGTTGTTTTGGTTGGATCCTTGGCGGCGCAATCTGCGGACCCTTGGGTCTTTGGTGCGGGTGCCATCAGCGCAAGTTTCGTTTTCTTTTTCTCATTGGGATATGGCGCGCGGTTCCTGTCACCTGTGTTTCAAAACCCGCGTGCATGGCAAATATTGGATGTCGTGATCGCCTTGGTCATGTGGTCAATCGCCTACGGCTTTCTATTTAGGATGTAGAAGGGTGATTTCGTGACGACAACGACAGACACATCAGCCCCCAAAAACCCCCTGATCGGGGTTGGTTGGATGATCATTACGGGCCTCCTGTTTGTGGGGGTGACGGCGCTGGTTAAATTGGCGGGTACCCGCATTCCTGCGGCTGAGTCTGCGTTTTTGCGCTATGTGTTGGGTTTGGTTTTCTTGATCCCCATGATCCCCGCCATGCGCCGCTCTGGCGGGTTGAACGGGTTGGGGCCCATTTTTGCGTTTCGCGGCCTTGTGCACACAATCGCAGTGACCTTATGGTTTTATGCCATGGCGCGCATTCCAATCGCGGATGTGACGGCCATGAATTACCTCTCGCCCGTCTATGTGACTTTGGGTGCGGCGCTTTTCTTGGGTGAAACGCTTGCCATGCGGCGATTGGTGGCGGTTCTTGGGGCGCTCATTGGGGCGATGATTATCCTGCGCCCAGGGTTCAGAGAGGTCAGTGATGGGCACATCGCCATGTTGGCAACTGCCGTGTTCATGGCCAGTTCTTATTTGACGGCAAAACACCTTAGCGGAAAAACAAGCGCGGTGATGGTGGTTGTGATGTTGTCGATCACTACGTCCATCGGGCTTGCACCATTGGCATGGGCGGTATGGGTGCCGCCCACGCAGGAAGAGGTGTTGATTTTGTTCGCGGTCTCCGCCCTTGCCACCGCGGGGCACTATACCATGACGCTGGCCTTTGCTGCAGCACCCGTCAGCGTGACGCAACCTGTCGCATTCTTGCAATTGATTTGGGCTGTGTCGATTGGGGCCGTCTTTTTTGGTGAACCCATTGATCCCTTCGTCATTGCGGGGGGACTGATTATTGTCGGATCCATTAGTTATATGAGCTGGCGGGAGGCGGTTCAAAAACGAAAAGAGATCACTCCCCACGCCACGGCACCGAAAACTTGAGTCAACGCCCTGTTTTTGCGGGTCACACACCTAATATCATTTGGAAATCAGACGTCTAATAACCCATGCTTACTATTGATCATATCGTCCTAAGTTCAACCAATCTTGCACGCGACGCAGCCGCATTGGAAGAACGCCTTGGTGTGCCCCTGTCTGAGGGTGGGAAACACGCGCTTTTTGGAACCCACAACAAACTTTTGCGTTTGGGGGATCTCTATCTGGAACTGATCGCGATTGATCCTGACGCGCCAAAACCAGAACGTGCGCGTTGGTTTGCATTGGATGATTTTTCAGGTGACATGCGTTTGACGAATTGGGTCATGGCCACGGAAAAACCCCGACGCGTGATTGGAAAAACCCTGATGGGCACTGGTGAATTAATCACCGTGTCGCGGGGGGATTTGACATGGCAGATCACCGTCCCAAAATCGGGTAAATTGCCATTGGATGGATTTGCACCTGCCATCATTGATTGGATGGGTGCACAAACCCCAACGGAACGTTTGCCAGATGTAGGGTGTTCATTGGAAAAATTTGTTGTGTCGCATCCGCATGCAATTTCCTTGCGTTCGTTTCTAAGCCCGCTACATTCGGATCCGCGCGTGGATGTGCGCGGATCGGAGGTGCCATCATTTCACGCGACGCTCAAAACTCCCAAGGGAACAGTCACACTGACATCGTGATCCGTGATGCCGTGCCGGATGATGCCCGTGCGGTTGCCGATATTTGGAACCATTATATCCGCGACACCTTGGTGACGTTTAATTTTGCTGAAAAATTGGTGGCGGATGTGGTCGCTGATATCACCGCGCGACAGGCGGTGGGCCATGGGTTTTTCGTGGCGCAAAGTGATGCGGGCATTCTTGGCTTTGCCACCTATGGGCAATTTCGCGGCGGCGTGGGATATGCGCATACTATGGAACATACCGTGCAATTACACCCCGATTATTTTGGGGCTGGGGTCGGACGGGCGATTATGGTGCACACATTAGATCACGCCAAAGCCCAAGGGGCCCATTCCATGTTTGCAGGCGTCAGTTCGGGGAACCCCGCAGGTGTGCAGTTTCATGAACGTTTGGGATTTCAAAAAATCACGACCTTACGCGAAGTGGGGCGCAAATTTGATCAATGGCTTGATCTGGTGTTCATGCAAAAAATGCTTTAGGCTGGGATGAATTAGGATGCACCCATGTCAATTTGGAAACGAATATCAGATGCACTTGCCGCCCTTGCACAAGGCGAAGGGCTTTCGGCGGTTTTTGAAAAACTACGCACACCCCCCGAACGCACGATTGGTTTTACGATTGCGGTCATTGCACTGGGCGCAAAAATGGCCAAGGCGGATGGATTGGTTACGCGGGATGAGGTGACGGCGTTTCGTCAGGTATTTCACATTCCTGCCTCAGAAACCCAAAATGCAGCACGTGTGTTCGATTTGGCACGCAAGGATGTTGCGGGGTTTGATCTGTATGCAGCGCGTATTCGCGACATGTTTGGGGCAGGACATCAGGCCTTGGTCGATCTGCTTGAGGGATTGTTTTACATCGCGGTTGCGGATGGCAGGTATCATCCGAACGAAAACGTATTTTTGGAAGAGGTTGCACGCATTTTCGGCGTGCAATCACGCGATTTCGTCAATATGCGCGCGCGCTTTGTTCCCGATGAAAACCCAGATCCCTATTGCGTTTTGGGGGTTGATCCCACTGCGGATGCGGAAACCGTGCGTCAGGCCTGGCGCGCCTTGGTCCGTGAATATCATCCTGATCGGATGATTGCCCGTGGCGTTCCGGAAGAGGCGATGAAACTGGCAGAAAAACGTCTTATTCAGGCCAACTGGGCCTATGAGGAAATCCTTAATACCCATAGGTAGGCTCATGTGCGCATCGCAACCTATAATGTTGAGTGGTTTGATGCCCTGTTTGATCGCAATGCCAATCCGCTGATCGATCACAATTGGTCCTCACGCTATAACGTGACACGCGCGGATCAATGGCATGCGGCGGGACAGGTGATGCGTGCAATCGATGCTGATTGCATCTTGGTGGTCGAGGCTCCCAATCACAAAACAGGCGCAGCACGGTTGATATGCTGGAACGGTTTGCGGGTGAATTTGGGCTGCGCGCTGCGCAGGCCGCGCTGGGGTTTACAAATGACACGCAACAGGAATTGGCGTTCTCATATGATCCGCACCGCTGTTCGATCAGGCATGTGTCCATGTCCGCGCCTGATTTCCCGCGATTTGATGGCACCTATTCCATTGATCTGGATGTGGATGCGGTTTCCGATCGGATCCGATTTTCCAAACCCCCATTTGAAGCAGAATTGATGTGCCACGACGGGCGTCGCATCACATTGATCGGTGCGCATCTTAAATCCAAGGCCCCCCATGGCGCCAGGTCCAAGGACGAGGCGATGCTAATCTCAATCGCCAATCGCCGTAAACAATTGGCCCAAGCGCTATTTATCAGAGGGCGCGTGGATCAGGTTTTGGATATTGGTGCGGAGGTGATCGTTCTGGGGGATTTGAATGATGGTCCCGGGCTGGATGTTTATGAAGAGTTATTCGTGCGTTCGTCTGTTGAAATTATCATGGGGCAATCACAGGGGTCCGAAAAGCAATTGTTTGATCCCCATGCGATGCAAATGATCGAAAAGACGGGTTGACCCGTGCAGGGCTGGATCAGCCTGATGGCGCAGATACGCTTTATGCGGGTGAAGGCAATGACGTTCTGCATATCGCCACGGATGATGTCGCCCTTGGCGGGGGTGGTGAGGACGAATTTAACGTCCACATCAGCCAATTTGTTTCGGGCAAACCCGTTCCATTGATTGCAGATTTCGAACTGACTGAGGATAAGATTGTCATCACCTATGATCCTGCTGTGATGAGCAATACAACAATCACCTATACCTCTGTTGAAAATGGGTTGTTGGTAAACGTGGGCGGTGTTTCGGTCCTGAAGCTTGAGGGCAGCTATACCGAGGCACAAGTTTCGTCAGGTGTCAGTATTGTTGAAGAAAACTCTACACTAGTAACAACCTAGAGCTCGCATTCAACGTTGATGCAAGTGAACCCAAACGTGCGGCGCAGACCTCTCCAAAGAGGTCTGCATTTTTTTGACTAAGTTCCAAAACCAATTCACGGGTCGTTTCATTCCACTTTAGGGCGGCACGTTTTTTGTTATCTTTCACCCACAACATCGCACCAATGCGCATCGCCTTGCCCAGTATTTCGGCCTGTTCAATTTGCGTGTCACTGAGCAGTGGGAACAAATCGGAATAGGGCGACCCTTCGCGTTTGTTGCGATAGCGGTGCAGCAGCGAAACGCCCAAAAACACACGTTCCCAATGTTTTAATCCACCCAAATTCGAACGCGTAGCTGTTTCAAAACACAGATTTGCGCGAAAATCGGGATGGGCGCGCCAACTGACATCATGCAACAGGCAGGCGGCGCGAATGATGCGCTGGAAATCCTCTTCCGCATCCGCGAAGAGAGGGGTGACAAATTCATAAAGGCGATCGCCAAAGCCCGGAACGCGCGCGTCCTTTTCTTCGACAAACCGACAGGCCGCCAACAGTGGATCGGCCGCGCGCATGTCATCGGGCATGACTTCATACAGCATCCCTTCGCGAATGCCGTAACTGGAAATCGCGATGTCGGCGGGTTTGAATTCCTTTAACAGACGATGCAAAACCTCGGCCGCATAGGGGACCAGCGCCATCCGATTTTCTGAAACACCGCAGGCCACGCGCAGCTCTGCATGATCCTCATTCGCTAGATAATCAATGGTTTCGTGCACAGATGTGCTGTCCATGCGGTATTCGTGCAAAACATGAAGCGGATAGCCCCGCCGATGCATATCGATGCGCGCCAATGTCCGCCATGATCCCCCAACCAGAAACAGGCGATTGTGCTGCGGACCCATTTGTTTGGCCAACTCTTTGACGGCGGTTTTGACGGCCTTGGCGCGCGCCTCAGCACCCCCTTTGATTTCCTTTAGTTGCAGTGGTCCAAGATCAGAGGTGGTGCGTTTCCCAACGATCCCACCCGAAATTTCCGCCAGCTCCATCGACGATCCGCCAATATCGCAGACCAAACCATAGGATCCGGGCCAGCCCAACAACACGCCTTGGGCAGAGAGGCGGGCCTCTTCCTCGCCATTGACGATTGTGATGTGTTGGCCTGTTTGGTTCAAAACATCGAGGCAAAATTCCTCGCCATCTTCTGCGTCTCGGACTGCGGCGGTTGCGACGGCGGTTAATTTTGGAACCTCCATTGCGCGCGCCATTTGCACAAATCGTGCAATTGCGGCCAATGCGCGTCTGCGCCCCTCTGGGTTTAGGATACCTGTTTCTGACAGGCCCGCACCCAATTCACACATAACCTTTTCGTTGTAAAAATAGGCAGGTGAACGCGCAGCCCCATCAAAAACCACCATCCGAACGGAGTTTGATCCGACATCAATCACACCCACTTTGGACAATTCTGCATGGGGATCAGAACGATAGATAGACCCATCAAATGGGGTCCATCGGCGGGATGCTTGATGCGGGCGTGAGGACATCTGCAGCGCTTTCGTTTTTTCTTGGTTTTAAAACATGCAAATGGCGTGATGCAACACTTAAGCTGTGATCAGATCGTCAATTATGGATGCGACAAAACTGCGCGTTATCGCGCGTTTGCGCGACAGGGCCGCGCGATCAATATGATCCACTGCATTTTGCGCTGCATCATAGGACCGCTCTAACCGCAGTAACAAATAGGGGAATACGTCAGGGGGCGGGAATAACTGACGATCTGCGAATAATTTGGCAAGCAGTGCCTGAAACAACATATCATCAGGCGGGTCCAAACGCGCCGTGCGTGTTCCATTCAGGCGGGACGCCAAATCCGGCAGTGCGCAGGTCCATGTGGCCACATCGCCGGTTCCTGTCATCAACAATGCATTGCCATTGGCCAAACACAGGTTGTGAATATGAAACAGTGTCGCTTCGCGTGATGCGTCACCCAACAGTGTTGGGATATCATCAATCACCAAATCATGTGCTGCGTATTCTTCGACCGATTGGTCGGTTATATCGGTGGCCGCAATGACGCGGGTGCCGCGATGATTGGCCCAGACATTGGCCAAATGCGTTTTCCCCGATCCTTTCGGCCCAACAAGCAGATGTTTGTTTTGCGGCCAATTTTCGCAATCTTCGATCATAGCAAGCGCCAAGGCATTGCTATTGGCGATGAAAAAATCACCACGCTCCAACGCGGGGCGCGTTGGCAAATCAAAGGTCAATTGCTCGGACATAGATGCCTCTTATTCTTTTCCGCTAAGCCCGCGGTAAAGTCGGCTGTCTAGATACTGTGCTGTGACAAAGCGCGCAAGTACCCCAAGCGTCGCGGCCAGTGGAACGGCAATCAACATGCCGATAAATCCAAAGAGCGCGCCAAAAACACTAAGCGCCAGCAAAAGCCAAACGGGGTGTAACCCAACAGAGCTGCCGACAAGTTTCGGGGTCAAGTAATTCCCCTCAATCATTTGACCTGCGAAAAAGATGCCTGCCACAATTGCAAGGGATGACCAATCCCCCCAAAATTGAAACAGCCCCAGCCCAAGGGCCAAGGTCCCACCAACCAAGGCGCCCACATAGGGAATGAACGTGACCAGACCCGCAACCAAGCCAACGACGAGGCCAAAGTTCAACCCAACCACCATCAATGCGACGGCGTAATAAATCCCAAGGATTAAACAAACGCTTCCCATTCCGCGCACAAAGGCAGATAGGGTTGCATCAATTTCACCTGCAAGGCGGCGCACCACAGGGGCATGATCGCGTGGGATCAGATCATTGATGCGTGCAATCATATTGTCCCAGTCCAGCAATAGATAAACCGCAACAATTGGCGCAATGACGAACAGCATGGCGATGTTTACGATGGACCCTGCCGATGTCATCAAGGCCCCAAACAATTGCGATCCAAAGTTTTGGAAAAATGCCGCTGCACGATCGCCAATAAACTCCCCCAAGTTCCGCAGGGCCTGAACCAGATCAAACTGTTCGGCCAAACGCGTAGGCAGGATTGAACGGATCGAACTTTCAATGGATGCGACACGCTCTGCATCGATGGTCAGGTTTAAGAGCCCTTGGATTTGGTTTGATAGGACCACAATCGCCAATAAGACGGCCGGCAGGATGATTAAAAGCAATCCGATAAATATGATCGCGGTTGCCGAAATACGCGTAAATCCTGCGGCCTCTAATCGGTCGGCCACGGGATCAAGGAAATAGGCAATCGCGGCCCCCAATACGAAGGGGAGCAATATATTTCCCAAATACCACAACATCAGTGCCAAGATGATCGCACCGATCCCCCAATATTTCGCCTGTTTTTCTATCGGTAGTGCCATATTCAATCCCTTATTTCCCCTAACATCGGAAAGTGTTGCGCCTGATTCAAGGGGGAAAGCGCGCCTTGGGCTTGTGTGGGGTCATTTCGCCCGCTAAGGAGAGGCAAGAAAACAACAAAACTATGGGGTTAATCATGCGCCTGTCACGTTATTTCCTACCTGTACTCAAAGAAAATCCAGCCGAAGCCCAAATCGTCAGCCACCGCTTGATGCTCCGCGCAGGCATGATCAAACAGGCAAGCGCGGGGATTTATTCATGGCTGCCCCTTGGGTTTAAGGTACTGCGCAAGTTGGAAAACATCATCCACGAGGAACAGTTACGCGCAGGCCATTTGCCAATCCAGATGCCAATTTTGCAGGGCGCAGATTTGTGGCGTGAAAGTGGACGTTATGACGCCTATGGCGCGGAAATGCTACGGATGAAGGATCGCCATGATCGCGATATGTTGTTCACCCCAACGGCCGAGGAATTGGTGACGGACATTTTCCGTTCGCACGTCGGATCCTACAAGGATTTGCCGATGACGCTCTATCAAATCCAATGGAAATTCCGCGATGAAATTCGCCCGCGCTTTGGTGTGATGCGGGGGCGCGAATTTTATATGAAAGACGGCTATAACTTTGACCTGACGAAAGAAGACGCGCTGCATGCCTATAACCGCCATTTGGTCAGTTATTTGCGCACCTATGAACGCATGGGGCTTCAGGCGATTCCAATGCGGGCGGACAGTGGCCCGATTGGGGGCGATGATACGCATGAATTCTTGGTTCTTGCGGATACAGGCGAATCCGAGGTGTTTTATGACAGCAAGGTCACGGATCTAAGCTTTGGGGATCGTGAAATTGACTATGATGATCGCGCGGCCTGTCAGGGCGTGTTGGATGAATTCACTTCGCTTTATGCGCGTACCGACGAAACCCATGATGAGGCCCTGTTTAATCAGATCCCAGAGGAACGCCGCCGCGTTGCACGGGGCATCGAAGTTGGCCAGATCTTCTATTTTGGAACAAAATATTCTGAATCGATGAACGCCATGGTTCAGGATGCAGAGGGCAATAATGTACCCGTCCATATGGGCAGTCACGGGATTGGTGTATCACGCCTGATCGGCGCATTGATCGAGGCGAACCACGACGAGAATGGCATTATCTGGCCCGAAGGGGTCACGCCGTTCCATTGCGGTATTGTGAATCTGAAGCAAGGGGATGATGAAGCAGATGCGGCCTGCGATAGCCTATATAAATCCCTAATCGCGCTGGGCCTTGATCCGCTTTATGATGATCGCAAAGAGCGGGCAGGGGGCAAATTTGCAACCATGGATCTGATTGGTTTGCCGTGGCGCATTACAGTTGGTCCCCGTGGTTTGAAAAACGGCGTGGTTGAAGTGACGAACCGTCGGACAGGTGAAAGCGAAGAGATGCCACCAGAACAGGCGGTTCAGAAAATTCACGCGATTTATGCCGCAATTTAATCGTTGGGGTTCATCCTATGTGGGATGAACCCAACTGACCCAGCGTCCGTGAAAATCCGCGCGTCCAACATCGTGCACTTGACCACCAGGCCAAAGTTGCAGGGTCAGCTTTGCGCCCTCTAAATCATCTGAAATTTCCATGGACATATAGCCCAAGGGTCGCTCAGGCGTTGCGCGATCCCCCGCCTGCGCAAGCGCATATGCGATTTTGTCCTTACTCTCTTGCGGGAAATATTGCATAGCGATTGTGTGGAACACAAAATGTAATGTGCCATTACGCTGTTTGCTTAGTCGATTTGGCAACCAATCTACGGCATCTGCTTGTTCCACCATTGTGGTTTGATGAGGGGCGATGTGTTTGATGCGGTCTAATCGATCACATTGATCTGCCCATGTATAGGACAAGAGCCGCAAATAATCCAAACGATCAATGGGGTTCAACGGATTGATGTCGACCCCTGCACGATCAAAAATTTTTAGCGGCTGTTGTGGGGGAATTGCGCCCATCCATTCAGGGGATAGGGTTATAATAGAATCCTCTACGCTTTGCAGGGCGCGACCCGCATTCAAAGTGTAGCGATCAAGCAGCAGATTAAACCCCGCACTCGCACCTAACTCGCTAAGCATGACGGGCATGGGGTAACGTGACAGGCAATAGTTTAACCCCGCCAGTATCGGCGCGGCACGGTGCACTTCGTTGGTTTGTGGGGGGATTTCAACCATGCACGAATGAATTGTTCATGTTGTTGAAAGGCAACCAAAACCCCGTTCCACAATGCATGATCCGAGGCCGAGTTTGGCGGATATACCTCGACCAAGCCGTAGTTGATTTTTTCAAGGACAAGCGCATGCAGCGCCGCGCCAAGGCGTAGGGGCAACATACCACTGGTTATGCCTCCATCCTTTTCCCAATCTGCAAATAATCTTAGACACGCCTCATGGTGCGCACAGTTTTGGCCGATCATACGCATCAGGCGGGACATGAATGGGGATCCCAGCGTTGCGCAGATTCTGGATTGTTCTAAAAAGGCTGTTTCAATACTCACTTAAATTTATCAATCAGTTTTTGGATCGCTGTTCGGTCGTCCGTTGCCTGATTTTGAGACTGTTTGGGTTGAGTGTCAATTTTCTTTCGCTCTTTTTGCGTGTTATGAGAATTTTGCTGCCGTTGCAGGGCGACCGCGTTCATGAAACCCGCAGTATCACCAGTGGCAAGTTTGACAGCACCTTTGCCGATCCCCCGCATCATGTCGTCGATCCAGTTTTGATCCGCTTTGGCGAAATCCCCCAACACGTATTGTGCCACGCGGTCTTTGTGGCCTGGATGGCCAATGCCCAGTCTGATCCGTCGATAATCGGGTCCGATATGTTGATGGATCGAACGCAGGCCGTTGTGGCCTGCATGTCCACCTCCCATTTTAACGCGGCACTTTCCGGGTGCGATATCCAATTCGTCATGAAACACGGTGATGTCCGATGGTGTCAGTTTGTAAAACCGCATGGCTTCGCCAACCGATTGACCAGATAGGTTCATGAACGTTTGGGGTTTTAGCAGGATAACCTTTTCCCCGTCCAATACACCATCGCTTAGCTCTGCTTGGAATTTATTGCGCCATGGAGAAAATCCATTGTATTCAGCGATTTTGTCTAGCGCCATAAAACCGATGTTATGCCGGTTGCTCGCATACTTGCTACCTGGATTTCCCAGACCTACAAATAGTAACATGCTGTGCCTTTCATTTTCCAAGTACATACAATTTCGTGAACGGCGGATCAATTGAGCAATAAAAAAGGGCCTCAACGGCCCCTTCGATAGTTTCAAAATTTTTCTAGATACTACTCGTCGGCTACTTCATCAACGGTTTCGCTAGCCTCTGCAGCATCTGGCTCGTCTGCATCATCGCTTCCTAATCCCTTCGGTGCTGCAATATTTGCAATCACAAAGTCACGATCGATTGTCGGCTTTGCTCCCGTAGGAAGGTCAACTGACGAAATTGTGACTGTGTCGCCGATTTGCAAACCTGATAGATCGACTGTGATCTTTTCAGGGATATCGCCCGCTGTCACAACCAATTCAACTTCTGGGCGCACTACTGCCAACATACCACCACGCTTGATGCCTGGGGCTGCATCTTCGTTGATGAATTCAACTGGGATGAACAGGTTGATTTTAGATGTGCGGCGTAGACGCATTAGGTCAAAGTGAATTGGAAGGTCTTTGACAACATCACGCTGAACGTCACGGCAGATAACGCGCACGTCCTCTTGGCCTTCAACTTGTAGGTTGAACAATGTTGACAAAAAGCGGCCTGCTTTCAAACGCTTTAGCAATTCGTTGAATGGAACCTCGATTGCTAGCGGATCAACACCGCCACCATAAACAACACCAGGTACCATGTTGTCGCGACGTGCCTGACGAGCGGCGCCCTTGCCTGTCCCCGTGCGCGCAGATGCGACTAGATTTGGAATTTCACCAGCCATAATTAATCTCCTAAGTAATGGCGCGGGGTTCCTCCAAGGCTGTAACCCCACATGAAGGCTGCTCTATAGACGCGATTTTATAAATAGGAAAGCCCAAAAACCCTGATTATTCGGGTTTTCGGGCGGATTTCGCGGTCTGTGTTTTGACTATTGCCAATCGCCACCAAAATTTTTCGGGATCAGCAATGTATCGCGCGACACTTCGTCCATTGTGCGATGTCCACACAGCGCCATCGAGATATCCATTTCTTTGTGCAACACTTCTAGGGCTTTGGTTACGCCTGCTTCACCCATCGCGCCAAGGCCGTAGATGAAGGTGCGGCCGATATAGGTGCCTTTGGCGCCCAATGCGAAGGCCTTGAGAATATCCTGACCAGAGCGAATGCCGCCGTCCATATGGACCTCAACCTTATCCCCAACCGCATCCAAAATGGCAGGCAGGGCCTTGATCGAACTAAGCGCGCCATCCAATTGACGTCCGCCGTGGTTTGACACGATTATCGCATCCGCACCAACGTTCAGGGCCATTTTTGCATCCTCTGCATCTAAAATGCCCTTTAGGATCACTTTGCCGCCCCATTCGTCTTTGATTTGTTTGATTTTGTCCCAATCCAAAGTTGGATCAAACTGTTGTGCTGTCCAATCCATCAGGCTTGCGGGGTCCGACACATCGTCCACATGGCCAACGATATTGCCAAAAAAGCGGCGTTTGGTTTTCAACATCTCCAAACCCCATCCCCATTTGGTCGACAGGTTGATCATGTTTTTCAATGTAGGTTTGGGAGGGGCGGATAGACCGTTTTTCAAATCCTTATGCCGCTGCCCCAAAATTTGCAGATCAAGCGTGATGACAAGGGCCGAACATTTCGCGTCCTTCGCCCGCTGGATCAGGCGCGATACATATCCCGTGTCCCGCATTGTATAAAGCTGGAACCAAAACGGCGCGGTTGTGTTTTCCGCCACATCCTCAATCGAACAAATCGACATTGTGGACAGGGTGAAGGGCACCCCAAATTTTTCGGCGGCGCGGGCGGCTTTGATCTCGCCATCGGCGCATTGCATGCCTGTCATTCCGACGGGGGCCAATGCGACGGGCATCGCCACCTTTTGTCCGATCATTTCGCTCGCGGTTGAGCGACCCGTCATATCGACTGCGACACGTTGGCGTAGGCGCAATTGATCAAAATCAGAGGTATTTTCGCGAAATGTTTGTTCTGTCCAGCTTCCGCTTTCGCAGTAATCATAAAACATTTTTGGGACCCGACGATGATAGATGTCTTTTAGGTCTTGGATGTTGGTAATGACAGTCATGGCAATTTCCTTTGAATTGGTCGTATTATTTTACCAATTGGGCGATGATTGCAAACGAAAAACGCCGCCCAACAGGGGACAGCGTTCCAAAATCCGATAAAACGTGGATTATGCGCGGTGCGCGCCATCCGCCAAGGATTTAACGAATGCCAAAACCTCTGCCGCGGATTTCCCTGCACCCAATTCACTGACGATTGCGGACCCCACAACGGCCCCATCCGCAATGGACGCGATTTCCTGGGCGCGTTCAGGCGTTTTGATGCCAAAGCCCACGATGACAGGCAAATCTGTTTGTGATTTGATGCGTGCCACCTCTGGGCCCACATCGCCCGCCTGCGCTTCGGCGGCACCAGTAATCCCTGTGATCGAAACGTAATATACGAACCCAGATGTGTTTTGCAAAACCTTGGGCAAGCGATTGTCATCGGTCGTTGGGGTTGCAAGACGGATAAAGTTCAGCCCCGCATTTTGCGCAGGAATACACAGCTCATCATCCTCTTCTGGCGGCAGGTCCACAACAATCAACCCATCAATCCCTGCTGCCTTGGCGTCATTAAGGAATGTGTCTACACCACGGCTGTAGATGGGATTGTAATACCCCATCAAAACAATTGGCGTGGTGGTGTCGGTTTTACGGAATTTACGCGCCAAATCCAAGGTGCTTTCCAACGTCATGCCTTGTTCTAATGCGCGTTGGCCCGCCAATTGAATGGTTGGACCATCGGCCATGGGATCGGTAAAGGGAAGACCCAATTCAATGATATCAACGCCAGCCTCTGGCAATCTACGCACAACCTCAAGCGAAGTATCAAAATCCGGATCGCCCGCCATTACATAGGCCACAAATGCCTTTTTTCCCTCGGCATTCAGTCGGGCGAAGGTATCATCAATGCGTGTCATCAAAAGTATCCCAGTGTTCGAGTTTGGCACAAACTGCCAGAGCGGTGTGGGAATAACAATAGGGGCAATTGCGGAATTTCCACGAAAATCTAATGAAAAAACCGCTGTGCGATCCTCTCTTGCACCAAGGGGGCAGAGCGCATAGAAGCACCCCATCGAAAATCTGTGCAAAAAGGGTCACATCATGGGATTTAAAATGGGTATCGTTGGATTGCCAAATGTTGGTAAATCCACCCTATTTAACGCGCTGACAAAAACGGCAGCGGCGCAGGCTGCGAATTTCCCGTTTTGTACCATTGAACCCAATGTCGGGGATGTTGCCGTTCCCGATCCGCGTTTGGACAAATTGGCGGCAATTGCCAGTTCAAAACAAATTA
>Ga0181573_10002205_pt1 | contig 18288 bp, 6 predicted proteins | sample 101ome_25_FD_148643 | JGI IMG/M metagenome (GOLD analysis project Ga0181573, IMG submission 148643) | Coastal salt marsh microbial communities from the Groves Creek Marsh, Skidaway Island, Georgia - 101409BT metaG (spades assembly) | ecosystem: Environmental > Aquatic > Marine > Intertidal zone... | reverse complement strand
CCCTACTCAGCGCAAGTCCTCGCGGAGTGCATCGAGCCCGCCATCCTAGATGCCGCTCGAACCGCCTACGCCCCGCGAGATGCGGACGAGGACTCGGACGAGGACGACGCCGCGCGCAGCCCGTGGGTTCGCCGGATGCGACAGATACTTCGAACCGCGGATCTCGACAACACCACCGTGAACGCGATACGCGAGCAGCTCCAGGAGGAGATGGGGCAGCGCGTGCCAGAGAAGGACCTCAGCGAAGCCGTCCACTCCTTCCTCTTGGAGAAGGATCGGAAACATCCCGGAAACGTCCCGCCGTGGCGCCGCCATCGTCATCACGCCGACGCGTGGCGATGTTTCCTGGACGAGCAAAAGGCTGCCGGGATCGCGAGGGGCTCGCCGTGCACCGCGGTCTGGATGGCTGGCGCCGTCGCGTACCGGTGCAGGACGTGCCAGACGGGCGAACAGTCCTCCGTGTGCGTCCGTTGCTTCCGAGCGGGGAACCACGAGGGCCACGATTACATCATGTACCGAAGCGAGACGGGGGGCGTGTGCGACTGCGGCGACCTGGAGTCGTGGAGCGCGCAGGGATGCTGCGACGCGCACAGGCCGATCGTCGAAGATTCCTGCGCGGGAACCGACGACGAAGATTCCTCCGAAGATTCCTCCGCGGCGACGCCTCATACGAAGACCTTTCCGGAAGGAGGAATCGCGTCCGACGTGTCCGAGGCGATGCTCGGCGTCGCGCTCGAGCGAACGCTGCTGGCGCTCGAGTCGTGCGCCAGGGCCCGGGGTCCGCACCTGCCCCCCGCCGCCGGAGCGAGGCGCGAGGCGGAGGGGAAGACGGCGGAGAAGCTCCTTCGGTGGCTTCTTCGCGTCGCCGACTGCGGCGTCATGCGAGCGGCGTGCGCCGCCGCGATGACGAGGCGATGGGACGGACCACCCGCGGAATTTAACCTTCGAGCGGCGTGTGACGCTCTCACGGATGGTGACGGCGACGACCGTTACGACCGTTACGACCGTTACGACCGTTACGACACGCGGGTCGCGTCCGCGTGGGATAACGGCGGGTGCCCCAACGCTCGCTACGTCAGCGGCTTTGGGGGTTTGTACGGCACGATTGGGGCGACGACGACGACGGACGCCGTTCGAGCGGAGCTTCGGCGACGGCGGCTGGTGGTCAAGACGCGGCTGGGCTGCCGACCGACAGACGACGACGCGACGACGACCACCACCACCACCGCCGCCACGACGACGACAACCGCGGCGGATGAGATCACCGCCGGCGTTGATCCGGAGATTAACTCGTCGATCAACTCGAGCGGCGATACCCCGCGGGGGGAGTGGCCGCTCGCGGGGACGAAAGACGCGGGTTTGCTGGAGTGCCTCCTCCGCGCGACGTGCCTGCCGTCGCTCCCCGAGGAGCTCGCCGAGTTGTCCACCACCCTGATCCTCACGCTACTGTTCAACCCCGGTTTCAAGGTTGCGTTCGCCTCGGCGCTCGTGCGCCACTACAGGGACCTGGTGCTGTTCCCGAACACGCTCCCGTGGCCGGGCGTGAGTCGCATGGACCGAGGCGGGTCCATGGACGCTGGTCCATGGACGTCGACGCAAATCGCTTCCGGACTTTCGGCCATTCGGCGGATTCGCGGAGAGATGAGCGACGGCCCGATCTCCGCGGCGGTCACCGCGATGAACGTGGACGACTCGGACACCGACTCGGACGACGACGCGAACGCCGACGACGACCGTTTGCCGCCGCCGGCACAGCTGGCGGCGAGACGTCGCGCCGCCGCCAGGCGTCGGGGCATCGACGGCGGTACCACCGGAAATCAGGCTACCCGGCGGCTCCCCGGGGGAGTATCGTCCTCCTTCCCGAGCGGCACGTTCGTGCAGCGGCAGCGCGAGTGCGTCTCCCAGTGCATGGATCGCGTCACCGTGCAGCTCTTCGGATCCGTGCCCATCGTCTCGCACTCGGTGCTCCGCGAGGGGATGCTTCGCGAGCTGCACGACGTCATCGCCGACGCGTTGATATCCTTCGCGCACCGGGGTCCTTCCCTACCCGGTCGCCCCAACGGCGTGGTCGATCCCGCGTGCGAGGGGATCAAGGCTCGGCTGTACTCTCGGCCGTGCAACGACCTGCGCATGTGTTTATCCCAGCGATCCATGGCGCGGTACTGGATCGCCGCGTCGACGGTAAAGCCCGGGGAGGATGGAGAGCCCGGGTCGAAGGGTGCGGGGTTTTTGACCAGTCCCGGAGACGAGCGGCTGCTGAAGACGGCGCTCGCCACCCTTCGCTCGATGCAGGGCATGAACCCGTACGCGAAGAAGCACGGCGAGCACGTGGAGCGCGAACGGAGCGACTGGATCCACGCCATGACCGCGGAGATGGTCGTCATGTCCACCCTTCGGCACGGAGCCGCCGTCGCCGCGGATGGACTCGCGTCGGAACGCGGCCAATCCAAAAACGACCAAACATCGGCCGAGGAAGCCGAGGCGGAAAGAAGAGGCGGACACGATAAGGCGACGGTCGCCGCGGTCGCAGCGCTGGAGCGTCGCAGGGCGGCGCGCGTCGCGGAGGAGGCTGGGCGGCGCGCGGCGGGTTTCAGGCGGTACGGCCTCGGCGACGCGGTGGCCAACTCGCCGTCGGCGCGGTCGCTGGCCAAGCGGCTCGAATCGACCGGGTTTTCAAATTTCGAATCGACGGATGCCTCCTTGGATCCCGCGGGCCGCGTGAGGACCGAGTTTCCGACGCTGGACCAGGCACGGACCGCGCGGTACCTGTGTCGGGCGTTGCGGGAGACGGTGGACGCCGCGGCGGACTGGGCGTACGGCGAGCGAGCGCGGGAGACGCTCGTCCTGGGCGGCGACGCCGAGCTCGCGGCGGCGTCGCGATCGAGCGCCGAATTCGACCCGGAGCGGGACCCGGTGTCTATTCACATCCCCTTGCATCGATTCGCGGCGGTTCTGATCAACGCCGCCTTCGTCGCCGAGTCCGTCGACGCCGACGGCGCGCCGGTGCTGGACAAACAGCTGCACTGGCCTCACCTCACCTCGGTGCTTCGCGACCACCCGTTTACGGTTCAGATGCATTCCCTCGCCGAGCACCCCATTCGAGCGCTGACGTGGAGCGACGCCGTTCGCGCCAGGGCGTGGGTCCGCAACGGTGAGGAGGTGCGCAGGCTCTCCGCGGTGTACGCGTCCAGGTACTGGGCCGGGCTGGGACGCGACGCGGACCTCGCGTTGACGCAGTACGCGCTCGCGGCGTCCCACTCGCCGCACGACATCGCGACGAGACTTCTCGACCTGGGCCGAGCCACCGCGAGTTTGGAGCCCGCGCCGCGTCGCGAGAAGACGAAGGGGACGAACGTTTCGACGAAGGGCGCGGCGAAGGGATCCGAACCCTCGAGAGAACCCTCGAGAGGAGAACCCGAAGAGACGCCGAGGAGGTACGTGGAGGGCGGGGAGGCGACGGCGGGTTCCGAAGGGGAGCCTTCGCCCACGCGCCGCCGCACCGACGGGCCCGGAAACGTCCAGAACACTTCCGGAAACGTCCAATCGCACCGCGCGGGCTCCCCCGACGCCGACGCCGACGCCGGGTTCAACGACGACGGGTTCAGATACCGCGATCCCGGCACGTTGCGCGCGTGGGACCTCGAGTGCGCCAGGAGCGCGGCGAGGACGCTTGTGGGCCTCGCCAAGGATCGCGTTTGGCTCTCCAACCACCCGTTCGAGATTCGCGTGCGTCGGGAGTTGGTTCACGCGCTCGCGATCGAGGCGCGCACGCACTCGGAGCTCTCCGACCTCCTGCCCACGAACCTGGCGTCGGAGAGCAACGACGTGGATAAGGTTTTGACCCAGGTGGCGGTGTACGAACCCCCGAGGACGCTGGACGACAAGGGAAAGTACTCGCTGAGGCCCGACATGTGGCGCGAATTCGACGGGTTTTTTCACAGATTCGCGCCCGCGGATGGCGAATCCGCCCTGCGCAACGCCGTCACGGCGTACATCAGGTCCCGAAAGGAGGGCACCCTCGAGGAGGACTGCGCGTGGCACCCAAAGGACATGCTCGCTCCCCCGCAGGTGGCGCCGCCCCCCTTCGCCGGCGTCGTTCGTTTCGCCAGGCACCCGTCCATCGCGGCTTTCGTTCACAACTGCGTCTGTTACCTGCACGAGCGGAGGCACGAGCCGGACCTGCAGGACATCGCCGTCAGCGCCATGGCCCTCGCGGCGCTCGCGCTCGACGACAGGGTCTTCGTCGAGCACCTCCGCGACGTGGGCGGGGGGGAGTCGACGGGGATGCGGGGATGCGTATTTCCCGATCCGTGGGCCGCGGCGCTGTTACGCGGCGGCGGCGACGCATCTTCCGGCGATGACGACGTCTCTTCCAAAACGCGTTCGCCGCTCATCCTCGCGCTGGAGTCCCTCGCCGTCGGCGCGGGCGGCGAGTGGGCGGAGGACGAGTCGCACTTTGTCGTCATCGTCGCGGAGTGCGCTCGAGAGCTGCTCGCGCGTTTGGCAGACGCGGGGTTGTACGCGCCGGGGTCTGACCCGCGCGATACCTCGGGTTTGCGTCTCGGAACTGGGTCGGAATCCGAAGCCGCCGCGGGACTCGCCTCGGGCAAGGACTCGCCGGCGCAACCCGACGCGACCACCTCCGAGCGAAAGGCCAAGGCGCTGGCGCGTCAGAAGGCTGCGATGGCGCAGATGGCGGCGAGGCAGGCGGCGTTTAGGCTCGCCGCGACGGACGACGACGACGACGAGAGCGACTCGGACGGGGACGCGGATGGGGTCGCCGGTTCGAACCCCGACGATGGGCGACTCGCAGATAGGCTCCCGTGGGACGAGAAGGGCGTCTGCGGGCTCTGCCGCGGGTCCGAGGCGCATTCGAACGCGACGACGAACGACGCCGCCGGCAGGGTTGGCGGTGACGGTCGCGACGGTGGCGACGAAGTAAGAGCGGCGGGGAACGGTCCGCTGGTGTGGGTCGCGCTCGCGCAGCGATCGAACGCGCCCGCCGTCGCGCGGCGAGCGCTGCACGCCAGGTTCAGGAACTTGTACCGGGGAGGCGCTAACGGCGCTAACAAAGGCGCTAACGGCGCTAAAACGTACCACCGCCCGAAGCACGTCACTATTGCGCTCGAGACTGGCGGGTACGTGGACGTCCCTCTGCCCGCGGTGGATCCGCTCGGTCACCACCACTCGACGTCGGGGCACGGTCCGGGCACGCCGGATCCGTTACCCCCGGACGATCCGGGGTCGGGAGAGGTCCAGGACGTGGACGAGCTCGACGAGGACGACGCCAAGGCTAGGCTTCAGTCCGTCATGTGCTACGACTGTTTGCCCGCGCCCGGTGTCGGGGTGGATCCCGCGGACGAGCCAAACGTCGGCGGATACGAGTACGCCAGGCACAACGTCGCGGACGGCGACTGGCTCCCGGACCCGTGCTTCGCCGGCGCGCCCCTGATGGACGGCGAGGGCGTCTCCGTCATGTGCTGCGGGCACCAGGTACACGCGGATTGCTTCGACAGGTACCACGCCAGCGTCCTGTCGCGCGGGTCGGACGCCGGCGCGCAGCGCGCGCAGAGCGGCCTCGGACCCGACGACTTTCACTGCCCCACGTGTCGGCGGCTGTGCAACGCGGTCGTGCCGGTGATGCCGGCGACGCCCAGCCAGCTCCGCTCGCACCGAGAGAGGGTGTCCAACGAATATCCCAACTGTGATCCCATACGCGAATATCCCGACGCGACGATGGACGTCGACGGCGACGGTTCGTGTCCCGACGACCCGAGCGCGGCGGCGGTTCGAGTCGTGGTGGACGGGTTTGGCGCGCTCGACGAGGCGCTGAGGGACGCTCGACACGCCGCGCTGGCGGCGTCGCTCCTGGCGGACCGAGAGGCGGCGAAGAGGAAAAATTCTTCGAGGGACGACGCCGAGCGCGAATTCGCGGATCCGATCCCCGGGAGCGATTCTCCTCGCGCCAGGAGCTCGAGGAGCAGCCGAAACTCTCGAAGCTCCGTCGACGGGGGAAGCGCGAGCGCGGAGACGACGCCAACCTACCTGGCGTCGAACGAAGCGTCCAATCGAACCGTCCAATCCCCGCACCCGTACTGGAGCGAGCACCCCGGGAGGTACCAGGTGGGCGCTCACCTCGCCAAGCGCCTCGCCGACGCCGCGCGCGAGGGACCGGGCGCCGCCGGCACCGCGACGGGCCCGGAACCGTCCGTTCTCGCGAGGGAACTCGCCCCGTGGTCGGCGCTCCTGCACGGCGTGGCGCAGTGCGAGGTTTCGTCGAGACCCGTCAAACCCCGAGACGCGCGCTCAAACCCCGAGCCGCGCCCGCCCCAGCCCGCGGCGGCGACGGCGGCCGCGGCCGGCAGGTGGCGCGCCCTGCGCGAGCTCGCGCGACTCGCGCTCGTCGGCGGCCGCGAGGCAAACCTCTACCACGAGTTGCACGATGAGCTCGACGCGTGCGTGGACATGCTCCGCGTTTCTTCGCGCGTAAACCCGTTTGAAGCGGCGGCGAAGGGCGACGAGCTCGTCGCCATCTTATCTCGCGCGATGTTCGCGTCCGCGGCGTCCCGAGCGAGGTACTGGCGCGAGGCGAACAGGACGGAGGAGCGCGAACCCACCCGAGCGGGGAGTCGGTCCGCGGCGGTGACGGCGCCGGCGGCGAACAACAACGGGCGAACACCGATGACGGGACCGACGAACAACCGCGAGACGGCGGAGATTGCGGCGGCTGAGCATGCCGGGCGGGAAGCGCTCGCGCGGGTGCGGGCGGAGATTGCGCGGCAGATTGTGGCGGAGGAGAACGAGGAGGCGAACAACAACGCGCGGGCGGATGAGATCGTCGCGGCGATGGGCGGCGCCGCCCCGACGCGCGAGGATGGCGAGGAAAGGGACCCACCGACGGACGAGGGGGTCGCCGCCCCGGGGAATGTCGCCGCCCAGGGGGGTGCCGCAGCGGAGGGTGGTACAGCGGGTATCGAGGCTATCCGCGCCGTCGCTATCCGCGAACCCGCACTCGCGCGATGGGCCCGCGAGATGGTGCAGACGCATCCCGAACGCGTCGACGGCATGCCCGCGCAGATTCGAAACCTCCTCCGGGGTTTCGCTGGCGTCGACGCCAACCAAAACGGTTTATCGTCCGACACCGATGGCACAGCTGGCGACGACGTCGCCCGACTCGTGAACCTCGTCCCAAAATCGACACCCGAGACGGCCCCCGCGTACACCGCGCTCGAGCTGCTCCAACTCGACCCCTTCGCCTTTTTGTGCGAGCTGTACGCGCGCATCACGCGCGCGTACCCGGGCGCGGTGCTGTGCTCGGATCGTCACGGGACGAATTCGCAGCTGGCGCTGGCGAGGGCGGTTTGCGTGGTCGTCGCGACGCAGGGAACCCGCGCGCGTCAGTGCGCTGACCAGGGTTTCGCCAAGGACAGGGACGTCCCGCCCATCGAGGAGTTCATCGCGCCGACGCTGTGGCGGGTGGAGGCGCTGTTGGCGCTCCTCGACGGCGACGCGGCTCCGCCCGTTCGGACCAACCCCGGGGCTGACGTGGCGAGAATTTTAACGCGGCTCGGTTTTGTCGGACGAAAAGGCGTTTTAAACGACGCCGCCGGGTGCGTCGCGTCGGCGATTAAAGCCATCGGGGAAAATATATCGGTGGAGAACAAGGCGGCGCTGATGAACGCCTGGTGCGGGCACATGTACTTGGGGGACGACTCCGAGGATGGCGACGTGGACGGCGCGTACTGGGGCGAGTTCAAGCTCGTCGAGCTCCCGCGCGACGCCGAGGCGCTCTCCGCCATCGCGCACAAACGCCCGGGGCTGATCGCGCTTCCCGAGCGGGGCGAGGAGCTCTACCTATCGCTGATGAACACGAACTGCAAGCGGTGCCAGAAGCCCCCGAGGGATCCCGCGCTGTGCCTGGTGTGCGGCGAGGTATGCTGCTGCGCGGGGGCGTGCTGCAGGCGGGGTAAACACGGGGAATGCGCGCAACACGCGGCGGTGTGCGGCGCGGGCGTCGGCGTCTTTTTGCTCGTCAAGAGCACCAAGATTCTGCTCATCCGCGGCAAACGGATCTGCCTGTACCCGTCCGTGTACCTCGACCAGCACGGCGAGGAGGACGAGTTCCTGAAGCGCGGGCGGCCGCTGTTTTTGAACGAGCGCAGGTACGGGGCGCTCGAGGACCTCTGGGTCAACGGCGCGCTCGACTACGACACCCTCGCGCTGCACACCAGCAGGGTGGGCAGCGACTTTTACTGACTTTCCCGACGCGAGACTTTCGACGAGACGAGACTGTGGACGACGGAGACTTTAGAACAACACTGAACAACACTTGTACAATCGAACCAACACGATAGACTACGATACCAAATCACCCGCTCTTTACTGACGGTCTTTCACGAGCGCGAGCTCACCGCGTCGGCTTCCGCGACTTTCGGCGCCGTATTTTCTGACGTATTTTCCGGCTCGTCGTAGAGCTCGAATCCCCCGTCCCACACGCTGTCGCACAGCTTGGAGAGCGGCAAGATGCTGAAGGGCTCCTCGAGCTGAACGGCGAGCTCCTCGATCCCGAAGAAGAAGATCGCGACCAGGGTTGTGGCCGGGACAACGGCGAGATGATTCCAGCTCGTGCCGAACGGTTCCCACAGCGCCAACGGCAGGAGCAGCAGCCAGCACGACAGGAAACGGGCCGTGTGCCGGGTGTACACCAACGGCACGGGGCTCGTGAATATCCGTTCGCACGTCTCGAGCGCGTCTCCCAGTAGGATGACCGACTTGTCCATCTCGACTCGACGCTTCTCGTCGACGGGCAACGCGTTCATCGCGCGAGACAAATCGGCGAGCGCCTGCAGCGGCCTGTTGGGCGCCCGCATCAACCTCCGAGCGGACACCGCGTCCAGCCTCGTCTCCAGCGCCGCTTTAAGCGGCAGCTCGTCCTCCGGTCCGCTCAGCCGCGCCGCCAGGCACCTCGGAAACGCCCAAGCCGCGCATCGCACCCGGTGCAACGCCCGCTGCTTCTCGTCCATCTCGACGTCTTCGTTCATCCACAGCGCGCTCTGCCGCATGACGTTGCGGCAGTGGCTCACTATCCGTCCCCACGCCACCCTGGACTCGACCCACCTGGCGTACGACGCGTTCGTGCGGAAGACCAGGAGTAAGCCGAGCGCCGGGGACGCGAGCGTGAACGGCAGCGCGGGTAGCCTCGCGAGGAACACGTCATGGATCCCCGGCAGCAACGGCGTTCCCGTGACGTTGGCCAGGTCCTCGAAGCCCTGGATGGACCCGTTCCACAGGCACGCCAGCGCGCCGATCGTGGCCACCGCGCCAACCTCGGTGAGCAGGCTGCGCACCACGCCCGACGTGAACGTGCCCGCGAGGTTGCCGAAGAGACGGGTGCTGGAGCGGTGTTGGAGCCAATCTTCGTTGGTGAACACCGTGCGGCGGTACGGCCGCGACGCCTCTGAGTAGGGCACGTCGCCGGCGTCGATGTTCAGGGGGAGCGCGCATGTTGGGGGAAGCGCGTCCGCGTCGAGGACCGCGTCGTCGTCCCTGCTCCGCATCCCGTCGAACACATCGCCGAACTTGGAGTTCTTTCGCGCGCTCACGGCGATGCCACGTGAGATTCGTCTCGGTCGGGCGTTCGATATCCGCGTTCGCTCTGAACCGGAGAAGGCGCATCGCGCGCGCCGGAGATGGGACGACGGGGCCGCGACCGCCCCGGCGCCCGGGAACATCGGGCTCGAGGCGGTCATCGCGCGCGCGCGCAATGACCCACGGCGCGGCCCGAGGCGAAAAGTGCCCACAGTTCGGATAACGCACCGTCACGGAGTCATGACAAATATCTTGTGAGAACGGCGACTGTCCGACTCAACGCTTACCCCTCTCGGCGGCAATCTCCGCGCCCCAACCCCCTCCCCCGCGCCTATTCGCCCGCTCGACGTCCCCCGACCGTCCCACCCTCGCCCGCTCGACGTCCCTCGACGATACCCCGTCGCCGCCCGCGCCAGCTGTGCCAGCTGTGCTCGCCGACACGGCAGCGCCTATCGCGTCCAGCTCGTCGCCGCTCAGCGCCCTCACCCCGCCAACCTCCAGCTTCGACTCGTCCAACCACACCCCACCCACGCTCACCCGACGCAACCTGGTCACCTCCACCCCGACAGCCTCGCACATCTTACGAATCTGCCGGTTGCGTCCCTCGCGAAGCTCGAACCGAAGCGTCGCGGATGATCGACCGTCTCGAGTGGTACCATCGATGACATCCACCTCACACGGCGCCGTCGGGGCGGTGGTGGTGACCCCGTCGCGTTGCTGCGTCGTGGTGATGACCACGCCCGCGCGCAGCGCCGCGATCGCGTCGGCGGTGGGTGCCGGACGCACGTCCACCTCGTACGTCTTTGGCGCCTTTCGCGACGGGTCGAGCAACGCGTCGGGCACTCGGCCGTCGTCGGTCAATACGACAAGGCCGTCGCTGTCGCGGTCCAGCCGGCCAACCGGGAACACCCTCGCGCTGGCGCCCGTCTTCTTGGCCGGTTTGGTCCTAGCGAGCGAGGCGGTCCTTCTCGCGAGCGGGATCGAACCGAGGACCTTGAGCTCGTCCCGCAGGGCGTACATCATGCTCGACCGCCGCGACGCCTCCATCGTGCACGTCACCCCCCTGGGTTTGTTGTACTTGAGGTATAAAAACCCGTTTTCGCCCCTCGAGCACGATTCGGCGCCGATTGCGCTCTCCGTCGCCGCCGCGAACGGTTCCCAGTCCAGAACGACGCCGTCCAGGGTCACCACGTCCCCGGAACGAACCCTGAACGAGGGTTTAACGAGCGCGCCGTTGACGCGCACGCGTCCCGCGCTCACCGCGTCGTCGGCTTCGCGGCGCCTCAACCGCGGCATGCACCGAACCAGTCGAAACCCGTCGCCGGCGTACTTGAGGTCGGGGGATCGAATCCCGTCGGTGACGTCGTCGTCGTTTTTATCCTGGCCCGAGTCGTAGTGGCGACGCAGCGCGTCGCAGTTGCGGGCGGTGACGGCGGCGTCGGACCTGGCCGCGCCGGCGACCGGGCCCTCGTAATGTTTTTGTGGCGTTTTTCGTGTCGAGGATGACGAGGACGAGTCGCGTTTGGACGACGCGCTCGCGTTCGTCGCCTTGCTTCGGTAGGCGTCCTGCAGCGAGGCGTATCGCTCGGCGCGTTCCCTGCCCCTTCCGCCGCGTTCTCCCCGCGTCGCGCGCGCGTCTCCCCCCCTCCCGCCGCGGCCGCCGCCACCCGCGGCGGCGGTCGCGACCTCTCGCTGCTTGCGTCGCTTCCTGCTGAAATCCTCTCCGGGCCCGGGTTTCGGCGGGGCGCCGCCGCCCCTTCCCGCCTTGGACCCGCCGCCCTCGCCGCCGGAACCCTTCCCCCCGCGGGGCTTGGAGTCTCCCCGCCGGCGCGGTTCGCCCTTGCTCCTGCCGCGTCCCATGCCCGCGGCGGCCTCGGTCCAATCTGGCCTCGACCCGCCGCCTCCCTCGCATCGAACCGGCGCGGGACGACCCGACGCGGGCGGCGCGAGGACGCGACCGAGTTGCGGCCGACCATGGCGCGCGAGACGGAGCCGACGCGGCGCGAAGGTGGTTCCGGGCGATGGACGAGAGGAGAGCGCGAGAGGTACCGACGCCATCGACCCCGCGTCGCTCGCGGCTGGAGATGTGGAGCGGGATTGCACTTTTCATCACGCGCTTTTTACGCGAAAACCTCGCTCGTCCCTTCTTTCGCGGAGGGGCTCGGCGTGTACCAGTACCAGCACGGGTCCGATTGACGCTCGAGATGTCGACACTGCGCTAAGACTCGGTTCGTTTTAAACGTATTTTCGCCGCGGGGGCTCCCTCGGCTCGCGTCTCTGCTCGGCGTTCTCTTTCCACACCTCCCCGCCCTCGAAGAACTCCTTCTTCCAGATGGGCACCGTCGCCTTGAGCTCGTCGATTGCCCAGTGGCACGCCTCGAGCGCCTCCCTTCGGTGCGCGCTCGACACCGCTATGATCACGCTGCTCTCGCCCACTCCCACCGTGCCCGTCCTGTGCGCCATCGCGATTTTCGCGACGTCCCACGTGCCGCGAATGGCGGCGCAAAGCTCGCGCATCTTCGCCAGCGCCATCGGCGTGAAGCACTCGTACTCCAGCTTCTCCACGTTTCGAAGCTCGCCCTCGTGCTCGAACGTGTCGCGCGTGGTGCCTATGAAGGTGACGATCGCGCCCGCGCCGTCGTCCGCGACGCGCTTGACGACGTCATCGTGAACCAGCGGGTGCGCGACGATGTCCACGTGATCCTGCGTCGGGCCGTCGGCGGCGGCCATGCTTGCGACCGAGACAGTGAGTGGCGACGCGACGAAAATTTTGGTCCGGACTCGAAAATTGGTTGCACTCCTCTCTGCGCGAATCCCCGCCCACTTCGCCAAGCGCGCGGGGTTCCCACGCGATGGCATCGTTCACCTCCGTGACGCGCGTCGCCGCACCCGTCGTGGCCCGTCGTCGATCCCGCGCCGCCAAACCCTCGCGCGCCGCAGCCTCCAGGACGGCGGTGCGCGCGTCCGACGGTGACAAGGATGACGAGCCCAAGCTCATCGACCGCGACGACCTGGACGGTAACCCCGAGTACCTGAAGGGCTTCGTCAGCAGCGGCGTGGGACCCGACGACAGCGTGCAGGTGGACGGAAGGGACACGCTCACCGCGTCCATGCGCCTGGCCGCGCAGACGGCGTCGGTGTTGACGATCCTGACCGCGGGGTTCATGTACAGTAACGGGCTGGGGCCCTTCGCGAGATAGTGCTTGCAGTAATAAAGGAGAGTGAGAAACACGACTGCTGTGGATAAAATACGGATAACTGAAACGACGCAACCGACGCGATGACCTACGCGTACTCGTTATCCCCGTCGCCGTTCTGCTCCTCCTCCAGGATATCCCTGAACGCCTGGAAGATGGACGCGGGTTTGTACGTGAAGAAACCCAGGAGCATGGGTATCGGCGACAGCGTCACGCCGACGTCGTCGGCGAAGAAAAAGTTCCACCGGTTGAGCGCCATGAAGAGGATGACGGGCACCAGTATGGACGGCGGCCCGCCCTGCCCGCCGCCCCCCGCCTCCGCCTTGCTCGCCAGCAGCTTCACGTAGAACAGCGCCCCCGCGCTGCCCACCGCGAAAGACGCGCCGAGGGGCACGCCGCCGACCGCGAACGCGCCCACCGTCCCCGACCCGCACAAACCCGCGGTTGTCAAGAGGAGATTTTCCTTGACCCTGACGTAGGCGTCGTCGGCGGTTCTTCGCCGCTCCGCCTTCTCCGCCTCCGTCAGCTCCCGTCCTCCCACCGTGGGCTTGAGGTCCTTGGGCTGGAGCTTCTTCATCTGGCGCGTGGAGAACTTAGATTTGGCGTACACCGGGTTCTTCGCCGCGCGCATCTGCTCGCCCTTCTCCCACTCGCGCTGCCAACGCTTCTGCTCCGCGCGCGTGGGCGCGTAATTCCATCCGTCGAGGTCGTACTTGCTCACCTGCTTGTTCGTGGTGGCGAGGTCGATGGCGGAGGTGGCGGACGACGCGTCACCGGGCAGCGCCTTGCGTTCCGGGCTCGCGTCACCCCCGGGGCTTCCCTGGCTCTTGAGCCCGGGGATGGTGAGCTTCTCGGCGGCGTCAGGCTTCTTGGCGCGGAGCTGCGCGGACAGATCGACGCTCATGTCGTTCAGATCGTCGAGTCGGCCGAACCCGAGGCCCGACGCGGCCTCCTTCCGCTGGCGCTCGTTCGCCTCCCGCTCGCGCCTTTCCTGGCGCTCGAACTCGGCCTCGATGTCCACCTCCCACATGCGCACGTTCTTGCGCTGCCAAACCGGGACGCCCCCCGGCGCGGGCGCCACGGGTTTTTTACCGCCGGCGTCGGCGTCGGCGTCCCCGTCGCCAGCCATCTTGGCGCGCGTGACCGGCGCCGCGCGGGAGCGACCGCGCGACGCGCCGGCGCGCGCGGAGGGACGCGATAGACTCGCGCCGAGACTCGAGGTGAGAGACGACATTTCGTTCGAGTCGTCCGTCGCAGCGCGCTGCGAAGTGTCTTCTTATCCAGCCCCGATTACGTGGCCTCTCGCCCTTCACAGAGGCCCGAACGGGAACTCCAGCTTCGCGATTGCCAAAACCCCACGAGCGACACATCATCGCGCGCGGGCCATGTCCGCGACCGTCGTTCGCGCCACCGCCGCCGTCGCGACCCTCCGAGGGTCCAGGGCTACGCGTGCGTCCGGGTCCCGCGCCCGCGTCGTCGTCCGGGCCGGGAAGTCCCAGAAGGAGGAGCTGGCCGAGATGAGAGCGGCGGTGCAGCTGGCCAACATGAACCCCTCGCAGGAGAACGTAATCTCCGCCATCCTCGACCTCGCCAAGCAGGAGTTCGGGTTGGCGGGCGTCAAGTTCAACGAGGTGATGGACAAGGTCGGCGAATGCTACGCCTTTACCCCGTGCCAGTACGTCAGCGGCAAGGGCACCGCGCTGGAGACCGTCAACCCCGCCGGCACCAACTCGGGCTCGCTGAAGACGTATTACTTCGCGCACCTGCACGGCCTGGACGAGGCCTCGACGCTGCGCCTGTTCTGCGAGCACTACAAGGACGTGCTCGACACGCCCGACGGGGACAGTCACGCGAACATCAGGGCGTTCATGCTGAACGGATGGGAGGGCATCGACTTCGAGGGCGGCGAGTGCCTCAAGCTCAGGGACGGCACCGAGACGGACGAGGCGAATCAGATCTAGTAGGCGCTGATCATAGGCGCGAAATAGGCAAATGTAACCCAAAATGAAATTTCATGTCGTATGAGCAAACATCATAAATTGGGCACCCCTTTTGAATCCCGCTCGCCGTGCGCGGGTCAGAAGTCATGTCGCCTGCCCCACCCACTGCATCAGGTGTTTTGGTCAACGGACACGAGGCTTCGTTCAGAGCGATCGTCGCGCGGGCGCGCGCGAGTCGACGCGGAGAGGCTCTCGGCGCGAGAGTGCGACCGTCGACGACCCCGCTCTCAGCCCCCGGGCGGCCGGATACCTCCCCGGGGCTCGTCGCGACCCGGGACGGGGCACGCGACGGGGCGTTACGAGCTTTTATTCTTCCGACACACGCATCGGGACGTCGCATGGTGCTCACGACCAACAACCAGGGCGTGGCCGCGCTCGCCTCCCGGATGACCAAGCCAGCGGTCATCGTGGCGCCTCGGTCCAACACCACCAGGCTGGAGGACTTCGAGATCCAGCGCAAGCTCGGGAAAGGGTCCTTCGGCGTGGTCTACGCGGTGACGCGCCGGCGAGATCCCCAGGAGAGGAAGCGGACCTACGTGATGAAGCAGATCTCGATGGGCCCCTCGCGCAGGGACCAGGAGGAGGCCATCAACGAGTGCCGCGTCCTCGCCAAGCTCAATCACGCGCACGTCGTCAGGTATCACGAATCCTTCGTCGCGTCGGGCAACAGGCTGTGCATCGTGATGGAGTACGCGCCCAAGGGGACGGTGCACTCGCTGGTGCAGGGCGCCAAGCCGAGGACGCTGTCGGAGGATGTCGTGTGGCGACTCGCGCTGCAATCCGCGCTGGGGCTGCACCACATACACAGCCTCAAGATTCTGCACAGGGACATCAAGGCTGAGAACATATTCCTCGACAAGGACGGCAACGCGAAGATTGGGGACCTCGGCGTCGCCAAGGTGATGACGCACGCGGTTGACTTTGCCAAGACGCTGGTGGGCACGCCGTACTACCTGTCCCCCGAGCTGTGCGAGAACAAGCCGTACAACCACAAGAGCGACGTGTGGTCGCTGGGGTGCGTCATTTACGAGATGATGACCGGGTCGCACCCGTTCAACGCCCAGAACCAGGGCGCCCTCTTCGTCAAGATCCTAAAGGGAAAGTACCCGCCCGTGAAAAGCGGCGCCGGGAAGTTTTCGCCCGACCTCGTGGAACTGATGGACCGGTGCCTGACCGTGAACCAGACGCGCAGGCCGGACACCGCCGGCATCCTCCGCTCGCGCGCCGCGCGTATGAAGGCGGAGACGTTGGGGCTGCAGCTCCCGAGCGACGTGGTGCAACCGACCTCGAACCCGCGGGATGCGTTCGCGAAGAATGAGGCGCCGGATTCTAGTTTGCTGACGATACGACAGCAGCAGAGGCGCGCCGCCACCGCCGTGGGATCGTCGCGCGCCGACCGCGTGAATGTTAACGGGGTTCGGCCGACGGAGACGGCGTTACAGGCGGTGGAGCGGATCGCGTCGGCGCGCGGGGCGGATCGAATCGGCCGTCGAGTCGGACAGATCCCGGGTGACTTTCGGGTGGGACTTCCGGATGGGATCTCGGGGCTTCCGGTTGGGTACGGCGGCGCGGGGGGACTCGCGTACGCCGCCGCTCGCATGGCGGACGCGTCCGCGATGAAACGACCGAGCACCGCTCTGCCCGCCTCTAGGGTCGGAACCGCCGACGACCGGACCGCCCGGAGCGCGGCTGTCGTCGCGGGCATAGCGGCGGCGGCTGCGGGGGGCGGGGTCAAGGGCGTCGCCGCCGCCGAGACGGAGCTTCGCAGGATCAGGGCGGAGAGCGCGAGGGCGGAGAGCGCGAAGGAGGGCGACGACGCCGCGAATGAGGCGGAACGGGCCGTCGCCGAGGACGAGGCGTCGCGAATGAGGCGGAAGGAGGCGGGCGACGCGGCGATGAAGCGACGACGCGAACGGGAAGAGGAGGAGCGAAGGGCGGCTTTGGCGGAGAGACGACGCGCGAGGGTCGCCGCCGCCGCAAACGCCGCCGAGGAATCCCGCGCCAAGCTCGCGGCCGCCAAGGCTGCGCTCGAGGAGAGGCGTCGCCAATCGGGACGCGTCGCGGGCGGGAAGATGGACGCGGGCAGGTTCGAAACGGCGCCTTCGATCCCTTCGATCCCTTCGATCCCTTCGTTCCCTTCGCCGCGGAGAAAAACCGCGTTGCCGCCGTCGCCGCTGCAAGGCCTCGCCGTCGTCGACGCGCCGCGCCGCGCGCCGTCATCGCGCAAGCCGACCGCTGCTAACCCCGGGACGGTCGCGCCCGCGAGGCCCGCGTCGGCGGTTCCCGTCGTTCAACCGTTACGACGACCGTTACGGCCCCGGTCCGCGGCGGAACGGAGAGACGCGGCTCGCGCCGCGGACGCGAACCTCGTCGCCGCGCTGCCGGAATCGCCCGGGGAACGCGGCGGATCGGGTGATGTGTGCGGGGTTCGAACCCGCGATGTCACGACCGGGATCCACCGCTTCGACCGTCCGGATGACTTTGACGAGGCGCGCGCGACGGCCGAGCTCGCGGCGGCGGCGTCGAAGGTTAATCTCGAAGGTGATTCGAACCGGGAAGGTGATTCGAAGCCGGCGTGGGACGACGGGGTGGACGTGGACGTCCGCCCCTCTCCCGACGGTGTGGACGGTCGGTCGAGGCCCCGGCATGTATCGGCTAAAAGTCGCGGGGTGGTGGACGTCGCCAAGGCTCGTCGCGACGCGGCGGAGGCGTCCCGAGCGGCGGTGAGGGCGGCGAAATCGCCGATGAAATTTTCGCCAAGGAAATTTTCGCCAAAGAAATCGCCGAAGAAGGCGCCGTATCCGTCGTCGGGGCGACCGGCGTCGGCGTTTATTCGCAGGACGGGCGACGTCTTCGGAGGCGTACGCGGGCGGGCTCGACCGGTCACCGCGCGCGACGTTTCGGATTCCACGTCGTCCGAATCGTCGTCCCAAATTTTTGGAGACGGTGAAAAAACGAAGAAGACGTCGCCGCCGGTGGTGTCTTCGTACGCCGAGGCTCACGAGCGGAGGATGGCGAACGCATCGACGTCGCCGCCGGTGAAGGGCACGGCGGCGGCGGCGATCGGCGTGGCGAGACTGGCGGTTTTAGCGGTTGATCACTTCGTCGCCTCTTCGCGCCTCTCGGACGACGGCGAAAATCGCGCGGGTGCCGGTTCGGGTTCGTCGACGTCGTCCATCGAGGAAATCTCGAGGGCGGCGGCGGAGGCTGCCGCCGCCGCGAGAGCCGCGGCGAACATCGTGGCGAGCGGGGGACTCGGTGGTGAACCGGCGTCGTCGTCGGGGGCGTCGTCGCCGTCGTCGTCGCATCCTCGCGGCGTATCGTCGGAGAATCGCGAGGAGAATCGCGACGGGGGCGGGGGCGTGCCCGCGTTTGTGTTTGGAGACGCACCCGACGACTCGCCGTGTTCGACATCCGCGGATTTCGAGGACTCTGGGGACGCTCGGAGGATGGCGGAGGATGGCGGTGAGTCACCGGGCGGTGAGTCACCGGCGGATCCCGCG
>Ga0181573_10002199_pt1 | contig 18317 bp, 11 predicted proteins | sample 101ome_25_FD_148643 | JGI IMG/M metagenome (GOLD analysis project Ga0181573, IMG submission 148643) | Coastal salt marsh microbial communities from the Groves Creek Marsh, Skidaway Island, Georgia - 101409BT metaG (spades assembly) | ecosystem: Environmental > Aquatic > Marine > Intertidal zone... | reverse complement strand
CTCGTCAGCTGATTGCCGCGGAGGCCCAACACCTCCAGCGACGTGAGCTGCCCGATCTCCGCCGGCACGCTCGTCAGCTGATTGTGGCCAAGCCGCAACACCCGCAGCGACGTGAGCTGCCAGATCTCTGCCGGCACGCTCGTCAGCTCAGTGCTGTCGAGGTCCAACACCTCCAGCGACGTCAGCTGCCCGATCTCAGCCGGCACCGCTCCGGACAGGCCAAACCCTTCATACTCTTCAGACTCTTCAGACTCTTCAGACGTTTCCAACTCGAGCTTCACCACCCGGCCGTTTTCCATCGTCACCCCTTTCCAGTCCTTCGGTCGCGCAGCTTCCGGCCACCTCTCCTGCAGTTCAGGGCACATCGCACGCCATGTCCGGAGCACTCCGACGTCACCCTCGTCGTCGATCCTGCGCGTCCCATCATCCTTCGACGGGTCCGGCAGCTCGCGACTGTCCCAACCGTCGGGCGTCACGCCAGGGTGCTTGTCCAGCCAATCCTGAACCACGTTTCGCATCGCCCAGTTCGTCATCACCTTCGTGCTGCTCAAGGCGCGACGCGTGAGCGGGTCCTTGGCGCCGTTCCGCCGGAAGTGCGACAGAATGACGCTCCTATCGTACGCGTGCCCAGATTCGAGCACAAACACCGGGTCGCGGAACATGGTTCGCGTGATGGGGCACATGAGCACCTCGGGCTCCTCGACGTTCAGATCCACGTTGGGGCCGAGAAGGTCGCACTGCACACTCGCGGAACGCCGGGTTTGCACGCCGGAGCTCGCGTCCGCGGATGCCGGTCGCGACACATCCGACGTCCTGCGTCGCTTGGAGGGCGCCATCGAGCGAAAGTCCGCGGCCGTGCCCGGCCGCGCGCTCGGCGCTCTGTTGACCTGACAGGACCGTTTGTTGAAAGTTGTTTGAAAGTCGTTTGACGATATTTCTCTTACGATGTTTCCAACACGAGCGAGCTGAGCTGGCTCCACACGACCGCGCTCGCGGTGGGGAGCGACCACGCCATGGCCTCCACCGACGTCGCGCGCGTCGTCCCCTCGCAAACCTCCCCAGCCCCCGCCAAGCTCGTCAAGTGGTCCGACCGCCCCGTGGGATGCGTCGTCATCGTCGGGTGGGTTCTCGTCGCGTTCCTCCTCCAGGAGTTTTGCGTCACGCGGCGTCTCGACTGGCCCGGTGACTCACCGGGCGATCGCGGCGCTTGGATCACGATCGCGTCGTGGCGCGTCGCGTCCGTCGTCCTCGCGGCCGGGACGTGTCTCGGGCTGGCGCTCGTGCACTTCACCGACCCGGGCGTCGTGCCGCCCAACCCGCGGGGCGCGGAACCGGACGTGGACGAGTATCTCGCGACCAATCGACCGATCTACGTCGTGCCGGCGAATCGTCCGAATCGCGCGAACGGCGAGGACGCGGACGAGACGAAGGCGACGAACGGCCGTTCGAAGGCGACCAATGGCCGTTCGAAGACGACGAATGGCCGTTCGAAGTCGAATGAGCAGCGTGGCCCGACCATCGAGCTCGTCCTGAGGTACGCCAAGGACTGGCGCGGCCAACCCATCCGCACGATCATCCCGGCCAGGCTCCTCCACCACGAGGATCCCGAGGGGCCGTGTCTGTTCGACGGGCGAGCGCCGGAGTTCGACCCGCGGTGCGTGACGACCACGGTGCGTGACGCGTGCATCGTATTCGCCGTTCGTTTCATCATTCGCGCAGTTTGCGACGTTCACCACATGTTTGCTATGTTCACCACACGTTTGCTAACTTATCCGACGGTATCCAACGCGACAGTACTGCGTCACGTGCGACGTGTGGCGGCCGCCGAGAACCTCGCACTGTCGCGTCTGCGGGTACTGCATGGAGCGGTTCGACCATCACTGCCCCGTGGTGGGGACGTGCATCGCGGCGAGGAACATGCGATGGTTCGCGGGGTTTCTTCTCTACGCCGGGGTGCGTTTGCGTCTGTTTGTTATTTATTTTTTCCACGGCGTTTCTTCCCCCAAACGGCTGAGGGAAGAAACGCCCGGAAGAAACGGCTCCGACCCCTCAAACGACCCCTCACCCGCGTACCCCCTCCCCACGCGCAGCTGGCGTGCTCCGCGTACGCCGCCGCCGCCGTCGCTCGCGTCTCACAGCTGTGCACCGCAGGCGACTGCGTGAAGACGTGGGAGCTGTGGGTGAGTTTATTTTTATTTTCGTATCCCGTATGGGCAATTAGTATGACATCGTGTTGTTTTATTTGTTCACAGGTTCTTCTGGTGTACGCTCTGTTTCTGGCGTGGGGCGGATTGACGCTCGCGCCGTTCGGAGTGACCACGCTGGTTTGGCTGGCGTGCGTGGACGTCACGACGAAGGAACGGCTGGGAGCCAAGCCCCCGGGGGTGGCTCGATCGGCGCGCGGCGCGCGGCGGCGTCGCGATTACGAAGGGGCGGGCGAGACGGAGAGGACAGCCGCGGGACGACCGAGAGACGGGGACGCGGCTGGCGAAGACGGGGACGCGGCTGGCGAAGACGAGGACGCGGCTGGCGACGACGATTGGTTCAGCGCCGGGTACCAATCCCCGCACCCGGATGTGCTCCTGTGGGCGGAGCTCCACGGCGGGGTGAGGGGTAAGGCGGGCGGGGGATGTCGGGATGTCCTTTGCCAGCCGGTGCGTCTGCGGCCGTACTACGACAAGCACGACGTCGCGGCGGCGATGAAACCCGTCGTCGTGTGATGTGATGACCCGACGAGACTACGCGATGAGACCGCGCGCCTTGGTGCGTGTTTTTTACCTCGCTTCTGAGGTACCTTCGAAGGTAGACTATTAATTTATCCCGTCGCCCGGTTATGTATGCATCTTTCGGACGAAGGCGACTTCCTCTCGCCTCGCGCACCCTTCGACGACGTCCCGTCGCGCCAAAGGTAATAAACCAAATTATAAACCTTTAGTCACGCCCGATCCCCCCGACGGAGCTCGCGGAGCCGCTCGTCCATGCGTTCCCTGGACGCGCGCGGGTCCAGCCGGATCGACGTCGACGCCGGCTCCAGCTGCGCCGGGAGAGATGATCCGTCGAACGCGTCCCGTCTCGGCTCGAGCGTCTGTTCGGATTCGACGCAGACGACGCACCACGCGCGAAGGTCCGTAACGTCCGTAACGTCCGTAACGCCCGTAACGCCCGTAACGCCCGACCCGCGTCCGAACCCCTCGTCGCGGCTCACGACGAACGCGTCACGCGCGGTGACGACGACGCGGCGACGCGTCACCCGAACCTCCACCGGGGCGAATCCACCGGGCCGAACTCCCCGCGGAGAGTTAGAGTTTGTTCCGTTCGTGTCCCTCCTCGTCGGTCCCGAGGCGTCCATTCGCGGCGTCCGTTCGTGTCCCTCCTCATCCGTTACGATTTCGTAAAACGATTCGTAAAACCCCGCCGTCTCCGACGGCTGGACCGCCCCCGCGACAAAACCCAGCGATTGCGGAAACGACTCGCGAATAAAATCGAGCGCGTCGCCGCCTCTGACGGTTCGACACGCGCACAAAACGACCCGCGCCGCCGCCTGCGCGTAGGTAGAGTCGCCTTCGGGACGTTTTTTCTTCGCGGGTTCGATACCGCGCGGGGGCATCCACCGCGAGATTCTCGTCCCCCTCGGCCGACGCGCGAACGTGTCGATCGGATCCTCCTCGTCGGTTTCGTCGTCGGTTTCGTCGTCGAGAATTCGCTGCGATCGCAACGCCGCCTCCACCGCACCGCACGCCGCGACGAAATGCGCGAGGAAGGGACCGGTGGGGATTCGCTCGAACGCGCCGCCCGGCCCCGCCGCGAGCGCGATGCCGTCCCCTTCCCTGGCGAAGTCCTTCGCCGCCTGCGACCCGTGAACGATGATACAATTCGCGAACGAGGGGGCACCGACTCTTCGAGTAGTCCGACTCTTCGTCCTATTCGCGAGGGGAAGGTAGAGCGCGGCGGCGACGCCCCGCGGGCTCACGTCCGCGAGTAAGCGCGAGCAACGCGCCGCGCTGTCGCACGAACGCAGCGCGCGTCTCGCGTCCGCCCTCGCCGCCTGAATCCCCTCCGTGTCCTCCTCCTCATCCTCCGAATCCTCTCGTTCGATTCGGATCGAACGCGAATGATGCGTCGCCCCGCGCGGGGTTCGAACCCCCGACCTTCCGGTTCTCGTTCGCTCGTCCCTCGCCGCTAACACGACGGACGCCGCCGCCGCGTGCGCCGTCCTCGCCGCCGTCGCCAGCTCCTCCGCGACTTTTCCCGACTCGCACGTTCGTCTCAGCGCATACCGCGCCGAATGGAAGCGCTTCGACCCCCGGGATGAAAAATCGCCCCCGTCGCGCCCCGCGCCGGTGTCGAACCCCCGACCCGAAAACGCCCCGAAAACGCCCCCGCCTCCCCTTCCCACCCCCCCGTCGGTGCCCCCCGCCCCGGCGCTCCCCGTGAACGCGTCGATGCCGAACCCGAAACCAAACCCGGCGGAACCCGAACCCGTCTCCTCTTCGAGTCTCATTACTCTTATTTCTCTCATACAGGCGCCGCGGATGCGATCGCAGCAATCCGCGGCGGCCGTCGCGCACGCCGCGGGGGGTTCGAACGCGGACCAACGCGGGTGTCCTCCCGAGGGTCCTCGCGTGACATCGTCCGCACCGGCGGCGACGCGCGCGGCGGCGTTGGCGACGGCGACGGCGGCGGGCGTGAGCAGCCGATCGACGCATTCCGTCACGAATGATGTCGAGTCGTCGTCCTCTGAGAGGAGCGCGCTCGCGAGTGGGTCGGCGACGGCGTCGGCGAAGTCGCGCGCGGCGTCGTTCGCGACGTCGCGCCACTCGCGCCACGCGTCGTCCGTCGGGTCACCGCCCGGTGAGTCACCGCCCGGTGAGTCGCCGCGCTCCGCCGGCGCGCCTTTCCATCCGCCGAGCATCTGGTCCGCGAGGGCGGTGACGACGCGCTCGGCGTCCTCGACGAGGGTCTGGGACGCGCCGGCGGTGCTCCGGTCGCGTCGCCGTCGCGAGTGAACCGTCCTCGTCCTTTCGATCGTCCTCTCGACGGGGCAACGATGTCGCGTCGGCCCGTTCGGCCCATCCGGTGGCGCGAGTCCGTCGCATCGTTGGTCGTCGTCCTCGTCTCGCTCGGCGCGCGAATGCGCGGCGGCGGCGACGGCCGCCACCGCCGCCGCCACGTCCCGCCGGACCGCCTCGTCCACCCGCCGGCCCACCGCCCGCAACAGCCTCGCGCACACGCACCATCGCACGCACGGCGCCAACACCAGACGAAGGTTGCCCTCCAACCCCAGCGTCGGGGTGGCGCACAGCTGGAAGATCCGCAGGCACTCGCCCACGGCGTCGTCGCGGAGTCGGCGGAGGCTGGCGGCGCGGACGTCGCGGTCGACGAAGGCGCGGGGCTCGAGGGAGACGGCGAGACGTTGAAGCGCGTCGTGCGCCGCCTTACCCCCGAACGACATCGGCCATCGGACGCCCCCCCCGCGCGCGCAGCCCCCACTGTGAGTGAGTGATGGCGTGACGAGGAAACGCTCCCTGCTGGCTGGCTGGCTAAAATGGTGGGCGGGTTCGGGTGAAGCTCGTGTTAGCAGGATATGGGTCGCGAGAATTTCAACGACGGTTGGGGGTCCTTCGCCTTTCGAATTCTCGCCCGACCGGCTCGCACTTGGACGATTTGAACCCCGAAACGAACCGCCGAAAGCGGAAAATCCACGGTGGCACCGATTTTAGCGGGAGATTTCCTCTGATTCGCCCAGTAGATTTTTTATGCGGCTGCGACGCGCGGGTGCGCGGCGGGAGGGGGAAGGAAAAGAAACAACCTTCGCCGCCGAGTCGCACACTTCGTCACACGTCAAGGTAGGTCCGCGCGCTCCCGACATCCCCCCCGACGCGGGCGCGGCCCGGGGCGTCGCCCCGCGCGTCGCGCTCGCGCGCGTGTCCCACCCCGAAGCGCGCGCGCCCAAATCGGGACGCCCAGTGCGCAAAAAATATCATCTCCCCCCTCGCCGCGACGATCGATGATGATCTCGGGCGCGGCCCGGGATCGCGCACGAGACGCGCGCGCCCCGCGCCCCTTCGCCGGCGTCGATCGTCGTCTCCTTCGAGGGATACGCGTCGGGAGGACGGTCTCCCGCCTCGCGCCCGCGTTCGTCCGACTCGTCCCTCGAGATCGCCCCGCTCACCCGCCCGCTCCCTTCGCCCCCCGCCACCTTTGCCGCAGTTTCAAAACACGAAAAGATCGTCGCCATGTCCGTCGTCGCCGTGAACGCCATGACCCGCGCCGTCGTCGCCCCCAAGGCGGCCGGTGCCAAGCCCCGCGCCTCCGTCTTCGTGGGCCGACCCGCCGCCCTCAAGGCCCGCGTCGCCGGTACGCGCGCGTCTCCCCACGAACCGACCCTGGCGAGAAACCTCGATCTCGTTTTGTTCCCCTCTGCGAATCATCCGATCGATCGACGATGACTCGATGACGCTATTCGCCACGAGCGTCTCGTCGAACGATTTCGAGCCGAGCCGAGCCGCCGATTGACATCCCGCTGATTGACATCCCTCCCGCCGATTGACATCCCCGTTCCTCCCTTACTCGCAGCTCCCAAGGCTCGCGCCGCGTCCTTCACCGTCCGCGCGGCCTCCCAGACGGAGGATCTCAACAAGAAGCTCCAGGAGGTGACCGCCACCGTGTCCGAGAAGTGGGACGACACCGAGGAGAAGCCCGCCGTGGTGACCCTCGGCATCTTCGGGTAAGGATCGGGACCTGATAAACTTTGGTCATCGAACGTAGCCCTCTCGACCCTCCCCCGCTCCCGCTCCCGCCGCGTCTCCCGGAAACCTCTTCTTGCCGCCGGCCCCGATTGAATCGTTTGATTGAACGATTGATCGATCCGATCGACGCTGACCGGTACTCACGTCGCCCCATCCTTCGCGTACCTTCGTTTCCGCAGCCTCGTGGGCCTCGTCGCCGCGAACGGCGTGCTCAAGTCCATCGACGGCCTCCCGCTCATCCCCGACCTCCTCGAGCTCGTCGGCATCGGCTTCTCCGGCTTTTACATCTACCAGAACCTGCTGTTCAAGCCCGACCGCGCGGCGCTCAAGGAATCCATCTCCAAGTCCATCGACAAGATCCTCTAAGCAAGCGAGAGGTTTGGTACGCAGAGTCGTCTAGGATCCGCGGCGCCGGGGGATCGGGGAGGATAAGAGAGCTCAGCGCCGAAAATGAAATGCACTGTACTTGCTAGCTAGTAGTGGGGGAGGGAAGCGAGCCACCCCGGAGTGGGGTTGGACTGGAGCCGCCGCGACTTGGCGCCTTACTTGAAATAAATACACACAACTGAGAGAAAAAAACGAGCGACGAGCTCTTCGTCTCGCTCTTCGTATGAAATGAGTCGACTCGCCGATGTGTACGTATTGCAAGTAAACTTGGCTAATAAAACCGCGGGGCGACATCCTCCCGAGCGTTTCGCATCGAAAAAACGCCTCAAGCTCATCAAGCCTTGACGCGGCCGTACGTCTTCGCCTTCTCCTCGGCGGTTTGGAACCTGCCGTGGCCAAACTTGGACGACGTGTCGATAAACTTGATGGCAATCTCCTCCTGCGCCACCCTGGACGTCTGCTTGAAGAGGGACTGGCGGAGGGTGATGACCCTCTTACGCGGGCCCGCGATGCCACCCTTGATCATGAGATAATCGTTCTTGACGATGCCGTAGTGGGGGAAGCCGCCCATCGGGGTGATGTCCTTATCCGTGGCGTCGTGCTCAGTCGTCGCCTTGTGCGAATCCTCACCCTCCTTGCCCACGCGGTAGATTTTCTTGTTGATTTCCGTGCGGTGGTGGTAGCCGTGCTGACCGGGCCTGGCGACGGTGAACGCCACGCGCGCGGGGTGCCACGCGCCGATGCATCCAACCTTGCGCAAACCGCGGTGCGTCTTGCGGGGCAGGCGGGTGACGCCCCAGCGGGTGACGACGCCCTCGAAACCCTTACCCTTGGAGACGGAGATGCAGTCGATCATCTCATCCTTGTTGAACACGGCGTCGACGGGGATGGCCTTCTCGAAGAACTTGTACGCGAAGTCAACCTTGGCGGCGGCGTCGCCGCCGTTGACCTGAATCTCCATGACGTGCGCCTTCTTCTGCTTGAGATTCTTAACCTTTCGAACCTGCGTGTGCGCGATGACGCGCACGACGTCGGCGTTCTTCCGAAGGTTGTCGAGCTCCTGGTTAATGGTGCCGTTGGTGTACTTCTTGGCGTACTTGGTGAACGCCTTCTTCTTGGACTTGAACCAGTTCTTGTAGAAGCGACGGCGAATCTCGTCGTTGAGGTGCTCCGCCCAAACCGTGTTGAGCGCTCGCAACCCTTGCGGGGTCTTGACGTATCCGACGACGCCGACGACGACCATCGCGGGGGTCTCGACGATGGTGACCGCCTCGAGTGTCTCCTTCTTGTGGAGCTTGGACCCGGGCTTGTCCACGTCGCGGACGATGTGGGTCATGCCGGCTTTGAAACCCATGAACGCGGTGAGGTGGGGCTCCTTGGACGCGTCATCCCGTGGGAACTTCTTGCACTTGCCCCTGGCGCGCTGGGAGCGCTTCTTGGGGAGGAAGCCAAGGTGACCGAGACGGGGGTGCTCGAACTTACGGTGAGACATCTGTCGTCGTGGCGTGGGGAGGGCGGCGGGGGGGGGGATCGGTGAGACTGGTGCGATCGATCGATCGGGGTGGAGGTTTTTCTTTTTCGAGCGACCCGGATGATGAGGGTTTTCGCGCGCGCGGCCGGGGTCGGGTGCGGCGCGCGGGGTGCGTCCGGCGGCGCCGCGCGGCGCTCGCCCGGCGCCGGGGAACGTCTCCGCGACTTTAGGTCCCGTGCGTCGACGCGGATCGCGTTCGGCGCGCCGAAACGCGCGCGAGACCGGCCGCGGAACGCCGAAAACCCTAAATCGCGTCGCGCCGGAAAAAAGCCGAGGCGTCGTCGCCGTCGTTCTCGCGGTGCGGGCGCGACGGTCGGCGATGCGCCGCGCGACGAACGACGACGACGACGGCGGCGGCGGCGGCGGGATGGATCGAGCGAGCGCGCGTGCTCACCTTGCTAGTCTCCTTTCGACGATGGTGCGTCGAGCGCTGCGATAAAAGGGCTTCCCTTTCCTCTCGAGGGGCTTCACAAGTTTTTCGCGCTGCTCGCTCGCGTGATTTCAGATTTGGCGAAAAGAAAAAAACGCAGGAGAAAAACCGGAAACGTTTTGGGATCTCGGCACGTCCCGCCCGGTCATCAACCTCCCTATTTGCGTTTATATTTCACTTTTATAAATAGGGAGTTGGCACGGCATTTGCCCACAACTAGTGCTAACGCGTGCTCCCAACAAATAAAATCGATCCGTCCGTCCGTCGTTGTTGTTTTCCGCCTCGGCGCAAGAGGACGGGGCAGAGAGAATTGGGCGCGACTGGGGAGGGAGCATGGGGGTTCGGGCGGCGGAGTGCTTCGTCGTGTGCGGTCTCCCCGCGTCGCCCGTCACCGTCGACGGCGTCGCCGGGTTCGTCGGCGCGGGGGAATCGTACCGCCCGGAGGTGCTCTCGTCGTATCCCCCGCGTCCGGCCGGCGCCAATGAACCCGCGACGACCGGCGACGACGACGACCGGAAGTCGCGTCCTCCGTGGCCGACGCATCTCGCGCTCTGCGCGATGCCGCTCGGCGTGGACGTTCACGTCGCGTCAGACCCTCCCCGCGACGCCCTCGCCACGACGTCCTACCCCGTCGTGCTCACCGACGCCGACGGCGCGCCCGTGTACTGCGCGTGCCTCGCCTTTTTAGCGCCGGTGCCGTCGCGGACGCGCGCGGCCGTCCCGGCGCTGCGCAGCGCGTGCGCGCGGATGTGCGTCGTGCTCGTATCGCGCGCACCGATCATCGATGTCCTGCGACACGCCCTCAACGCCGTCGTGGGGCGGTGCGTGTTCGGCACGCAGCGGTGGTCCGACGCCCCGCCCATCGGAATCATCGGCGCGTCGTTGGTCGACGGCCTCAACGCGTCGTCGTCGGCGTCGTCTCACTCGTCAAAGTTTACTCGTCCGATTGGACCGATCGGACGCGACGATTCGGAGGGTCGGCACCCACGTCCCGGGTCGGCACCCACTCGGCACCGCGATGGGCACCCGACCAGTCACCACCCGACCAGTCACCACCCGCGCCCCGCGCCCACGACGCTCTTCTCCGTGTGCGGCGAGACGATCGCGCTGCCGCCGGTGGCGGACGACGACGCGTGGATCGACTGGCACCGACCCTCGGGGGACGGGGGATTCGAACCCGGGACCTCGGAAGGGTTTACCGACTCGGATCATTACGACTCGGATCATTACGACTCGGATCATTACGACTCGGATCATTACGACTCGGACGACTCGGACGATGACCCGGACTCGGACCGATTGTTCGACGCGTCGTCGCCGACTGATTCGCATCATCTCCGAGGTCCCGGCGCGACGACTCCAAACGTCTCTCGAGTGCCCTCTCAGGATGTCCACCCGACGAGCGCGTTTCTCGCGTGGCGAAGAGACAACGACTTTCCCTCGTTCGACGACGCCGCGTGTTCGTTCGAGCCGTTGCTCCGGTGCCTCGACGAGCGAAACGCGATCAAGGTGCGTTTATTTCTTTTACCCTAAACCTTCGTGTTTTCGTACGGGCGACGTGAGAGAATGACGTCGTGTTTTGTGTTTTGTTCGCAGGCGGTGTGCGCGGTGGCGCTCGAACGGAGGGTGCTCCTGAGGGCGTCGTCCAACTCGTTGCTCGTCGCGGTGAGCGGCGGGATCTTGAGGGCGCTTCGGCCGCTGAGGTACCGCGGGACGTTCGTGCCGGTGCTGCCCACGTCGCTGGCGGACTACGCGGACGCGCCGACGCCGTACCTGATGGGTTATCGCACGCGGGGCCCGCCCGTTCGCGGCGGTACCTCAGCGGTGAGTGCTTCATCCGGCGACCGCCACGACGGGGGTTCGAACCCCGGTTTGAACGGTTCCAATAACAGTTTTTTGGACGAAGCGCTCACCGCGGAGAGGCTGGAGGGCGTCGTGGTGGTGGACCTGGACGCCAACGTCGTGACGGATCTCGGGCGCAACAGTCGCGGCGAAGGAGGCGACGAGGAACGAATCTCCCGCGCGAAATCTCCGACTCGCGGCGCGGGGGGTGGTAAGTCCCATGGGTACGCCGCGGCGAGGTCCAGAAGCCGCGGCAAGTCCCGCGAGCGTCGAACGAACGCGGATGACCGTTCGGAAAACGAAACTTCGTGGCCCGGGGACGCGGGCGACGAGCTGGCGCGAAGGTTGAAACATCTGACGTCGCCGGATCTGTGCGAGATGGACGCGGGGGGTGCCCGGTACGGCGTCGGGGGTGCCCATTATGGCGTCGGGGGTGCCCGGTACGATGTCGAAGGCGAAGGGTACGCCGGGGACGTCGGGGAGCGCGAGTTCCGCGCCGCGCTCGCCGCCGCGAACGGGTCGACGGATCACCGCCTCGGGAGATCCTCCGCCGCGAGTTCCGCCTTCGACTCGGGTTTCTCTCCGCTTCGTAACGGTTTTCGTAACGGTTTCGACGGACCGAACAAACGCGCGTGGTCGAGGGCGCACGACGCGTGCGCGCAGCTGTGTTTCGCCGCCCTGTGGCGAGACGTCGTCCGCGGGTACCGGTCGTACCTCCTCGACGCCCCGATGTCCCATTCCGCCCGTACGACGGACGGAGGCGAAACTTCGCAGCCGTGCTTCGACGTCGACGGCTTCCTCACCGACGCGGCCGCCGACGGGGGGACCTCTCGCTCGTCTCACTCCGGGGTTGACGGTAACGGTTCGGGTAACGGTTCGTCGGGACCTCGTTTGGATCCGAACCGTCCACCCCGCGGCGTTTCGCGTTCTTTCGCCGCCGCGTTCGTCTCCACGGGCGCGTTCGCCAGGCACTGCGAGGTTCAAATCGCAAACGCGGTTTCGGCGGCGGAGCGCGATCGGCGGCGTTTCGCGGCGGTCCCGGGTTCGATTCCTCGCGGGGACACCCTTTCCGGAACTTTTCCGGATGTCGGACAAGACGCTCGGACGAGACGCGGACAGAACGCGGGCGGCGCGAGACTCGTCGATCCCATGCTCGCGGAGGATCACGACGACCGCGCGAATGGCGCGGGATCCGACTCGCTGGGTGGAAAAAAAGGGACGACTGGTCGGCTGGTCACCGGGAAAATCGTGCGACGCCCGCGCGTTTTCGCGCCGGCGTCGTTCGAGGGCGCGTCGTCGAGGAGCTCGTACGCGTCGGGTCGCGGTCGAAAAGAAGGTCCCGGGTTCGATTCCGGGGTGGGCCGAACGCGCGTCGTTTCTACCCGCGGGGTCACGTTTCGAAGCGTCCAGCTGAGCCGCGGCGAGCTCCTCGACGACGACGACGACGATCCGGCCGGGGTTCGATCCGGCGACCTCCCGCACGCCGGGAAAGGTACGCACCGACTCGACGACGACGACGTCGGCGGGTTCACCGCGGTGGGCCACGGCGCGGGGTCGCCGTCGCCGCACGCGTTGACCCTTCGAGCATCCGCGGGCGATAACTGCGCCTCCGTCGAAGTATCGTCGCATCGCCAAATTCCTCCGCCGAATCCGCCCCGCGCCGGGTTACCCGCGATGGAGCCCGTGACCGGAGTGAACGGTGGGCATGATCGAACGACGGTGGGCGGCGGGGAGCGCGAGGGGGGAGTCGCGGTGGGTGAGCGCGATCCGTGGCGTTCCGCGGTCCCGGGTTCGAACCCGGTCGGAGGCGAGACTTCCCGGGATTCGGATTCTTCCGGGCTCTCGTTTCTCGGGTTTGCGGACGGCGCGAACGGCGCGAACGGGACGCACGGGGGGACGCGTCTTCCGGTGCAGAGGGCGTCCAGCGTGACGCACGGTCTGACGACGCAGCCGGTCCCCCCGGCGGGGCTCCGCGGAAACCCTCCTTCCGGAAACCTATCCGCCGGTTCCTCCTCCGTTTTGCGCAAGCCGCGGCACGGACGGTCCGCGTCGAGCACGTCGTTCTTCGCGTCTCCGGCGGGTTTGGTCGGTAACCTGTCCAACTCGGAATCCGACGGCGAGGGTTCGATTCCGGTAAAGACCAACTCGGGCAAGAGCCTCGCGGCGTACCTGGCGAGCGCGGCGTCGCCGCCGCGAATGTTCGGGTCGCCGACGAAGCAGCGGAGCTTCAAGAACTTTCGCGAACGAAGGCGACAGAGCGAAGACATGACCAACCACCTCGCGCCCAACCACCCAGCCTCGAGCTCGCCCGCGAACGACCCGAACGTTCGCGGGACGGACCACGGAGGACAAGTCAAGGACAAATCCGGCGCGATGAAATCGAGCTACGGCGCCAGCCTCTTCGGGCTCACCTTTCGGAGCAGACGCAAGTCCGAGGCGGCGAGGTTCAAGGCGCAGAGGGGCGAGAGCGACCACGGGGCGAATAACTTCGCCCCGGGGGCGGTCGCGAATCGCGATACCCGGTCCGGCGGGGATCTGTCGCAGTGGATCGCGATGATGTCCGAGACGCCGGCGAACGACGAGTCGGCGGAAAACTCGCGGAAAAACGTACGAGCGGGTTCGGGCGAAACGGCCGGCGAAACGGCCGGCGAAACGGCCGGCGAAACGGCCACCGCCCGACCGTCCCCCGCCGACGCCCTCGACGCCGCCCAACCCGGCGACGGAAACGTCGAACGCGCCGAGAACGTCGCCGATTTCACCGACGAAAAAACCGACGACGAAAAAACGGTCAGAGAAACGCCCGAGAAACGGTCAGAAACGGTCAGAAACGGTCAACAACGGTCGACCGACCCCTCCTCGTTCGTCGCCGCGAAGACGCGCGAGCTGTGGTCGCTGGCGTCCGCGGGAGCCGCCATTCGCGCCCGCGCCGTCGCCGCCGCCGCCGCCGTACGAGCGCTTCGACCCGTTCAAGTTTGTTCGACGTTTAACGTTCAACGTTCGACGTTGTCCGCCGCCGCCGCCGAGCTCGTCGCCGTGGACCTCGACGGCGTCCTCGCGGCGATGGAGGGCGCGCACGGTGACGACGGATCGCTCGGGCTCGGCCTCGGCCTCGGAACACTCGCCGGCGACTCGCCCGGTGATGACCGCCGAGACCACTCCCAAATCCCCGGGTTGCTCAGCTACTACTCCGGCCAGTCCCTCCGGCTCATCGAGGAGACGTCCGCGGAGGCGGGCGCCGGGAGCACGTCCGGCGGTCCCGGGTTCGATTCCAGGGCGGACCAAAACCATTCGCAATCGTCGGTGGACGACGAAACCGCGGAGAACGAGGCTGAGCGTTCGATGCGCGCGGCGGACGAGACGGCTAAGCGAAGCGCGAAGATAAAAATAAAAGAAAAAGCGGAAAAAGCGAGAACAGACGCGGCGCGCGAGCTGGCGGGATGCCCGGGCTATCGCGCCGCTCTGGACGCCGTCGCGGTGGCGGCGATCGCGAGCGGCGACGCGGCGAAGGTCGCGGCGGTGCTCCGCGTCGTGAGGGGTAACGACGGGCGCGCGGCTCTGCCGGGCGGCGCGAGGGTTTGGTCGGATCCCAACGTGTGGATCGGGCTTTACGATTTTTACGAATCGTCGTCGGCCGAGTTTGGGAACGAGTTCGGAGACGACGACGACGATACCGACGACGGCGTCGGCGTCGGCGTCGGCGCGGGGATCCCCTCTTCCGCGGCGACCCACCCCGGAATTGAACCCGGGACGGGACGAGCGCCCCGAGCGGCGACTCGCCGCTCTCCCTTCGCGCCGGCGACGTTGGCGAGTCGCATGGCGAGCGTGGGGCTTCCGCCGCACGCCGTCGCCGCGCTCCTCGCGTCGGTGTCGAAACGGTTTAACCGCCGACGATCGAGCCGCGCGTCGACGAGTCATCGATCGTCGTCAATCGCGGGTGGCGGAGGAAAAGGGAACGAGTCTACTCGACGGACGCTCGAAAAAGGCGCCGTCGCCGACGGGGTAAAAACGGGTCGCAAGGGTAAAAACGCAAAAACAGAGGGTGCCGACTCGGGTGCCGACGCGGGTCTTCCGCCGAGGGTAACGCCGATCCCCGCCTCCAGCGCGGACCGCGTCGGGCGCTCCGTCGGCCGCGTGTGGGAAGTTTCGTCGACGTCCTCCGCAGTCCACCGAAGTTTGGACGCCCGGGGTTTGACCCACGCGCCGGGAGGGATCGGGATCGAGCCCCCGACCTCGAGTTCGACGCCGAGCGACGCCCCCACCGCCAACTCCGGCGCCGTCTTTCACCGGGCGCGGAGAACGGGCGCGGGCGTCGGCGTGTCGCACGACGCGTGGATCGAACGGATGCGTCGCGCGTCGAGACGGGTCGGCGCCGGGACGGGGGAGGCGTCCGAGTGGGCACCCCATCCCCAGTCGGCACCCCATCCCCGTCCCCAACGGCACCCGGGGGGACGCGGGTCCGACGCCGAGAACGAGGCGCCGTGGTGGGCCCGAGCGGAGGCGACGGCGGGGATCGGCGGCGCTTCGCCGTTTCTCGACGCGTCGACGTTTTCTTTGTTTGATTCGTTCGATTCGAAGAATAAGAAGAAGAACAGTTTCACGGTGAGGTTGAACGGCGAACGCCGCCCGGGGCCGAACGGAGGAAAGGAGGACAAGGATGACATCGACGAAGAAGAAGATGCGGATGATGCGCCCAAACCGCGGGACGGCGCGATACTCGTCGACGACGGCTTGGACGAGTACCTCGCCGGCTCGGACTCGGACCTCGATCCGGATGCCGCGGACGACGAATTTCTTCGACTCGGCGATTGGAATTTGTCGGGGAGACGCCGCGGGGACTGGTGCGACCTACCCACCGACGTGGTCGCGGCGTCGCCGTGGTCCGATCGTCGCGAACGATCGCCCCGGACGAGCTCGAGGCCGGGCTCGAAATCGCGAACCGTCCTCCGCCTCGGGGATCCCGACCGAATCGGAAGTCTCCATTCGGGTCGATCGTCGCACGCCGTCACCGCCGTCGCCGTCGGCGCCGGTGGCATCGCCGCGGTGGGCTCGTGCCACGGAGCTTTCGCCGCGTGGAACCCTCGCACGGGCGTGGTCGTCCGCGCGAGGCCCGGCGGGTGGGGCGAAGCCGTCTCGAGCGCCGGCGCCACGAACAATCGGCACTACAACCCGACGGTGGGTCTCACCGCGTTGGGTTTCACGACGGGTTCGGGAAATAATATCGGCGGCGACGGTGGGATTCGATCCGGCGACCTCGCGGTCGGCGGGACGAGGGGCGGCGGCGTCGCCGCGTGGGACGTTAAAACGGGCGCGTGCGTGTGCGCGTCGCCGGGGTCGCACGCTGGCGCCGTCACCGTCGTGCAATCCGCCACGTCATCCGCCACGTCATCATCCGGATCCGGACACGTCCCCTCTCCCATCGACGGAGGTGGCGGATCCGGAATGAACGTCTCCTCCTCTTCGAACATCTCGGGTGAGACGCCGGCTGGTTTCGGCGCCGTCTTCGGCCACCCCGCGTTGGTGCGTTTATTTTTTATTTTCGCGCGGGCGATTCGTCTGACATCGTGTTTTGTTCACAGGCGCTGACGGCTTCAGACGCACCCGCCGACGGCCGCGTTCGCTTATGGGACGTGCGCACGGGCCCCAGGGAAACCGCGGCGGCGCTCGGCGGCCACCGCGGCGGCGTACACGCCGTCTCCTGCGAATCCCCAAAGACGGTTTTCACCGGCGACGGCGACGGCGTCGTCAGGGCGTGGGTGCGTTTTATTTTTTATTTTCGTATGTATGGGCAATTAGTATGACCTGACATCGTGTTTTATTTTTGTTCACAGGACTGGCGCAGAGCCGGGGGCGGAGCTTTGGCGTCGGCGACGGCGCACTCGGGCGCGGTGACCGCGGTGACGCCGCTGCGTCACGACCGAGCGGACGTCGCCGCGAGCGCGGGCGTGGACGGCGTGGTCCGCGTGCTGTCGCTGGACGGGGGGTCGGGGGGCGGGGTGGCGTTGGTGGGTCACCTCGCGCCGGTGACGGGGCTGGTGAGGGTCGGCGGATTCGGGGAATTCGTCGGAGAATTCGAGACGGGTTCGAACGGTTCCGATTCCAAGGCTGGGCACGGGCGCAGGCTGAGCAGCATCGCGGACCTCACCGGGCCTCATCGCGGCCGGGGCGTCGGTGGGGACGCGTCCGGGATGTACGGGCGGAATGGGGCGATATCCCACGCGGGAACGACGAGCGAATTTGAAGCGTTTAACGCCGCATCCGGGTTGGCTTCGGCTTCGGCCGACGGTACCGTTCGACTGTGGTGCCCGCACGGCGCGGGAGCGCGGTGGCGGTGCGCGGCGGTGGCGCACGCGCACGCCTCGCGCGTCGTCGCGATGGCGAGATGCTCCGGAGGAGGTTCTGGAGGTTCCGGAGGAGGTTCTGGAACATCTTCCGGAGGATTATTTCGCGGACGATTGCTCACCGCGGGCGACGACGCGAGCTTCGCGCGGTGGCCGGACGCGGAGCCGTTCCTGCGTCGCGCGCGCGTGGGTGGCGGGTCATACGCACCGGTCGAGTCGTCCGCCGGGTACCGCCGCGTCGGGGGTTCGAATCCGGGCGGGGCCGGGGGCGGCGGCGCGGCGTGGACTCCCGAGCGGATGCACCACAAGCCGTACCGAGCTCCGCGGGTGGTTTGCGCGATTGACGTCTGCGGCGCGGGTGCGTTGGTGACGGGCACGAGGGACGGCGTGGTGACGTGCGCGTCTCTGGAGTGATGAACCGGGCGCGATCGATGGCGACGCGAGCGCCGTGAGCGTCGCCCAAACGAAGGCAATGTAACAATAGACTAATCTTGATATGAGGGTAACTCTTAAAAACGCACGGACATTCCGAGGTGACTGACGGGACTTTTCAGTAACCGTCCGAGGAAACCTCTTCCACAGTGCCGAGCGCGGCGCCAGGGGCGAACCGGGACGTCCGATAGAAGGCACCCTTCAAACGGCGCGACATGTCCACCATATCGCAGATGGAATTCGTGCTGCGAACCCTGCGTACCGTCAGTGTGCAGTGCGACCTTTCAGGCCCCGACGCAGATCTCGTTGTGGAGCCCGATATGCTCTTGTGCCCCATCACGCGAACCATGTTCCGCGACCCGGTGATGGTGGTCGACTCGGGGCACACGTACGAGAGGAGCGCCATCGAATCGCACTTCCAGTGCAACGGGGCCAAGGACCCGCTCACGGGTCTCTCCTTGAGCAGCGCGAGGGTGATGACGAACTGGATGGCGAGACAGATCGTGCAGGCTTGGCTGGACAAGCACCCGGACGTGACGCCCGACGGGTGGGACAGTCGCGAGCTTCTGGAACCGTCGAAGGATGACGGGACGCGAACATTCGACGAC
>Ga0181573_10002197_pt1 | contig 18320 bp, 4 predicted proteins | sample 101ome_25_FD_148643 | JGI IMG/M metagenome (GOLD analysis project Ga0181573, IMG submission 148643) | Coastal salt marsh microbial communities from the Groves Creek Marsh, Skidaway Island, Georgia - 101409BT metaG (spades assembly) | ecosystem: Environmental > Aquatic > Marine > Intertidal zone... | reverse complement strand
AAGATGATCACGATGACGACGACAACAACGGACGCGCGTCGGCGAATCTGTCGACGAAACTCGCCTCTTTACACTTCTTTGAAGAAAAGCTGGCGACGGAGACGAAATCGTTCATCGCGCACATCACGGTGGATAGATTCGCGCGCCTGATGACGCTCGCGCGGTCGCTCGGCTCGTCGTCGCCGGAGAACGCCACCGACGCAACCGCGGTTCGAGACGCGCTCGCTGAATTTCAAAAGACGTGGCGAGACGCCTTGAAGTCGGTGTACGAAGATTGTTCGTCGTGTTTCACCGCTCGCGATTGGAGAACGAACGATTTATTCAGGCGATGCATGGCTGAGTTACTGTCCGTGTACGGCGGCATCGTTGGCGACGACGAACGCGAGGGCTCCATCGCGACAACGTATGGGAAAGAAGCGCGAGACGCGCTCAACGACGTCGTCGTCACCATTCCGACGTTTTCGCTCGAGGCGAATCGATACTGCGCGAAATCCGCGGGCGGCGCATAATTAGCACTAGAGTTGTATCACAAATCTTGAATACGCAGAACAGAGGGACGAACGCGTGCTCGCACATCTGCGTCTACTTTTTCGTCGCGCACACGGTGCGATGGCGCGGATCGGTTTGTTTCTGCTGCACGTGTTCGAAACCTGCGTCTCTGAGCATTTGTTGCACGTCGATGGTGTAATACTCGTTCGAGTGCGGCTCTGTGGATTTCATCAGCGTGAACAGCGCCGGCGGGAGGTTTTGAATCACCGGGCTCTGAGGATTATTATCCGTCATCACGAACGTTCCGCCCGGCTTGAGCACGCGATGCGCCTCCTTCATGAGCGCCGCTGTCGCGCTCTCCGGACACTCGTGAATGACGAAGGCGAGCGAGACGATGTCAAACGTCTCGTCGGGATACTTGGTGTCCTCGCCCTTTCCGTGTACCCACGTGCGGCGCTCGCACCCGTCGCGTCCTCGGTCGCTCACCGACGCGACGGCGAGCATGTGCGGCGATAAATCCAAACCCACGACGTCGGCGTTCGGAAACGCGTCGCTCACGAAACGCGTCGACATCCCGACCGAACACCCGACGTCGAGAATCTTCGCCGCGTCACCGCTCCCGTGCGTCTCGCGATGTTCCTTGATCGCGTTCGTGTACGAATCTCTCAATCGCTTCTGCGCTGTCTCCGCCGTCACTCGTTCCTTCGGCCACACGCGCAGCGCCATGGAATACGTCGCGCTCTCCGCCTCGGTCGCCGCGAGCCAACACAAATTCCCCTCCGAGTACGCGTGAAACGGTTTTAAATAATATTCTGGGTACTCCATGCCGTCGTCTTTGATCGCCTCGTACGCCTTCTTCACGTCCTCGTCCGCGCTCAATCGTTTGGCCTCCTCGCGCCATCGAATGCCATTCTTCTCCGCCGTGTCGATCAGCGTCCATCGCGCCATGGGTTTCATCACGCGTTCGTACAAGAGTTCGTTCGAGATGGCGGCGTCGACGAGCTTACTCAGCGCGTCGTCCCCGGCCCAATCCGGTTTCGTCTTGTTCGTCTCCGTCGTCTCCATCGACGCGCGCGTCACCACCGACGTGGTCGACCGTCTCGAGTGCTCGCGCGCGCGGGGACACGTTCGACGCGGTCTCGTCGTCGACACCGCGCGCGGACGCGTCGTCGACGTCGCGCGAGAGACGCACGCGACGCGCGCCGAAGCCATGGTTCGCCTCGCGTCTCGCGTCTCGCGTCTCGCGTCGCGCCGTGACGACGACTTCATCGTTCGCCACCCTCTCGTCGCTTATCCGAAAAAACGACGACCGCTGGCGACGGGAGAGCGCGACGCGACGGGAGAGCGCGACGCGACGCGACGCGGGCGTTTGAGCGAACGTCATGCGTGCCGCACGCGCGTCGTCCTCATCCTTGGCGTCGTCGACGGAGTGCGCGCGTCGAGCGACGCGTGGGACTCGTCGACGCGCGCGAGACGGGACGAGGACGGCGTCGACGTCCGGGGACGCGCGGCGGTCGTCGTCGTGGACGGCGCGCGAGCGCACGCAGAGGGACAAAAATCGGGATTATCTCGTCGAGCTCGGGAAGAGCGACACCGGGAACACGAACACGAACGTCGGCGCGAGAGAGGGCGCGGTGGATGACGTCTTTGTGCGAAACGCCACGGGCGAGTTTCAACTCGGCGCGGATTCCGACATCGCGAGCGGGGAGCTGCGGTACCGGTTTCAAGAGGCGAGGAAATTTAACAATCTCGTCGGTGATTATCACTGCCCGGGCGCGTTCATGGAAAAGGTGAGTGGGCACTTGGTGAAGAATTTATTATTCGGCGGCGGCGAGACGACGACGGGGAGGCGAGGCGCGCGAGAGATGCGAAACGCTAACGGGGACGTCGTGCGACCGCCGAACGTGCCGCTGATTTTAGGCGTGTGGGGCGGGAAAGGGTGTGGGAAATCATTCAATCTGGAGCTCGCGTGTAAAGCCATGGGGGTGACGCCCATCGTCACGAGCGCGGGAGAACTCGAAGACGAAAACGCGGGCGAACCGGGACGGTTGATTCGACAGCGATACAAACGCGCGGGTGAAATCATCAAGCGTCAAGGGAACATGAGTTGTTTGATCATCAACGACATCGATGCCGGTATTGGGTGGTTTCGGGACACGCAACAGACGGTGAATAATCAAACCGTGTGCGGCACGCTCATGAATCTGTGCGACCATCCCGAGCTCGTCAGTCTCGGTGAGGCGCGCGCAGACGACGGCGAAAACTTGCGAGCGGCGCGCGTGCCAATCATCGTCACTGGGAACGATTTGTCTACCGTCTACGCGCCTTTACTTCGCGACGGGCGCATGGAGAAGTGGTACTGGAATCCCTCGCGCGAGGATGTGTGCGACATGGTGCACGCGTTATTCAGAGACGAAGCCGAGTGGACGCCCGACGCGACGGCGCGATTGGTGGATGGGTTTCCGAATCAACCCCTAGACTTTTTCGGCGCCGCGCGCGCTAAGGTGTACGACGACGCCATACACGAGTGGATGTGCGAAGAGGACGCGCGCGCGCGGTGCGAATTTCTCGTGCGACGCATGCGGTTGGGCGTCGAGGACGACGTCTTCGGCAACGTCGGCGCGGATTCGTCTCGATGGCACTATCACACGCCTCGCGACGTCGTGCGCGCGGCGACGGTGTCACCGGAGAGCGTCTTCAAGGCGGCGAGCGAATTGGCTCAGCAACAGCAGTACATGATGACGACGAAACTGTCCACCGAGTACATGAAGTGGCAGAAAAATCCCGAAGATTTAACCGACGAGGAACGCGAGGCGATGGAGGCTAAGGATAACTGGCGCAAGACGATGAAGAAGCGCGAGGAGGAGCGTCGCGCGCGCGTGGCAGAGATGCGCGCGACGAAAGCGTCACCCGAGGCGTTGGAAGCGCGCAGACTCCTCATCGAGGCGTCCATGAGACGCGCAAAGGAGAAGCGCGAGCGCGAAGTCGCCGAGAGGGGCGAGTCGTCGACGATGGACGCGGGAGACGCGGCGACGCGGCAACTACCGCCGCCACCTCCGAAGCGTTGGATCACCGTGACCCCGGAGGAGGCGTTCGATGCCTTCAAACAGGGCGAATGCGTCGTCGTGGACGTGCGCGACGTGCGCTCGTTTCGGCGCGAGAGCGTCTCGGGATCGACCAATATGCCACTCGTCAACGTCGACGGACGTCCGCTCGCGTACACCTACGAGACGAACGCGAGCGGATTTTTGGAGGCGTTCACGCAAACGTTCCCGAACAAGGATGCCGCGGTCGTTTTACTCGGAGGCAATCAAGCCGAGACGAATGGGCTGGATGATCCGGAGAGGTGCGGGTGCGTGTCGGCGCTCGTCGATCGCGGATATTCAAACGTCGTCGTCGTCGCCGGTGGGTACGAAGGTTGGGTCAAAGAGTACACACCGGGTGGCAAAAAGAGGTTGAAAGAGTGGACGCTCGACGTCGCCGTCGGTGCCTCGGGCACGAGCTGCGTCGGCGCTGAACTGCCAGTCGTCGGGAGTCTCGCGGAGGAACGTCTCGCCGCGCAAACGGCGCGCCGCCGCGCGCTCGAGGAACAGTTGGTGACGCGTGGAAACTCCGGCGACGCGTGGAAAGTCGCCTTGGATCGCTACGACCGCGTGTACTTTATCAACAACGACACGGGCGAGACGCAGTGGACGGATCCGCGAGCGTACGACGAATCGACCAAGAAGTGGCTCCTCGCCTCGGACGCGCCCGACGCGCTCGAGGCGCCCGAAATCACCGTCGAGGATGCCGTCGCGCGATTGCTCGCGAAGACGGCGACGGTCGTGGACGTGCGCAATCAATACGCCTTTGGCATGGAATCCGTCAACGGGTGCGTGAACGTCCCTCTCCGTCGCGCCGAGGGTTCAAAATTATCGCCGACATACATCGCGTTGAGCCGAGACGCCTTCATCGAGTCGCTCGCCGCGGCGCGTCCCTCACCCGACGGTCCGCTCATTTTCGTCGGAAGCGACGACGTCGACGAACGCGCCGACGTCGCCGCCGCGCACGCGCGCTCCGCCGGTTTCCGAGACGTCGCCGTCGTTCCCGACACCGTCGCCTCGTGGCTCAAACGCTTCACCGCGAGCGGGAAACCCAAAAAAGTGCTCGCCGCCGGCGCGTACAAGACGGATCTCCTCACCGGCGGCGCCTTTAACCCATTCGCGGGCGAATCCTGACGCGCGACGTGGCTCGACGTCGCTCGACGGTCCCATCACGCGTTTGAACGAAAGAGCACCGTACCGGTAGATGACTTTTTCATAAACAACTCCGACTTCAATTCAACGGCCAAGTCGTCGTCGTTGGACGAAGGGCAAAGCGTTCTGGTGACTTTACAACACCCCGTGTGTAACACCCCATGTGGAATTCGCGCACACTGTTTACCCATATACACTCCTGCGAAGATATTTCTTGTGTTGCCCACATCCACGAATCACGACTCGTCGCGACCCCCCGCCCCCCCTCGCGCCCAACACCATCGACCGATGGGTCGCGCGACCGACCGCGACCGCGGTGGTTGCGTTCGCGCGACGGCGAGGAATGGGACTCTGAACGCGCGCGCCAGTCGACGACGCACTGCGTCGAGCGAGGTCGAGCGAGGTCGAGCGAGCGCGAGCGTTCGGTCGGTCGTCCGTCGTCGGTCGGTCGCCACGGTCGCGCGCGAAAGAAGCGCGCGCGGGATTTCAATTTCCACGTCGACTTGGTTTCGCGCGTGAACACCCATCGTCATCGGCCGCGCCCGGGCGGACGGCGGTGCACGAGGGGTGATGCGCGGTCGATCGGTGCGTGGCGAGGAAGACGACGTGACGATGCGCAGTCGCCAGACGTCGGAGAAACGTCGACGGGGTGGATGGGGGCGGGTCGAGAGGCGCGCGAGCTGGGTGTTCGCGCTGGCGTGGGTCGTCGCGGCGACGACGGCGCCGCGAGAAGCGAGTGCGGGCGGGGGGAGTCCGCCGCCGCCGCCGAAGATCGATTGCTCGGGAGGATGGATGACTGTGTCGTTCTGTATGAAGCAGTGCGGACCCGAAACGAAAACGGAGCGGTATCAAGTGTACAGTAGTGCGCAGAACGGCGGGAGAGCTTGTGAAGCATCGCAGGATACAGAGAGACATCTCTCGTGTAACCATCCGGCTTGTTCGCCACCGCCACCGCCGCCGAGTCCTCCGCCGCCGAGTCCGCCGCCGCCGAGTCCGCCGCCGCCGCCGAGCCCGCCGCCGCCGAGTCCTCCGCCGCCGAGCCCGCCGCCGCCGAACCCGCCGCCGGGCGCGGGGCGACCCTTGGACGTGCTGTTTGGGGACAAGGTGGACACCATCTACGGATTCGCGCACGATTTCGTGGTGACGGTGCAACATCCGGCGTGCGACGTCGATACCGACTGTTTCGCCGACTTTCACGAGGCGAGCGTGAGCACGCACGAGCACGGCGTTCGGTGTTCGGTGACGGTGGAGCGCGACGACGCGAAATGTACATCGTTCGGCGCGCATCTTCCGTGTTTGCGATGGGATGACTTTTTCCCGCACACGCTGTCGTTGATCGAGACGGATGGAAAACACTCGCTCGGCGCGCACACCATCAAATACGACTGCCACTTTGTCCTTCGAGACGGCGGACGCGTTCCCGATACTTCGGTGAAATCGACGCACGCCTTTGAGGTGAAGAAGGGGTGCGACTTGCACATGCTCATCGGTGACGACGCCGAGCTTTCGGCGCACGAAGAGCTCGCCAAGTACTTGCTGTTGAGTTCGGATGAGTTTAATCGCGCCATGTGTAGCGAGTCGGAGGTGTACAACGCCAAGGAGCGAGTGTTTCGATCCTTTGACACGCATCCGCAGGACGGTATCCTGTCGCTGTACGAGATGGAACAGATGGCTCTCAAGCAGAGCGTCAGTCCGTACATTATTCGACATTGGAACGCTCTGTACCGCTCCACTCACGACGCCGACCTCGAACTCGCCATCGTCGACGTGGTCGACGCGCACGCGTTCCCGCAACGTTGCTCCAACGAACCGGTAAACAGCATGAAGATTCTCAGTGTGACGTATCCAGACGAGGGCGACACGGTGACGGAGTGCAATGCGGGCTCGAGAGAGATGGACACGACGTGGTCGTACAACCCGGAGCCGTCCGGCAGCGATCTCGTCTGCGCGTACATCGACGGCGTCCTCTTCGATCAATACGCGACGAGCCAGTCGCGAAAGTATGCCGAGCAAACGCAATTGGTGAACGGTGTGTTCGCGCACACTTCTCTCACCGATCTGCGCGCCATCTCCGGAGTGCTCTACACGGATTCGCACGCGACGCTCCTCGCGTCTTTTTCCTTTGACGAAGCTCTCGGAGCGCGAGGCGTCGTGGCGTCGTCCGCGCCGATTCCCGGCGGAATCTCGGCGGCGCCGACATTACAACCGTCCAGTCTGGGTCGCACGCTCGGTGGGTGCACGAAAGGTCTCGGTCGGGTGTGCGTCAAGCCGCAGAGCTCCGTCTCGAAAGCCGCGGATGACTTTAGCTATAAACTCGTCGTCGAGGAGTTTTTGGGCGAAGACGTCGCGTTCATGGCTTGGATTCGCATGGACACCGATCGATGCTCTACCGGAACATCCAAGGCGAAGAATGACGAACAACGAGCCGTGTTGCGCTTTGATGGGAGTTTCGGCGCGTACGACTACGCCTTTCGACTGTACGCCACGCCGGCGAACGGAAATAAAATGCAAATCAAGGCGACAGTTCTCTCGCGATCGAATCTCGCGCATAAAAAAGAGAACCTGTTGGCTCAAAAACAGATCGCCCTGGAGACATCGTGCGAAGCGTGGCATCTCGTCGGTTTTTCACTCGACAGGGTAAATAAACTGCGACTGTACGTCGACCCCGTGGGAAACGCCAAGGCGACAGAGATGTCGTCGGGTTACGCGGACGATCCCGACTGGCCCGTCGGAATGATGCAGTCGATGCGTAACATAACCATGTTGGGCGCCGTCGACTTGGAAATCGACGACGTGCGTTTTTTCACCGGCGTGTTGCCTCACTCGGTGTTCGTGGACGCGTTCAAGTGTTCCCATCATTCGCGATGCGCCATGCGTTCGATCGTCGCTCCGATGTCTCGCCGCGTGATTTGTCTCACGGGTGAGATTTCCGCCGCCGACGAGTCGACGTACTCCAAGTACTCTTGCTCGGGAGGCATGCTCTACGACGGCTCGCCGATCGACGTCTTGGCGTACCTCACCAACGCCGGTGTGGTGTTTGAGTTCAAGGATACGTCCGCGTCTGAGAACTCGTTTGAAATTCTCCGACGTTCCACGCGCCTAAAAGTGCAAGAGAGTCCTTACGAAGCCGTCATCATGATCGAGGGCGCGTTGAGCGGATGCGGAAGATCGTACAAGCCCGCCGTGTACTCGGACCGGGAGGCGAGCGCCGAGCCCGGACTCGTGTGGCACTACGTCGTCAAGTCGAAGAGTCCATCTACCGGTGACGTCTTGTCTGTGCCTTACATTTTCCTCACGCCGTGGCAATCACAAATCGACGGCTTTGTCTACGCGGGGGCGTCGACGGTGGCGGTTCCCGGAATTCGCGTGTGCGCCGTCTTTGATTCGGAAGTCATTCGCGACGCGAACACGTCGAAAGTCGCCGTATCGACGAACACCACCGCGAGGCAAAACCTGGCTTTGAACAGACAAGTGTTTACATCATCCGATGCGTCTCACCTGAAGCGTTCATTCTCCCTCACGGATGGTGACCACAGCGGCAAGCACGGTCGCACGCCGCTCGTCGCCGGCGGATACGTTCAAGTCGATCTCGGCGACTGGAGCTCGATCGACTCGGTGCAGATATGCATGCCGTTACAATCCGTTTCGTTTCGACAGTACACGACGAACACATTGACGGCGACGTTCCAAGCTCCGGCGACTACCCAAACAGAGTTTGAGTACATCTCGCCGCCGAGCCTTCAAAACGACGTAGTCAGGATTTTGAAAGCCTCAACCGTCATGACTGTGCCTTCGACCACATTTGTGGGTGTGGAACCCGGAGACACGGTGATTTTTGAGTGCTGGATCAAAGCGGCGTTCACCGAAAAGGTGAACTTTAAGTCAATCTTCGTGACGTCAACCGCGCGCGTGGACGACGCGTCGGATACGTTTGAGGCGTCGGCCGACGGCTGGACGTTCGTGCGGTTGGAAAAGACGTTCACCACAAAAATAAATCAAGTGAGCATTAAAGTGCAAAACCTCGACGGAAGTCAATCCATGTACTTCACGGGCGCCTCTCTCAGAGTGAATACGATTACAGCGCACATGCAACCGAAGAACGCCGTTGAGCTCGTCGCTGGCGACGCCATGAAGACACCTCCGGGCCTCGACGACGTCGTGCTCACGATTGGAGACGCGCGTACGGTGTTGACGTACGTGACTGGAATCGACGAAGACGCGAAAAAAATCGGACACAAAAACGTGCACGCGTTGACGGGCGACGTAGTATACTTTTATCTCTGGGCTCGAGCCACTGGAGCAGGATCGCGAAAGCTACAGTTGGAGCTTCGTGAACCGGGCAGCGGTGGGCAAGTTGTTTCGAAAACATTCACGCTGACGAATGACTGGCGCCATTACGGCGTGGAGCTCTTCGCATCAGCCGACGAAACGTTGAGCGTACCAGACGTCACAGTCGTCGCCGGCGCCGGGCGCGTGCACCTCACCGGGCTCGAGTTCAGGAAGCGCGCTTCCAACTTTCACGGTCTTCCCGTCAACGTGCACATCTCAGACGTCTCGGTAGACGATGATTTCGGTCCGTCGTGCGCACACGACGAGCAGCGCTCTCAGACGTCGGAAGCCGACTGTTTCAACTACGTGTGCCAGGGAACGTCGCTCAAATCTGTCCACGGCCAGTTCGTCACCGTCATCGCCAAGGAAGCCATAACGCTGACCGAGGTTCGCGTGCTCGGCTCTCGCACGAGATGCAAGTACACCGACGTAAGCGACTCCGAGGGTGCGTTTCGCATAGACGTGATGGATGAGTCGGGACAGACGCCTCTGAAATCTCACATGAACGTCGGCGCTTATCGAGCCGATATTTCCGAGGTTGAAGATCGCGTCTTGATCGACACCTCTGATAAATCAGTCAAGGCGAACATTCCGAAAAAGTCACTTCTCATTCTACGAGCGTTGACGCCACAGGACGACGGATCGCTCGAGGCTTCTAGTAGTCTCGGCGAAATCGGACGAGAAGACGCGTCGGTATCGGCGCACTCTCGCAAACTTTTCGGCGGAGCTCAGAAAACTATCCGAATTAACTGCGTGGGTTCTTGGATTCGTCAAACTGTCTGCAAAGGAAAGTGCGGTCCAGAGAAACGCAAGGAAATGTATCTCGTCACGATGCCGGCTTTCGGAGGCGGCAACAGGTGCCCGCACAACAATGGAGCGACCAGGATGATTGACTGCAACCACCCGGCGTGTCCACCACCGCCGACTCCGCCGCCGCCCCCGCCGCCCGAATGTGGGACGCATCGTGCATCAAAAGACTTGATATATACGGTGAGCAACGGTGCGAACATGGCGCGAGTGGATGTCGACACCGACGGAGCGGTGCACTTCACCGCCGGCGGTGGCAGAGGCAACTGGCTCAGCCTCTCTGGGATAACCTACGCCACGACTAGGTTGAAGGCTCTCCCATTGGGCTCGTATTGGAACAACTACGGATCCACTTACGCGAACGCCGAGTACTCGTGCGCGAGCGGTCTCGTCTCCGTGACGGGTCTCGTGCAGACGTCCTCCAAGGCGGGTTGGTCCCAAAAAATCGCCACACTTCCCGCCGGTTGCCGACCCGCGCGCACGCTCATATTTTCGTTGAACATGCACGATAAGCAAGCGCGAATCAACGTTCACTCGAACGGCGAGATCAAGTGGGGCGCGGGCGGTGGCGGCAACGTAGCCGGTGGATGGATAAGTTTATCCAACATCGTCTTCTCTACGGCTTTCAACAAGATTCTACCATTGGGGTCTTATTGGAAGCACTACAGCGGTACGTCCGGCTACTGGGCTCCGGCCGAGTACTCGTGCGCGGATGGTTTGGTCACCTTGAGCGGACTCGTTAGAACAAAATACTGGTGGTCATGGTACCATGTGATTGGTACGCTCCCTAAAGGATGTCGGCCGTCTAGGGCGCTCATCTTCACCGCGAATAACCACGAAGGACAGTCTCGAATAAACGTGTACCCGGATGGAACAATAAAATTCGGTTGGGACGGAAGTTCCAAGAACCACGACTGGGTAAGTCTGAGCGGTATCTCGTTCGCGACCGATGGTCTCAAGTACGTCACACTCGGCGGTAAGTGGAGCCATTACAGCGGGTACAGCGGTCACTGGGAATCCGCGCGTTACGCGTGCGCTCGAGGTATCACCGTGGTACAAGGTTTACTTTCAAACAGCGACGTTTCGAGCAGATGGAAGTCTGGAAACGTTCTGGCGACGCTCTCCGAGCCGAGCCCGCCGCCTCCGAGCCCTCCTCCGAGCCCGCCGCCGAGTCCGCCGCCGAGTCCGCCTCCGAGCCCGCCGCCGAGTCCGCCTCCCAGCCCACCGCCTCCGAGCCCGCCACCTCCGATGAAGGCGCAAGCCCAGTCGCGAGTCGATTGGGTCGTCCTCGACGGGGTCAAGTCGAACGCGGACGGTCACGTCGAGCGCTGGAAGGGAGGCGAAGGATGGAACGCTGGGGCGGTGAGCAAACGCGCGATTCGCAGCGCTTCCGACACTGTGCGAGGCGTTTCAGCCAAGTGTATCGGAAAGACGAAGAAAATGATTGGGTTGAATTCGCAGTCGACAGCCGATTCGACGTCGTACGCCGACATTGATTTCGCGGTTTCGTGCTCTGGCTCGACTTCGATTCAAATCTATGAAAAGGGAAGACGAGTCGAGAACATTCGTGGGTACTCCCCGGGAGACACTGTGCAAGTCGTGTTGAATCAGCAAGGTCGAGTCGAATACTTTTTGAACCGCGCACGTGTATTCACGAGCAATCAACGGGTGACGTATCCGCTTCACGCCGACGTATCCATCGGACAATATGGCGGCACATTCTCCGACGTCCATTGGATCGAACGCATTTTCTCTCCGCCGCCTCCGCCGAGTCCTCCGCCGCCGAGTCCGCCTCCACCGAGTCCGCCTCCGCCGAGTCCGCCTCCGCCGCCGAGTCCGCCTCCACCGAGTCCGCCCCCACCGAGTCCACCTCCGCCACCGAGTCCGCCTCCGCCCATGCACCAGTTTGAACATTCAGACTTGGATCAAAGTGGTAACGTCTCGAGGGCCGAGTTGGTGGCGCTCGTCGAGAAAGGCGTGAGCTTTCCGGCGACGGGAGCCGTCATCATCACCGACGAATTGTGGAATTCTTTCGACGTCGACGAAGATGGTTTCTTGGATGCGAAAGAATTTTTAGACGTCTCGCACCAGATGTCTTTGCGACGCTTGTACGTTGAACCGATTCTCGTCTTCCCGGCGATACAGGTGAGACACGACTTCGATTTCGTCACGACGCAACACGTCGAAGACGCCGTGCCCGGAGATCACAGCGAAGGCTCTCGCGCGCAAGTATTTGCTCGCGCGTGCGAAAACTTTGTGCTCATCCGACAGCGTGACGGTGTTATTCCGTACAACTCCACGGGTTGGAACCTGTGGTACAAAAACATCACCGCCGGCGGTCTCGATCCGCTCGCGCTTCCGGCGTGTCATTCCCTGCGACAAAGCGACTTTAGCGCCATCAACGTCGGACCTTTGACGGATACGTACGTCGTTCCTCTGCTCGCGGCGAAATCTGGAACCAACATGATATACATCGACCCGGACGCCATGAGAGAACACGATAAAGTCAACGACACCGCCGTCGAACTGTACGATCGAATCGTGCGTAAGGGTCTCGATCTTACGTTGAGCGCGAGCTTCCGTTTCCCGGATGTCGTGCACGTCTTCGACCAGATGAAATCGCTCGAGGGCATGGACACGCGCACCGACGACAAGGACACCTTTTACGGCGACGACGACATGCGTAATCTGATGTCGGATTTCGCCGAAGTCAGCGTGAAGCGCGTCCCGGTGGTTCATAAAGGAGCGACGGAGGAACATTTCCAAGACGACACCGCCGTCATCGTGAAGGGTGCCATTCTTTTCCCTCACGCGTTGACGGATGATTCAGACTGCGGCCTATTCGGCGCCAAGCTGAGCGTGTACGAAGAGGGCGCGTCGGGTGAACCCGAAACGCATTTCACCGACACCGAGGGCTGGTTTGAGTTTTCACTCACACGCGGGAAGACGTACACGGTGTTGGCCGAGTTCCCCGGGCACGAAATCTGTTACTCTGGAGACTCGATGTTGCTCGCGACGTCGCGACAGATGTGCGACGGAGTGAATCCATACGTCGCGTTACGACGAATCACGGCGTCTCAATACATCTTTTTCACGGACACGACGACCGCAAACATCGATCTCGGGTTGTACCAAGGCGAGTGCGACGCGAGATACGAGCAAGCGACGTTTAAGCTCACTCCGTTGAACGGTTGCCACGCGCCTGTGTACGTCACTGATACCGACATCAAGGTGTGGTACCTACCGGACACGAACAAACAAAATAAAAAACTTCTTATACCCGATGTACCGAACGCAAAAAGATGGAATTACGCGGCGATGGACTACTCCGTCGAGCTCGTTTCGGGACCCGACATGAACAAGTTGCACGAAAAGCTCGTCGCCAAGTATCCGAATGCGGATTGTAGCGCGGATACGCTGGACATCGCGCAATTTTTCCGAGCGCGCGGAACGAAGGAACGCATCGCACCGTTGCTCACGGAGACGACGTGGTGGGAAATCCGGTACAAGTATCACGGCTATGTGTGCGCGGAGATTCAAGATCTCACCAAAATCGCCGCCGACCAAACGTGCTACAATGCGTCGTCGAAGAGTGACGGAAGAATCAAATACGATCATTTCCTCGGCATGTCGACGTATTTCAGTGGTATCGGGCAACCGCTCAAAGATTACGCGCTGTTGAAGGCGAAAGTCTTCGAAGTACACTTGCGCGACGCGAGAGCAGACACCAACGTAACGACGTGCTCGGTCCTGTCGTCTAGCGACGCGGGGGTGCACTCCGTCGTCAAGCTGAGACAAGACGTGACTGATAAGGAAGAAAACGAATGTCACACCGATCGCGACGGTGGTGCGCTGTGTGACTTTGACGTATTGAGTGACGCGGATGGTTTCCTCCTCTTTCCACCCGTCGAAGAGACGGCTACTCCGTCGAACGCGAGAAGAATCGTTGCGGGGAAACCAAACCTCGCCGGTACGCATCGAAGAGTTGTGCAAATAACAGTGTTGAGAGACGACGGTAAGCGGGTGGTTTCCGCCACGAGCACTCGTCCACTGATCACGTTGGGTAGCCGCCCGCGCGGCGGCGACGAGTACGGTGCATACAGCGATGACGTCTTGTTCGCCACGGTGCCGCTAGACGGACTTGTGTATTCCGTCGTGCACGACCCGCCGGGTGGCAACTCGTACGCGGAGCTACTGCTGGGAACGAAAGTGACGATGTCGACGGAACTCACGATCGATCGCGGCGCCTCAGTGTCACGCGTACACTCGGGCGGCGGCGGCGTCGCGGCGGAATCAAAGTCGTCGCTTGGATTCAATCTCGGCTACACAGCGGAAGCGTCGCTCGCATTTGATATCCCTATCTTGAATCTTGACATTGAAGGCACGCACAGCGAGAGCGGACCCGATTTCTCCACCACTCAAACGAGCGCCACTGGCTGGGATATGACGGCGACGCTCGACCGCGTCATCCGAACGAGCACGGATGTCGGCATCCCCGGCCGGCAGGGTGACGTCATTCTCGGCGGCGGTATTGAGCTCCAGTATAAACTCGCCGACATGCTCGATCTGTCAGAGTTGGACAGGGACAAAAACAGATATTCGAGTGGACTGCCCTGTCTCACTACATCAACATCCGTCACGTGGTTGCCGCGGCGACCGACGTCGTACGTGTTCGGCGTGCACGCCATTGAATCCCAAGTGATACCGAATCTCATAAAGTTGCGAGACGAGGTGAGAAGCGGTGAAAACGAGAAAACGGACAGCTCTGGCATGCCAGATTCGTTGAAACCGTGGAATGTTTATCTGCAAGCCAAGTTGGAGGCCTGGCGGCGTACGCTTTTGTGGTCCGCGCCCAAGGTGTACAAGATGGCGCAGGGGAGCGAGTACGTGAAAAACTACGACGCGTTTACGGAAATGTCAGCACCGATCATGAGCGCGAACTCCTTGGTGGGACGCACCGCGACGACACTGACGGGAAAATACATCGACGACATTCAACAACCGTTTGACACGTTGAAATCCAAGTTGGAGGAAGGTTGGAGCTCAATGAAGAATGTACAACCGAACATCTTTGGCATTCAAATGAATGACGCCGACGACGCGGGGAGCATGATCGGCCGACTTCATCCATACCTCGGGAATACAGATTCGACGGTGTGGGAAGCACGCTTCGACGACGTCGTCTCGCCGAAATTCTTGGAACGTTTCAGCGCCAACTCTTCACTCGAGACGTCGCCAGCCATGAACGCCGTCACGATCAACGACACGACTCGAATCATGCGATGGTGCGACGGGGACAAGTGTCAATCGTTGGATAAGTCGTCCCGACTCGACGAAAATTCGAGGGATCCGCCTCTCGTCTCCGGAGCAGATTACGCGCGCGTGTACGGCTCCTTCACCGGAAACGTCGGCCCGACTGGTTTATTAAGCAACGATCCGTCCGCCCCGACGGAAGACGTCATTTTGCTTTCGTTCAGCGGTGGTGGTCCGACGACCGAGTACATCTATTCAACGAATGAGAACGTTGATGGATTGTATTATTCCATCAACATGAACTTGGACGCGACGGCCGAGAATGCCTTCTCCATGGCGATGGCGATTATCGTCGCGAAAGGCAAATACTCCTTTGGGAATTCGTTTTCGAAATCCTTCTCGAGAAACATCGCCTTCTCGTGGAGTCACTACGAACACATGTCCGCCATGTTCGCGCTCGGGGACCCAGAGCACGGCGATAAGTTCGTGCTGCACGTTGCCTCTGACAAGCGGTTCGGTACGCCCGTCTTCATGACGCAAGGCGGACGTTCCAAGTGTCCGGGCGAAGAACTCACCATGTTCCGCGAAGCCGGCTTGACCATCTCGAGAAACGTGCACGTCGACGTCGCGACGATGAACATGAATTTGAATCCGGGAGATAGGGCGATCGTCGATCTTAAGATTATCAACAGCTCGCCGTATCGAGAAAAGCAAAATGTCGGTCTTCGACTGTTTGACGGCGTCGCGGATTGTATGGAGCGCATCATCGCGGCGGCGTACAAGGCGGCGCATTTACAACCAAACAGTGGGGACGCTGTGAAAACGGCTGTGGAAGAAACTGCGAAGTCGTCCGACTGCATCGCTTCGGAATCGGATGAAGTCAAGTACATGACGCGCGAAGCGTCGGCTGGAGCAACTTTGACGCCAACCGACGCGTCTGCCGTGGCGTATCGCGTGTCGAAATCGACCCAAAATGCCACGCAAGCCGGAGTTATGATGCGAAATATGGAGTTTACAATAAACGGAGTGAATCTGTGGGCGTTTGGCGAAGTGTTACCTCTCAAGCGCATCGCCGGCGAGCGGCTGGAGACGCAGCACGTCGTCAGAGAGACGAACATCGTCATGTCAGTCAGTCGCGACGTCGCCGTATTTGAGTCAAAGTACGTCGGGATTTCGCTCGTCAGTCTGTGCGAATCCATGCTCGAGCAAAACATGTACAGACCGATCATCAGCTCGAGCGTTTCGCTCGGCCCCATGACGTGGAGCAGACATTGTCCGAAGGTTGCGTTCAGTGAAACGACGATGGCGCGAGACGAGTCCTACTTTACCAAGACTGCTGACAGCGGCGATACGTTTCTGAATTTAACCGTCATCAACCCCGATCGATTCAATCTCTGGCCGACCGGAAACGACGCGACGAACAACCCGAACTTGGTGAACGAAAACCTCAAATACGTTAGGTTACAATATCGCAGCGTCAAGGGAGGCGAGTGGATAGCCGCGAAGGATACGAAGGCGCCGGCGAGCGAAAGCTTCAAGGCGAATCTTCTGTGCGACAACTCTCGAACACAGTGTCGATTCGACTGGGATCTGAGTAACCTGGGGTACGATAAACTGTTGAGCGGTTACAAAGACGGGGCTTACGAGTTGCGTATGAAATCGTACTGCGTCGGAGGTAACTCTGTCGCGGAAGCGGCTGTCCACGAGTACGTGTCGGATCAAATTCTGACGCTTAAAATTGACACGAAGCGTCCGTTGGTGCGTAATCTCAAGTACGTCGAAAATCTGTCGACTCAGGAAGTGTCCTTCACCGAGGAAATCGATTGCGCGAGCGCCGAGATGGTCGTTCAGCTCCGCGATAACGAGACGACGCCGTGGCCTGATGAGTTACCGCGTCGCGAGCTTCACGACTTTGAAACGCGTTGCTTCGCAGATAAGTGGGTATTACAATTTCCACGCTCGGCGCGCGGCTACTACCGCGTGAAACTGCGCGGGGTCCAAGACTCGGCGACGAATGTTGCCGACGATGTCCTCTTTGAGGCTGCCGTTCGTGTCGCCACGGCGAAGACGTCGACGTCATCTCGTTTGGGCGCCGCGTCGCGCAAATTCCAATTGGACGATGCGACACGCGTCACCTCGGGCTATGAACGCGTCGCCGTCCACGCGGTCGGTCTCTTCTGCGCGTGCTGTGTTCTCCTGGTGGTGGCGTTGAGGACTCGCCGCTCGGAGGACGCACCACGCGCCGCAAAGACGGCGTCTTCACTCGAGGAGGAGACGCTCCTCGCGCGCGCTTGCGTCGACGCACGCGACGGATCGATGTATGGAAGTTCAATATGAGGAGGTGCGTTTAACCATTACAAGTCATCATTACAACACGTAAATAAACTACTAAGAACACAATTTTGTCATGCAAACTTTCACTTTACTGCAACGCGCAACAGACGGCGCCCGCCTCCGTCGACGCCCTCGGCGGTGCGACGTCGACGTCTGGACAAAACGCGCGCGCAAAGTCGACGATGTTTGCGTTTACGATTTCAATGGCGTTCAGGTGCCAAGCGTCCCAGACGCGCACGCGTGGAGGAGACGCCGCACGCGCGGGGACGCGAACCAATCTCGTCGTCGCCTCGGGCGCCGTCGCTAGAAACCACGCGCGCAGATTGTGATCTATCGTTTCCAGATGACTGAGAAATTCTTCATCAAACATTCTGCACGACGATGAAATGAAATCGCTCATCGGCTCCCGCAAACTGCTCGCCGAAGAGAGTTTCCCCGCGTACGCTCTGACGCGACGCTCGACGTTCGCCGCCGCGTCGAGCTCGAGTCCGCGTAGTCCGTGACTTCTCAATCCCGGTCGAACGCGCCCTCGACCGTCCGTGTACCCGATCACCGTCGTCAAACGCGAGTCCAAAGCGTCGAGATCCTCGTCCGTGGACGTCAACATCACGCCGAGCGCGCGCACGTTCGCATCGATCGTCTCCAAGCCTTCCAGCATCCACGCGTCGTAATTGAGAAATCCCGTCGGCGCCGAGACGTTCGCGCTTCCGGGCGCGCTCGCGCGTCGAGCGAGGGCGTAGAAATCGTGTCCACGGAGGTACTCGCTCGACGCCATCGCGCGCTGCGGACGTCGCGCGATGACGGTGACTACGGTGATGACGGTTGGCGGGTGCACCGTCGAGCGAGAGAGGGGGGGGGGGGGGCTGAGTCCTC
>Ga0181573_10002196_pt1 | contig 18324 bp, 9 predicted proteins | sample 101ome_25_FD_148643 | JGI IMG/M metagenome (GOLD analysis project Ga0181573, IMG submission 148643) | Coastal salt marsh microbial communities from the Groves Creek Marsh, Skidaway Island, Georgia - 101409BT metaG (spades assembly) | ecosystem: Environmental > Aquatic > Marine > Intertidal zone... | reverse complement strand
GGGGAGGGGGGGGGGGGGGGCGGGGGGGGTGGGGGGCGGGGGAGGGGGGAGGGGGGGGGGGGGGGGGGGGGGGGGGGGGGGGGGGGGGGGGGGGGGGGGGGGGGGGGGGGGGGGGGGGGGGGGGGGGGACCGATGACAGCGGCGTCTCGGCCCGGAGCGGGGACAACGACGAAGATACGGCCGCCTCCGGCGAGGACTCGGAAGAGGGAGGCTCCTCTCCAAAGCGCCTCACGACCGTCGTTTTTCAGCGGCGTGGAGCGCGGCCGCCGGCGCCGGGCCCCGAGGCCGCAATGCGGTCGTCGCCGGCGGCGTTGCCGGCTGCGGCAGCAGCCCCCCCCTCCCGCGCGCACGCGGCGGCGGCGGCCCCGACCCCTGGATCGGCGCCCCGGACGAGGTCCACGCATCGCCCTGCGGTCGACGACCTCATCGACGGCGAGGCAGAGAAGTCGGACGATGGAGGCCACACCGACGACGAGGATGACGCGGCCGATGGGGACAACGAGGGAAATCTTGTCGGCCTCGTCGATGCTGACCATGTCGAGAGAGCCCGAGACAAGAGGCGTCGCCTAGCAGATCACGCGGCGTGGCAGGAGGAGAAAGATGAGGCACACCTTCGCGAGGTCATGCGGGGGGTCCGCACTGGATGGAAGGCATTCGGGGGGCGGGGTCGGGCGGGGGGGACCTCACTGGCAGGGGACTCGTTGGGCTCGGATGCGGCGGCTCGGCGCCGCCGGGCGCTCCAGCAGGGCGAAGATCTTAGTGACGAGGCGTTGCCTATGTTTGGCCGAGGTGGCGGTGCCTGGGGCGCGCCAGACGCCGGCGACAGCAGCAGAGGCGGCCCCGATGACAACGAGTTTGCAACTCCCGTCCGGTGGAGGGCGGCGGGCCCCTATCCCCCCCCCCCTGCACCGGGCGCGCTTGCCGCTGCTGCGTCCGACAAGGGCCGGGGAGGTGAGGGAGGCTCCCGGCGCAGCGCACTTCCGGACATGATGGCGCGTGGTGACAACAGCGACGGAAACGACTGTGAGGAGCTTCGCCCCGCCGCTGCCCTCATGCCCTCCTCGCTGGCGTCTGAACGTGGCCTCGCCCTGGACCAGAGCGACCGAGAACTGCTCCGCCTCATGCGCCCTGCAGTGGCCGGTCCGCGTGGGAATTGCAAAGCCGCCAAGGCTGGGGCCAGGCCCCGGGCCAAGGCTGTGGGCACAAAGACGGTGAAAGGGCAAACGACAGCGCAGGCGGGCTTTGCAGTTGCGTCAGGCGAAGCGACCTCGCGGGACGGGGGGAGAGCGTCGGCGACCACCATCGCCACCGGTCTTCTGGGGGCTGCAGGCGACCAGGGGACGAGCGCCGGCTTCCTCGGGCGCTGGGGCCAGGGTGTCGGAAGCATCACAGCCCCCAAGCGACCCCGGCTGGCAGGGCCCGGGCCTGGGGGCGCCGATCCTGACCAGGGGGGGGGGTCTCGCTCGTTCATCTTTAGCCGTGGGGTATTTGGGTCGCAGGTGCCAGTCAGCATGGGGTCCAACAGCCAGCTCGGGGCTGGGACCACTCTGGACGATGCGGTGCCACCGCCCGAGGCTGCACTTGGCGACGCCAGCCTGACGCCAGGCTCGGGTATGCCCGGTGGGGTGGGGGAGAGCGGAGGGGGGTCCCTTCTTGGCCTGCTGTGCCCTGGCCCTGCGTCTGGGTTCAGTGTTGAAAAGCGGGGCGGGGGGGGCGGGGGAGCGAGCTCGGTGCTTCCGCGTGCGTTCCGCCTGATGGGCGGGGGCGGGCAGTGAGAAGAACGATAGGGGCAGCACTGCGGTGGAATTCACCCAATTTGTCTTCCCTCTACCCTGACTCATCCCCTCCTCTCCGCAACAACGGGCCCTTCACGGCGTGCCATCTGCTCAAGAACGTTACAAACAGCGCTCATGGTGGGTCGGCGCGCCGATTTGCGGTGCCAGCAGCTCCTCATGAGTTTGGCCCACTGCGTATCACAATCTTCTGGAATCTGCGGCCTCAGCGACCCCGTCATGACACCGTGGAGGACTTGGGCCATAGTCCGCGCGGCATAAGGGGGGTCGCCGAGTGTCCAGAGCTCCCATAGCGTAACGCCGAAGGAAAAGACATCGACCTTCTCTGTCACACACCCCTCTTCAAGCTCGAGCTCAGCCTTGGACCCCTCCGCCCCAAGTGTTGACAACGCCTCGGACGGCTCGCCCGCTAGGTTAGGCCCTGAAGGCTCACCCCCGAGCGCCGAAGGGTTCCCGAAGAGTTCGGGCGCCATCCAGGGCAGCGTGCCGCGCATGTTGCCTGACACAAAGGTAGAAGCCTTCTGCTTGGATAAGCCAAGGTCGCCGACCTTCACGACCGGGCGCTCGAGGTCGGAGAGGTCGCCGAGGAGGTTGTCTGCCTTCAGGTCAAAATGGATGATCGACTGTGAGTGGAGGTACTCGACTCCCCGCGCTGCGCCCAGAGCAGCGCCGACGCGGAGCCGCCAGAGCCGACGCGGCGAATCGAGCAGAGCCTGGTCACGCCGCAGGGTCCGCAGGGCGCGGCGGAGGTTTCCATCACGGACATACTCAAGCACTGCCGCCGAGACATCGTCCGAGAGGATGATGCCAAAGAAGCCCACAACGCAGGGATGCCTTAGGGTGGCCAGGGTGGCAGCCTCACGGATCATCTCAGCCCGGACTGTGGGGCCGGCCCCATGCATCTCCTTGACTGCCACGTCAACCCCGCGCCACCGCTCGTGCCAGACGGAGCCAAACTGGCCCCGCCCAAGCTCCTTTACCTTGGTCATGTCGTCCGGCGGGATGCGCTGGAGAGTCGAGGGGATCTCAGGCTCCTCTGCTTGCCTCCCATCTCCCGCCTCCCAAACGCCGCCAGTGGCCCAACGGCCATCAATTGCACTCTCTGATACCATCAGAATTGACGGACGTTGTTGCGCCTGGCGACGGGGACTCTTTGACGTCCCGGCATCGTCAACGTCCTGCTCACTGACCGTCGTGTCGAGCCCGAGCCTGGCGACGCCCTCTGCAAGAGTAGAGAGTCCCTTCACGCCGCTGGCAACGGCTGTGTCCGGCTTCCAGCCCGGTGGCCGCGTGACAAATCCACCGCCATCGCCCGGAGGGGCTGAGCAGTCACCCGTTGGCAGCGGTGGCGGCGTTGAAGTCGTCACTGCCTCCGCCGCTGTTTCACAAGGCCGGGAAGGAGAGTCCACAACACCGCTGTCGGCAGCGCCGTCGGCATTTGGCTCCCCCACAACCCCCTCAGAACTCATGGACGTCGGGCCCGGCGCCTTGCCAGCCCCAGCGAGGAACCGATCGATCAGTGAGTCCTCGGCCGGAACTCCCTGTGGGACCCCACCTGAAGCTGCTGATGTCGACGCCCGGGTGAGGGTGCGCCCATCGGACAATGGTCCGACTGATGGAGCGACCGAGTCAACCGCGGCGACGGACCGGTCCTCGTCTATGGGCTCGAGGCCCGATCCGAGAGTCATCGAGGCCCCAACTGACAGGCCATTCACCTCGGGCGGTTCCCCTGTCTGGTGCATCAGCTGGTTGAACGAGAGCCAGCGGTAGCGGGGTCTGCGGGTCGCCCGCGCCGCGTGGGCCTGGGCTGCGTGGGCCCGCAGAATCCGAGCCACAGTCGATGCAGTGACACGTGTGCTGTCAACGCCCGTGCCGATAACATCGTTTCCCGAGTCGTCTGACGCAGAGAGCGAGTCGTCCGACGCGCTCGACGACCCATCGTGCGCGTGGTCACCGCGACCATCGTGGTGAACGGCGTGCTTGTTGGTATCGAGGTCGCTGAAGTCGTCGTCGCCCATATTGCCATCAGCAGGGACGGATAACGAGTGCACTCGCACGTGGACGCCCTGCCGGGTCGACGCACGCCCGCCACCGCGTCCGCTGCGGTGCAGCCCCTCAGCAACAGGGGCCATCATGGCGTCGGGCAAGGAGGGCGCGGCGGCTCCACCAGTTCCATCGTGCGAGCCGGCAGGGCTGTAGAGGGCGACCTCGAGACCTTCGTCAGGCGCCGGGTGACGAGATAATGACAGTCGCTGATGGTGAGGACCCATGTCTCTTTCACCAGTAGCCGACCGCCGTAGGACGCCCTTTTTTGTCATCCGCTGCTGGGGGCTGAACGCGCTCGGATCCTGCGGGGAATGGCGATCGAGAGGCCCCACCGAGGTCGATAGATGGACGATGTCCTGACTCGCAGTGCGACGGTGGCCGAGGTCGGCCTCCCCTGGGCTGCCATCTGGCCCCAGTCGGATGGCAGAGGGCCGCGACGCGCGGGGAGAAAAGTGCGACCGACGGCCGCCACGCCGAGCGCCCTCCCCGGACGACTGCATCGCATCGGCGATCCCTGCAGCGGTGCCCGGAGAACCCGGCGACGCGTGGATGATGACGCTGGCGTCTCCGCTCGTTCGGCTTGCAGCCGAGAGGCCGCGGACGGCCCGGGACGTTATTCTGTCGGACGCACCCGCTCCGCCAATTGAGTCAAAGGCCACATCGACGCCAGGCCGAACTGGCCAGTCTCCCCCCACTGCGGCGCCGACCGTCGAGGGGGGGGTGGGACGAGGGTCGACAAGGTGATAGAGGCCGAGAGGAGGTGTCCCCTCGCCCATAACATCAGTCGAGTTGTGGGCGTGGCTCGAGTGGTGGCGCAGCCGGTGGTGGTGGGGCGCTGCCGTCGTACCCGGGGGTGCTCCCGCTGGGCGCTCTGGACGGCTAATTCGGTCGGATCGGTAACCACGCAGGTTCGTCTGCCCTTGCATAGGCCACTGGGAGCTTAGCCGGCCGGCGCGGGCGCGGTCGTCGACGCCTGCCAGAAGGGCGTGAGCGAGGGCGGCGCCGCCTGAGCGAGGGGTGCCGCCGACCGGAGACTCTGCATGCTCGGGGTTCCCTCCGCGCGGCGCGCTTACAGGAGTTGTCACGGGCGCTGTGTCCGCCCCGTGTGAGCCAGGGGCGGCAACGTTCCAGCTCGCCGTGCCCCCATCGAGGGCGTCTGCGTGAGGCATCGAAGTCCCTCGCCGGTGTCGGGTCCGCATCCTCGGTGCCGCAGGCGGCCTTGGCCCCAGGGGCGGGTGTGGATTCTGGTGATCGCAGCGACCGCTGTGGGGTAGGCCACTGTGGTTATGCCGGTGACTCCGGCGGGAGGTCATCAACTCTTGGACGAAGACGCGCATCCGCGCGCCTGGAGGCATCGCGTCATACTCGGAAAGAAGGAGCTGCCAGTCGTTGCTCGACTCGAGGGCAATAAGTTCGCCCTCGGGGCCGGGGAGGACGTAGCGCACCGCGACGCCCTCTGAGACGCCGGAGTCGGGAGTGCGGGAAAAGGGCACTTCGGACACGACGTCTGCCGCTGCACAAAGGAGTCGAATGGCGGTCCCGATGTCGGCCACCCTGGGCACGTCGATCAGCCTTGCCGGGCCGGCGTCTGCAGGCGTTCCGAGAGACGCGGAAGACATGGCCACGCGCGACGACACCTGTCGGACGATGAACCGCACGTTCGAAGGATGAGCGCCCCCGCGAGGCGTCGGGACGACCACACTAGACGGGGTCGAGCCCCCCAGCGGGCTGCTGCCGCCGCCGCTGAGCAAGCTCCTTCCGGGAACGGCACCACCGCCCACCGCCGTCGACGGAGAGTAGGGGGAGAACGGCTGTCCCCCTGGCCCTGCGGGTTCAATCGCCGAGGTGCGGCGGCGTGAGGAGCGGCGCGGACGCCCTGCGACAGGCTCAGCGCCCGAGGGTAGGCGCGAGCCAGTAGACGACGGCGGCTCGGCGTCGACAACAATATCCCCGACGTCGAGGGCCTTGGGCCGCGGCGCTCGGCCGGGCGGCGGCCCCGTGGAAGGGGCGAGTGGGGGGAGGCTGTGCTGGATGGCGGAGTTTCCCGCGGCACTCCCCCTGGCGGCGGCACCATAGATAGGGACGCCGACCGGGAGGGCCTCACCGTGCTCCATCTGCCAGCTGTCGCCCAGGACGGCACTCCACGCCCCGGGGTAGGCCACCGGGACGGCCGACCCAACGGGCACCTCGCTTCCCAGCGTCCCGGGACCGGGCCCGGCGCCCCCGTTTTCCCACAATGGCCGATCGGCAATGGGCTGCGCTATTGCCGTGCTGACGAGGGTCCCCATCGTAAGGGCGGCGGCCTCGTCGCCGCTGTCGCTGAAAGTGGCGCGGCGCTGCGGCGACGGGCCGCACGCGCCGAAACATGAAGGGCCTCCAACTCCTCCGGCCGCGGCGCGGGCGGCGCGGGCCTGCCGCCGCCGAGCACGGCGGGTTGCCACGTCGCCTCCCCGGGTTTCATCGGGGTCAAGGTAGGACCCGGGCGCGAGACTCAGACTGCGAGTCGCTGACCCGTCCAGGCTCCAGCCACGCGGGGGCAATGCGGGTGCAGGGCGCGAGGACGCGGTGGGGGGGGGGGGGGGGGGGGGGGGGGGGGGGGGGGGGGGGGGGTGTCGTATGAGGGTTTATCGCCGCAGTCGCGGGACTCCGGGATGCCGTTGGAGCCGTGGCCCTGGGAGGGGTCGTCGCCCTCCCGGGCCGAGGGCGCCGCCTCGGCCCGGTGGGCGGCGTCTTGCTCCGGGGAAGGGGTCAACGTTAACGGCAGGCTGCGGTGGTGATGAATGAAGAGGTCGCGGAGAGGTTCAACAGTCTGGCTGTCCGCCGAGGGCAGTCGCACGCGGGCTCCGCTCGCCCGCTAAAAGGCGGGTTCGTCGCCTCAATTTGAGGATCCTTGAGTCGGTTTTTGATAGTCGTGAGGGGAGCGGGGCAGGGTTCGATCGAAAGTCACGATTTCCGGCTTGAGGCCGCCTCGGGAGACCCTCACAGCCGACTCGCGGCGCCGCCCGCCACTGCCCGCCGCCTACGTCGCAGCTTACTCCCCCCCGCCCCTCCCGAGGCCACCTAAGCCAAGTCCCCAGGCCAAGCCATCGCCGTCCGCGAGTAGAAAGGCGAGCAGGAGGACAAAGAGCGCGACGAGAAAGGCAAGCGTCCCCCCCATTACCCCCAACCCCCCGCTGTCGGCCGTTGGGAGCGGCGTGACGACGACGAAAGCGTCGATGGACCCCGTGAGAGCGGCTCCCCTACCGTCCCTATCCACGCCACAAGTCGTGCCCGTGACGATGCCGAGGTGCCCCCGCCTCCGCGACGCCACGTGGGGCCGGGCGCCCGAGGCGCCCGTCAGGACAATAACCTCGCCCTCTGCTGTCCCGAGTGACGCCGTGTCCGCCCCGCCCGCACGCTCCACTCCTAATGCCGTGACGATGTCCGCAGACACGGGTGTGGACGACGCGAACGCAAGCGTCATGGCGCCCGTAGCCGCATCGCGCGCGACGGCAAATCGAGCGAGGTGGGACCGTCCGCCGTGGATGATGACGGCCAGCAGTGTGGGCGCCGTGGCCGCCCGGCTGAAGACGGCCCGACGCACTGTGCCACCCGCGAGCGGGGTGCCAGAGAGCGAGAGATCAGCGCCCAGAGCCCGGGCGCCCTCGCCGCCACCCGCACGCCAGTCGAGGACGCGGCCCTGGCCCCGCCCGTCAACCGTCGCCACCAGCGCCTCGTGGTCGCCCCCCAGCAACGCGCAGGGACAAAAGTCACAGGAGCGCAGCTCCCCGATGAGCACGCCGTCGACGCGACCGAGCTGCCGGAGCGTCCCGCTGGCCAGCACCGTCAGCACGCTGGCCTCGTCGTCGCCACCACCGGGCCGGTCTGCAGCCGCCGCCCCACCCGCTGTCGGTGGGGTGTGCCCCAGCGCGACATGCCGGCCCGAATCGGACGCGGCGATGCAGCTCACCGTGCCAATCTGCGACGCGTGCAGCGGATGAGACTTGCGACCGGACGAGTGGCCGGAGTCGGGCACGACACGCACGGAAGCGGGGCGGCTGGCTGACGCGGCCGTCGCCTCAAGCACGTCAACGCCCCCTTCCTCGAGCGCCACGAGGACAGACGTTCGCCCAACGGCGCTATCCGATCCCGATTCCAATTGAGGGACGGCGCACAGAGCGATGGCGGCGTCCTCCAGCTCAGCGTGAGGACCCTCGGTCAGCTCCCGGCCGTCATATGCGAGGAGCATGGCGCGGTTCGGCACGCCCGTGCGGCCCTTGCCCCCCCCACCGGCGATGACGGCCAAGCCATCCGTCACCCACGCCGACCCGAGCACAGGGCAGGGAGCGCGTCGAGACCTGATTGAGGAGTCGAATCGAGGCAGAGAGGTGGGAAGGTGGGAGAGACCAACGAACGGCCTAGACCACAGCGTGCTTATATGCCAGTCGCCGAGCGCAGCGCCAGAACGCGCCTTGGTCCTTCTTTGACCTTGGCCTGCCGACCACGGGCCATTCCTCACTCTTTCTCTCCGGGAGTGAGCCAGAGTGGGCGCCACGCGCTTTTTCGGAGTCATCAAGGTGAGCGCTCGAGCACCCCGGTGGCCAAGCTCGTGCTCCTTCCTCCGCGACGCGCCTGCCACACCAGTTCGGCGAGAGCAAGGTCAAGAGGGTCGCGGAGCCGTCGAGCCGAGCGAGGCTGTCGAAAGATCGAGATAGCCGCCGGGAGGGAATTGCCGGGGTTCGACTCGTTTGGCGAGGCTCACCTTCCCGCCTGCGCGCGCCGAGCACTCGTTGGGGGGATACGCCGAATCATCCGTCGTTCATTTGAGCCGACGGGACGCGAAAGGGCGCTGGAGACCCCGCGAAACGCCTGCGGCACGAGGCACAGCGTGGCCGTTTCGCTGACGGCTCTCTCCCGCGAGCATGAGAGCGCCACGGTCGCCATCGATCTCCTGTCGTGGCAATGTTGGCGTCGCAGATCGTTTGATTTGCACGCTACCTTTCGCCGCCCATTTTTTAGGCCCCACGCCGCGACCCCCCCTCGCCTACCCCCCACCTCTCCCCGGGCAGAAGGAGCAGCAGCGTCGTCGGGCGTCTGCCCGCCCGCCCTCCGACCCGTCTGGCCCGAGGCCATGAAGGTGGTCCCCGACCAATTTGCGCTGGCTTACGACGCGATGGTCAAGGACGCGTACGCCCACGGTGACCGCCGTCTCCTCGTCTTTGTCGCAACGGGTGAGGCCGACGGGGTGGCAGCAGCGCGCATCGTCACGCGGCTCCTCCAGAGTGATGGCGTCCTCCACACTGTAGTGCCCGTCGTCGGCTACGATGACCTCCAGGCCAAGGCGAAAGAGGCGATGGCGGGCGACACGGACGACGACAAGCGCGCCATCCTCCTGGTGCACTGCGGCGCGACGGAGGACGTGCGTGCCCTCCTCGACCTTCGTCCCGAGGCACGGGCCTATGTTGTCGACCCCCACCGGCCCCTCCACCTTAACAACGTGGCCGACGACAACGATCAGGTGTTCCTCTACTGGGACGACGCGGTCGACGGGGACGGGTCCGCTGACGTGCCGGTCGACCTCGCCGAGCTCTACAGCGAAGACGAGGACGAGTCGGACGGGGGGTCGTCGTCTGCCGACGAGGACGGCGACGACGACCGAGGCGATGGTCGGTCCGAGGACGTCGTTGACGATGAGGCCACCATCCGCCGCGCGCATTCTGGGTCGCGGGAGGGTGGCGAGGACGATGCCGGCCAGAGCCAGCGGGAGGAGCGCGCCGCGTCGGGCCGCCGGAGCTCGTCCCCTGACAATGTCGCTGTCGGAGCGGGGGCCTGGGTATTGGGCAACGGCGAGCCGGGCTACGGGGACGACGACGGAGCGGATGATAATGACCGACGCGTCCGGCGCCGCGTCCTCTCCTCGAGGGCCGATCGGCGGCGGGAGCGTCGTCGGGCCCGGGAAGAGCGGGGAATCCGCCGACTCGAGTACTACGCCCGGGGTCGGCGCTACGGCCGCAGCGCGTCCGAGACCCTCTACGCCCTCTCCGACTCATTAAAGAAGGACGAACCCTCGCTCCTCTGGCTCGCCGCCGTGGGCCTCACGGATCAACTCGTTCACGGACACATCGACCAGGCCCGGTATGCTGTGGCCTACGAGGAGTTACTCGCGCGTGTCAAGAGCGCAGAAAACCATGACCAGGCGACCGAGACGGGCCACGCCGGCGGGGCCGTGACCAAAGCCTTCGTCCATGGCCGCGTGTCCGAGGAGGAGGCCCTCCGCCTCCACCTCCACCGCCACTGGTCCCTCTACGAGGCTCTTGTCTACTCTCCATTTGTCGCGGCCCGGCTGCGCACATGGTCGGAGGCCGGCCGCACGACCGTCGAGACCCTCCTGGCCGTCATGGGCCTGCCCCTCCGCGAGGCAAAGAAGACTTTTGGCGCCATGGACCCCCGAGTGCGGCGCGGTCTGCCCCAGCTCGTCGACGAGTGGGTAAAGGTCGACTGGATTCGCCAGTCGGGTCTGATCGACATGAAGTATGATTCGTTCAAGCTCCACTATGGATACACCGACCACCTGGGGGCTGCTGATGTCGTGTCGGCCGTCACGGCCCTCATCGAGGGCGGCGACGACGCGTCCCGCCAGTTCTGGGCCGCCTGGGAAGCCCTGAGCCCGACAAGCCCGAGCGACGTCCGACGGGGGCTCGAGCTATCGAAAAATGTCCAGCGTGCCATCGTTGAGCAGGCGGGCCGTGCCATCCAGGGCCGCCGTGTTGAGCGCTACGCCAACTTCTGCTGTCTCAATCTCAGCGAGGGCCTGCCCCCGCGCGACCGGCCCCTCCTCCGGCAGCCCGCCGCCCTAGGCCGCCTCGCCTCTTTTGTGCAGGACGCCTTCTCAACCCGGCCTGAGGGACGTCCCTTCCTCCGCATGGTCGTCGTGGGGCCTGAGGACCGCGCTTTGGGCACCTGTTGTGTCGTCGGCGTGGCGTCCCCGCTCTTACGCCACGCCCTCGGGGGCCGCGGGGGGGAGGGAGACGACGCGGAGCCGGCACCCTTTGGCCTCGGTTTCTATTTCCAGCAGGCCGCTGCGGGTCTCGACCCCGCGGCGACCAACGACGCCTTCGCATCGTCCGTGGTGCGGGTGCGCCCGGGTGATGTGTCGCGTTTTCTCGACGAGCTCCACGAGGCCCTCGAGGGGTCCGCCTGAGACGACACCGGTAGTTGCGGGGGGGGGGAGGGGGGGGAGTGAGGTCCCCCCGCCCGCGTCGCCCCCAGGCGCGTCCCGGCCCTCTGGAGTAGCAAGGGTCGTCCGTCGGGGAGGGGCGAGGAGTGAAGTTGAGCGCGAGATCGAGCGTTCGACCGTGACGTTTCGTCCCCCGCTCCAAGCCTCGCTCCGCACTTCCTCAACCCGCGCGTCGAGTCGAGAGATAGATGAAATCCCTGCGCACGTCTCTCCCCTCCTCGCGGGCGGCGACGGCCAGCCGGTCCAGTGCCGTCGTTCGGGCCACCAAGATTCCCACTGAGGCAAGTCGCGCGGTTAATTGGATTTTTTTTGGTATCTGCGTGGTGGACACGACGTCGGCGTGGCTCGGCGATGTCGAGGCGTCCCGGCGTGGGCCGGCGGCCACGGACGAGGCGACGGCGGGCGGCCGCTGCCCTCTCGGGTCGATTGACCCATCGCGCGGACGTCGACGAGGTCAGAACAGGCCGACGCATTTCGATGTCTTCGATGATGACGTCGAGTTTCTCTTAAATCGCTCTATCGTGGCGGGAGCAGCCCCACCGCGCCCGTCTGCACCGACGCCGGAACCCGCCGACCCACCTCCCTCCCGTTCTCACTCCCCCCCTTCCCACCCCGCAGTACACGAGCCTCGCCCCCACCGGCGAGCGCGTCTTTGTCAAGGTCGGGTCGGTCGAGTCGGTCTCGGGTGGCGGCATCCTGCTGCCCTCATCTGCGCAGAAGAAGCCTACGGCGGGCACCGTGGTGAGCGCTGCGTCCGACTGCGCGACGCTCAAGTCGGGTGACAACGTCGTCTACTCCAAGTACGCCGGCACCGAGGTGACCCTGGGTGGGGAGGACCACATCATCCTCAAGGAGGCTGACTGCATCGGCCTCATGAGCGGCGACGACATTGGCGCCCTGAAGCCCCTTGGTGACCGCGTCCTCGTCAAGCTCGCCGAGCAGGCCGCCAAGTCCAAGGGCGGTGTCATCCTTACCGCCCTCGAGTCGGACAAGCCGTCGGTGGGCGTCGTGACGGCCGTCGGGCCGGGGCGGAAGGAGGGCGAGGGCGAGGCCGCGTCGGTTAAGGCCGTGGCGATGAAGGTGGGGGACAATGTGCTCTTTTCCCAGTATGCGGGTGTAGAGTTCGAATCCCCTGAGGGAGAACAATACATCGTGGTCCAGGAGGGCGACATCCTCGCGGTTCTCGGCTGATGAAGAGGTGGAGGGGGCGGGAGAAAGAGAGAGAGAGAGAGAGAGAGAGAGAGAGAGGCTGATGAAAACCCCCAAACAACGCTCACCCTCGCGTCATGCAGTCGGCACAACCCCGCCCCCCATGCCCCCAACGGCCAGGGCCCGCGCAAACTCCTCCTCCGAGAAGGCCAGGGCGCGCGCAGCCTCCAGATGCAGACGCTGCTTTTTGAGGACGTCTACAAGACGCTGTTGCTTCCGGAAGGCAGCCATAAGCTCAGTCAGCTGCCGCTGCAGGCGCCTGACCTCGGCCTCGGCCTCGGGCGCCGCCGCCGTCGCGGCCGTCGCCCGGCTCGCACCCTCGGACCGCGCCGCCTGGAGGCCCTCGGTAAGACGGGCCACGTCCTCGAGAGCCCGAGCGAGTCGGAGGTCGCGCGCCCGTCCCTCCTTCTCCGTCGCCCGGACGGCCTTCTCAGCCTCGGCGCACCGGCGGCGCAGGCCCTCGACCTCCGCCGTCACTGCCGTCGCCGCCTCATTCGACTTGGCTGCGCCCTTCTTTGCCCGCGCTGTTGCCGCCTCGGCCGCCTTCAGGCGCTTCTCCCACCCCTCCCGCTCTGCCCGTGTCGCTTTGACCTGGGGGGTGAGGGAGAGGGGGGATGGGGGAGCAGGGGCCTGAGTGGGGGGCGTAGTAGAGGTGCAGAGTGGAGGACGGGGAGAGGGGGAGAGGGAGAGAGAAGGAGAGGGGAAGGAGAAAGGGCTCGCCTCACGCAGGGCCTCGGCCAGTTGCCGGTCCCTGTCCCGCATCAACTCGGCCGTCTCGGCCGCGCCACGCTCCATGGCCGCGACCCGCGCGCGCAGCAGGCGTAGGCTGACCTCGGGCATGTCGGGAACCTCGATGTCGAGCGGAGGAAGGGGGGGGCCATTGGCACCTCCGTCGTCAGCGACGTCCGCCCCCACCGCAGCGACCGGGCAGCCGAGCGCCGCTGCCGCCGGGCGTCCCGACCGGGGCCGGGACGACGAGGGGGTCCCCGCCCTCGCCTTTACCGGGACGCTGCGGGAGGGGGCGACGGAGCGCGGGGTGGAGCCGCTGGCCGCGGCCCCGTCGTCGCCAGCGTCGCCGGCGTCGCGGGCAGGCGGGACGATGGTGAGAAAGTCGAGTGGGGCCTCGGGGGCAGGTGGGGGTGCAGGGGCAGGTGGAAGGTCCCGCAAGACACCAGCGACCGTCTCTTCCACTAGCCGCGAGCCGACCGAGGCCAGGTCCCGTGTCGCGCGGTCCTGCAGTAGGGGGGCAAGTCGAGGGGTGGTCGGTCAACGGCCGCAGACGCTTCCGGTCTCTGCACGCCATGGGGGCCCTCGACCGCAGGCCGAGAGGTCACGGTCGGAACTCGCCGTCTCCACCATGGCGCGTTCGGCCAGAAGAACACTCTGCTTGGCACGCTCCCGCACGGCGTCGTCGCGCTCCCGCAGCTCCCGCTCGCGGGCACCCAGGTCGTCCGATGGCGCGGACATCAAAATGGCGGGCTCCAAAGTCAGACTGCGCGGTCACCGGGCGCGGTCAGGATGTCTATGAAATTAAGTTTTGGTGATTTTGATTGCAATAGCACAACGTCGAGCTCGGCTGAGCGTCTTTCGGCAGCGATGGAGTTCGGTCGAGTCATGGAGTTAAAACGTCGCCCGCGCTGCTTCTCGCGTTAGCTCCCCAAATCGAGGGCAGCAAGGGGGGTGTTTTGACGCCATGGCGGTGGGAGCCAGGCGAGCGCAAAGCTTGGTGGGGTCGGGCCAATCTGACGCGCGACACGGCAACGCTCTCGACGCCTGCCGTGCCCTCGCCGCGTCTTTTGAGCCGCCGCAGCCGGGTCGAGAGGCCATCGAGGGGCGCGGGAAAGCCATCGACATGGACCGGGATGGAGAAGCAATCACCCAAGCCCGCATCGGTGATGGCCTCGCCACCGCCATGTCCCTTCTCGGCGACTTCCCCCGCGGACCAACCCCCCCCCCCACCCCCCCCTTCCTCAGCGCCGAGCGGCGCGTGATGTCGACCGACGTACAGAGAACCATCACGCATCACCGCGAGCTGGTGAAATCGCTGAAGGCAGAGGCGTCGACCCTGACGGCCGAGCTCGAGCGTGAGCTCCAGACGTCTGAGATGGCGCCGACGCCCCGACAGGCCGTAGAGTTCAAGCGCCTGCAGGAGAGCTGCGACGCCTTTTCTGGCAGGATTGAGGTCGAGCGCCAGCGGTCGGAGGAGCTCAAGGTGGCGATCGCAGGCATCCGGGGCAAGGCCGATGCGGCGCGGGTGCGGATGGGCGGCGTCGACGCCGTGAACGAGAGAGCGACCGGGATCGACCAGAGGCTCCGGGCCATCCAGGACGCCCTCGAGAAGGAGGCAACCAAGCTGAACGAGGCCGTCGCCGACAATCTCGCCCTGCGTGCCAAGATTGACGCCAGCCGCCGCGAGCGCCTCCGTTTTGTCATTCTTTTTCAGCGCACCGAGCGCGAGCTCGAGCGAATCCGCAAGCAAACAGAGGAGGCCCTCGAGGCCGGCACAGCGGCACTCGAAGCCCGCGACGAGGCGCACCGCATGATGGCAGCCATGCTGGCCGAGGGGGACCGGCAGACGAGGGCCCACGACCGCGCCGTGGCGCAGATGCAAGGACTGGTCGAGCGCGATCGGCAGGTGATGGAGACGGAGCGGCAGAAGCAGCTCGCCGTTGCCGACCTCACTGCCGACGCGGACGTAGGCGGGCCGTCGCGGCCGGGTGGTCGGCGGGGCGGGGGGGGCGCGGCAAGGCGCGGCAGGGCGGGGCGTGCGGGGGCAAGCAGCGCCCCAGAAGACCATGTGGTCGAGCGCACCGTTCGGCTTGAGAAGTACCTCTGGGGCGTCTGCCGGGCGGCGGGCGTCGTCACGGATGACGGCGACGGCGCAGGCAAGGATGAGGATGAGGGCGGCGGCGAGGGTGCGGGCCCGCCCCCCAGCAGCGCAGGGGATAACGACGTGGAGGATGCCGCCGAGAGGCTGCTTGACCGATTTTCCAAGCTCGAGGAGGACAATTTCCACTCATTTTCCGTGCAACGCGACGTGGAGAAGGAGGTGAGGGCGCTCGAAGACCGACTCGGGCGGCTCCGCCTCGAGGAGGCCGCCCTGCGCGCCAAGGCGCACGTGGACACAGTTGCTGGTGCCCTTGCCGCCTGCGGCGCCGAGGGGGAGCGCGAGGAAGACAGGGCGGCAGGGGAGCGCGTAAGGCAGAGGCTCGAGCGCGACACTGCTTCCCTCAACGCGCTCAAGGCGGTCGTCTGCGAGATGGCTGAGCCGTGCGGACACTTTGGGGACCCTGCGGCGGCGGAAGCTGTGGGCGTTGGGGCGGACCCCTCGACCATGACGGACGCCGCGCTGCTGACCTTGGTGGGGCACCTCGAGCGGTGGGCGACCGAGACCTTTTCCGTGTTTTCTTTCGTTCGCGATCGAGGCGCTATCGCCGCGGCTGCCGAGGGCCGGGTTGCCGACGTCGCGGCTCCGGAGGAGGACGATGACAAGCCGCGGGAGGCCCTTTTTGTGAATCGGCCCCAGGACCGGCTCGAACCCGCTGAGGCCGACGTCGTGCCGCCCTCGACCGTCCATGTTGGGCCTGGGGGGGGGCTGGGAGGTGGCGAGGAAGACGAGATGGACCTGGGACGGCCCCTGCTGGCGGGTGAGCTCCGCGCCACTGTGAGGAAATTCCAATGACGCATGGGAGCGGGCAATTCAAACCTCATCTCTCTGCGACTGTCTCGTTGATGGCCAGTCCCGTGTGGCGCCCGCCCTCCCCCAGAACCACGTAGATGACATCGCCTGCCGCGAGCTCCGACACAGACCGGGTGCCGTCGGGCCCCGCGAGGCGAACAGTCTCAGCGTTTTGAAGAAGGACAGACACCCGATCGCCGTCCGTCGCCACGGCTTGCACATGCACGAGGGGTCGTTCCTCCACCTTGACTCGCCCCACTACGGCCGAGCGCAAGGCGGACGACTTTCCGTCGACCACAAGCACCTCGTCCCCGGTGCGAAGCTCGGCAAGGTAAGAAGTGCGGTCACCCGGCAGAGCAGCGTACGACGACACAGCGCCGGCGTTGACCCTAAACGTCCTCGATGCGATGTAGCCCGACTCCTCGCTCTCGGACGCGACAAGGAAGAGGCACCGCGAGAAGGAGCCGACAAGCATTCCCTCGCCAGGTACCATCTCAGTAGCTAGATCTACGCAGGCGCGCGACCCCATGCCGCACGGCACAACTCTCTCGACCGTAGCCCGGTCAAGGACAGCTGTTTGCCCCCCGCTGAGGCGCCGCACGACCGCGACGGCGCTCCGGACCTCCGCGGCGTCGTCGGTGCGAAGGATGACGCCGTCGACCCCCACCTCAATGGCCGTCAGCATGACCTCGGCGTCAGCGGCGTTATGCGTCACCACCACGAGGCGGCTCGGACCCGGCTCCATCGCCGCAATCAGGTTCTCCGCGGGGATGATCCGCCAGTCGGTTGCGTCAACGATAACGACGCCGGGCACATGCCCGGCCAATGCCCGCTCCTGTAGCGTCACGAGGTCGTCGGGGCCGCAGACGACGATGAACTCGCCATCGACCGCCGCATCCCCGACGAGTGGACCGGTGGCAGGGCCGCAGAAAAGTGAGCGGAAGGCGCCGAGGGGCTCTGTCGACTCGGAGGCGGGGAGAGACGGGGGGTAGCGTCGTCGGCGAGTCCCGGCGTCTCCGGCATCCCCGGCTCTGTCGGTCCCACTTTCGGCCTCCTACCACTCCGCTCGCCGAGGCGCTGTTGCGTCGCTCGACCCACGGCGTCGTCCGTGAATACGAAGGTGTCAACCCCGGCCTCGAGGGCGACGGTCAGCGTATCCACCGTCGACGTCGCCACCCACAACTCCTTGTCCTTTTTCGCAGCTCGCGAGGGCTCGGCACGTGACGAGGCCGACACGCCGAGGCCGACACGACGGCGGCGGCAGCGCGCTGGAGGCTCGGCGCGGCCCGGAACGGCACCGCTGACGACGCTGAACAACATCATCCTCCTCAGATCTGGCACGCGTCGAGGAGACGAGGGGACTTGAATTGGGAACGGGAGTGGCCGCGGCAGAAAGCGAGCACCGTGAGTCGGGTGCCGTTCCGGCCTACCGCTAGACAACGCCCCTGCCGGCGACAGTGGGTGGCCACTCGCCCCGCCTAACCCCACCAAGATGGCCACCGCCGTGGCGCCCCAAGCGGCGGGGGACGAGCGCCTGACCACGGCAGCCCAGCCCAAGGTGGCGGTGACGGCGAGTGGAGCGCGTTCGGACGCGCTGCGGGGCTGAATTACTTGACCTTAGCTCGCCCTGCGCCGCTGGGGTGGACAGCTCGAAGCTCGAGGTGTCGCGGTGCCGCGCCCGGAACGGCGCGCGACGCTTCGCCCGGCTTCAAGTGGCAGACGCCGCTTCGCGCCACGGTGCTGTCTCTCGCCGAACCTGAGTGGGGCGTGTCGGTGCTAGGGTGCGTCATTCGGCGCTGTGGAGCTTCAAGCTTCCTCGTTTCCGAACCGCGCAAGACACCCATCAACTTCGCCCCTTCTGTGTATCCTCCTCTTTCGGTCCCAGGTCGAGGTGCTGCAGTCGTACATGACGCCTGAGGTCCAGCAGGCCGCCATCCAGATCGTGGAGAAGGCCGTGGCGTCCAACAAGCACCTCAAGAGCATCGCGGAGCAGGTCAAGAAGGGCTTTGACGACCGCTTCCCCGCCGCCACGTCACTTGAGGGCCTCTACCACTGCATCGCCGGCGGCCACTTCGCATGCTGCATCACCCACGACCCCCGCAGCTACACCCACCTCCTCGCCAAGGGCGGCCCGGTGGGTGAAGTGCACCTGGTCGTGTTTCGGTCGAGGGATTTGGCTGTGGACCCATCATTCAAGCCCAAGACACAAGAGCAGAAGGCGCGGGGGGGGTGCCTCTTTTCTCTCTGTACTCCCTCCCTCCATCCTTCCATCCATCCATCCATCCATCCATCCATCCATCCATCCATCCATCCATCCATCCATCCATCCATCCATCCATCCATCCATCCATCCATCCACCCACCCATCCATCCCCCCACCC
>Ga0181573_10002193_pt1 | contig 18336 bp, 12 predicted proteins | sample 101ome_25_FD_148643 | JGI IMG/M metagenome (GOLD analysis project Ga0181573, IMG submission 148643) | Coastal salt marsh microbial communities from the Groves Creek Marsh, Skidaway Island, Georgia - 101409BT metaG (spades assembly) | ecosystem: Environmental > Aquatic > Marine > Intertidal zone... | reverse complement strand
AGACCTCCTCCCCCCCCCCTGCCCCGGTGACCACACACACCGGGGCCCCCGACCCTCCTGAGCGGGGTCGGGTTCACCTGAGTGTCCCCGCCGTCCTCCGGACGGCGGGGACCCGGGCCTGCCGGGTGAGGAGGGGCTAGAACTCGGCGCCGGTGTAGAGCTTCGCGACCTGATCCGCGTATCCATTGAAGGGGAGCGTGGGCCGGCGATCGCGGGTGCCGATGTCCCGCTCCGTCGCCTGGCTCCACCGCGGGTGCGGCTTGAGCGGGTTCACGTTGGAGAAGAACCCGTACTCCTTGGGGACGGCGTCGTTCCAGAAGGTGCCGGGGCGGGTCTCGGTGAACTCGATCGCGACGATCGACTTCGGAGACTTGAAGCCGTACTTCCACGGCATGACGATCCGCCATGGGGCCCCGAACTGCATCGGGAGCGCGTGGCCGTAGATGCCGAGAGCGACGAAGGCGAGCTCATGCCTCGCCTCGTCGAGGCGATAGGCCTCGTAGTAGGGCCACGGCCAATGGGTGTCCTTCTTCTGCCCCGGGAGACGCTCCGGGTCGAGGATCGAGACGACGCGGACGTACTTCGCCTTCCCGAGCGGCTTGCACCGATCGATCAGCTGACGGAGGGGGAAGCCGGTCCAGGGGACCTGCATCGCCCAGGCCTCGACGCAGCGGAAGCGATAGCGGCGCTCCTCGAGAGGGAACCAGCGGAAGAGGTCATCGAGATCGAAGGAGAACTCCTTCTCGACCGCGCCCTTCACCTGGACGGTCCAGGGAGAGGCGACGAAGTCCTTCGCCATCCGCCAGACCCGCGCCTTGTCGGTCGTGAACTCGTAGAAGTTGTTGTAGCTGCCGGAGATCTTCTCCGGCGTCTCCGGAAGTGGAGCGAAGTCGTAGGTCTTGTTCCGCTTCGCGGGGAACAGGTCGTCGTACTTCGGACCCACCGCGGGGGGGAAAGTCTCCGGAGCGGGTTGGGCAAGGAGCCCGGTTGCGCCCCGCCCGAGGAGCAGCGGGGACGCCGCGACCGCGAGCCCCCCGAAGCCGAGGGCGCGAAGCACCTCGCGACGCCCGAAGTAGGCGCTCTCCGAGGTCAGGCCTCCCTCTTCGACGATCTCACGCGGCGCTCTCCTCATGGCTCCTCCTCCAGTTCTCGGGCCCGTCGGTGCGACGATCCCGGCAGTCTGTTCTTCGTGGGATGCGGGGCTGCCGGATTCCAGCGGCTCATCCCGCCTTACGGCTGCCGACCGGGCGCCGGAGGGCTCTCCCCGGGGAACTCCAGCTCAGCGGAGCGGACACCCACGGGATAGGCCCGCCCCCCCTCCGTCGAGCGGGTCTCGGTCCAGGTGACGATGACGCGCTCTCCCACCGCCTCGAGACGCGGGAAGCCGGCGCCGCGCTCGGGAGATGTGCGCGCCACGAGCAGGTTGTCTCCGGGCTTCCCATCGGCATCGATCGAGCGGATCCGAATCTCCCCGGAGTCGTCGCCTCGCTCGAGCCAGACGGCGATCCACCCCGAGACGGGGTGGGGTGCGAGGTCGACCCGACCGACCGGGTTCCCCCCGTCCAGGACGGAGGGGGGAGAGAAGCGCGAGAGATCCCCCTTCGCGCGGGAGAAGAGCACCCTCGGCCGACCCTCCGCCTCGGTGTACCAGACCGCTCCGAGCTCGGACCGTGCCTCCGGCCCGTCCCCGCTCCGGATCGCGAGCGAGGGCCCGTTCACGGGGCAGCCCTCCTGGTTCCAGCCATCCGCGTGAAGAACCCGGGAGTGCGGCGCCTCTCCTCCCGGCGGCACTTCGACGAAGGAGATGTCACGAACCTCGCTCTTGGAGCGATCCCGGAAGGCGACGATGAGCTTCTCACCGAGGATGACCGCCGCGGTCTGACAACACTCGCAGGTGCGGTCGTCGAGGACCCGCTCCCCGGTCACCTCGCCGGTGCGGCTCACCCGTGCGGTACGGATCGCCATGGCCCCTGGCTCCTCCGCGCCATCGAGCTCCCCGCCGTGCCCACCGCCGTGACCATGCCCCCCGGTCATCTCCCGACCATCGAGCCAGACCACCTCGAAGTGCTCCCCCCTGGGAACGATGGAGACGAAGCCATGCTCGGTGGGAGACCGGTCGGAGTGCGGCGAGAAGGGCTCGCCCCAGGTCTTCCCCCCGTCGGTGGAGAGGGACATCCGGACCCCGTAGGCGTAGACGCCGACATCGATCCGCCCGAGCCAGTGAGCGAGGAGTGTGCCGTCCTCGAGCGCGGCGATCGCCGGGAAGTCCGCCCAGTTCACGAACCAGTCGCTGCCCCGACTGATCGGTCGCGGCTTCGACCAACCGTCCTCCTCCATGACGGAGAAGAGCAGCTCGGTGACGCCCCCCTCCCGCGGCTCCACCCAGGTGTGGTACAGCCGTCCGTCCGCACCGAGCGCGAGGTTCGGGAGGTGCGCCCCCTCCCCTCCCGGATGGGAGATCGCCTTCACGACCGGCCGCCCCGGCTCGTTCGAGTCGACGGGCGTGAAGAGGAGCCCGAGGAGCGGTATGAGGATCAATGAGCGGAGCACGGGGCCTCCTCGTCGTCGGGGAGCGGGATCAGAAACCGGCGGCCATGCCGTCCTTGCGCGACTCGGACGCCCCAGAGTACACCCCGGAAGCCGGATCTCGGAGAATCCCCTGGTATCCCCCGAACCCCCCCTTCCCCTGAACGAACCGGTGCCCGCGAGACTCGAGCTCGGCGATCACCTCGGAGGAGTAGCCGCTCTCGAGGCTCACCACGCCCCCGTCGACCATCCGCTCCCCGGTCGGCTCCGAGGAGCGCTCGTGGAGGATGCGCGACCAGTCCCCCGCCTCCTGCACGTTCATGCCGAAGTCGATGATGTTCACGAGGACCTGCACCTGGGCCTGAGGCTGGGTCGCCCCCCCCATGACGCCGAAGCTGAACCACGGCGCACCGTCCTTCGTGACGAAGCCCGGGATGATCGTGTGGAAGGGACGCTTCCCCGGCGCGTAGATGTTGCGGTGTCCATCCTCGAGGGTGAACATCTCGCCCCGGTCCTGCAGGCCGAACCCGAGCCCGGTCGGGCAGACGCCGCTCCCCATGCCCCGGTAGTTGCTCTGGATCAGGGAGACCATGTTCCCCTCCCGATCCGCCACGGTGAGGTAGACGGTGTCTCCCTCCTCGAGGGCGGGGTTCCCCGCCGCCACTCGCCGGCGCGCGGCGGTCGGATCGATCAGGGCCCGGCGCCGGGCGGCGTACTCCTTCGAGATCAGCCCCTCCACCGGGACCTCCGCCATCGACATGTCCGCGTAGTACTTCGCTCGATCCTCGAAGACGAGCTTCTTGGCCTCGATGAAGTGGTGGACGTACTCGGCGCTCTCGGGACCCCAGCTCCGCAGGTCGTAGCCCTCGAGGATGTTCAGCAGCTGAAGGACCGCGATCCCCTGGCCGTTCGGCGGGAGCTGCCAGACTTCGTGGCCCCGGTAGGAGGTCGACACCGGATCGACCCAGGTCGAGGCGTGCGCGCGGAAGTCCTCCAGCGAGAGGTAGCCCCCGTGCTCGCGGACGAAGGAGACGATCCGCTCCGCGATCTCCCCTTGGTAGAAGGCATCCCGCCCTCCCTCCGCCAGAAGCCGGTAGGTGCGGGCGAGCGCGGGGTTGCGCCAGACCTCCCCCTCGCCGGGTGCCCTGCCCTCGCGGGAGAAGGTCGCCAGGAAGCCCGGCTGATCGGCCAGCCGCCGCACGCTGATCTCCCAGTAGTGCGCGATCAGCTCGCTGACGGGGAAGCCGCGCTCTGCGTACTCGATCGCGGGAGCGAGGATCGCGTCCATCGGGAGACGCCCGAGACGCTCGTGAAGAGTGAACCACCCGTCGACCGCCCCGGGAACCGAGAGCGGAAGGACGCCGTACTTCGGGATCCGCTCATGACCCTCCCGCTCGAGCCGCTCGCGCAGCGCGGAGAGCGAGAGCTCCTTCGGAGAGCGGCCGGACCCGTTCAGCCCGTGCAGCCGGCGCTCCTCCGCGTCCCAGACGATCGCGAAGAGGTCTCCGCCCACCCCGCACCCGGTCGGCTCCATCAGGCCGAGGCATGCGTTCGCCGCAATGGCGGCGTCGACCGCGTTCCCTCCCTGCTTGAGGATGTCGAGGGCGACCTGCGTCGCGAGCGGGTGGCTCGTCGCCGCCATGCCGTTCGATGCGTGGACGACCGCGCGCGTGGCGAACGGTCGGCCGGTGATGCGGTCCGCGCCCGCGAGCCTCGTCGTCAGGCCCGCGAGCACGAGGGTGATCAGGAGGAGCTTGAGCATGGTGGGGGTTCCTTCCCGCGCTCGGAGGAAGGGACGAGTGGAAGCGATGGAGAGAGCGGTTGCAAGGGAGGGACCCGCCCGGTTCGCTCCCGGCGGACGCCCGGGCTCGGTATCCTCCCGAAGGGGATTCCCCCGACACCGAGGAGGAAGATGAGCTCCAGTCCCTCACCGAACGAGGTCCTCTTCGAGCGCGCGAAGCGCTCGATTCCCGGAGGCGTGAACTCGCCGGTCCGAGCCTTCGGATCGGTCGGCGGGACCCCGCCCTTCATCCGGAGCGCCTCCGGCTGTCGCATCACCGATGAGGATGGTCGGTCCTACATCGACTTCGTCGGCTCGTGGGGCCCGATGATCCTGGGACACGCCCATCCCCGGATCCTCGGCGCGATCGAGCGCGCCCTCCCCCGGGGAACGAGCTTCGGGGCCCCCACGGAGGCGGAGGTCCTCCTCGCCGAACGGATCGCAGAGCGGGTCCCGGGGGCGGAGATGGTCCGCCTCACCACGAGCGGGACCGAGGCGACGATGACCGCCTTGCGGCTCGCCCGCGGGATCACCGGTCGGGATGCGTTCATCAAGTTCGAGGGGAACTACCACGGCCACGCGGACAGCTTCCTCGTCGCCGCGGGCTCCGGGGCCGCGACCCATGGGCATCCGTCGAGTCCGGGAGTCCCGGCGGCCCTCGCGGAGCTCACGCGCCTCGCCCCGTTCAACGATCTGGAGGCGGTCCGGGCGATCTTCTCCGGCTCTCCCGAGGAGATCGCCGCGGTGATCGTCGAGCCGATCGCCGGGAACATCGGCTGCGTGCCCCCCGTCCCGGGCTTTCTGGAGGGCCTGCGCGACCTCTGCCGGGAGCACGGTGCCCTCCTCATCTTCGACGAGGTCATGACCGGATTCCGCGTCCACCCGCGAGGCGCCCAGGGCCTCTACGGCGTCACCCCGGACATCACGACCCTCGGGAAGATCGTCGGTGGGGGCATGCCCGTGGGCGCCATCGCCGCCTCCCGGGAGGTGATGGAGCAGCTCTCCCCCACGGGTCCGATCTATCAGGCGGGCACCCTCTCCGGCAACCCGCTCTCCGTCGCGGCCGGCCTCGCGCTCCTCGACGCTCTCGCCGAGGACGAAGAGACGATCTACGGGCGCCTCGAGCGGGCGGCGCGCCGCCTGACGGACGGGATCGCCGGTGTCCTCGCGGCGCGGGACATCCCGCACACCCTGCCCAGGGTGGGGAGCATGTTCTCGCTCTACTTCCGAGCGGAGCCGGTCCGGAACTTCGACGACGCGCGGGCCGCGGACGGAGATCGCTTCCGCGTCCTCTTCCACGGTCTGCTCGAGCGGGGAGTCGCCCTCGCCCCGAGCCCCTTCGAAGCGGGCTTCGTGAGCGCCGCCCACGACGACGGCGCGATCGACGAGACGATCGAGGCCTTCCGCGCGGTCGCGCCCCACCTCTGACCCCACTCTCCACGCGTCGGCCACGAAACCGCGCCGAAGGGGAAAGGAAAGCGGCCCCCGGCGAGCGCTGCTCGCCGGGGGCCGCCTTTTCCTCGTGAGGGTTCGAGGATGTTCGGGGGTTCGCTCCTACTGATCGTCGGCGTCGCCGTTGCAGCCGAAGCCGTCGCCCGGGGTCGGATCGAGACCGGCGTCCGGGAACGGCGCGGACGGGGCCGCTCCGCCGAGGAACTGGTAGTTGAGGATGCCGACCGCGTCCGGGATGCCGAGGTCGGCATCGTCGTCGAAGTCGCAGGCGTCATCGCAGTTCGGAGCCGGTCCGCCCTGGAAGAGGTAGTTGAGCAGGAAGATCGCGTCGCCGAGATCGACCACGATGTCGTCGTTGCAGTTCCCGCGGACGAACGGGTTGTAGTTGACCACGGTGAGGGAGCCGTCGACGAGGGTCGGCTGGTAGCCCCCGCTCTGACCGAGGATCAGCTCGTTGTCCGCCGGGGGGCTGCCCAGGCCATCCGTGAAGCTGAGGGCCGAGGTTCCCTCGGCGTCGCAGCTCCAGGTGATCGTGACGAGGTCGGTCTGGGAAGGAGAGGCCGGGATCGCGGGGGTTCCGCTCCCGGTGTCCATGATCAGGCCGAGGACGATCTCGCCCGCGGCCGTCGCCTGGACCGCGAAGAAGTCGGCGCCGGCGGTGTTCGCGATGTTCGTCGGGGTGCAGATCGCGGCGTCGTAGGTGAGGGAGAGCGAGGCCGCGTCCGCCTCAGGAGCCGCGACGCTGTTGAAGCTCACGACGGTGTCGACGCTGTTGCCCAGGATCGCGGTCGCGGAGCTCATGACCAGCTCGTTCGGATCGAGCACATCGATCAGACCCGCGTCGAGGACCGGGCTGATCGACTGTCCGCCGACCACCACGACGGTGGCCACCGGGGGAGTCCCGAGGGAGTTGCAGAAGGTCGCGGCGGTGTCGGTCGTCCCGAGGATCGTGTAACCGGCCTGGGCGACATCGACCGAAGCGCTCGGCGGAATGACCGTGGAGCCGAGGAGGTTCACCACGACTCCGAGGGTGATCCCGTCCGAGAAGAGGGTCTGCTGGATGAAGCCCCCGTCGTCGGCGATCAGGGACGCGGCGCCCAGGGTGAGGGAGTCGACCTGAAGGGCGGAGGGGTCGCTGCAGAGGCCGAAGGACCAGCCCTGAAGATCCCCGCCGGCGGACGAATCGATCGCGATGTCGAGGGCGATCGCGTCACCCGTCGCACCGCTTCCGTCGCTGGCACTGAGCAGGTAGGCGGGGTCGCCTCCGCCGGCGAGCGCGACGGTGGCGGAGAGTAGCAATGCAAGAACGCTGCAGAGTGAAACGGCGGGCCTCATGCCTGAGTCCTTTCAAGCGACCCCCCACGAGGGTTCCTCGTGGGGGGTCGGAGTATCCGCTTGATCATCCGGTGGAGGCAGCAGCCCCCTTGTAGCTTCTTGATCTCTCTTGCGAGTGCTCCTTAGAGATCGTCGGCGTCGCCGTCGCAGCCGAGGCCGTCACCGGTGGTCGGGTCGAGTCCGGCCGCCGGGAACGGAGCAGCCGGAGCCGGGCCGTCGAGGAACTGGTAGTTGAAGATCGAGATCGCGTCCGGCACGCCGACGTCGGCGTCGTCGTCGGTGTCGCAGGCGTCGGCGCACGCCGGGGCGGCGCCACCCTGGAAGAGGTAGTTCAGGAGGTAGATCCCGTCCGCGACGTTGACGGTGCCGTCGTTGTTGCAGTTCCCGCGGGTGAACGAGTTGAAGTTCACGACCGAGAGGCTGCCGTCGATCAGCGCCGGCTGGTAGGTCGGGCCCTGACCGAAGACGAGGGTGTTGTCGGACGGCGGGCTGCCGAGACCGTCGGTGAAGGTGAGCGCCGAGGTGCCCTCGGTGTCACAGCTCCAGGTGATGGTCGCGAGGGAAGCGTTGGACGGGGAGGCCGGGAGAGTGGCGCCCGTGCCGGAGGTGTCCATGATCAGGCCGATGACGAGCTCGCCGGCGGCGGACGGCTGGACCGAGAAGAACTCGGCGCCGGCGTCGTTGGCGACATTCATCGGGCTGCAGATCGCGGCGTCGTAGGCGATCGAGAGCGAGGCGGCGTCGGCCCCACCAAGGGTCACGTTGTTGAAGCTCACGGAGGTGTCGGCGGTCTCACCGAGGACACCCGTGGCGGAGCTCATGATGAGCTGGTTCGGGTCGAGGACGTCGACGAGGCCGTTGTCGAGGGACGGGGAGATCGACTGACCACCCACCACGACGACGGTCGCGACCGGCGGGCTTCCGAGCGTGTTGCAGAAGTCCGCGGAGGTGTCGGCCGTGCCGAGGATCGTGTAGTTGACGTGCAGGACGTCGACCGCGGGACTCGGCGGGATCACGACGGAGCCGAGGAGGTTGACGACGATCCCCAGGGTCACGCCGTCCGCCGTGAGGCTCTGGTTGACGAATCCGCCGCTGTTGGCGAGGTCGGAGTCGGCACCGAGGGTCTGGCTGTCGACCTGAAGGGCCGCGGAGTCGCTGCAGAGGCCGAAGGACCAGCCCTGAAGATCTCCACCCGCCGAAGAGTCGATGGCGATATCGAGGGTGATCGCGTCACCCGTGGCACCGCTGGCGTCGGTCGCGCTCAGGATGTAGGCGGGATCACCGCCCCCTGCAAAAACGATCGTGGTCGTGAGGACCATCGCCAGGACACTGCCCACAGAAAGCCCAAGCTTCATAGCCTTCGTTCCTTTCAAATCGAAACGGGGAGTGCCCTGCACCCCTCCACCCCAGATTCCCGCCGGGTCTGACCGCAAGTCCGAGCACTCGGCGGATAGGCCGATGCCCCGGACCGCTCATAGCGGTCCGAACCCTTCGTGGAACCTTGAACCCTCGTATCAGTTCATTCCCGCGAGGCTGGAGGGAATACTTCCCCGCCCGATCGCCTCACTCGAATTCCCAATGTCTGTTTGCCCAGCCCCCGGAGTCTCCTCTGGCGGCGATGAGAAGGTTCACCTCCGCAACCGCGGAGAACCGGAGTGGTGGGAGGTCGCCGGCCGCTCTCGCGGTCGGGCAGGCCTCGCTTCCGGTCGGAATCTCCTCGTTCAACCCCGGGAGGCCGAGCCGACGGCCTCCAGACCCAAGGGGTCGCATGGAATCAGTGTTGATCGCGCATTGCGCGGAGCCCGAGATCCGCATCGGATCCCACGACAGAGGTCGACGCTGGGAAGAGCCCGGTCCGGCGGTCCCCCGCGAGGGGTCTCCGGTCGGCGGCGTCCATATCCCCCGGTCCCCCGGGAGCCACTGTCGGAGCTGTGAGCGAAGACGCCTGGCGCCCTTCGTCTCGAGCCCGCGAACACCTGAGGGGTTGGTCCTTCGCTGCCGAGCGACGAATCGCCTGCGCATATATCCCCATCAGATGTCCCGATCTTAGTGGCTCATCCGGGTCAAGCCAAGTGGGTGATCCGGAGGTGATCAGCGGAAATGTCGCCAACCCGGCCGCGAGCGGCCGAGGAAACGGCAACGCAGCGCCGGACCGGACCTCGCCTCTGGAGGACTCGGCTTGCCTAAGCACATTCTCTGAAAGCTCTTAGAGGGGAAGGCTCAGCCGAGGATCCCGAAGCTGTAGCGGCCCCCCTGGGTCGAGACCCGCGAGAAGCGGTCGACCGTGAAGAACTCGGGCTCGAGCGGTCCGGTCTCCGTTCCGGTGACCATTCCTGCCACACCGCACCCGACCGCGGGGCCCATCTTGAAGCCGTGGCCTGAGAATCCGCTCACGAGGGTCAGCCCTGCGATCCCCGCGACGGGGCCGATGATCGCCCGGGCATCGGGGGTCACGGTGTAGAGCGCTCCGCAGCCTCCCCAGGAGGCGCTGCGCCGATAGTGGGGGAGGCGCTCGGAGAGACGCGCGCGGCAGCGCTGGATGAAGCGGCCGTCGACGCCCTCGTCGTAGTGGTCGGGATCGACTTCGGGGTCAGCGTCGAAGCTGAGGCATCCGACGCGGGTCCACCCCGCGGCCTCCGGCTTCCAGTAGAGACCGGTCACCATGTCGCCGTAGATCGTCCGCTTCTCGATGCTGCCGGACGGCGGCTCGAAGTAGGCCTGCTCCGGGCGGATCGCACGCAAGGGGAGGTCGCCGGCGTGGGGCTCCAGCAGCTTCCTCGCCCACGGGCCGGCCGCGTTGATGATGTGGCCGGCCTCGACGCGCTCGCCGTCGTCGAGTCGGACGGCGCTCGCCCGCCCCTGCACCACCTCGATCGAACGGACGGCGACTCCGGTCCGCACCGTGACACCCTCGCGCATGGCGACCTCGAGACAGCCGTACACCGCCCGGAGGGGATGCACGTAGCCAGCCTCGGGCTCCCATGCCGCGCACTCCCCTTCGGTGAAGCGACCGGTCGGCTCGAGCTCCTGCAGCTCGTCCGCCCCGATGACGGAGGCGTCCACCCCGTGCTGTCGCTGGAGGGCGACATTCTCCTCGATGTCGGCGGCGGAGTCCGCGCCGGCGATGAAGACCATGCCCGTGCGGTGGAAGCCGATGTCGATGCCGAACTCCTCCTCGAATCGCGCGTAGCGATCGAGGCTGTGTCGGGCCATGCAGATCGAGGTGGGGTGCGAGTAATGCTGGCGGAGGATGGCTCCGGACTTGCCGGAGGAGCCGGCGCCCGGCGAGCTCTTCTCCAGGAGGAGGATCTCCCCGGCGCCACGCTGCGCGAGCTCGAGGGCGATCCACGCCCCCATGATCCCCCCGCCGATGATCACGGCGTCGAAGCTGCGGCCCATCGTCTCCACCTCACGGATCGATCAGGAGGCGCGCTTGATCCTCTCCTTGGCGAGCTCCCGGGCCAGAAACCCGCAGAGCTTGCCGAAGGCGTCGACGCCCGCCTCACGCTGGATGTCCTCGCGATAGACGCTGGTGGCGTTGATGTCGTAGAACACCCGGCGGCCATCCGCCGTCTCGATGTACTCCACGCCTCCGACGTCCAGACGCGCCTCCCGGACGATCTCCCGGGCCTGCGCCACCGCCTCCGCCGGGATCTCCCGGAAGAGCTCGAAGTGCACATCGGCGCGTCCATCGTCCTTATCGGCATCCGCAGGCGTTCTCTTGCATCCATCCGCCGGGCAGAGGTTGAAGGTGTTCTTCGGGGTCACGCGCATGGCGAAGACCAGCTCCCCGTCGATGAACTCGGTCCGGATGACCGATCCGTCCCGGGAGGGGATGAACTCCTGAAGGAGCAGGAGATGCTCCGGGCCGAAGAGATCCAGCTCCTCATCGAGGAGCAGGGCCTCGAGGTGGGCGTAGTTCTCCACGCGGCGGATGAGGGCGCCGCTCCCCCCCGTGTCCGGCTTGATGATCGCGGGGAAGGCGAAGTCCCGGGCGAGCTCCCGGATCCGCTCCCGGTCATTGAAGACGAGGCTCCGGGGGGTGGGAACGCCGAGGTGCTCCATCAGCAGCTGCTGGCGCACCTTGGAGGTCTCCAGGGCGAAGCTCGACGCGCCGTTGGCGACGCGGGTGCCCGCCGTCTCCAGGGCGACGAGGTAGGCGGTGGCGTAACGAATGGCGGGGCCGTTCCCCCGGAGGTAGGAGCTCGGGGAGACGCGGTTGAGGTAGCAGGCGTGCCGATCCGGCTCGAGGAGCGAGAACGCGGCGTCCTTCACATCGATCGGGTCGAAGGGGACACCCTCCCGATTGAGGACCTCGAAGAGCGGCAGGAGCCACTCCCGGTTCTCGAAGATGATCCCGAGGCGGTCCGCGAGCGGTGCGGACCGACGGACGAGCCGTCGGCGATCCCGACGGAGCGCATCCCCCCGGATGATGCGAGTGGACATCGGAGTGCTCTCCCGGAATGGAGGAGGGTTCGGCAGGGTGCTGGAGAGGAGGAGGAGGAGCGGGTGAGGCGGGTGTTCAAGGAAACACCCGGCCACGCCGGCGTAGCAGACCCGTCCGGAAAGGAGTGAGGAGTGAGGAGCAAACCGGGCCTGAAACGTGTTTTCCGAGCGTGACCGGGTTGGGATATCCATGAACTCGTCGCGTCGACCGTCGAGGAGGCTGTGGCCCTTCCCCGAGAGGCGTCATTCACAACGATCGGGAGATGGAGAAGTCCTCAACGCCAGCACCCCCGGACGAGGGCAGAGGGCGCCTTCGATCCCAGGTGAGGGGATCGAGGAGTGAGCGGAAGGAAACCGCGTGCAGCCTTCAGGGCCGTGCAATCCGTCGCGCCTCCGGGGTATCGGACACCCTGAAGGACCTTGCGCTCCATCAAATGAAACCCGTTCGGACACGATGCTACCACTGGGGGGAGAGTCGCCTAGCCCGCGAACCCACATTTCGAAGAGACCCCCTCATCAGGAATGACACCTCGTCCCCGATGGTCACGCCGCGCGCGCTCCGAGGTCACGGAGAGCCGTCCCCCTCACCCTTCAGGCTGGAGAGGAACTCGACCAGGTCGCGGATCTCCGAGGACTCCAGCGCGAACTGCACCTGGGGCATCGCACTCGCGCCCGCGGCCGCCTCCTCGTACCCCTCCGCGATGCGCGCCGCGGGGAGGATGATCGACTCGAGGAGCTCCTGCCGGTCGAGGCGGGAGCCGACCCCATCGAGCCGCGGGCCGGCCACTCCACCGTCACCGGCGGCGATGTGGCAGCGACTGCACTGGGCGACGGGATGCTCCCGGAAGACCCTGCGCCCCCGCGCCGCGTCGCCTCCGCGGAGGGCGACGAGATAAGGCGCCAGCTCGTCCCCCTCCGGCAGGGTTGCCCGGTAGGCATCCAGGCGGCGGTCCCCCACCCACTCCGCACGCTCCTGCGCCGCGCTGAGGACATCGAGCCGGAGCTCCGAGTCGAGGCTGCCCTCGAGGAAGGACTCGAAGAGCGCGGCGAGGCGTGGGGCGGCGCGGGGATCGTCGCTGCGGGCGATCGAGGCGATCGTCCCCTGTCGCTCGCGCAGCGGACCGGACGCGAGGGCGGTATCGATCGCGGCGAAGCGGAGCTCCGGCTCCTGGATCCACTCGCGGGCCCGGATGCGCAGGGGAATCGAGTCGGAGGCAAGGGCTCCCGCGAGCGCCGAGGACCGGTCTCCCGACTCCCGGACGAGGCGATCGAGAGCGGCGATGCGGGTCGCCCCGCTCTCGCGGGGGCTTTCGAGGAGGGAGCGCCACACCTCCAGGGGCAGATCGACGCCGATCGAGACCGCGAGGGCGACCGCCGCCGAACCCAGCTCCCCGCCCCCCCGGGCGGCGAGAGCGGAGAGGGTCGCCCCGACGGCCCGTCGCAGCCCCTCCTCGCTCCGATCGGTCAGAGGGGTCATCCCGGGCTGGTGCGCGCGGATCTCCCCCTGCACCCGCTCGCGAGGCTCGGGCTCGAGCCACTGGGCGAGGCTGGCGAGCGCCTCCCGCCGGGCGATCGCCGGAACCCCCGGATCGGCGGCGAGAGCCATGAGCGCCGCGGCATCCGCATCCTCACCGGTGGCGAGCACGGCGGAGATCACGCGGCGCAGGAGCGGCAGGTTCCCCGCCAGCTCCGGCTCCGCGCCGATCGGACGCTCCCAGGCCCCATCGGGGTGCCGGACCGCGATCCGCAGGTGGTCCCCCCCCGCACCCTCGACCTGTCTCGCCTCGAGCGCGACGGACGCACCCGCCTCGATGAGAATCGGCTCGGAGACCTGCCCGTCCCGGCCCTCGAAGCTCTCCGCATCGACCCAGGAGTCGAGGTGGGCGATCTCCGCCCACTCCTCTCCCCGTCGCAGGTAGAGGACCGACTGATCGTCACTGGAGAGCGCGAAGCGGTACTCCCCCGTGACCGGCGCCTCGAAGGACCCGCGCATCCGAGAGACATAGCGCTCTCCGAGCTGACGGCCGCCGTCCGCCCGGGAGAGATCGAAGATGACCTCGGGCGCCCCCTGCACCCAGCGATCATCTCGGGGGTCGACCTCGGCGGCGTTCGCCCCGGCGGGGAGCGGGAAGACCTCATGCGAGAACGCCATCCCCCCCCCGGGCGGGCGCTCCCCGAGGGATCGACCGGTGAGGAGGGTCGGCGCCAGACCCGCGAGGGCGGGCAGGGCGTCGGCGATGGGCACATCGTGGATCGCCCGCGCCGCCTCCGTCACGAGGGAGGCATCCGCGTCGCGCAGGAAGTGGGTGATCCGGGGATCCCCTCCCTTGCGCAGTGAGAGCAGGATCGCGCGGCGCGCCGCGGGATCGAGCGGCTCCTCGTCACCGCCGAGGAGGGAGAGCATCCCCTCGAAGTCTCCGATCGCGGCGAGCGCGCTGGCGATGATGCTCCGCAGCGTGGGGTCCCGGTCCGCCGCCCGGGAGGCCGCCGCGAGGAGCGGGGCGATCCCCTCCGACGCCCCGATGAACCCGATCGCCTCCGCCGCGCGCGCGACGACCCGACCGGAGGGGTCCTGAAGGCATCCGACGACGGCATCGAAGGCGGCGAGGGAGAAGACCTCCGCCCCCTGCGCCTCGACGATCTCACCGATCACCTGGCAGGCCACCGCCCGCACCGAGGGGTTGGCCGCCGCCGTGCCGCCGATGAGCGCAGAGATCCCATCGCGCCCGAGGAGGCCGGCCCGACCGCACTGACCGAGCCCCCAGAGGGCGTGCCGCTGGATCGTCGGCGTCCCTCTCTGGAAGAGGGTGGCGAGAGTCCGCTCGCCCGCCTCTCCCAGCTCCGCGATCGCCCACTGCGCGCCGAAGCGGACCCGTCGGTCGACATGGCCGATGAGCGTGACCAGCTCGATGACCGGTCGGTCGAACCCATCGCGGAGAATCGTCGCGACCTGCTCGGAGAGCGTCGACGGGACCCGCTCCGGGTCCGCCACCTCGAGGAGGCGTCCCTGTCCGTTGTGGACCCAGCCGGCTCCCCAGTCCGAGATCATCATCCGGCCGTCCGGAGCGAAGTCGACATCGGTGCAGAGGACGCTTCCGACGAACACATGGTCATCGACGAGGCGGAACCCCGCGCCCTCCTCCTCGAGGGCGAAGCTCCGCACGCACGAGCCGGCGCGCCCCCCGACGAAGTCACAGATGAAGAAGTGATCGCGGTAGCGATCGGGGAGGCTCCAGCCGAGGTCGTGGGTGAAGCCAGAGGGCCCGCTCGTGAGATGGGCGATGGGCGGAATGATCCACGCCGGCTGCCCCTCGTGGGCGGTCCACCACAGACGCTCCTGATTCCAGGGTCCGCGACGGTTGTCCCCCTCCAGGGTCTGGTACTCCATCTGCCAGCCGGTCTCGCCGCCGCGCACGATCTGCACCACCCGGGCTCGATCCCCGCCGTCGGAGTTGTTGTCGACGGTGAAGAGGTTCCCGTGGTCATCGAAGGCGAGCTCCTGAGGGTTGCGGAGGCCGGTGTGGATGACCGTGAGGTCGGAGCCGTCGAGCTCGCACCGGAAGACCGCCCCGGTCTCGGGGCGGTGCAGCACCGTCCCATCCGGCTTCTCCACGTGATAGCCGCGGTCCCCGATCGACCAGTAGAGGCGACGGTCCGGGCCGAGCACCAGCCCGTGCATGTCGTGCCCCCGGAGCGCGGTCCGGATCCCGTAACCGGTCGAGAGGATCTCCTTCGCATCCGCGTGCCCGTCCCCCCCGGCGTCGGGCAGGCGGATCAGGCTCGGGATGTTCGTGTAGTAGAGCGCGCCGTCGACATGCAGGACCCCCGAGCCGGTCCCGTCGAGGGGGTCGCGGTAGCCATCGGAGAAGATCGTGACGGCGTCCCCGCGCCCATCCCCATCGGTGTCGGAGACCCGACGGACCCGGTCCTCCTTCTCCGAGTAGTAGGCCATTCCCCCCTCGCGGCGCTCGCGCCACTTCTCGTACATGAAGCGGCGGTCCTCGAGGGTCTGCAGGGAGAGATCATCGAGGAGCCAGTAGCTGGAGGAGCGGTTGTCCTCCACCCCGTGCTCCTGGCGGAAGGTCTCGGCCACATAGATGTTCCCCGCGGGATCGAAGCAGAAGGCGACCGGATCCATGACGAGAGGCTCCGCAGCCCAGATTCTCTTGGTGAACCCGTCGGGGACCGTCATCCGCTCGAGGGCCCGCTCCGCCGCCGGAGGCCACGGGCTCTTCCCGGCCGGCGTCTCGTCATCGGCTCGGGCAGGGAGGGCGGCGGCGAGGAGCGCGGCGCCGGTGAGAGCGAAGATCCGGGCGTAGTTGAGCCGAGACGAGGCGGCGGGCAGAGGGCGGTGCGGCATCGGGCTTCCTTCCTGAGGAGAGCCCAGAGAGTAACGCCGACCGGTGGCCCCCGGCCACCGCAAAGGCCGCGGGGATTGCATCCTGCGCCGGTACGGTCAGGATGCGGCGACGCTCCTGATCCTCCCCCCCTTCGTCGGAAGAGGTGTGCGGTGACTCCCCTTGCGCGCCCCCCTCGGGCTCACTTCACCTCCCGGCCGATCCGGCGTGCCGCTTGAGGAGCGGGGGACCGCTCCAGTGGGACCCGCGCGCCTGGTCGGGAACCGTCCTGGGGACCAGCCTCTGGCTGCTGCCGCTGGGGGTGATCGCCGCCCGCGCCGCCCCGCTCCTCGGGCTCATCTGCGCGGCGGGCGGAGTGCTGCTCGGGTCACTCGGTGCACTCCTGTGGAATCGTCGGGAGAGCCTCTCCGCCCACCGCGCGGTGCAGCTCTTCCTCGCCGGCACCACCTTCGTCTACGGCGTCGTGATCCTGCTCGCGCGAGGGAGCAGCGCGCTGAAGGCGGGATTCGAGCGGGCGGGCCTCGACCACCCCGCGCTGGTGGCGGTGCTCCTCACCCTGCCCCCCCTGCTGATGCTCTTCTTCTGGATTCGCGAGCGCACCGGCACACCCCCGCCGACGGAGTAGGGCCGGTCCTCACTCCGCCGATGCGTCGAGCGCCTCGCGGAGCCGGTTCAAGGACCCGACCGAGTAGCCGCGGTCGTGGAACCAGATGACCTCGCCGCTCGGGTCGAGGAGGAGGATCCGCCCCGGCATCGGATTCTCCGTGCCGGTGAACTCCTGGATCGCGGAAGCACCGCGATAGACGGTGACGACGCTCCCCCAGTCCTCGGAGGGAATCCCCCGTCGCATCCCGCCATCGATCCACCCGCCGATCATCCCCGGGACCAGCCCGGCGATCGTCGGGATCTCCCGCACATCGACCGGGACCTCCGCCTGAGAGAGCCCGAGCAGCCAGCGATCGAGATCGAACTGAGTGCTCTGCTTGTAGCCGACGAGGAGCACGATCGGCCGCCCCGCGAAGTCCTCCGGGATGCGGACCGACTCCCCCGAGAGCGCCTGCCCGACGACGGAGGGAAAGACCTCGCCGGTCGGATCCCGACGCGGGATGGGAGAGGAGCAGCTGGAGAGTCCGAGGGAGAGGAGGACGAGGGTGGTCACGGTGGCGAGGAGAATGCGCCGGCGACTCCTGAGCATGGGGCACCTTCTTCCGAGGGGGAAAAGGGGACGGGGGAGTGGACCGAGCCGGGGGGGGTGGTGGCTCAGGAGCTCTCTCAGCGACGGGAACCCTCCAGGGTGCCTTCGATCCCGATCCCTAGGGAAGGAGCTCGAACTGGCGATCCCGATCGCGAAGTGAGGAAGGTCTCGATCCGACCTCCCTCCGTCAAGCAGGGATTCGGGGGTGTCCAGAATGTGGATTCGGCAGCCGATGCGGATTTCCGGGAATCAGGGTGCGAGCCTCTCGATGCGCCAGTCGGTCCCCCCGCTCTCCGCCTGCGAGTAGCGGAAGCGATCGTGCAACCGATGGCGTCGCCCCTGCCAGAACTCGAAGAGGGTCGGCGCGACGATGAACCCGCCCCAGTGGTCGGGACGGGGCACTTCCGCGCCATCTTCGAAGCGCGCCTCCCACTCCTCGAAGATCCGCTGGAGGGCGCGCCGATCCTCGACGACCCGCGACTGCGGGCTGCTCGCGGAGGCGATCCGACTCTTGCGCGGACGCGCGAGAAAATAGGCGTCGCTCTCCTCGGGGGTCAGCGGGGAGACGGACCCTTCCACCCGGACCTGTCTCTCCATCCGGTCCCAGTGGAAGCAGAGCGCCGCGCGCGGCTGCGCGAGGAGCTGGACCCCCTTGTCGGACTCGTAGTTCGTGAAGAAGACGAGCCCTTCCGGGCGGATCTCCCGCAGGAGCACCATCCGCACGTGCGGCTGCCCCGACCCGTCCACCGACGCGAGCGCCATCGCCTCCGGCTCCACGAGGCGGAGCCCCCCCTCCCCCACGAACGCCTTCGCCTCATCGAACCAGCGACGAAACTGCGCGAGCGGGTCGGGGTCGAGCCCCTCCCTCTCGAGAGAGCCGACCCGGTAGTCGGAGCGATCCTGGACCATGGAGGCCGCTACCTTCCGAACGAGGAGAGTGAGGAGAAAGAAGAGAGCACAGGGAGAAGGGAACGGGGAACAATGGCGAGCCCGACTCCTCGACCGCAGGAAAGTCTGCCGGAGGCACCCGAAGGAGGAAAGGGCCTCCCCCGGCCCGTGGGACCGCGGCGCCGGAGGGAAACGCCTCCCCACCTCGCCTTGCCCACTGCCGCAGCTTCGGTCATCGTGACGGGCCGCACGGATTCGGCGCTCCCGCGCTCTGCGGATTCAACCAAGCCCCGTTAGCTCAGCTGGATAGAGCGTCGGATTCCTAATCCGAAGGTCACAGGTTGAGGGGCCTCCGT
>Ga0181573_10002190_pt1 | contig 18353 bp, 12 predicted proteins | sample 101ome_25_FD_148643 | JGI IMG/M metagenome (GOLD analysis project Ga0181573, IMG submission 148643) | Coastal salt marsh microbial communities from the Groves Creek Marsh, Skidaway Island, Georgia - 101409BT metaG (spades assembly) | ecosystem: Environmental > Aquatic > Marine > Intertidal zone... | reverse complement strand
CGGCCGACCCCACCGTCCGCCCCCCCCCCCGCTCCGACCGCGCCCGCCCCCAGGTCGACCTATCCTTCGCCCGCGACCGCCTCGACGCGGCGTGTCGGGCGTGGTGCCGACAGGACCCGGCGGCCGCCCGCCGCGTGCTCCGCCGCGGCGCCCCCGCGGGGATGCGCGGCGCCCTCTGGGCCCTGGCGCTCGGGGCGCCCATCGCCCCCCCCCCGGACGCGCTGGAGGCGGCCCGCGAGGCCCGGAGGAGGGGCGAGGAGGTCCACCCCGCCGCCGCGCGACTCGACGGCTCGCCCCTGCGCGCCCTCCACGCCCGACGGTGCGCGGCGGTCGAGGCGGGGCCGCGGCCGGGGGCCGACGCGGCCTGCCGCGCCGACGCGGCCGCCCTCGCGGGCGGGGCCACGGGCGCCCTCTTCCCCCTGGAGGCGCAGGGGGCGGCCCTCCTCCTGGCGCTGTCGCGCGACGGGCCCGACGACGAGGACGACGACGGCGAGGAGGACGACGGAGAGGACGACGGCGGCGAGAAAGAGGACGAGGGCGAGGACGACCGCGGCGAGGGCGGCGGCGGGACGGGGGGGCGAGGAGGGGGGGGCGGGGGGGACCGGACGGCGTCGGCCCTGGTCTGGCCGCCGGCCCGGGGCCGCGCCGCGGGGACCCCCCCGCCCGCGGGCGCCGCCCTCCTCCTCTGCCCCGCGCTGCTGGTCCTCGTCGACCGACCCGCCTGCGCCTTCTCCCTCGCCCGGCGCCTCTGGCCCGTCGTCGGGGCGGCCGCGTCCCTGCGCCCGGGCACCGAGGCGGCGCCCGGCCTGCCCGGGCTCCTGTCGGCCACCGACGCCCTCCTGGCGGACGTCGACCCGGCCCTGGCCTGGCACCTGGCGGGCGTGCTCGGATGCCCCCCGAGTCTCGTCGTGGCTCCGCTGCTCTGCTCCCTGTGGGTGGGAAGGCTCGACACGGCGCAGCTGCTCGCCCTCTGGGACCGCATCGTGGGGCGCCGGTCGATCCTGCCCGCCGGCCTGCTGGCCGTTGGCGCGCTGCGGCTGAGGCGCGACGCCCTGATGGCGTGCTCGTCGCCCGCCGAGGCCGCGGCGGCGATGGACGACGTGAGGGGGATGAAGACCGTGCCGCTGCTTCAGAGCGCGCTGGACGAGACGGTCTGGGAGGGGTGGGAGACGGGGTGAGGAAACCCCGGCGGCGGCCGACGGCCCGACCTCGCCCCCCCCCCGCGACCCCTCGCTCCCGTCACCCCACGGCCGCCGGCCCGTCCCCCTCGCGAGGCCGGGGCTTCAGCAGCGCGCGCGCCCCCGGGTGCGACAGGGCCTTGAGCAGCTCGGGTACGTCCGGCAACGTCACGGCCCCCTTCCTCACCAGGCTGGCGCGCGGCGAGTGCCCCGCGCCCGGGAACGAGGCCGCGTCGTCCGGGTCCGTCGTCATCATCCGGCCCAGCGCCCTCCACGCCTCCTGCTGGGACTGGCTCGTGGTGGGCTGGGTGCCGACAAATATGTCGAAAAACGCCTTGGTGACCACCGGAGAGTCGATCTCGTCGAGGAGATCGCCGTTGACGCAGACGCGCAGCGAGGTGCGCGCGGCGTCGCGGCTGAAGCTCAGCACCGTGCCCGCCGCGACGCTCCGCGCGCCCGGGTTGCCCGAGAGCACGCCGGGAAAGCGTAGCAGGGCCTCCTCCGAGAAGACGCGGCAGATCTTCTCGAGCGCCGGGTCGTCGGGGGCGCCGCCCGCCTTGACCGTGCGCCGCGTGAAGATGCCTCGGTACAGGCCCTCGACCATCTTGGCCTTGAGCCCTCGGGCCACGCCCAGGCACACGGTCATGGCAAAGTCGCCCTCATCGAGCACCCGCGTCGACCAGGGCTCCTCCGGCAGCGGCGCGCCGTGCTCGAACGTCCAGGCTTCCTCGCGCGCCCGCCCCGCCAGCGCGCTCCGGTGGACGTCGCGAGCCCCGGCGTAGATGCCAAAGTCGTAGAGGGTGAGGCCAAGGAGCTGTTTCGCCCCGTTGGCGACCAAGGGCTGGTGGGAGGTACCTCCGACGGAGATCCACTGGGGCACGGCGGTGCCGGGCATGACGCGAGGGGCGAGGACGACGCCTCCGGAGCAGGTGGGGGCGCGGGGCCCGCGCTCGTTGCCCGAGGTCGAGCGGAGGAGGGCAAGGAGGGGGGCGGGGAGGGGGGGGGGGTCGCGGGGGGACGTGACCGCGCGGACGAAGCTGGCGACCGACTCGCGGAAAGAATGGGCGCGGCTCAGCCGGCGGGCCGACGGCGTTGTCGTCGGGGGGGCGTCCCGGTCGGCGGCGGCGCCTTCCGCGAAGATGCCCGAGACGCGGCGAGACCGTCCGACGTCGACGGGCTCGACGGCGAGGGGGGGAGACCCGTCGCCCGAGGACACGTCGCCTCCATTCTTCCTTTTGCCTCGGTCGGACGCGTCGGCGGCCGCACGCGACCGGGGCTCCCGGCGCCGGTCGCCGCCACAGCAGAGGCAACCTCCGCCCGCGGCGCGGGGCGACGCCTCGTCCGGCGAGGAGACAGCGGCGACCCCCATGCCGGCCCGCGCCCCGCCGACGCCAAGCGGAGCCAGGAGCTCCGCGGGCGGCCGTCCCCCGCCTGCGACATCCCGCCCGTCCAACGACCGCTTGGCGGGCGACCCCCACCGGCCGCCCGTATCCGCCCCCACGGCCGCGTTCCGCTCCCCCCACGGCATCGCTGACCAGAGGGAAGATCCCCCGGATGGCATCCGCGATCGCGAGACGACCGTCTCCGCCGCCGACTCCGCCTCCGACGAGTCGTTCCCGTCCCCGTCGGCGACGCCCGTGGGCCGAACGAAAAGCGTCGACTCGGCCCCATCCCCGGTCCGGTCGGACAGGGCCGACGACGCCATGTTCCTGGACCCCCCCTCCCCGCCTCCCCATCCCTCGTCCGGCGCCGTCCCCGCCCCTCCGCCGTCGTGCCGAAGCGAGAGGCGCGGGGGGAGGGGCGGCCGGCCCACCGTCGGAGGGACCCCGCTCCCCGGGCCCGTGGCCGCGTGGCGCGACGGAGAGCTCCGGCTCCACTCCCCCTCCTGCGGGCCCGGGCGGGACCTGAGGGGGCCGCCCCACTCTCCCTTGCCGTCCGGGGACGGATTCCCCGCGTTCGGTCCGCGGCTGAGCCGCGAGCTGCCCGCGCGACTGGGCCCCCGCGGAGGGCGCTCGGGCGAGGCACCGCGCGAGCCGCCGCGCGAGGGGGTGACGGAGTCGGCGCCGCGGTCGCACCAGTCGGACGCGGCCGAGTCGAAGGACTCGAACCCGACGCGGCGGCGCCGCGAGACGGCGCCCGCGACGGCGCCCCCGAGCGACGCGCCCAGGGCGCCTGGCGCCCTCCACAGCACCGACGCCGAGCCCTGGACTGCCGACGCCAGTCCGCGCACGGCGCCCCCGGCCGCCGACCCGCGGCGAGAGCCCCCTTCGTCGCTGCGACGGGGGCGACTCGGGGTCGCGTTGCCGCCGGGCGGCGGGGGCGCCGCGGGCGGCGGACGGGCGGGGTCGCTCTCCCCCCCCATGGCGCCCGCGGCCGGGGACGGGGGCGGCGGTCCGGTCCACGGGACGAACGGGCCCGGGCGGGCCGACAACGGGACGTCGGCGAGGGCGGGAAAGAGGGCGGGGGGGAGAACGAGGTCCGCGGGGGAGCCTGGAGGTGGGACGTGGTCGGGAAGAGAGGGGTCGGTCCCGGCGGGGGCTGGCGGGTTCGGGCGGCGGCGCCCCCCGGCGGCCCGTCCGTTTTCGCCCCTCCCTGTTTCGCTTGCCGAGGAGAACGGAGCCCGGGCGGCCGCCGACGGCGACCACGGCGCGGCGAGAAGTCGGTTCGGGGCGAGGGTCGCCGGCCAGATGAAAGAGGCCGACGCAGGCGCAGGCGGACGAGGACGAGGGGCGGCGGGCGGGGGTGAGTCTGTACCGCGCGGTGTACTTGCGACGACAGGTTAGGCCCACCAAGCGACGGAGGCCAAAGAGAGGTGGGCCACGCGGCGCGTCGCCGGTGTAAGCGTCCGCCGCGACGGCCCACGCGAGCTCTGGAAAGGAACGGGAAAGAAACGGGGACGAGTCTTCCCGCGCTTGGGCCACGGCGGGACGGGAAAACAACGAGGGACTCCTGTGTTTCGTCAAACCGGCGCCAGCACCCGGGTGGCGGGCGCGTCTCGCGGCACGCCCTGACCACGAGGGTGGGCCAGGGCGGAAAGAAATCGCCCTTCCGATGTCCTCAACTGGCGGCAGCGTTGTCGGTGGAGTTTCAGTGCCCAAAGGCTCGAGACGACTAGCGCGCCGTCAGCCCGCGAGGCGCTCGGGCTAGTCTTAAGGCAATGAGCGTCTTGCAGCACACGAACTACGCGAAGGAGGCTGGTTTATTCGCGCCGAGGCGCCGGCGCGCGACGGTCGCCAACGCGCATCCCCCCCCGCTGCCTCTATTCATGTCATGTCCCGTGCACCCACCTGCGATACAAGCGACGTCTTTTTCTCCCCAGGTCGGCGTGTCGGCGGAAGAGAGCCGTGCCCGGGGAGAAAACACGCTCGCCGACGCCGACCGTGATGCCCGCACCGCTGGCCCGAGCGGCCGCGACGACGACGGTTCCGTCCCCCCAATCGCGTCGATCGAGGACGCCGCGGCGGCCCTTTTTCGCCTCAGCGACCTCGACGGCGACGGCACTGTCGACCCGGATGAGCTGATGTGGCTGGCCGGCGAACTGGCCGACCTTGCCCGCCGGTCCAGGTGGCTGAAATCCGTCACGGACCGCACGCTGCGAGCGGTGCGGGCGGTGCAGCATCGCCTGGCCGCCCGGCTCAAGGCGGGGCTAGACCACGAGGCTGCCCGTGCTGCCGCTGCCGCCAGGGCCGGGGCCGGGGCTGCCGGGGCCGGGGCCGCCGACGCCGACGCTGTGGGCGACGGCGACTGCGATGACCGCCGTGCTCCCCCCCGGGGCCTTGACCGAGAGACCTTTTGCGAGTATCTGGGGGCCATCTTCGCGCCGATCCCCGAGGAGGACGTCGTGGCCTTCGTCAGCAAGGTGGCCGAGGGGCGGGGAGCGGCGCACGTCGGCGGCGGCGTCGGCGGTGCGTTGACCCGCGGCGCCGTTGCTGACGGGGACGACGAGGTTGACCGCGCGTCTCGCCTCCTGCGGGAGTCTCTGATCGACACCTTCAGCGCCCTCGAGGGGTTCCACTTCGGCATGGGCACCGGGGCCGAGCTGGACGAAGGGGTGTGGCTGCCGCGGGGATGGACTCCGCTGAACCCCCTGCGGGCCCTGGCCGAGGAGCTGCGGGGGCGCGCCGTGGCTGAGGTGGGGGGGGGATGGGAGCCCAAGGCGGGGGAGGGGGCGAGGGGATGGCGGACAGCCCTGGCGCGGTACGACGAGGCCGAGGCCGAGCGGGCGCGGGAACTGCTGGAGGGGGGGGGGTGAGGACGAGCGGGCGGGGGAGCGAGTCGCGGGGTCCGAGCGACCGACGACTTGACCGGCGCCCCCGAGCCCCCACGATCCCGGATCCGGTGAACGTCCCGCCGCATGGCAGAGTCGGGCAGGGCGACCAAGCGCATGAAGGCTATTGGCGACGGCGCGGCGGCGTCGGCAGCCCCCTCGGGCGCCGCCGCCGCCGAGAGCGTGGCCTCGTGGGTCAAGCGCCGGAACCCCGCCGTGGATCCGCTGCCGGTGACACTGCTTTCGGGCGAGCTGCTACTGCAGCTCCGCTTCCGAGACCGCTGCGTCTAGTTCTGTGCGTGCGTGTGACGCGACGGGAGGCGTCGGCTTGCCGCAGCTCCGCGGCGGCTCGTGGCTTGTCGCCCAATCTCTCCTGCCCTCCCACCTCCCAGGCTTTCTCGGCGCCGGCAAGACCACCCTCCTCAAACGTATCCTCGAAAACCGCGAGGGCGCTCGCGTCGCCATCGTCGTCAACGACATGGCCTCGGTCAACATCGACGCCGCTGTCCTCGCGTCCGACGCCGCCCTCGTTCGACGCGAGGAGTCTCTCGTCCAGCTCCAGAACGGATGCATCTGCTGCACCCTCCGCGGCGATCTGCTGGAGGAGGTTTCCAAGCTCGCCGCCTCCACCTCCCCGACCTTCGACTACTGCGTCATCGAGAGCACGGGCATCTCGGAGCCGCAGCAGGTCGCCGAGACCTTCGCTTTTCGCCTCCCCGACGCGGCCGACTCCGGCGCCGACGTCGTCGCCGGCGCCTCGGGCGCCCCCCCCCTCCTCGTCGCGGCCGCTCCCGGCCAGACGTCCCTGCAAGACGTCGCGCGTCTCGACACTTGCGTGACCGTCGTCGACGCGGCGCGCTTCTTTGCCGATCTGGAGGCCCACGACGACCTCGACGAGAGGTGGAAGGGGGTCGACGAGGACGACGTCCGCGGCGTGGCCGAGCTGTTGGTCGACCAGGTGGAGTTCGCCGACGTCATCGTCGTGAACAAGGTCAGCGAGCTGAAGCGGCTTGCCGGCGGCGGAGCGAAGGGCGGGGCCGAAGTGGACCGGCTCGTCGCCCACCTGCGGGGGCTCAACCCGTCGGCCCGCGTCGTCCTCGCCGACCGCTGCGCGGGCCCGGACTTCCCACTGAGCGCGGCCCTCGCCACGGGTCGGTTCGACCTCGATAAGGCCCGCATGAGCGCCGGGTGGCTGGCGTCGCTCGAGGGGGCTGAGGGGGGTGCGGGGGGGCACGTCCCGGAGACGGTCGAGTACGGCATTGGGAGCGTGGTGTGGCAGCGGAGGCGGCCCCTGCACCCGGGCCGGCTGGCGGCGCTTCTGCGGGACAAGTTTCTGCTCCGGGTGGCGCGGTTGGACGCCGAGGGGGTCGAGGACGTGTCCGAGTCCGACTCGGAGGAGGACGAGGACGGGGCGTCCTCGGCCTCGGGGTCGCGGGGGTCGGGGGGCGCCGGCGACGCCTCGGCCTCGTCCGGCGCCGAGGCGCCCAGCGGCTCGACGGCGGCCGAACGCCGCGACGCGTGCCTGAGAGCGCTGCGCGCGGCGTGGGGAGGCGTCTTCCGGAGCAAGGGCTTTCTGTGGGTGGCTGGCATTGACACCCACATGGTCGAGATGAGCGGCGCCGGCGCCCTGCTGTCGCTCCAGGTCGCGGGGCCCTGGTTTGCGCACGCGGGGCGCGACACAATGCCCGAGGCCTCCACGGGGGGCGCCGCCGCTCTCGAAGCCGCCTGGTCCCGCTCTCCTCTCCCGGGCGGTATCTACGGCGCCGGCGGTGCGACGGCCTCCGCCTCCGCCTCCGCCTCCGCCTCCGCCTCCGCCGGCCCTGTCCCCGAAATCGGAGACCGGAGGCAGGAGGTCGTCGTCATCGGCCAGCGGCTCGACGTCGATCGCATCGTCCGCGACCTGGACGCATGCCTCGCCACCGACGCCGAACTGGCGGGCGGGGACGACGCCGTGGGGGACGATCCGCTTTTTGGGGACTCGCGGCTCATTGCCCGGGCGCTCGCCCTGCCCAACCCAGAGGGGGAGGGGACTCACCTCCATGGGACGGCTTGCGGGCACTGATGAGGGGACGGCGAGCGCGCCGGCGAATTCCCTGAGAGGCGCTGACCGTGGTCGTCCGCCGTTGCCAACTGGGTAGAGGGCGCGGGGCCGTCTTGTTCAAGGGTGCGAGGGCGCGAGGCGAGACCGCCCGACCCGCAGGGACGTCTCCCCCGACCTTCGCGGTTGCTGCGTCGCCGTCGTCCCTCTTCCCTCTTGCCCCCCCCCTCGACCGCCATTCTCCCTCAGCCAGCGTCGCCTTGCTGTGAGGGGTCGCGGCAGCGAAGAGTTGCGTCGCGTGCGATGCCGGCCGTTGCCAGCCAAGGCTGGGGAGGGTCGCCGCTGGGCCCCCCAGGGGGCGCGGGGGTCGGCGTTGGGGGGGCTGTCAGCGTCAGGCGCGCCGTCATGGAAGACTTGGTGGCCATCCAGAACTGCAACCTGCTGTGGCGAGTCCATCATTCGTCTCTTCGCCGTGGGGGCTGCTGCGCCGACGGACACTGCCGGCCGGCCGTCTCCCCACGTGCTCGCTTCGCCGTCGTCACGCGGGCGACGAGATCTATCGGCCCGTGGAATGACCGTGTCGACAGCCCGGTCCAACGCCCACCGATCTCGCACCCCTCGCCGCCCCCCTTTCCATGCCCCCCGCGGACCGACCCATCCCACTGTCTTTGGCCGCAGTCTCCCCGAGAACTACCAGATGAAGTATTATCTCTATCACGCCCTCAGCTGGCCTCAGATGCTATTCGTCGCCGAGGACAGCGCGTCGAGCGAGGTCGTCGGTTACGTGCTGGCCAAGATGGAGGACGACGACCCCGACCGCGACGCCAAGCGCGAGAGGGATGCCGCCGAGGCCGCCGCCCGTGGCAAGCCTGTCGATCCCTCCTCCCTCGGGCCTGGAGGTCACATAACATCCCTCGCCGTCGCCCGGTCCCACCGGCGCCGCGGCGTCGCCGCCGCCCTCATGCGCGCTGCCCACCGCGCCATGCGCGAGGGCTTCGGCGCCCAACGGTGCTCTCTCCACGTCCGCGTCAGCAACCGCGCCGCCCTCGGTCTCTACGAGGGCGGACTGGGCTACACTCGGCAGAAGACGGAGTTGGGCTACTATGCCGATGGAGAGGACGCGTACGATATGGTACGGGCGCTCGAGGACTCGGATCCAACGGGGCCGGCGCCCTGACCCCTGTGGCTTCAGGGGTTGGGAGGGTTGGGGGGCTCAGGGGGCGGGGCGGGAGGGGGGCGAGAAAGGACGATGGATGACGAATGTTCAACTTGATTGCCGCCGCAGTCCCGTCTCGTCCAGTATCGTCCCGTCCCGTCCCGTCCCGCCCCGTCCCGTCGGCCACCTCTTCACTGCAGCCCCTTGACCGCGCGGCGGAGCCCCCTGTCCTCGTCCCGTCGCTGGATGGCCTCGCGCTTATCCTGCTGCTTCTTACCTCTCCCGAGGGCAATCTCCACCTTGACCCAGGTACGGTCGACGACGTACAGTCGCAGGGGCACGATGGTCAGTCCCTTGCGGTCCTGCGCTTCCTTCAGGCGTCGAATCTCCTTGGCATGGGCGAGGAGCTTCCGGGGCCGTCCCGGGTCGTGCTTGTCGAAGGCAGACGACAGGAGCGAAGTCTCAATGTTGGCGTTGCGGAGCCACAGCTCGCCGCGCTCGACCCGGCAGAAGCCATCCTGGAGGGACGCCCGGCCAGCGCGAATGGACTTGACTTCTGCGCCGAGAAGGGCGACGCCGCACTCAAGCTTTTCGAGGATCTCGTAGTCGAAGCGGGCGCGGCGATTGCGCGCGACATCGACGACGGTGCGACGCTTGGCGTCGGGGCCCTGGCGCGAGGTGGGGGGGGACGGATGGTGGTCGACTTTGCGGCCGCTTCGGGGCAAGGCATGGACGAGTCGATGGGCCCCGGGGGAGGCCCCGGCTGGTGTCTTCGAGCCTCAGGCGCCTCCCGTAATCCCTCTCGCCGTCTCACGCTTAGCCTCGCAACTGACTGGGGAGCGAGGCCCGGCGATGCCGCCGCGGGGAGGAACGACGTGGGGCGGCCGCAGCAGAAAGGCGGAAACGGCAGGCTGCCTGAACGAATGGACCCTGCCCGGGACCGGGGTTCGCGGACAACAAGCCGTCATAACTCAACCTCGAAGTTTTGATAGGGCTGGCGGCCATGGCGGTACTCAAAGGCGATTTACCTCGACAACCTCCAGGATGGCGCTCACCTCCGCCGCCATTGCGACCCGTTCCGTTCGTGCCAACGCAGTCATCGTCACGCGCCCTCCTCCTACTTCCCGACGCCCCTGAGCCCCGTCTCGGTGAGTGCGTCCGCGAGCAGGTCGAGGAACTCGTCCTTGACGACGAGGGCGAGCAGCGCCCGCCGCACGTGCTCGCGCGACACGAGGACGACGGGCTGGTGGGACGACGGGCCGGCCGCCGGGGCCGGGGCCCTTCCCCCCCCCCCTCCCCCACCCTGGGACACGAGGCGCGACAGGAGGGCGGCGCCCGCCCCGCCGTCTCCTCCCCCTCCCCCGCCCCCGACTCCCCCTCCGCCCCCCGCGTAGCCGCCGCCCCCGGGGGGGAGGGGCGACGCCACTGCAGTGGCGTTGAGTCGCCGCATCAGGTCATCCATCGACGCTGCGTGCCCCCCCCCGCCCCCCGCAGCAGGGTCGATTCCACCACCGTGGCTCGGACCCGCATCGGACGGCCCCGCCCGCTCGGCCGCGACCCTCGGCGGAGCACCCGGAGCTGGTGCCCGCGCCGTGCCGGCCGCGCTGCCGCCGCCGCCGCCGCCGCTCCCCCCCTGCGCCGCCGCCCCCCGGGCTAGCTCCCCCACGATGCGCTCGCAGAGGGGCGCCAGCCGGTCGTAGTCGGCTCGGGCGTGGAACCAGATGCCCCTAACCCCCCCGCCCCCGCCGCCCCGGTACATCAGATAGGGGGCGTTGCACTCAACCTTAAGGGACGGCTGCAGGGGCTCGACGAGGTTGTCGGGCGACTTGCGGTTCAGGAGGACGAGCATGGCACTAGGGGCGTGGGACCGGCGGACGAGATAGAGGGGACCCTCGCACGCGGCGCGCTTCCACTGTTGGTTGGACTTGTCGTAATCGTAAACGGCGGCGAAGGAGGCGTGGTCGACGATCTCGGCGATGGCAGGGTCAAGGCGCCTGGTATGGGCGACACAGGGTGGGGGGACAGGGTGGAGGGGAGCGGGAGCGGCGGGGCGCGGAGAAGAAGAACCGAGGAAAGATCGCCGCATAGAAGTTCCACTTCGCGCGCCTGAGAACGCCGAGGGCGAGCTCGCTGTCGCCGGCCGGGGTCGAAGCGGCGCTCGGCGCGCCGTGCTTTCCCATATTTGCGGCGGAGGGAAAGACTGTGGCACGGATTCGCACGCAGGTTTCTTTTCCGGGCGATGGGTAGCGGGGGGCTGGGAGCGACCCAACGGGACAGACCCCTCGCGCCGACACATTTCGAGCGGCCATTTTCGCGAGGCGCCGCGGCACCGCCCGCACCCAAATGCCCCTCCTCAGTCGCCAAAGAGGAGCTTCTCATAGAGCCCGCTGTAAAGCCGCGCGCTGGGCCCCCAGCTGACGTCCACCGCCATGTTGCGCCGCTGGAGGTCGGCCCAGGTCGGCAAGCCTGGTGCCACCTCTCGCCCCTCGCCCGCGCGGCGGTATGCCGCGAGGGCGCGGTCGACGCAGGCGACGCAGGATGCCTCGTCCACCCCCTCGAACACGAATCCGTTACCCCCCGCCGGATCGGCCTCGACGTCGAAGACGGTATCGGCCAGCCCGCCCGTCTTGCGAACGAGCGGCACCGACCCATACCGCATCGCATTCATCTGCGTCAGTCCACAGGGCTCAAACATTGATGGGACGACCGTCAGGTCGCTGCCCGCGAAGAGCTGTCGGGAAAGACGATCGGAGTAGGTCAGCAGGATCCTCACGCGATCCGAATCGCGGAAATCGTTCGCCATCATGTCACGGAAGACGCCGTCGGCATGGCCCGTGCCCAGCAGGACGAATTGGCCGCCCCGCTCGGCCGTCCTCCTCATCGCCGCAGCGATGAGGTGGATGCCCTTTTGCGGCACCAGGCGCGTGACGCAAATCAGCAAGGGCGCGGCGGGATCGATCGCCAATCCCAGTCCCTCCTGGACGTAGCGCTTGCAAAGGGCCTTGCCGTCGAGGAGGTCGGGCGTGTAAGGGGCCGGAAGAGCCTGGTCGGCCGCGGGGTCCCACGCGGGCGCGTCGATGCCGTTGAGGATGCCGTGGTACTTTTTCGCCACGTTGGGTCGCTGGAGCGTGCCGCTGAGCCATCCAGCGGCGCCTTTCAAGAGAGTCTCGTCCTTATATGTGGGCGACACCGTCGTCACGGCGGACGCATAGACGATGCCGCCCTTGAGCATGTTGAGCCGCTCGGGGTTGTGGCCGATGGTCCGCTCGTCGAGGGCGCGGTCGACGTGGGCGAACAGAGCACCTGACACGCCCGTCGCGGCAAACTCGTCCTGTGACACCTCGCCGGTGTTGTCGCAGTTGTGCAGCGTCAGCACCACGTGGCCCCGCGGATTGCTGAGCCTCCCTTCCTTCCGAAACACATCCCAGTAGAGGAGAGCCGCGGCGCTGCACTGCCACTCATGCACGTGGAGGACGTCGGGGTCCCGGCCAGTCCGCGCCAGGTACTCGAGGGACGCCCGGCAAAAGTGGAGGTAGGCCTCGGCTTCGTTGTAACCGCCTCCATACACTCGATCCCCTTTGAACAGGTTGCTGCCGTCGGCGGGTCGCAAGAGGCACACGGGCACGCCGCTGATCTCGCACCGCCACGCCTCGACGCGTAGTTCGCCATGCTGCAGGCGTCCGTCGTGGACGCGCGCCTTGGGGCACGCGAAGTCGCACTCCTTGACGGGGACCGTCATGTCTCCATTGCCCGCAAGCGCTGTGAGAAACTCGTAATAGGGCAGCACAACTTCGACGCAGTTCCCGCGCGCGAGGGACGCCCGCCCAAGACCCTGTACGACGTCGCCAAGACCGCCTACCTTGGCGACGGGGGCCATCTCAGCCGTGAGGTGGACGATGTGCTTGGAGCGGGCGTCGACGCTGCCATCGGCGTTGGACTGGGCGTCGGCGTTGTCCACAGCGTCTCCGCCCAACAGGACGAGCTCCTCGCCTGTCTTCCGGGGAGGGGATTCCCAGAAGCGGCTGCCCGGTTCGGGCCACGCGATGCCATTCGCCAGCTGGCGGAGGACGCCCTCGACGCTGTCGCCGTCCAGATCGTCGGCGACGCAGGGCAGCTCGGACGTTTCGTCGGCGCAGGCGGCGCGGTGAGCGGCCTCTAGGTCGTCAGCTATGGCTGAGCCGAGGGTCTTGGCCCGCTCGATCTCCTCGGGGGTCGATTCGGGAGACAATTGCACAGTATGTGGCTCTGCGGTTGTAGCGCGAGCGAGGGAGACGTTTAAATCCGCGTCGAACGTCGGATAGAGCGGCTGACGCCCAGGCCTCGTCGCCCCGGCCGTCAACGTCCGCTCCTCGCCCCCCCCCTGCGCCCCTGCCGGTCTCATGGACTCGCCGTTGTCGTCTGACCCCGAAAACCCCATCAATGCCGATGTCGACGAGGTCGTTCGACCTCCGCGAGGCGCGGAGCCTCCCTCGCCCCCCCCCGACCTCGTTCCCCGAAAGTCATCCCGTCCGCCCACGATCGGCACCCCCGCCGCCGCCCGGAGCCGCGCCAGCTCGATCTTGGTGGCCTCCAGTTCGGCCCTCAGCTCAGCAATCACCGTGGCGGGATCGGGCGCGCCGTCGGCCGCCGTCGCGCGCCGGCGACGGCCAGTCTTGCCGGGCGCCGGCCCCTCGGCGCCCCTTCGGGCCGCTGCGGGGGGGGGCAGGCGCTTTCCCGCCAGACTCGCGGGCCTGGACGGGGCCCGGGGTAGCCGGGCGCCGCACGCGAGCGCGCTCATCTGGAGGAGACGCGCCAGCAGGCAGAGAAAGTGGCGTGCGACGGGGCGACGGGGCGCTGAGGGTGAGGTCGGCCGTGTGAGTCGTCGGAGTCAACTGCTGTCATGACGAGCGCCAGCGAGCGCTGCCCCACCCGTCATCGTCCCGCGATGAGATTGGGTTTGTCTCGGCTCGCTCGGTGCGCCATCAGTCGCCTCGCCGTCCGGCCCGCCGCCCTCACCGGCGTCCTCGTTGCCCCACGTCCGGCCGTCGCCGCCGCGCCTGCCCACGCCGTTTCCCGTCTTCCCGCTTCCCTCGCCGTCCGTCCGACCCGCCGCACCATGACCGCGCAGGCGAGTGAACGCATACTTTTGTTCGGCCCGTCACCGCGTCTCGCTGCGCCCTCTCGAGCCAAAGAGGAAGGAACGACGGCGCCGACCGCCCCCGCTCCGCGCCCCCGCCCACCCGCAGGCTGCCGCCTCCTCTTCCCCCCCCCCTGCCGAGTTCCTCGCCTTGCAGTACAGCTACGTTCCCGACATTCTCGAGCGTCGTGGCCCCTTTCGGGACGCCCATATAGCCGGAGCCAAGGCCATGGGGGACGCCGGAAAGCTCGTCGTGGCCGGTGCCCTCCTCAGCCCCGTCGACGGGGCCCTCTTCGTGTTCCGGGGAGCGTCGCGGGCAGAGGTCGAGGCCTTTGTGGCCGCCGATCCTTACGTCGTCAACGGTCTGGTGACGAGTCACTCTATCCGGGACTACGGTGTGGTGGTGGGGGGGTGAGGGGCCGGGTTGTCAAGGGTTGAGCTATGGGAGGGTGGATAGCCCTTCTCAAAAGTCCCCCTCCGCCAGCGCCGGCTCCGACCAGCCGGGCGCTCCGCGTTAGCCGCGGGACGAGGGAGGTAGACCGCGCACGCCCGGCAACGCGCGAGAAAGAGCTGCGTTGCGGCCGCCGTGTCACCGCTGCGGGCGCTTGTTACCTCGAACGAGCCTCGTCATGGTCTTCTTCTTCGATTGCCGAGACTCCACGCCGGCAAGACACCTTGCTCGTGCGGTCAGGTGGTGCCGCCGACCCGGAGAGGAGCGCCGCTCACTGAACACCGCCTCTCCATCTTGTTGCCCTCCCACCCCCCCCACTTTCCCCCCAGGAACGGCGAATCCAAATCTACATGGGCCGGGACAAGGAGGAGAACGAGGACCTCATCCGGTACGGTTTCGAGCGCGACGTCTGGTTCCATGTCGACGGTCTCAGCAGCGCCCACGTCTATGCGCGCCTGCCTCCCGGCATGCCGTGGACCGATATGCCGGCCCGCGTTATCCACGACTGCTGCCAGATCGTCAAGCACAACTCCATCGCGGGGTGCAAGCTGCCCCAGTGCCGCGTCGTTTACACGCCGTGGCGTAATCTCAAGAAGACGGCGGCCATGGCCGTGGGCCAAGTGGGCTTTGTCGACGGCGGGTCGGCGAACGTGGCGCGGACGACCGTCGAGACCGACCGCGAGGTGATCAAGCTCCTGGAGAGGACGCGCATGGAACCGTCCGACATGGCCACCAGCCACGACCTCGCCCGGTGCAAGGAGGAGGAGGACAAGGCGCGTCAGGCCGACCGGAGGGCCGAGGCGGAGGCCCGGCGCCGGGCTGAGCGAGACGCGAGGGACGCACGGGCGGCGGAGAAGGAGGCGCGGAGCTTCAAACGACTCGACGACGACGCCATGAAGGACGAGACCAAGGAGAGGCTCGCGGCATACTCGGGGTTCGCAGAAGCGGAAGACGACTTCATGTGATCGGGAATTAGGGGCAGGCGGGGAGAACCGGCGAGGTCTGGCCGGCGGGGGCGATGGCGGACGCCCCGGGGCGTCCGCGTGAGGGCGGCTGCGAGGAGCCGAGGCTGAAGGCGAGCCCCGCTTCGTCCATCCCTCCCCACCCCGCCCCGTCGCGCACTTGCCGCCTTCTCCCTCACTTGCGCCCCCTCAGTATCATCTCTCTTTCTCCCGTTCTCTCTCTCTAGTCCCACTCGAGCTCGTCCACCCCCACGGCCCGGCCCAGCGGCTCGGCGCTCGCGCCCGTGGGGTCGGTCGAGAGCGGGAGCCGCAGGTCCCAAGCGTCCTCGCCCCGGTCCCCGGCGATGCGCGGGTCCGGCTGGTAATAGTCAATTACGCGTCGATACTCGCGGTACCTGCGACGACCGTAGAAGGCGCGGGCGGGAGCGTTGCTGGCGCGCACGAATAGGTCGACGAAGCGGGCGGACCGGAGCTCGGACGCGGCTTCGAGCCGGGCCATAAGGGCGGCGGCGAGGCCGCCCCGGCGGTGTTCGGGGGCGACGGTGACGGCCGTGACGTGGCCGTGCCACCGATCGCCCTTGCCTTCGGCCTTTCCCATGACGTAGCCGGCGGATATTCCGGCGACGAGGCGGGACGAGGGCGGCTGAGGGGCGGCAGAGGCCGTCGCTGCGCCGCCCGCCGAAGCCGTCCCCGTCGGGACCGGTCGCGTCGCCTCCTCGTCGGTCTCGTCGCAAAACCGAGGCGCCTCCGCGACGATGCACATATCAGGCCAAGTCGAAATGTACTGAGACAAGCGAAAAAAGCGAAAAAGACGGCGTGGGACCGGCCCGACGGGCGAGAGAGAGGCCGCGCCGCCCGCCCATCGCCCCACCTCTGCCGCCGTCCCCGCCCCCTACCGACCCTCCTCTCCCCGCTCCCGCGCCTGCTGGTAGAATCCTGGTGGATACGTTTCGGTCAGCGGGTCTAAGTTGATCGTGTTGAAGTGGAAGAGATCCCCGCACGACATGGGGCGCAGGTGGAGGGGGGGCGGGGGGGGCGGGGCCCAGGCCTCTTCGCTGGGGCCTTCACTGCCCATCGGCGGGGCGGCCCCAGCCTTCGCCGCCGAGGCCGGTTTCGCGACCGGACGAGCCTCAAGGCGACCCCAGATGACTCGACCGCCCCCCGGGTCAACCAGCTCCCGCTCGGCCTGGGTCGGGCTTCTTCGGTCCTCACCTCCCTCCTCGCCTCACATCCCCATGCGCGCCAGACGCTCCCGGAGCGCCCGGAGGTCGTCGCGCGTGATGTGGCGGAGTCCCTGTCCCAGCACGCTCAGTGCGATGCCCCGCGCACCCTCCGACAGGGACGCCGCCCGCCGCAGCAGGTCAGCGTCGGGGTTGGGGTCGTCGTCGGCGGTGCGGGGGTCGAGTTCGCCCCCCTCGGGGCCGTCCCCCCCCGTGACCCTTCCCGCCGCCCCACCAGCGAGAACGGCCGCGAGGAACGTCTGCGCCTCGCGTTGCACCTTCGCATCGGCACCGGGCGTGGCGCCCGCCCCGCCACCCGCGGCCCCCGCCCCCGCCGGCGCACCGGCCGCATCGGCCTCGGCTCGCCGCACCGCCGCGGCGCGTCGTCGCGGATCATAGTACCAAACCGTGACGGCGTGACGCGGCCGTGGACCGACTGTGGGCCGCACCTCGTGCGCCACCGTGTCGCTCCGGAACAAGGCCACTCTGCCGCCTTCGGGGAAGACGTCGCATGGGCCACCGCCGCAGCCGCTGCCGCAGCCGCTGCCTCCACTGCCGCCGCCGCCGCCGACGCTGCTGCCGTCGTCGTTGTCCTGGCCGTTGGCGCAGTCGTTGTCATCGCCACCGCCCTCGACCCTCCCGTGGATCCGCAGCGCACCTCCGTGGGCCGGGTCCCAGCCGGGGTTGAGGTAGAGGACGGCAGTGAGGACCCGGCCGTCGTTGGCGGTGTTGTCGATGTGGCGGCGAAAGCGCGCTCCGTTTCCCGGGTAGACGGCCGCCATGACGTCCGACCGGAGAGAACCAGCGCCATGCATTGGAGCAGGGCCGCCGCTGTTCTCTCCACCGTCGGGGACGCCGGCGCGCTCGAGCCACGGGACGCGGCGGTCGACGCCGTCGGCCGCATCTCCGCCGCGCCGGACAGCTCTGTCGGCAAGGCCGGCGATCAGACCGTCCAGCCGCTGCACCGCGGTCCGGAGGTGAGGGAAGCGCGGCGGAGCCCCGCCCGCGGACCTCCCCTTTATGGCCGCGGTCCTCCGTCGAGCTGACGCGTCGCACGGCACCAGGGGCATCCGGCCATCGCCCCCGCGGACCGGGTCGCCGGCGCCCGCGTCGGTCTCGCCTGCTAGTCGTGCCCGGCCACCGCACACCCATACGACGCGGTCGCCCCTCACGGCGGGGGCAGAGATCTGCACCCCCACCCCAGATCCGTCCCTGCCGACCCAGATCTCGCTCGCCTGGGGGCGGGGGGGGAGCAGGAACAGAAGGGAGAGCGAGGTCGGGGGGGGGCGGAGAGGCCGGAAGGGAGGGGCAGCGACCTGCGGTCCCCTCCATTCTCTCTCGGGGGTCTCTCTCGCCTTGTAGTCGGCGTCGAGGAGGGACAGCTCCGCACGAACCCCCCTCACGCTGTCCGCATCCAGGAAGCCATCCAGGACGCACCTGAGGGGGGGAAGGGCGAGGGTGAGGATCAGGGTGGGCGTGAGGATACGGGTGAGGTAAGGGTGGAGGTAAGCAGTGAGCGAGGGGAAGGGGGGGGGAGAAGGGGGAGGGGAGAAGAGGCTGAGAGGGACGAAGGGGAGACCCTCTCCACATGACTCGCCAGTGACGGTCCCCAAGGAGGCGCTTGGCCCGGTCGAGCCCCTCGCGGGCGGTGGCGGCGCGGCGCTTGCGGCGCTGGGCGCTTTCCTTGTCGCCCGAGGAGGGTGGAGCGAGGGCGCGGCCAAGGGCGGCGAGGGCGGCGTCGGGTGGGGGCGGGGGGCGCCGTGCGACGGGGGGGTCGACGCCGGCGTCGGCGCAGGCGTCGGCGCAGGCGTCGGCGTCGCCCAGCGTCAGGAAGCCAGGGGCGTGGCGGTGGGCCGACGCCGCCGCCACGTCCTCAAGGGGGTCAACGTCGACGCCACAACGGCGCCCCCCCTTACTCCCCCCCCCCCCCCCCCGCGCCCCCCCCCGCCCCCCCGGCGCGACGCC
>Ga0181573_10002188_pt1 | contig 18368 bp, 14 predicted proteins | sample 101ome_25_FD_148643 | JGI IMG/M metagenome (GOLD analysis project Ga0181573, IMG submission 148643) | Coastal salt marsh microbial communities from the Groves Creek Marsh, Skidaway Island, Georgia - 101409BT metaG (spades assembly) | ecosystem: Environmental > Aquatic > Marine > Intertidal zone... | reverse complement strand
GATTCTGGATTTCGTCACTCGGGCTTCTTTCGGATTTGGGTGGTTGGGTGTTTCGTCATTTCGGCGGAAGAGTCGGCCACCCACTTTCAATCGCACGCCTGCCAGGCTCCGGGCGCGCTTTTCCCTTGGCGACCCCGTCGCTTCGTTCGTATGAAGAACGCATGCCGAAGGCCAAACAGAAGATCCTCATCATCACGGACGACTCGGGCGAGTCCTTTGAAATCCTCCACGCCCAGGCGCGATTCGCCGAGGCCGGCTACCAACCGGTCATTGCCGCCTCCAAGAAGAAGCCCCTGCATGGCGTCGTCCATGACTTCGATCCAGATTGGAACACCTACGTCGAGAAGCCCGGTTATCGCATCGACGCCGACATCGCGATTTCGCGCGTCAAGGGCGACGACTACCTCGCCATGGTCCTGATCGGCGGACGCGCGCCGGAATTTCTCCGCTACGACGCTGCTCTGATCCGGCTGGTGCGCGACTTCGACAAGAAGAACAAATGGATCTTCTCGGTCTGTCACGGCATCCAGATCCTGGCCGAGGCGGATATCATCCGCGACCGCAGGGTGACCTGCTACGTGAACTGCCGCAGCGATGCGACCGGCGCCGGCGCCAAGTGGATCAACAAACAGAGCGTTGCGGACGGAAACCTTGTCACCGCCCAGACCTGGGAAAGCCACGCGGATTTCTATCGGGACATCTTCAAGTGTCTTGCGCGCTGAGCGGCGGCGCACTTGTCGCGTCGTCTCTGCGAGAAGAAAACAGGCGCATTTCGCGAAGGCAATGGCATGCTCGCGTAGAGCGCGCGCTTCAACCCAGCCGGATCGTTTGTCCTTTTGCGCTCATCCGCAGCGCTGAGGGCCGATCGGGAGGCGGCAGGCCGCCATCTGGGGCCGCCAAGGCGCGCCAATCAGAAGAGGCTTGGACCGTTGTCCGGTTGCAGGGCCTTGGGCGGCCCGAATACGATGGAGGCGACGACCGCCTGTTGCGCCGAATCACGCTCCGAGAACTGGTGGGCGACGTCGTCGGCGAGCGATTCTCCGGGCGCGCGGCTGCGGGCGTAGGCCGTCGCGGCCACGTTTTGCTGTTCGAGCGCCGCCGACGGTCGCAGCGGCGTGTCGGTGTTGCAATGGGGGCAGTTCAGCGTGTGGCCGATGGCGCCCTGGGGAAACAGCAACCTGCCCCCGCAATGAACGCAGAGCCCCTTGTGGAAGTAATCGCCGTCGATATCTGAAACAAGCTTCGGCGCCGCGGAGAAGTAGGTTGTCCGCGATTCCACGACCGGTTCCGCCGCCTGTCTTGGAGCTGCGGGGAGCGGCGGCGGGGGGGCGGGACGGGGAGCCACGGGAGCCGGCGGCGCCGCGCGGGGCGCGGGAGCGGCGGGCTTGGGTTTGGGCGCAGGCGTTTTCCCCTCCAACAACATGCGGAGCTCCTCTTCCCAGCCCGCAGTTGCGGCGGGTTTCGGTTGCCTCGGAGCGGGATCGGAGGTCCGCGTTTCCGGCTCCTTTTGAAACCAGGGTTCGTTCTGCTCTTCCGCGGCGCCCTTCGCCTCGTTCTTCCGCTGTATCCAGGACGCAATCGCCCAGATGATGGCGATGACGAAGAGTTGCAGCGGTTCCATGGCGCGGTTTGATCGGTTGCGGGCCGGGCTGTTGGGCGGTCCTACTTGGCGGGGCCGTCCTTGTCGCCGCCGGCGATGTTGTCGCGCATGGAGGTGTCCGCCTGGATGTTGCGCATCTTGTAGTAATCCATGACGCCGAGGTTGCCGCTGCGGAAGGCCTCGGCCATGGCGAGCGGCACCTGGGCCTCGGCCTCGACCACGCGCGCCCGCATCTCGGAGACCCGGGCCTTCATCTCCTGCTCGGTGGCGACCGCCGCCGCGCGCCGGACTTCCGCCTGCGCCTGCGCCACCAGCTTGTTCGCCTCCGCCTGCTCGGCCTGCAGCTTCGCCCCGACATTGGTTCCGACCGTCACGTCGGCAATGTCGATGGACAAAATTTCAAAGGCGGTGTTGGCGTCGAGCGCCTTGCCGAGGACCGTTTTGGAGATGCGGTCCGGATTCTCCAGCACGTCCTTGTAGGAATCGGCCGAGCCGATCGTGGAGACGATGCCCTCGCCGACGCGGGCGATGATGGTCTCCTCCATGGCGCCGCCGACGAAACCCTCCAAGGCGGTGCGCACGGTGACGCGGGCCTTGGCCTTGACCGCGATGCCGTCGCGGGCGACGGCCTCGATGTTCTGCACGCCGCTGGCGGGATTCGGGCAGTCGATGACCTTGGGGTTGACCGAGGTCTTCACCGCTTCCAGCACCGTGCGGTTGGTGCCCTTCACCGCGAGGTCGATGGCGCAGGCGCGGTCGAAGATCAGTTCGATGCCGGCCTTCTGCGCGGCGATCAACGCCTGGACGACCATGAAGATGTCGCCGCCCGCAAGATAGTGGGTGGAAAGCTGGTCGATGGAGACCGGCAGGCCCGACTTGACGCCGGTGATGCGGGTGTCCACGACCAAGGCCACGGGCACCTTCCGCAGCTTCAGGGCGACCAGTTCAATGAAGCCGACCTTGGCTCCGGAGAACAGGGCCCGGATGTAGATCCCGATGAAATTGAAGACGACGATGAAGACGACCAGCCCGATCAGGCCAAGAAAGCCAAAGCCAAGGATCGAGGGCAGCCCCCATTCGAGCGCGAAGAGTGACGGATTGATTTGCATGAATTCGTTGGGTTCGGGGTCTCTGTTGTTGGTGCTCTGAAATGGAAATCAAACGGCGGTTCGGACCACGACACGCAGCCCTTCGACCGCAATCACCTCGACAGGCGTGTCTTTGTCGATCATCTGCCCTTCGGTCACGACGTCAACGCGTTTTCCATCGATCTTTGCGATTCCCGAGGGGCGCAGGTCCGTCGCGGCGATCCCGGGCTGACCGACCAGGGCCTGCCGTTCGTCCGCGACGCCGCCGCCGCCGATGGCGCCCTTGGAGATGAACTTTCCGGCGATCCGGGTTTCGGGAAAATACCTGAACCAGAGGACGGTTCCAATGCCCAAGCCGATCAACGCGCCCAAGGAGACGACCATCCCGACGCTGGCGCCGAAGTAGACGAACGACAGCATGACGCCGATCCCGATGCACACCAGGCCGATCGCCCCCGCGATCATCCCGGGAAGAAAGACCTCCGCGAACAACAGCAGGGCGCCGACGATCAGCAGGGTGGCGACTGTGGCTGTTTCCATTGCGCGCAATATAGAAACGCCCCCCGGCCTCCGCAAGGCGATTTGGGATTCTCCAAGGCTTTGACAGGCGGATTTCATGGAGACATACTCCGCATCCGCCGGTTGAGGCCCTAGCAAGACAGGCCGATACTAAGAAGGCCGTTGTCATTCCGCCTGCCGCCATGAGTGATTCCGACAGTCTGCCCAACTGCAACAACCTCGCCTTCGTGGAGGCGTTGTACGCGGATTATTTGGCGGATCGCAACGCGGTGCCCGAGGAATGGCGGAGCTACTTCGACGGGCAGGAGAACGGCGACAAGCCCGCCAATGGCGCCGGTTTCGGCCCCTCGTTCCGCCCGGCCAGCCTGTTCAACCCGCCTTCGGATCCGGAAGGTGGCCCCATCGCCCCGCCAACCGCCGCCGGCTCGGGCGCGGCCAACAGTGACGGCGAAGGCGCGAAGGTCGCGCTGCTCCACGACCGGGTGAATCAACTCATCCGCAATTACCGCCTGCGCGGCCATCGCATCGCCCGCATCGACCCCCTCGACCGCCCGCGCATGATGCCGCGCGAGCTGGAAATGGACTACTTCCAGTTCTCGGAGGAGGACTACGGTCGCAAGGTGAACTGCTCGACCCTGCAGAACAAGGGGGAGCGGACCATCGACGAAATCGTCGACCACCTGCGCAACACCTACTGCCGTTCCATCGGCGTGCAATACATGCACATCGGCGACATCCAGGTGCGGCGTTGGCTGCAGCGTCGGATGGAAGGGACGGAGAACCGGCTCGACCTGGGGCGCGGCGAACAGAAGCGCATCCTCAAGCGGCTGATCGACGCGGTCACCTTCGAGGAGTTCCTGCACAAGAAGTTCATCGGGGCGAAAAGTTTCTCATTGGACGGCTGCGAGAGCCTGATTCCGTTGCTGGACCTGGCGATAGAGTACGCCGGCGGACAGGGGACGAAGGAGATCGTGCTCGGCATGGCGCATCGCGGCCGGCTGAACGTGCTGGCCAACATCATGGGCAAGAACCCGCGCGAGATCTTCCGGGAGTTCGCCGACGCCGATCCGGATCTCTACGAGGGGCGGGGGGATGTGAAGTATCACCTTGGCTCCAGCCACGACTGGCGGACAGAGGGGGGCGAGGATGTGCACCTGTCGCTTTGTTTCAACCCCAGCCACCTGGAGTTTGTCAACGCGGTGGCCATGGGCCGCGTGCGGGCCAAGCAGGATCGCGTGGGCGATGATTTCCAGGAATTGTGCCTGTGTCTGCTGATCCACGGCGACGCCGCCTTCGCGGGCGAGGGCATCATCCAGGAGACGCTGAACATGAGCCAGTTGCCGGGTTACGCCATCGGCGGCACGCTGCATGTGATCGTCAACAACCAGATCGGCTTCACCACCTCGCCCAAGGAGCATCGTTCCTGCATCTATGCGACCGATGTGGCCCGCCTGTTGCAGATTCCGATCTTCCATGTGAACGGCGAAGACCCCGAGGCCGTGGCGCAGACCGTGCGCCTGGCGATGGGTTTCCGGAAGGCCTTCAAGCGCGATGTGATCATCGACATGTATGGCTACCGTCGACTGGGGCACAACGAGACCGACGAACCGACCTTCACGCAGCCGTTGCTCTACCGCGCGATCCGCAAACGCAAGACCGTGCTGGAAGGCTATCTCGATCACCTGCTCAGGATGAAGGGGATCACGCGGGAGGAAGCGGACGAGTTGGTCGAGGAACGGCGTGAGAAGCTGGAGACCCATCTGGCCGAGTCGCGCAGCGAGGATTATCAACGACCCGCGGAAAAGACCCGCGGCATCTGGTCCCGCAGCAGCTTCGAGGGCGGCGAGGATCGCGACGCAGCCGCGACCGGCGTCCTGAAAGAGATCACCGCGAAGACCCTGGACGCCCTGACGCGCTGGCCCGAGGATTTCACGCCGCATCCGAAGATCGTCAAACTGCTTGAAGCCCGGCGCGAAATGGCCGCAGGCGGGCGGCCGTTGGATTGGGCGGCGGCGGAGGCGCTCGCGTTCGCGACCTGCGCGCTGGAGGGCTACCGGGTCCGCCTTTCCGGACAGGACTGCCGCCGCGGCACCTTCAGTCACCGCCATGCCGTGCTCTACGATTACGAGGACGGGTTGACCTTCTGTCCCTTGGCCGAATTCTCACCGGACCAGAAACCGGTTGAAGTCTACAACAGCCCCCTGACCGAAACCGGGGTGTTGGGTTTTGATTACGGCTACAGCCTGGAATACCCGGACGGCCTGATCATCTGGGAGGCGCAGTTCGGCGACTTTGCCAACGTGGCCCAGGTGATCTTCGACCAGTTCATCTCCAGCGCCGAGGACAAGTGGAACCGCCTGTCCGGACTGGTGACCCTGTTGCCGCATGGCTTTGAGGGAATGGGGCCGGAGCATTCCAGCGCGCGGTTGGAGCGTTACCTTGACCTCGCCGCCGAGGACAACATGCGCATCTGCAACCCGACCACGCCGGCGCAATACTTCCACCTGTTGCGCCGGCAGGTGGTGAGCCCCATCCGCAAGCCGCTGGTCGTGATGTCGCCCAAGAGCCTGTTGCGCCACCCCAAGGTCGTGTCGACCCTGGAGGACCTGGAGAGCGGCGCGTTTCAACCTCTGTTGCGCGACGAGCGGCCGTTGGACAAGAAGGGCGTGAAGCGGGTGTTGATCTGCTCCGGAAAGATCTTTTATGAACTCGACCAGATGCGCGAGGAGTTGGGCCGCGACGATGTCGCCATCCTGCGCTTGGAACAGCTCTACCCCCTGCGCGACAACACACTGACCTCGGCTCTTTGTGATTATCCGGCCGGCGTGCCGGTCATCTGGACCCAGGAGGAGCCGGAGAACATGGGAGCCTGGCGCTACCTGCGCGCGCGCTTTGGTTGCGACCTCTATGGCGAGCATCCGTTGATCTGTGTCAGTCGCCCCGAGTCCGCCAGCCCGGCCACCGGCTCCGCCAACAGTCACAAACGCGAACAGAAGCGCGTGCTCGAAGCCGCCTTCGGGATCAGTTGAAAGAAACGGAGCCAACGATGCGCCAGCCACCCGAACCCTGTAGCAGCGGCCACCGGGGCGCGGAATTTATTCCGCTTCAACCTCCGGCAGGCCCATCGCCTCGGAACAATCCCGAAGCGCCCCGCCGTCCGGCGTCGAGGCGGAATGAATTCCGCGCCCCGTTTTCCGGCGACTCATGGAGCTTCGAACTTCTTCCTGATCCCGTTCGCAGCGAACCACTCGCGCCCTCTTTTCCGCGGCACACACAAACGAATTAACCGTCCCCCATCCCATGTCCATCGAACTCAAGGTCCCCACAGTCGGCGAATCCATCACCGAGGTCGAAATCGGCGAATGGCTGAAGAAGGAAGGCGACGCCGTCGGCAAGGATGAGCCGGTCGCCGTCCTGGAATCCGAGAAGGCGTCGGTGGAATTGCTGTCGCCCGAGGACGGCGTTCTGGGCCGGATCGTCAAGGCGTCCGGCGAAGTTTGCGCGATCGGCGCCGTGGTGGCGTTGATCGAGGCGGGCGGTGGAGGCGGAGCTGTCGCCAACGATGGCAGCAAGGATGTCGAGGACGAGAACGAGGCCGAGGACGATTTGACTGATGACTCGCGGGTCATGCCGTCGGCGGAGCTGGCCTTGGCCGAACATGGTCTGAAGGCTGAAGATGTCGAGGCCACGGGACCCGGAGGCCGATTGCTCAAGGAAGATGTGCTGCGGCATATTGAGAACAACAAATCGGCTGCCGCCCCCGCCGCGCCCGAACCCGAACCTGAACCCGCAGCGCCGGCGCCAAACCCCGCGCCCGCGGCGCCGACGCCGGTAGAGACATCCGGCGCCAGACAGGAGGAAGCGGTCCGCATGAGCCGACTCCGCCGCACCGTGGCGCGCCGCCTCGTCGAGGCGCAGCAGTCCATGGCCATGCTGACCACCTTCAACGAGGCGGACATGTCGGCCGTGATGAAACTGCGCAAGCAGCATCAGGAAGCCTTTGTCGCGAAGCACGGCATCAAGGTCGGCTTCATGTCTTTCTTCGTGAAGAGCGTCGTGGAGGCGCTGAAGGATTGCCCGGAACTGAACGCCGAGATCCGCGGCGACGAGATCCTCTACCGCAACTACCACGACATCGGCGTCGCGATCGGCGGCGGCAAGGGCCTGGTGGTTCCGGTCCTGCGCAACGCCGAACGTATGAGCTTCGCCGAGGTCGAGAAGGCCATCGGCGAATTCGCAAGACGCGCCAAGGAAAACAAGATCACGCCCGACGAACTGATCGGCGGCACCTTCACGATCAGCAACGGCGGCGTCTACGGCTCCCTGCTTTCCACGCCGATCGTCAACCCGCCCCAAAGCGGCGTCCTGGGCATGCATTCGATCCAGGAGCGCCCCGTCGCGCTCAACGGCGAGGTCGTCATCCGCCCGATGATGTACCTCGCCCTCAGCTACGACCACCGCATTGTCGATGGCAAGGAGGCCGTCACCTTCCTCAAACGCGTCAAGGAACTGATCGAGAACCCCGCGCGGATGTTGTTGGAGGTTTGAATTCATTCCGCTTCAACCTTCGGAAACCGGCGGTTCACGCCTGTTTCCACGCGGCGGAACTTCCAGCGCTGAAGCGGAATAAATTCCGCGCTCCACCACCCACTTTCAACCGCACGCGCCCCACTCGTGCCATCAGATTGACATCATCATGATTGATGGCAATATGTCGTCATGACGCGAACACAAATCCAACTTCCCGACGAGGTCTACGAACGCGCCCGGAAGATCTGTGAACGTAGGGAGATATCGATGGCCGAACTGGCACGTCGTGGCTTTGAGTACATCCTGAGCGTCTACTCGCCCGATTCGGATGCAAACGCCGCCTGGCAGCCGCCGAAGCCGCGTCGTTTGGGGTGGAAGGGGTTGACCGATGCCCAGATCAAGGAGCAGGCCCAACTGACCTCCGGTGAAGTGTCGAGCGCCCGGCGGCGGAAGTAGCGCGCCATGCTCTCATTCGACGCCAACATTCTGCTGCATGCGCTGAACACGGATTCGCCCTCGCACGAGGTCGCCTACGAGTGGCTGGGGGCGATTCCGATGGAGAATGAAGTCGCCATCTCCGAGTTCATCTTGGCCGAGCTCTATTGCCTGCTTCGCAACCCCGCCGTCCTTAAGCGTCCGCTTTCGGCAGCCGACGCTGTCGAAGTCATTGAATCCTATCGAAACCATCCGCGTTGGCGATTGATCGGCTTCCCCTTGGACAGCCGCACACTCCACGACTCCTTGTGGCAAATGGCGCGAGGGAAGCATTTCGCCTTCCGTCGCCTATACGACGCCCGCACGGCCTACTCAATGACCTCCCAAGGCGTGACGGAACTGGCCACCGCGAATGTGAAGGATTTTCAGGGTTTCGGTTTCAGCAGGGTATGGAACCCGTTGCTTGGCGATTCATGATTCGCGACGCGGAATTCGAAGTTTCCTTGTAACCTTGGGTTTCATGACGGGGTTTGGGATCTCGTCATTCGAGCTTCTTTCGGATTTGGGTGGTTGGTGTTTCGTCATTTCGGCGCGGCTCGGGCCACCCATTTTCCACTGCGCGCGCCCACGCCAGCCCTGCAAAAGCGCTGGACGCGCCATCCGCCGGAGGTCTACGTTTCCCGGACATTGGAAAAGGCGGTTTCGCTTGATGAAACCCGCATGCTTCATCGTCTCAACCTGCAGTTCATGAACACCGACAAACTCATCCCCCTCACCGCCGCGGCCGTCATCATAACGGCCGGAGCCACCCACGCGCAGGAATGGACCCGCTTCCGCGGCCCCAACGGAACCGGCGTCAGCGACGCCCGGACCGTCCCCGCCAAGTGGACGGAGAAGGACTACAACTGGAAGGTGAAGCTGCCGGGGACGGGTCATTCATCGCCCGTTGTCTGGGGCGATCGGATCTTTCTCACCACCACCGATCCAGACCGTGCCGGCAACACTTTGCGCAGCCACAGCGTCAAGGACGGCTCGCTGCTCTGGGAGACAAGGATCGCTTTCGCGCCGTTCCGGAAGCACAAGCTCAACAGCTTCGCCGCCTCGACGCCCTGTGTGGACAAGGACCGCGTCTACATGACCTGGTCGACGCCGGAGAAGCATGTGGCCGTGGCCTTCACCCACGGCGGAAAGAAGGTCTGGGAGCGGGACCTCGGAACCTTCGCCAGCGCGCACGGACTGGGAGCCTCCGCGATTTTGTTTGAAGGCAGGTTGATCGTGCCCAATGACCAGAACGAGGATTCGCACATGGTCGCGCTGGACGCAAAGACCGGGAAGACCGTCTGGAAGACGGCCCGCAAAGGGAGCGAGAAGACCGCCTATTCCACGCCCTGCGTTTACGCGCCCAAGGGGGAAAAAGCCTCGCTCATCTTCAACAGCTTCTCCTACGGCATCAGCGCCATGGATCCCGACACCGGCGAGATGCTCTGGACCTACGAGGACGCCTTCGACAAGCGCAGCTGCAGTTCCCCGGTCGTTGGCGGCGGCGTCATCATCGGCTCCACCGGCAGCGGCGGCGGCGGCAATTTCGTCACCGCGATCCGCCCGGGCAATCGCTCCGGGAAGAAGCCCGAACTCGCCTGGCGCCTGCACGAAGCCGCGCCCTATGTGCCGACTCCGGTCTACCACCAAGGAAGCTTCTACCTGATCAGCGACAAGGGCATCGCCTCCTGCGTCGACGCCGCTTCCGGCTCCGTTCGTTGGCGCGAACGCGTCTGCGGCCGCACCTTTGGGGCGCCGATCCTTGTGGATGGCAAATTCTATTGCATCTCCACCGCGGGCGAAGTCGTGGTCATCCGCGCCAGCGAACAGTTCGAGCAGATCGCGAAGAACGATCTGGACGAGGAGATCCAATCCACGCCGGCCATCGCGCACGGAACCCTGTTCATCCGCACCACCGGCCACCTGATCAGCCTCGGCGGAAAGCAGTCGCTTTGAGGCAGGCGCGACAACGCCAAACCGTCACCAGAGCGGATTGGGCCGGTAGAGCGGTTGCGCCCAAGGGGTCTCCTTGAACTCCTGGTCGCCTAGCGGGCCTTGATTCTCCGCAAGGTAGTCCAGGATCCTTTTCTTCATGTCGGGCGAGAGCTTCCAGAGGCCGTGCTTCTTGTTCATCGTCACCAATGTTTCCTCCCAACGCTTGCGGCTCAGGTGATGCTGCGCGATCAGGCGCGGCGAATGGCAGCCGATGCAGTTCGCGAGGACATACTCGAAACCGGGCGTCTGCTTGAGACCCATGAAGGTCTGGACCGCAGCCTTGGACTTGTTCGCCGCCTCCTTGTTCGCCTGCTCGAAGGATTTGGGCGCGGCGGCGGGTTGGGATGCGGCGGGTTTATCCGCCGCCGCGGCGCCGCAGACCTGCAGCAGCAAGGCGATCGCGACAACGCCAACGCGCAGAATATCCCCACGGATGGCAAGGCCGCCCCACGGATGAAGAAAAGGAGTGGCGCTGCCAAGCCCGGTGCGATGTTCGGTTTCCGTGTTCATTCGTGTTTATCCGTGGTTAAACAACCTTCACCGCAATGCGCTGCATGGCATTGTTCAGGTAGCCCTTGGGATTCCACCCCGGGACCAGCATGGGCTGCATGCGCCCCTGCTTGTCGGTCGCCCGCGCCCAGACCTCATAATAGCCCTTCTTGGGAAAGGACACCGACGCCGTCCAACGCTGCCAGGCGTAGGGATTGACCGGCTTGCGCAGCCGCGCCTTGGTCCAGGTCTGTCCGAAATCCATGCTCACATGCATCGCCTTCACATCGCCAAAGCCCGACCAGGCGTGGCCGCGCAGCGCGAGCTGTTCCGAAAGCTTCGTCACAATGCCGGACGCCGGGCGCGTGATGATCGATTTCACCGGCATCTCCTCGATGATCTCCATATCCTCCTCGGGCACGTCCGTTCCCGGAGCGACGGGATAACGCGGAACACGATAGGAGGTCCCGGTCATCTTGGCGCCATCGTGCACCTGGTCGCGGACCCAGATCCGCTTGAGCCACTTGCCGCCAGTGGAGCCGGGCCACCCCGGGCAGATCAGGCGAAGGGGAAAGCCATGCAAGGCGGGCAACGGCTCACCGTTCATCTCCCAGACCAACATCGTGTGTTCGTCCATCGCCTTTGCGATCGGCACGCCGCGCGAGATCGGCTTCTTCGAGGGGTCGCGACTCAAATGCAGGTCCTCCGACTCGTAACCGATGTAGACCGCCGAATCCTTCACGCCGGCCGACTTGAGAACATCGCGCAAGCGCACCCCCGCATACCGGGAGCAACCCACGGCGCCGAGGGTCCATTGATTGCCCTTGGCGGGCGGGTTGTAGCCGGCGCGGCCGTTGCCGCCGCATTCGATGACCAACGCCGCCTCGTGCCGCTTGAACTGCGACTCCAGGTCGTCCATCGAAAGCGTCAGGGATTTCTTCACCTCGCCGTCGATGGTCAGCGACCAACCATCCAGGCTGCCGGTGTTGGCGCGATCCGGCATGATGCCGTTGTTGCGGACGAAGTGTTTGGCGTTGGGCGTGAAATCGTCGTCGAGTTCCGTGACCACGGTCTCCGCATTGATGGGGCGGTCGTTGAGCACGCGCACGCCGTCCTTGCCCGGAATCGTGGGGACGCCCCCATCCTGCCCCAGCGCAACCGGGACCAGGCCATCCGGAAAATGCTCACCAAAAGGAATCGGCGCGCCCAAGGCCGCCGAGACCGCCGCCAGCCCCGCGCCCCGCAGAAAACCGCGCCGATCCGTCGCGGATTCGCTCAAGATATTTTCATCACTCATGAAGCCTGCATACTGCGGAGAATCTCCGTCCGGGAAAAGGGATTTTGCCAGGAAAGGCGAACGTTCAACGACCGAATGTTGGCTCCATGTAGCGTAGCCGTCCCCGGCTGCGGGTTCATGCGCCGTTCCGTCGCGTGTGCCAACCACTGGCGCCGAGACGCCTGCGCTACTCGGCGCGCGCCGGTTGACCGAGCGCGGTGTAGAGGCTGTACTGCGCCTGGTTGTGCTCCACGGCGCTGTCGAGGTAGAGCTTGCGGGTCATGGCCAGCGATTCAATCGCCTGCAGGACCTCGATTGGCAGCCCCTGGTTCTCGTAGATCCTCGACTTGTTCAGCTCGAAGGAGGTTCGCGCGCGCTCGACCGCCTTTTCCGCGATGGCCAGTTGACGCTTGCGGGACTCGGCGCGCGCCTTGGCCCCGCGCACTTCCGACGCGATCCGATCCAACACGCGAAGCTGCTCGATCTCCGCCTGCTGAAACCGGGATTGCTGCTCCTTCGCCTTCGCGCGCGCGCCGAAGCCGAAATTCTCCAGGCGCCAGAAGACTAGAGCCGACACGTCGTGCCGGTCGTTCTCGGAACCGAGTGAATTGCCGGGACCTCCCCCGAACCCCCCGGCGCTGAATCCGACCGACACCTTCGGCACGAGGGGATCGAACTTCGCCTGACGCAGTCGCTGCTTGGCGGCCTTGACCAGGGCCTCGTTCTGCCGGACCTCCGGGCGATTCTCCAAGGCCACTAGCAGCATCTCGCCGCCGCCGCGGGCCTCGTCCGCCAGGGCGATCAACGCGGCGGCGTCCTCGGTCGGGTCCAGGTCCACGCCGGCGTCGAGTCGCAGCAGTTCGGCCAACGCGAGAGACCGGATCTTCAGATCCTCCTTCGCCTGCTCGACATTGCGGTCGCGCACCAGTTTCTCCACCTCGGCGCGGGAGGCGTCGGATTCCAGGCCCTGTCCGCTTTCGGCGAAGCTGGCGGTGACGCGAGCCAGGTCGGCAGCGTTCTTCCGCGCCTCCACGGCGATGGCCAGTTGCGCCTTGGCGCGGACGAGTTCGAAGTAGGCGACGGCGGCTTCGAGGGAAACGCGATTCGTCGTGGCGGCGCTGCCGGCCTCGGCGGCGAGCTTGTTCTGCTTCGCGGCCAGGGGTTCAAAGATGGCGTCGGCCAGGTTTGCCGTGATGGCGACGCCCGGTTGTTGAACGGGGCCGGCGGCGACCGCGCCCGCTCCGAGACCGACGAATCCGGCGGACCGGTTCACATCGCTCAAGGCGCCCGTGCTGCTCTGCAGCCGCCCCTCGTGATGGTCGACGCTGGCGCCCAGGGTGATCGTCGGCAGCAGCATCGCATTGGCGCGCCGGCTTTGCGCGACCGCTTCATTCATGCGCTCGCGGGCCAGGGCGACGGTGGTGTTGTTGGCGTTCGCCAGACGCAAGGTTGTGGCGAGGTCGATCGGCATGGCCCCGTCGGACGCGGGTTTCGCCTCCGGGGCATTCTGCGCCGAAGCGCTCACAGCCAGTCCAAAGGCCAACACAATGATGGATTGTTTGATCATGCGTATCTCAAATCTTAGATTTCAAATTTCCGATTCCAATCTTCGTCAGGCCGCCTGCGCCGCCGGTTCTTTGCCGGACTTCACCATCGCGTAGACGCAGGGGACGAGGAACAAGGTGAGGAAGGTGGAAACCAGCATGCCGCCGATGAGCGCGCGGGCGAGCGGCGCCATGGCCTCGCTGCCGGGCGCGAGTTCCAGCGAGAGCGGCAGCATCGAGGCGACCAGCACGAAGGCCGTCATCAGGATCGGGCGCAGGCGCACGCAGGCCGCCTTCCACGCGGCCTTGGCGGCATCGACGCCCCGGGCCATCTGCTGGTTGGCAAAATCGACGAGCAGGATGGAGTTGTTCACCACGACGCCGATCATCATCAGCGTGCCCATGAGCGATTGGATGTTGAGAGTCGTGCCAGAGATCCAGAGGATGCCCAGCACGCCGGTCAGACCCAACGGCACGGCGAGCATGATGATCAAGGGATCCACCGCCGAACGGAATTGCGCCATCATCACCAGGTAGACCAGGATGGCCGCGGTGAGCAGGCCCCAGCGCAGCGACTTCGCGTCCTCCTTCATCGTGGCCACCGGGCCGCGCAGGGTGGTGGCGACGCCGGAATCGAACTCCATTTCCCCCAGGGCCTTCTCGACGTCGCGGGCGACGGAGCCGAGGTCGCGGCCGGAGACGTTCACGTAGACGTCGTTCACGCGGGAGAGGTCGTAGTGGGCGATCTCGCCGGGAATGTTGACGCGGGCGATGTCGGCCACCTCGGAAAGCGGGATGGTGGACGGCCCATTTTCGGTCTCGATGGGCAGGGGGAGGTTGCGGAGTTCGTCGAGGGTGCGAACCTCGTTGTCCTTGTATTGCACGCCCATGTAGAAATCGACTCCGGTGTTCTGGTCCACCCAGATGGTCTCCGCGTGGCCGATGCTGGAGGCGAGCGCGGTGGAGACGTTTTCGGCGACCGTCTTCTGCGTGAGCCCGAACATGCCGGCGCGGACGCGGTCCACCTTCACGTCGAACTGCGGATAGTCCAGGGCCTGCCCCACCTGCACATCGACCGCGCCGTCGATGCCGCGGAGCTTCTCAACGATCTGCTCGGCGGCCTTGCGGGTGGCGGCGGTCGTGCCGGCGGAGACCTGCACGTTGATGGGGGCGGCGACGCCCTTGTTCAGCGCGGCGTTGATCATGCCGCCCGAGACGAACAGGAACTGCTCCCGCGGGAATTTTTCGGCGAAGGTCTCGCGGAGGATCTTCACGTATTCCCGTGTGGAGGTCTTGCGCCCGCTCTGGTGCAGGGTGACGACGAGGAAGGCGGTGTCCGGTCCGGAATTCGGGCTGAGCATGGTGGAGAAGCCCGCGCCCTTGCCGGTCGGCAGGCCGATGTTCGCCATGACGGTTTCGATCTCCTTGGCGGGGATGATGCCGTTGATGGTCTCTTCCAACTGCATCACCAGCTTCTCGGTCTCTTCAATGCGCGTGCCGGGCGTGGTCTTCACACGGACTTCGAACACGCCGGTGTCGACGTCCGGGAACAGCTCGGAGCCGATGCGGGGAAAGAGCAGCAGCGAGATCGCCACCAGGGCCGCGCCGCCGCCGATCACGAGCGGTCGTTGAGCCATCGCCGATTTCAACAGCCCGGCGAAACGGCCGGTGGGCTCGATATCGTCCATCTCCCGGGCAGCCTCTTCATCGGCGTGGCGGGCTTTCAGGACGCGCGAGCAGAAGGCGGGGACGATGGTCATCGCCACGAAGTAGGAGGCGCCGATGGTCAGCACGGCGGCCAGCGAAAGCGGCGCGAAGAGGAACTTGATCATGCCGGTCAGGAAGATCGCCGGAATGAAGATGGCCAGCGTGGTCACCGTGCCGGCCAGCACGGGCGTCGCGACCTCGCTGGCGCCGTCGCGGGCGGCCTCGGCGCCGCTCTTGCCCATGCCCAGATGGCGGACGATGTTCTCGACCACCACGATGCCGGCGTCCACCACCGTGCCCACGGCCAGCGCGATGCCGCCCAGGGTCATCACGTTGACGGTGTGGCCGGAGAAATAGAAGCCCAGCATCCCGATGGCGAGGGACAGCGGGATCACGATCAGCACCGCAATCGAGGGCAGCAACCGTCGCAGGAAGACGCCGATCACCAGCGCGACCAGCAACGCGCCCGCGATCACCTCGTATTCCAGGTTGCGGATGGCGTTGCGGATGTAGTCCGACTGGTCGCTCACCAGGTCGATCACCGCCTCCTTGGGCACTTCGCCGCGTTCCTTCATGAGCGGGAGTTCGCGCGCCAGTCCCTCGCGGATGCGGTTGACCACGTGGATGGTGTTCTCGCCGGGTTCGCGGTGCAGGGGGCAGTAGACGGAGCGCGTCCCGTTGACGCGGACGATGTTGTTCTGGATGGCCGCGTCATCCTTTGCGTAGCCGATGTCGCGCACGAAGATTGGCTTGCCGTCGCGGACAGCGACCACGATGTCGTCGATTTCCTTCGGGGTGGGCAGGGTGTTGACGGTGTGGACCTGGTATTCAGTCTTGCCCATCTTCATCGTGCCGCCGGCCATGACGAGGTTGGCCTCGGTGAGGGCCTTGACGACGTCCGAGGGCGCGAGGTGATGGGCGCGGAGCTTGGCGGGATCCACGTAGACCATCATCTGCCGGAACTTGCCGCCGAAAGGATGTGGAATCTGGACGCCCTTCAGGCCGCCCATCTTGTTGCGCACCGCGTAGTAGCCGATCTTGTAGAGCTCCGTCTCGCTGAGGCCTTCGCCCGAAATGGAGGCGAGGACGACCGGCAGGTTGGCCGGTTCGCTGCGCAGGGTGAAGGGCCAGTCGATGTCCGGCGGCAGATGGTGGATGTCGTTGGCCTCGAGATTGATGATCTCATTGAGCGCGGCGGCGGGATCGGCGCCCGGTTGGAAGGCGACCTTGATCACGCAGGCGCCGGGGACGCTGCGCGATTCCTGATGCTCGATGTGGCTGGCCAGCGTGAGGATGCGCTCGACGCGGGCGCTGACGGATTTCTCCATCTCCAGCGGCGGCATGCCGGGGTAGGAGTAATAACTGACCACCACCGGGGTCTTGAAGTCGGGGAGAATGTCGGCGGGAATCTTGGGAATCTGCGAGATTCCCAGAAGGCACAGGCCGATGGCCACGGCCCAGACCGCGTAGGGATTCCTGAGGGCGAAGCGGACGAGGTTCATGCGGGGAGAAAGGAAGAATGGAAACGGGTGATTCTTGATTGGCAGGAGCGCTGAAGCGATCGGGGCGCGGCGGAATGAATTCCGCGCTCCTTCCCGCCGGCTTCGCCGCCGATTGTTCTGGTCAGGCTCATCGTGTGGCCCTGCCTAATCACTTGACGACGGTGACATCGGCGCCGTCGGGGAGGCGGCCGAGCATGCCGGTCACGATCTGCTCCGAACCGGTCAGGCCGGCCAGGACTTCGATGTTGTGCCCGTCGTCGTGGCCCAGTTTGACCGGGACGTGGGCGATCTTGTTGCCGCCCTTCACAACGTAGACCACGCTCTCCTTGCCGGTCTGGTCGAAACGCACGGCGCCCGAGGGGACGACCAGGGCGCTTTGCTTTTCTTCCAACTCGACGGTGACCGTGCCATACATGCCCGGCAGCAGGCGGCCGTCGCTGTTGGGCAGGTCGATTTCGACCTGCATGGTCCGGGTCCGGGGATCGAGTCGTCGGGAAACTCGCGACACCTTCGCCTTGATCGGGGTGGGCCCCAGGGCCAGACAGGTGAATTCAGCTCCGGCGCCAATCTTAACGTAGATGGCGTCCCGTTCGGGAATGGGGACACGCACCCGCATCTTGTCCACCCGCGCCACGCCGAACAACGGTTTGCCGACCGAACTCGCGTTCTCCGCATTGCGGACCAGGTCGCCTGGATCGACGCTGCGCTCGGTGACGACGCCGGCAAAGGGCGCCTTCAGAGTGGCGTAGGCCATCAGGACCTCCATCTCCTCCAACCGCTTGCGCGCGACGGTGGCTGCGGCGTCTGCTGCTGCGGCGTCCGCCTCGGCGGCGGACAGGTTCGCTTTCGCCACGACTTCACTAGCCTTCACGGAGGCCAGGTCGGCCTCGGCGGCGAGTTTTCGGCTCAACGATTCGTCCGCCAGCCGCTGGGTGACCGCCTTGGTCTTCACCAGGCTCTGGATGCGCTTGAACTCCAGGACCACCGCGTCGGCCTCCGCCTTCGCCTTGCCGACATCGGCCCTGGCCTGGTCGATCCTGGCGCGGGCGACCACGACCGCGGCGCGATATTGCCTGCGCGCGCTCTCCAGCCGAGCGACCTCGGCCTGCTGGCTCTCATAACCCTTGGCCATCTCCGGCACATCAACCTCGGCCAGGGGCTGCCCCGCCTTGACCGTATCGCCGATGTCCGCGGACAGGCTCTTCAGATAGCCGGACACCTTGGCGTAAAGCTCGGCCTCATGGAACGCGTGAACGGTGGCGGGCTGCGTGGTCGAACGACGCAGCGTCACGGTCTTGGGCTGCGTGGTTTCCACTGCGGCGCCGCTCGCGGAAGCCGCGCCGACGCACAAGGCGACCGACGCTGCGACCAGTCCGACGCATGGGGATGTCTTGCGTGTTCTGTTCATTGGGGAGCTCGGAAAGTCTGATCTGAAGCCGTTATTGGCCGCTTTTTTCAAGGGAATGATGGCCCGGGCGGCAACCTTGCCATCCCGGCATTTCATTCCAGAAGCCGGGGTCTACATCCACCCGGATTGCCCTGCAATAAAATTCGCCGGCCAGAATCGACTTGTCATCGGGGCGGCGCGCACGTATAGCCGTACGCGCAGTCGAAGGTTGTTGTTGCCCGGCGTTGACTCGGGAG
>Ga0181573_10002181_pt1 | contig 18405 bp, 12 predicted proteins | sample 101ome_25_FD_148643 | JGI IMG/M metagenome (GOLD analysis project Ga0181573, IMG submission 148643) | Coastal salt marsh microbial communities from the Groves Creek Marsh, Skidaway Island, Georgia - 101409BT metaG (spades assembly) | ecosystem: Environmental > Aquatic > Marine > Intertidal zone... | reverse complement strand
GTATACCAAGACCCCATGACAGGGATTTATCACGTTAGCCGCTTTCAAGATGTTCGCCACATATTAGCTAACCACGAGCTGTTCTCGGGGAACTCAAGCCGAGGCACCAAAACACTCACCCCAAGACAACAAAAGGTCAATGAGCGCTTCCAAGAAAAAGGATGGGTCCCTTCTCGAACGTTGATCGCACGCGACGAACCCAACCACAAACAAATGCGAGCGATGTTCAATGAGGCGTTTAGGCCAGCGAAGATCAATGACCTCGAACCTTTTGTTCAAAGTACCGCGGAGGACCTTTTCGCAACAATCGCTGAGACTGGAGACTGTGACTGGGTCTCAGCCATGTCAGTTCCTCTCCCACTCACGATTATCGTCAAGCAAATGGGAGCCGATTTGGCGGATCTCTGGAAAATTAAGGCCTGGACCGATGCCTTCTTCAGACGCATCAGCATGATGCTTACTGAAGAAGAAGAACTAGACGCGGTGGATCGAGAAATAGAGGCACAGCATTACTTTCAGCCAATCTTCGAGCGGTTAAGGACTTCGCCAAATGACACGCTGCTATCTGAACTCGTTAACCGTGAAATTCCTGAATGGGGTCGAACGCTCACTGACGAGGAACTGCATGCGGAGATGATGGCAGACACCTTTGTCGGTGGCAGCGAGACCACCACCAACGCTCTCTCTGCCGGTGTGAAGCTGCTTATCGAGCAACCCGAGACTTGGACGCGCCTGAAGTCCGATCCATCCCTCCTTAAACCCTTCGTTGAAGAAGTTCTGAGACTCGAGTCGCCGGTGCAGATGCTGCTTAGGCGAGCCACTCAAGACACTGAAATTGCTGGCGTATCTATTCCGGAGGGCGCTCTTATCGGGGTCCGCTACGGTGCCGCCAATCGGGATGCGAGCCAGTTTGAGTGCCCCCACGAGATCAATTTGGATCGACCAAAACCAGGCGCCCACGTTGCCTTCGGCTCAGGCGTCCATCATTGCCTGGGCGCTCCACTTGCTCGCAGAGAACTCTGGTGGGGCTTTAAGGTGCTCCTTGATGGGGCCAAGTCCATCAGATTTTCTGAAACCAACCCTAGGTTTAATTACCGCCCACATTGTTTGCTCCGCTCACTCGAATCATTGCCTATTACAGTCGAACTTGAGTGATCGGCTGCGACTGAGACAACGTGCCGGGCTACTTCAGTTGGTGGCGAAAGGTGCAAAAGGCAAAAGCACCAACGGACCGAGCGCAATTGGGCGGGCTCTCCGCCACAAGTTAGTGCGCAAGTCTTTGCTAGTGACGTTAATCAACCATCCTCGATGGCCATTTTTTCAAAAGAAGGCGGGCTTTCTTTCCGCTACTCTCCAGCAGCCTTATCCGAAATCCGGAGCCTAGCTAGAAGCAATGATTTGAGCACGATGCGCGACTTTTTCTGCATGGTCAGCTACTTCTCCAATTTGCGATAGCAATTGATAGAGAAATATGACGTCAACAGGGGCCATTTTTTCCTCGCATGCACGTAAGTTCGCTCTGATTTTTTGTTGCGACTTGTCTGAGCGACGTTCTAGTTTCTCCACCTGTACACACTTGCTGGTGATTAGTTTCACTTGCCGAGCGCCAAAGGCGGATCTGGAGAGCTGGCGGGTTTCAGCAACGACCTCAACCGCTTTTTCAGCTGCCTGGATGACAGTCCCTACGTATTTGAGAAGCGACGTATTTAAGATTTCTGGAAATGCTAAATTTCGTCCTAGTGAGAGCCCCGCAATATCTTTGGTCTCATTAGCCATTGCGTCCTGGATGCGAACCAAATCGAGTAAGTCTGCACGGGAAACCGACATCCAAAGACCCCGTGGAAGATTCATTCGAACCTCCATCTTGATGTCATCAGCGATCTCTTCAAGGCGTACAATTTCCTCTTGAACCCTTTCAGCTTTCTTCCAATCCCCGAGTTGCGCCGCCTCAAAATAAGCGGCTAGTTGTTTTACGCAATCTAGGCAGGCTTGCGCGTGGCGCTCTATGTGACCGAGTGGTGAACTCCCGAATATTTCATTTAGAGCAGGTTTCACATCCATTTGATTTCCCCCTTAGCTTTTTGTATCCCCCGGTGTGCGAGGCTTCCCCACTTTGCGGCAGAGCCGGGTCGTTGTCAGCCTAAAGCTCTAGCTCATTCCTAGGCACCATAGATAGCAGATAGGATATAAAAGAAGATAATAGCCAGGCCAGCACCAGCAGGCAGTGTTACGACCCACGAGCCGATAATAGCCCCAACAGTCCTTAAGTTAAGCGCGTCGACACCGCGAGCCAACCCAACGCCAAGCACGGCACCCACCAAGGTGTGAGTCGTGGAGATAGGTAAGCCAGTCGCCGATGCCAATACCACAGTGGACGCAGCTGCGAGTTCAGCAGCGAAGCCTCTGCTGGGTGTCAGTTCAGTGATCTTCCTACCAATCGTTTGAATAACACGCCATCCGTATGTGGCCAGACCCACTACAATACCGGCAGCCCCAATACCAAGCACCCACCAGGGCATCACGGCCTTAGCGCCGATAAGACCACCGGATTGCACCGTGCTGACAACCGCGGCTACCGGGCCAACCGCGTTAGCAACGTCATTGGAGCCGTGGGCGAAGGCCATACCACAGGCAGTAAAGATCATTAAGATGCCAAATATCCGTTCAATATTATCGGTGCTGTTGATGTCACCAGTGGCTTTGACTTGGCGCAAAAGGGCTCCGCCAATGGCCGCAACTACCACACCAATGAACGTAGAGATGACCATCGCATTGAAGAACTTCGATCCCAGGCCCAAATCGAAGTCTATGCCTATATGCTTCAAGCCTTTTAGCAGGGTCACCATGCTAATCATGAAACCCACCATCCACATATAGACTGGTACGTACTTACGCGCACGCTCGAAAGTATTATCGTGGTCAAAGATTAGCTTTTTGACGGAGATAAATAGAATAAAGGACATTGAACCTGCGAGTAGTGGTGATACCACCCAACTGGCAGCTATCTGTCCGACTTTACCCCACTCAACTGCCTCAACAGAAATCCCCACGGCGGCAAAGCCTACAATGGCACCAACAATTGAGTGCGTGGTAGACACCGGCCATCCTCGGATGCTTGCAATTAGGAGCCAGGTGGCCGCGGCCAACAGAGCTGACAGCATGCCAAAAACCAGTAACTCTGGGGAATCAGTCAGTACGGCAGGATCGATAATGCCTTTGCGAATTGTGGAGGTAACCTCGCCACCGGCGAGGTAGGCTCCCGCAAATTCGAAGATGGCGGCGATAATGATCGCTTGTTTCAGCGTGAGCGCTCTCGACCCAACAGAGGTGCCCATGGCGTTTGCTACGTCATTTGCTCCTATTCCCCAGGCCATAAAGAGGCCAAATATGCAGGCTAGTGCAAGCAGCATAAACCCGTGTGAAGCGATGATTTCCATTTGAGACGCTCCTTTCCCAAAGCTTATTTGAACAAGGCAGACGGTTCAGCGGCAACATCATTGTAGCAACCTAACCTTATCTCGTCTGTTTCCCCGTTGCGTTTTTTTGCGTTAGCGTTCTCTGCTCGCTAGCTATTGCCTGCATAGAACCCTGCGCCCAGATCTAAAGAGCAGGATGAGTACCGCAGAACCGATCCACAACTTTCATTCTTAAACCCTCTCAAAGTCTTCGAAGGATTCTATAGACACATGCGGGGCGCAGTGCACTTCTTCCCAGCAAGAACCTCTCGCCAAAAAGTTGCTCCTCACTTTCGAGAATTTACCCATTACTCCCCCGGCATTCGTTACGCAAAAAAAAACCCAGCCGAAGCTGGGTTTTTTCCTAAACCAGACTGATCAAAGATCAAAACGGTCGAGCATCATCACCTTATCCCATGCGGCGATGAAGTCACCAATGAATCGGTCTTGGGCATCGTCATAGGCATAGGCTTCAGCCACTGCGCGGAGTTCCGAATTCGAACCGAAAATTAGGTCGACTGGCGTCGCGGTGTACTTCACTTCACCGGACTGTCGATCCCGACCTTGATATAGCGCGTCGCCTGAAGGCGACCACACGGTTCCCATATCGAGCAGGTTAACAAAAAAGTCATTGCTGAGTACTCCCGGCCGATCAGTGAGGACGCCATGAGTAACATCCCCCGTATTAGCGCCCAGCACCCGAAGCCCACCTAGCAGTGCCGTCATTTCAGGTACGGTGAGATTCAGTTGATCAGCGCGATCGACGAGCATCTCTGTGGGCGAACGATAGCTTCGCTCTGCGTCGTAGTAGTTCCGAAAAGCGTCGGCTGATGGCTCGAGCAGCCCAAACGATTCGATATCCGTCTGAGTTTGAAGTGCATCTCCTCGACCTGGCGTAAAGGGCACCTCAACATCTATCCCAGCCGCTTCTGCTGCCATTTCAAGGCCGACTACGCCCGCCAGAACAATGGTGTCCGCAAGTGAAACCTGCACCCCGCGACGAGCTTTTGCGTTGAAGTCGCTCTGTATGCCCGACAACACTTCTAGTGCCTCTGACAAACCCTCGGGATCATTAACAGACCACCCATTCTGAGGCGCCAGAGCTAAACGAGCGCCATTGGCACCGCCACGCATATCGCTGTGTCGATAGGATGACGCCGAGGCCCATGCGACCTTCACCATGTCGGAAATTCCCAGTCCACTCTCGCTAATTGCCTGCTTGAGCTTCTTAATATCTCGCGCCCCAACCAACTTGTAGTCAGGAGTGGGGATTGGATCCTGCCAAATCTGTACTTCATTGGGGACATCGTCTCCAAGATATCTAGCCCTTGGCCCCATATCTCGGTGGGTCAATTTGAACCACGCTTTAGCGAAAGCCAGCTGGTATTCGTCAGGATTTTCCAGAAAGCGTGTGGCGATCGCCCGATAAGCCGGATCAAACTTGAGCGCCATGTCCGCTGTGGTCATTACAGGCGGATTGAACTTGCCCTCGACGTGCGCATCAGGGACTACCGTATGCATAGACTTATCCGTTGGGATCCACTGAACAGCGCCTGCTGGCGACTGCGACAACTCCCACTCTAAGTTCAGAAGATTCTGTAGGTACAACGTGGTCCACTGGGTTGGAGCCTGTGTCCAAGCTCCCTCAAGCCCACTCGTTACTGTATCCTCTGAGTGGCCTTTCCCGCACGAGTTTTTCCACCCCAGCCCCTGCTGCTCGATTTCTCCGGCGCCTGGTTCAACGCCTACGCACTGACCACCTTTATGCGCGCCGTGCATCTTCCCGAAGGTGTGCCCTCCCGCGACAAGCGCGACGGTTTCTTCGTCGTTCATGGCCATTCGACCAAACGCAACGCGGATATTTCTTGCAGAGCCAAGAGGATCAGGTTTACCCATAGGACCTTCAGGGTTTACGTAAATGAGGCCCATATGAGTGGCGCCCAAGGGCCGCTGGAGCTTGCCGTCCTTTGTTTGTCGGTCGCTCGCGAGCATTTCGACCTCCGGTCCCCAGTAAACGACGTCCGGCTCCCAATCATCAGATCGACCACCCGCGAAACCGAAGGTTTCGAAACCCATGTTTTCAAGCGCGACATTGCCAGCGAGGATCATCAGGTCGCCCCACGAGAGGCTTGCGCCATACTTTTGCTTAATCGGCCAAAGCAAACGTTTCGCCTTGTCGAGGTTACCGTTGTCTGGCCAGCTATTCAGGGGGTCGAATCGCATTTGACCACCGTCTCCCCCACCGCGGCCGTCAAGCGTTCGGTATGTGCCGGCGCTATGCCAGGTCATGCGAATGAAGAAAGGCCCATAGTTACCCCAGTCCGCTGGCCACCAATCCTGCGAATCGGTTAACACAGCGTCAATGTCTTCTTTGACCGCATCCAGATCGAGCGCGGCAAACGCTTCAGCATAATCAAAAGATGCCCCGAGTGGATTTGATCGAGCATCTTGGTCACGCAGAGGTGACAAATCGAGCTGATCCGGCCACCAAAATTGATTGGTTTTAACGGTCGTTGGTGCCATTTGCGACGCTGGTTTCATCGCCGCATGGCCGTGCCCATCCGCCATCGTGACACCCGTGTTTGTCAAAGCGAGTAACCCAGCCATGACCATGCTGCGGTGCAGCCATTCTATTTTAGGTCTCATCCCTATCCTCCATGGTTCATTTGAGCAGCAGCGTCAGACCCTGTTGCCTGTGCCCTGCGCTTTCCCTCGCAAGCATTCTCTCTAATGCGAACGATTTGTATAGCGCATTATTTCAATGAGAACGATCGACAAAACCACTTGTTATTGACCATCGGTATTCATCGCTCGCCGATGGATCATCCGCCACTCGCGCTGTGACCCATCAACCTAACCGTTCGGTCTCGCTAACTATTCAATATCCTTACCAACGACCAGAAACCAGGGGGCAGAAAACCTCGAGTTCGTAATGAAAGGCTAAAGGCCTGAGGCGTTAATCAGGATCGGCATGAAGCGCTGGTGATCAGCAACAAAGGCAAACCACCTGAGTGCGACTCTGGTTATGAATGATGCGTGCTAAAGAGCAGTTACAAGAATACCCAGCAGAGAGATCTAAAGGCTTGAGTGTCACCCTGAAGCACTGGTGAGTGGGGCCACTGAATATTGGGCAAGCAAAGACTCACCCGTCGCGACTCATCACCAACCCAACCTGTCTTGACTGGGCAATCAGCTGACCAGTGCTATCCCATAGGCAACCCGTTTCGATCATTCTGCCTTCGTTCAAATCACTGGTTTGGAATTCGGCAAGCACCCAACCATCGGCCGGTCGCCGTCGAACATGAACAGTGAGCTCAATCGTAGGAACCCAACCAACGTTACCGAGTTTGACAAAGGTCGACGGGGGAAACGTGTCACTGAAGAGAAGGAGCGAGCGAACATCCACCGGCCGATGATCCTTGTGCCGAATCCATCCCGATAATTTGGGTGCTTGATGCAGTCCCGAATTCATCTGGTTCGGGTTGAGGCGCACATCTAACTTACTCATCATCGGGATATCGATGCCCTGTATATCTCCCGTGCGAGAGAGGCATTCCTCGGGCGGCGGTATCTCGATCGGGGCAATAGAGATATCCGCATCAACACCCGCTGATTGCATGAGATCTGAGTAGGCAGCCATTGCTACGAGCCTAACGGAACCGTCTTGAATGAGCGTCGCGCGTGCCGTCGTCAGTGACCGCCCGACCCGCAACACTTCAACGTCCACTTCGAACGGCTGGCCGGAGAGTCCTGGTCTCAGATAGTGCGTGGTAAAAGAAATGGGATCCGGATGGCTCACCTCTTCCGAGAAGGCAGCGGAAATGATGGAGAGCAAAAAGCCGCCATTAGGATTGTCACCAATGTTCCAGCCATCGGTCATAACGCCCCGGTAGCGTCCATCACCAATCGCTTCGATACCCGTGTCTTGATCAAACTGAAAGTTCATCGCATTAGCAACGTTGTCGGTCGAGTCATTGAAAGGCCCTCATCTGGCCACACTCTGCCTCCCTTGTGCAAGCCAGTCGCCTACTCAGCCGTGCTTATTTTGTAGGCACAAGGCGGTTAAGGGAGCCGGTTACAGTTCCGCTTTAGTCTGATAGGGTTTTTAACTGACAAACTGATTGAGCCTAAGGAGCCGCAAAATGGAGCAGAAGGTTGCCCTAGTCACAGGGGGGGCATCGGGTATCGGCGAGGAGGTTTGCCGCCTGCTCGCAGCGCATCAATTCCTCGTTGCCGTCTGCGACATTGATCGAGACAAAGCGGAGACAGTGGCCCGATCGATTGGCGGCATAGGTGTCGAGTGCGATGTCGCAAGCCCTCAAAGCGTTCAGTCTGCGGTGTCCAGATGCACGGCAGAGCTTGGAGCGCCTGACTTTGCCCACCTCAATGCCGGCATTATGACGTCCGCTCCTGGTGAGCCTTACCAACCGATTGAAACCGTGCCGCTTGACGCGTACCGAAAAATCATAGGTGTCAATCTTGATGGGGTATTCAACGGCCTCCAAACCTTTCTGCCGACCATGCAAGAACGCGGAGGCTGCATCACTATCACCGCCTCCATTGCAGGGCTGGGGTTCGTCCCCGTAGATCCGCTATATACCGCAACGAAACACGCCGTCATTGGACTCACGCGAGCCGTCGCTGCTGCAAACGTGGGTTCGCAGGTCCGCATCAACGCTATCTGTCCTGGCGTGGTGGACACTGCCATCGTGCCACCTGACTTCAAATCGAGACCGATGATGCCGGCGCGTATGCTGGCAGAAGAGGTCTTTGATCTGTACGAGAGTGGCGGGAACGGAGAGGTTCGGGTGAAGATCGCAGCCGATCGCCCCAGCTTCGTTGTGGACCCGGTGCCGCTTTGAATGTTGAAAGAGAATAAAAAAGGTTAGCGGGCCGTAGACGGTCAGTCATTAGCCTCGCCAACCCTTTTCAGAGGATTGCTAGAGCTAGTCGATACGCTGAATGATCGTTCCAGTGCCAAGACCACCGCCGCAACACATCGCAATGAGGCCGTATTCCTCTCCCGTACGCTGCAGTTCGTGCACCGCTTTCGTGGTCAGAAAACAACCAGTCGCACCCAATGGATGACCGAGCGAGATGGCACCGCCGTTGGGGTTCACTTTGTCCATGTCCGCACCAACAGTTTTCGCCCAAGACAAAACAACAGATGCGAATGCCTCGTTCACCTCGAAAACGTCAATATCGTTAATCGAAAGTCCAGTCTTATCCAACATTTTCTCGGTCGCAGGGATTGGGCCTTCGAGCATAAGAACCGGGTCGCACCCCACCAGCTGCGCATCAAGCACCCTCGCCATCGGCTTAAGACCTAGCTCCGCAGCTTTCGAGGACGTCATCAGTAACACTGCCGCTGCACCATCTGCAATTTGTGATGAGGTTCCAGCAGTGTGAACACCATCTTTCCTAGCCACTGGCTTCAGTTCACCAAGTGCTTCAAGACTCGTCTCTCTCGGAACTTCGTCCGTTTTGAACATCACGCTGTCATCGGTGCGCTTACCATCCGGGCCAAATACAGGCACCTCTAAAGGAATAATCTGGGATTCAAAATGACCCGCATCAATCGCCCGTCTGGCACGCTCTTGTGACTCAAGGCCAAACGCATCTGTGTCGCCCCTGGTCAGCTGATACTTTTCAGCCATTCGCTCCGCGCCTTCAAACTGGCTGGTGAATTCGTATTGCTCGAAGTAGGAGCGGGACACGGGCTTACCCATTTCTGGTGCAAGGCCAACCGAATCCGAACCAATCGGCAAACGGGACATGTTTTCAACGCCACAAGCCATGACGACGTCCGCCATTCCAGCGCGCAATTGACTCGTTGCTAAATGCACTGCCTCTTGAGATGAACCACACTGAGAATCGATAGTGATACAAGGCGTGCCTTCTGCACCGCCGTGAGAGAGCCAGGCCGTTCGAGTGATGTTCATGCCCTGTGCGGCCAATTTGTTGATACAGCCACCGATGATCTGATCCACCGTGTCGGGCGAGACTCCGTTGCGCTCAAGGAGCTTCATCATGACCGGTCCGAGCGTATCGGATGGGTGCACCAGTCCCAATGTGCCGTTTTTTCTACCTACCGCTGAGCGAGCGGCATCAACAATTACTACGTCTTCCATATCGATGGCCTAAATGAAAAAGAAGCAACAGTTTGCCGAAAAAGCCCGCAGGCGTCGAATATGTCTGATAGAAAGTCGAACGGTAATTAGAGCTGCTGGTCGCGGCTACACTTATGGGACGCTTTGCTGCGACTGAGGGCCACCTTCCCTTATATCCCACTTGATCAGACCATGTCTTTTAACTACCTTATTTCTGCTCTCTTCTACAGAAAAGTACCGAATGCGTCGTCGCCTTATACAAAAACAGCATTTCCAGCCAGACCCGGATCAAATGCGACTCTGGCCCGATATTTCAGGCAACACCATCAACGGCTTGGGCGAAACAGACGTCAGGCCACCCAGCCCCATCTATTGGCATGCACCAGATGCCACGCCCCATGGTCATCTCCAGCAATGGATGGGAGCGCACAGCGCAAAAAACCCAGCCCCGGGGCGCGAACAAATGATTGAAGAACGCACGGCCATTCAGAGCCGTAAGCCAGTCGCGATTGCAGAGGCTGCCGTTCAGAAAGATCCCGGTGAGTGGCATAAGAGAGTCCAAGATAAAGCCGCAGCCCTCGGCGCGGAACTCGTCGGAATCGCACCTATGGACCCCCTGTGGATTTTTGAGGGCTACAAGACTGATAAGCCTTGGATCATCATGCTCGGCGTCGTCATGGACCATGAGATATTGAGTTCGGCGCCAGAGCCGCTGGCCTCAAGCGAGGTCGTGAAGCAATACACCCGCGGTGAGCGAATCGCGAGAGACTTAGCAGATTGGATACGAGCCCAGGGCTTTGACGCCGAGGGTCATTGCGGCCCAATGGCGGGGCCGGTCAATCTGATTCCGCCCGCGCTGGCCTGCGGCTTTGGTGAGCTCGGTAAGCATGGATCCATCATTAATCGTCGCTATGGCGCCTCGTTTCGCCTGGCTTCGGTACTGACGGAGATGCCATTAGTAGAGGATCAGCAAGACACACTAAACGTCGACGACATTTGCCTAAACTGCCAGATTTGTGAACGCGACTGCCCCGCTGGAGCCATCACCGATGAGAAGCAATTAGTCCGCGGAGTTGAGAAATGGTATGTCGATTTCGACAAGTGCTTGCCGTTTTTCAATGAGCATCATGGCTGCGCGTTATGCTTGGCGGTTTGCCCTTGGAGCACGCCAGGTCGGGCCCCCTCCATGGCTGAAAAGGTTGAGCGCCGGAGGGAACGAAAGGGGATCTGATTTTTTTCTGGGCGGTGTCAATCGTATGACCGCCTGGGCCTTTTTTAATCACAGCTTTTAATTACAAATCGATGACGCTTCTTCTCTTCGTCCGTCGCCACAACCCCGTATCTCCTGGCCTGTATCTCCTGGCCTATATCTCCTGGCCTATATCTCCTTGAAAGCCTAATGTCGCGCCGCGGCTTTGAGGGTCAGCCGCGAGCACGCCGAAGCAATGCTGAATCCAGAACTGCATATCATCGCCAGCGCTTACTCAGCCCTCTACCCTCCCTTACTGGAAGCGCGCTGAAATACCGCTCAGTTGCTCGGTGAGGGCATTGACGCGACTCGCGACCAAGCCATCTGCGCTTATCGCTATCAAGCCCTGTTGTACGGTCCCAAGCGTTTCCGCAAGTCGTCTATCACGCTTACCCGACTCCCATTGATTCATACTGCGATCGAGCGCTGACCTTAACTGCATCACTGATTCCTCGGGCAGCGCGCTATCACGCTCAAGCTGATCCAGATACGCGTGGGCGACGCTTGGGTGCGTCGGCCAAGTCACCATGAGTTGCTGCTGAGGGTTAAAGACCGCTCCTTGGTTGGCCATCGACGCGGCTGCAATCTCGTGATCGGTTAGGTATTCGCTCGGCAATAGCGAGAGCACGTCGAGCCCACGCGCGATTTCAGTTCCATAAATCTTCCCGTTGTACCAGTAGGTCGACCAATAGCCTCCTAGGATGAGGTGCTCATCATTAATGGGGCCTCGGTCAAAATAGGCAATCTCGATGGGGTTGCGCGAATCGGTGAAATCAATCACCGAGAGCCCGCCCTGGTACCAAGCCTGAACGAAGATATCTCTTCCTGGAACTGGCACTACCGAGCCGTTATGCGCAACACAGTTTTCCTCTTCGACTTGTGGAGCCGGAATTTTGAAGTGGCTGCGGTACTCGAGTTTGCGGTCCACAATGTCATAGATAGCGTCAGCGCCCCAATCTAGCGGGTCGTAACTGCGGCATCTGGGTCGACTTCCGCCGCCCCACTCGTCAGTGAAGAGCACCTTGGTGCCATCATTGTTGAAGGTCGCAGAGTGCCAGTAAGCGAACCCTTTATCAGACACGACGTCGATTCTTTCTGGCTTCCTCGGGTCTGTGATATCAAAAATAATCCCGTTGCCAGAACACGCTCCTGCGGCAATATTCGCCTCTGGAAAAACGGTGATATCATGACATTGATCCGTCTCAGACGTCTCTTGAGTGCCATCACCGTGGTCACCGCCTTGCCATAGGCCCGCTAGCCGCCCTGTCTCAGGGTCCGCGAATACCGCTGGGCTATCGATGATGCGCGCCTTTGACGGGTCTGCGACCGGAATCTCTATCACGTCAATCCGAAAGAGTGCCGTTCGGTCATCTCCGGGCTCAGCGCCAAAGCAGGTATCAAGTTCCTCATTCTCTCTGATGCGCGACGTACCCGAGTTATAAACAATGATGGACCCCGCTTCATCCGGCCCAGACACCACGGAGTGGGTGTGCGAGCCCCGGCACGTTTGCACCTGCCCAACCTGAACAGGACGCTCGAGATTGCTGATGTCGAAAATGCGTATGCCGCGAAACCGCTCTGGACTGACGTCTTCACTCACGCCCTCGAGCCCGCAATCTACCCTGCCGCGTGTTTGCTCAACACTCATAATCAGTAGATCCCCAACAATGGAGACGTCACCTTGCCCACCTGGGCATACCACCGAGCTTAGAAGGTCGGGCAAACCGTCTGGCGCGAGTTTGTAAACGTTAAATCCGTGATAGCTGCCCGCAACCAAAACGTCGCGGCTGAACGCCATATCGGTGTTTGAAAAGCTGAGGAGCGGTGAACGGTCGCTCCACTCATTGTCATCATTGCTTTGCTCATCCTGCGAATCACTGGTCTCGCTCTCATCTTCATCGTTTGCGGGGTCATCGCTAGGGTCTGCATCATCAGCGGGCATTTTACCCATGTGCTCGGCGTGATTCTGATGATGGCCTTCGTGAACCTCCGGCAACGCATCGGATGAGGCATCCTCATCCTCTTTTTTCGGCTTGGCGAGCGGCATACCAGCCGGATTCTTCGGGTCAAAGAATCCGGGCGGCTTAGGTAAGGCTGCGATGAGCGTCATGTTGAGTATTGCTTGCTCTGCATCTTCAAATCCAGCGGCGAGATTCGCCCGCGGGTCAGGCGATAAAGCAACCAGCATCTTGTTCATCTGATCAATTTCAGAGGATTGATCCTTGTCCACATCATTCACAAACTCAAACAAGACCGGGTCATAGGCGGCGCCGGGTTGATCAAGCAAATCCTCCACCATTTCTAGCGCACCCTCGTGATGGGCAATCATTAACGTGAGAAACAAGCGATCGAACGGAACGCCCTCGGAGCCTCGTAGTTGCTCTAAGTCTTCAGGCGAAGCCATCCCCGCCATGTCGTGAGAAGTGTGCATCTGATGAGCATCATGAGGCGAAGGAACCTCCTCGCCACGCTCTGCAAGCCAACCGGTCATGAACACAATCTCATCGGCCTGCGCCGTTAAGATGCGGCCGGCAATCTCTTTTACCTCTTCATTGTTGGTTCTCTCTTCCACCAACTCCGCCATCACCACCGCTTGCTGATGATGAGGAATCATGTCCCTCATAAATCTCGCATCATCTCGGGTGTAGCTGGTGTCCGCGATCTCGATCGCCTCCTCCGGTGTCAACTCTTGTGCACCTTGTCCTGGGGCACCGGGCAGGATGATGGGAGCCGCTTGAGCAACCGGCATCGATAAGAATGCAAGGCTCACCAAAACATTTACGGTTCTCATGGTCATACTCATAATCTCGCTTTTAAAATACTTCGGACATTCCTACTTGTTTGAATCTAAAACGCTGAATTTCGATACGATCACTGCTTAATCTAGGCTCCGATCAACCTGACTGTGTGCCCAATCCCCTGACTTTCAAACAGTGCGGCTAACTGAGACAGTGCTCAAACGCTCTGCGACTAGTCATGTCTTGTATCTAGTTTCTTAACAAAAACTTAATTTTTTTTAGTAACTAATCTTAACGTTAGCAACCTAACTTTCGCCTTGTGTTTATTAACGAGGCTTTGGTAGTGGACAACAACCGCTTAACAAGAATAGTACTTTTTCTTTGCGCGATCACGGTGGTAAACCCATCATCAGCGCTTGAACTGAACGCGAAGTTTTATGGCGAGCTTAACGTTGCGTATGACAACGTGTCGGATGGTGACAGTGATTTTCAGAACTGGGTGTCGCGCGTGGGGGTGAAAGGCAAGGCGCCACTAGGCGAAAGCATGTCAATCATTTATCAGATCGAGCAAGAAGTTGATCCCATACATGGAGGACTCAATGCGGAGGACCTCTTCAGTATGCGCAACACGTTCGTGGGCTTAGAAACCAATCTCGGAAAATTCCTCTTCGGGACACACGACACACCGATGAAACGATCTCAGGGGAAAGCCGACTTTTTTAACGACCAGGCTGGTGATGTCAAAAAGTTGATTGCTGGCGAGGTTCGCGCTAAGGAATCATTTTTCTACCACTCGCCTGCGATCAGCGGCTTCAAGTTTCAAGCTGCCTATGTTCCGAAAGACGACCTAAACGACGCTTCGACTTCCTTCTCTGCAACGTATACAACAGAGGACCTCTACGTCGCTTTCGCAAACGACTCCAAGATGCGCAAGAACGATGTTTCCTTGGCGAAGACCAAAGTGTTCGATTCCCAGCGATTGAGCCTGGTTTACGCCCTTGGTTCGTTTCAAATCTCTGGTATTGCTCAACAATCTAAACGACTAGATCAAGGACCGGCTGATCGTGAATCCGGGTTTAGCATGGGAATCAGCTACAAGTACAGCCAATACAAAATTCTTACTCAATACGGACGGTCCGACATCTTAAAACCCGATGCAAAGAGTTGGCATCTGGGAATTGAAAGAAAACTCGCCAAAACAGCGAAAGCCTATCTGTATCACTGGGACTACGACCAGTCCTCGAATAGTCGGACCACTTCGTTGGGTATCGAATACAAATTTTAATAGAACATAGTGCGGGCAGACACTGGTTCTTTGACTGACCCAATCCCGCTACACAGGTTTGGCTAGCCAACGTCTAAATCAAGTATTAACTGAATCTTTACCAAGTCTTTACAGAACGAGGCGCTCATAGGCGCAAACTTCCCCCAAGGAGATCATCATGCGACACATAATCACCCTTTTTACAATGTTAGTGCTGGTTGCCTGCGGTGGATCCGAGTCCACCGATAGCAGCGCTGGAGGTGATCAGTTAAGTGGTCCCGTCCGGATGGACGGCTCAAGTACTGTTTTCCCCATTAGTGAGGCGGTGGCTGAAGAATACCTAGCTGAGGCACCGAGAGTACGAGTCACGGTCGGGGTATCTGGAACTGGCGGTGGATTCAAAAAGTTTTTGAACGAAGAAATCGACATTAATGCCGCATCGCGACCAATCAAGGACAGCGAATTCGAGCAGGCCAATGAGAGAGGGATTCAAGTGTTAGAGATCCCTGTCGCATTTGATGGGTTATCGGTTGTTGTTAATCCTAAAAACACTTGGGTTGACTTCTTGACAACGGGAGAGCTCAAACGTATCTGGGAGCCCGACTCCTCGGTAACCACCTGGAAAGACGTCCGCGACGAGTGGCCCGACGAACCCATTCGCCTCTATGGTCCAGGTACAGATTCAGGAACGTTCGATTACTTCACGGGCACGATCAACGGGAAGGAGCAAGCTTCGAGGCCTGACTTCACCGCGAGCGAGGATGACAACGTACTCGTGCAAGGCATTTCTGGTGATCTGTACTCTCTCGGTTACTTTGGCTTCGCTTACTACCTTGAGAACCAAGGCAAGCTGAGAGCCGTGCCGATTGATGGAGGAGATGGACCGATTTCACCAACCCCTCAAACGATAAACGAAGGCACCTACGCGCCCCTGTCCCGGCCAATCTACATCTATATCAATGCAAGCACTCTGGACAAAAATCAAGTGGCGGATTTCGTATCTTTTTATCTAGACTCCGCCGGACAGTTGGCGGAAGAAGTAGGCTACATATCTTTGCCGCAGGAGAGCTATCAGCTCGCACGAGCACGCGTCGAAACGAGAACGGCTGGGTCTAGCTATCACGGGGAAACGCCCCTACCCAAGCTGACCGAGACGTTGCAGTAAATAGCGCGGCAACGCGGATGTTTACGAGGAGTCGATGGCTAGCCTAAACGGAAAAAAGATACGCTGGAACGAGTGGGTACTGGAGAAACTCTTCTTCTTGTGCGCTTTCGTTTCAGTGATTACGACAGCCGCTGTCATCTACATATTGATTGAAGAGACACTTGCGTTCTTCGAGACTGTTCCGGTCTTAGACTTTCTGACGGGTACACGTTGGACGCCACTCCTTGAGCCAAAGCACTATGGAATTCTCCCGCTTGTTGCTGGCACAATGCTCATAGTCATCGGCGCCGCTGTCGTTGCGCTTCCTATCGGTGTCGCCAGTGCGATCTACCTCAGCGAATATGCCAGCCATCGAACTCGTTCTGTAGTCAAACCCGTCCTTGAAATCCTGGCAGGCATCCCCACGGTCGTCTACGGCTATTTCGCACTTACTTTCATTACCCCCATTCTCCGGGTCTTGCTGCCGGAGACTCAGGTCTTCAACGCTGCAAGCGCAGCAATCGTCGTTGGCGTAATGGTTCTGCCCATGGTCGCGTCACTCTGTGACGACGCGCTTCGTGCGGTTCCCGAGGCCTTAAGGCACGGAGGATATTCCCTGGGTGCTACGTCCTATGAGGTGACTACTCGGATTGTAGTCCCAGCGGGCCTTTCAGGCATTTTTGCAGCCTTCGTTTTGGCAGTATCGCGGGCCATCGGTGAGACGATGGCCGTTACCTTAGCCGCGGGCGCCACCCCTAATCTGACAGCAAATCCGTTGGAATCCATCCAGACGATGACCGCCTACATCGTACAGGTAAGCCTTGGGGATACTCCTTCTGGCAGTTTGAGTTATCAAACCTTGTTCGCTGTCGCGTCGGTCCTTTTTGTGAGCACCCTTTTGCTCAACATATTGGGGACCTGGGTGATGCGGCGCTTTCGGGAGGTCTACGAGTGAGCGATTCAAGCACCCAAGGCTCCGAGCGGTTAAACGCACTACTGCGAAAGCGACAGTTCCGCTCCCGCCTTTTCGAATGGGTTTGCGCAGGTGTAACGGGCCTTGCTGTCGTCATACTCGCATTACTCCTGCAGGATGTGTTTGTGGATGGTTATCGTTGGGTCGACGCTCAATTTCTGAACTCCTTCCCCTCCAGGTTTCCCGAAAAAGCCGGCATTAAATCAGCACTTGTTGGAACCTTATGGCTCGTCAGTTTCACCGCCTTGATCGCAATCCCAACCGGTGTTCTTGCAGCGATTTATCTCGAGGAGTATGCGCCTAAGAATCGACTCACTCATTTTATTGAGATCAACATCGCCAACTTGGCCGGGGTACCCTCCATTGTCTTTGGCATCCTTGGACTTGCCATTTTCGTGCGCTTCTTCGGCCTTGGGAGAAGCGTTATCGCTGGTGCACTGACCATGTCTTTGCTCATCCTTCCTGTAATCATTATTGCAGCAAAAGAGGCTATCCGATCGGTTCCAAATTCATTGCGTCTAGCCGCCTTCGCACTTGGTGCGACACGTTGGCAGGTCATTCGCGCCCATGTTCTACCTTCAGCACTACCTGGCATTCTGACGGGGATCATCCTGGCACTGTCGCGCGCCATCGGGGAGACGGCTCCTCTTATTATGATAGGCGCACTAACATTCGTCGCTTTTTTACCCGAGAGCCCGATGGATGAATTTACTGCGCTTCCTATACAAATTTTTAACTGGACTGCCCGACCACAAGAGACATTTCATGAGCTAGCAGCGGGTGGAATTATTGTTCTCCTCACTGTGCTACTGCTGATGAATGCTATTGCGGTCTATATTCGATACAGAGGTTCAAAAAAATGAGCACGCTCAATCCCATTTTAAATGCAAAAAACCTCTCAATCTTTTACGGAGATAATGAAGCAGTTAAATCCATCTCGCTGCCAATATACGAGCGGAAGATCACTGCAATCATTGGTCCATCTGGTTGCGGTAAAAGCACTTTCTTGCGCTCCCTTAACCGAATGAATGATTTTATCGACGGAGTGACCCACAAAGGGGAGATCCTCTTCAACGACGAGAACCTCTATCATGATTCGGTCGACCCAGTTGAAGTTAGACTGCGAATTGGTATGGTGTTTCAGAAGGCGAACCCCTTTCCTAAATCGATTTTTAGGAACGTTGCGTGGGGACCCAACATTAATGGCTTTGAAGGCAACTCCGAGTTGCGAGTGGAAAATGCCCTCAAACAGGCAGCACTGTGGGAGGAAGTTGCTGATCGCTTGGACGATTCTGCTCTGAACTTATCAGGTGGCCAGCAACAACGACTTTGCATCGCTCGTGCCCTAGCGATGGAGCCAGAGGTCATTCTAATGGACGAGCCCTGCTCCGCCCTAGACCCAGTCTCAACGGCAAGAATCGAAGATTTGCTGTTTGAGTTGAAACAAAAATTCACTATTGTGATTGTTACTC
>Ga0181573_10002179_pt1 | contig 18410 bp, 17 predicted proteins | sample 101ome_25_FD_148643 | JGI IMG/M metagenome (GOLD analysis project Ga0181573, IMG submission 148643) | Coastal salt marsh microbial communities from the Groves Creek Marsh, Skidaway Island, Georgia - 101409BT metaG (spades assembly) | ecosystem: Environmental > Aquatic > Marine > Intertidal zone... | reverse complement strand
ATTTCTGGAGCCGGAAGGGAGACGAAGCCTATCTTTGCCTGGACACCTTCTGGCGAAACGAACGCTGGGGAACCCTGTTCCCCCCATGCTCCAGGACCGATGTGTCACAAAACTGACGTGCGCCCTAGCACAAATGGGCCAGCCCTAAACGCGTGACAGCAGGCTGTTTCTTGTGCTACTGGTACCCAAACGCGTCATCTTGCGGAGAAATCCTCCCCAAGCGCGTCTTTTTGCCCAGAATTGATGAAGAAGATCCAGACCATCTTCGTGTCGAGCATTGCCGTCTGCCTGTTGATCGGGTGCGGCGGTGAGGACGAGAACGCTGTCAGTCTAGAAATGGAGGATGTGGTGATGGAAGTGCCGGCGAGCGGGCCTGCCGCTCCGGCCGCGCCCGCCACGCAACCCGACCCCAACGCGCCGCCTCCGGTCCCGGCCGTGCCGCCCGTTCCCGGCTCCACGCCCCAAAAGGTGGCCGAGCCCTCCCCGACCCAACAGATCCCCTCGGAAAAGGTTGAGGCGGCGATCAACGCGAGCAAGGCCAAGGAAGGGGACACCGCCCTCATTTATGTCCTCCAGGTCGCGGTCGAGGCCTATTACGAGGACAACGGATCGCTGCCCTCGGACATCAACCAACTGCTCAAGTCCAAGCACCTCAAGGCGCTGCCGAACATGCCCACCGGGAAGACCGTGCGCATCGATGGAGTCACGCTGGAGGTCACGCTGGAAGAGGAAGCCGCCGCAGAATAAGCCACCTTTCGCAACGTCATGAAAATCTCCCATTCACTGCCCCCTCAGAACGCCCGCAAGGCGGGCGGCTTCACGTTGATCGAGCTGCTCGTCACGATCGCCATCATCGGCGTCCTCGCGGCTTTGTTGCTCCCGGCCGTCAACAACGCCATGGCCAAGGGGCGGACGGCCAACTGCGCCTCGAATCTCAAGGAGATTTTCAATGCCTCCCTCGCCTACTCCGGGGACAACGGCGACAAGATCCCCTACGCCGTGATGCGCTGGCGGGCCGGGACGGCCAACACCTGGGACGATCTGCTCTTCACCTACCTGGGCGGCGAGTCCGGCATGGCGCGCTACGAGCAGTTGATCGGCTCACAGCCGCAACTCGGCCAGGGCGGCCCCGCGGATTCCAACAACGATGGCAATCGTCTGCTCAAGTGCCCCTCGGACAAGGCCCGCCGTTCGGACACCCGCTACAACAACGGCGGCCGCAGCTACGTGATGCCCACACACGCCATGGCCCGCAACCCTGCCCCCTCCTGGGCGCCGAACGTCGGCCCCGACGGCTACCATTGGCCGCCTTCGCCCAAAAACGCGACCGGCGTCGGCTTCAACTGGGATGTCTCCTCGGGTCCCACGGCGGATTGGGAGCCGGAAGATCCGGTGGATCCCATTCCCCGCCGCCAGAAAGCGCTCTTTGAAGACCTGATCCTCAAGCCCGAGGAAACCATCATCTACACCGAGCGCGTGCGCCGGGAAATGCTGCAGGGCTCCTTCCAGTTTCAGACGATCAACAACGCGCGTCAGCACCTCATCGGCAACATCAACCGGGATGACTACAACAGCGTGCAGCGGTTTCATCTCGGCCGCTTCAATTACATGATGGCCGACGGACACGTGGAAACCCTGACCCCGGAAGAGAGCATCGGCGTGGACTCGACCGACACGCGCGTGCAGGCCGGCTACTGGACCATCACGCCGGACGATTGATTTCCGGGAGGCTGCGGAACGCCCCGTCCCGTCAGCAACCGGGGTTGTCGGCGGGGAAGCCCGCTCCGGGCGGTCCCGGTTTCGCGCGCCGGGCGGCCGGATATCGGCCCTCCTCTCTTCTTTCCCACATCAAGGTGGAAAAAAACTGAATTTTCGCGACACTTCCGATTTCCAACTGAACGCACTTATGAAGATCAGAACCCTTTTTTTCAGTCTCGCGCTAGCCGGCGTCGCGGCGATCCCGGCCGCGGCCAAGGACTGGCCGCAGTGGGCCGGCTCCGCCTTCAAGAATCTCTATATCCCGGCCAAGGGGCTGCCGGAAAAATTTGAACCCGGCCGGTTCAAACGCCGCTCCGAGGAGATCGACATGGCCACGACGGAGAATGTCGCGCGCGTGCTTAAGCTCGGCTCCTCCGCCTACGGCAACACCACCGTCGCCGGCGGCAAGGTCTACGTCGGCACCAACAACGACGTCCCGCGCGATGAGCGCCACAAGGGCGACCGCAGCAACCTCTATTGTTTCGACGAGAAAACCGGGGAGTTTCTCTGGCAGTTCGTCAGTCCCAAGCTCGCCGCCGGACAGGTCGGCGACTGGGAATACATCGGCCTCTGCTCCGCCGCCGCCGTCGAGGGCAACCGGCTCTACATCGTGGGCAATCGCTGCGAGATCATCTGCCTCGACACCGAGGGGCTGAAGGACGGCAACCAGGGCTACCAGGACGAGGCGAAGTTCATGACGCCCGCCGGCGATGCGAAGATCGAAGTCGGCCCCAAGGACGCCGACATCATCTGGGTCTACAATATGCGCGAGGAACTGGGCATCTTCCCGCATAACGCCACCAGCAGCTCGGTCCTCGTCGTCGGCGACACCGTCTTCTGCTCCACCTCGAACGGACAGGACGGCGAGCACGAGAGCATCCCCTTTCCGACCGCGCCCTGTCTCATCGCGCTCGACAAGAAGACCGGCGAACTGATCGGCGAGGAGGCTGAAGGCATCAGCAAGCGCATGTTCCACGCCAACTGGTCCTCGCCGGGCTACGCCGAGGCGGACGGCAAGGGCATGGTCCTCTTCGGCGGCGGCGACGGCGTGCTCTACGCCTTCGATCCCAAACCGAAAAAAGACAAGGACGGCATCGGCATCCTGCAGAAGATCTGGAGCGTCGACTGCGTGCCCGACAAGTACAAGAAGGACGACAAGGGCAACGCGATCAAATACCCGGACGCCGACGGCCCCAGCGAGATCATCGCCACGCCCGTCTTTCACGACGGGCGCATCTATGTCGCCATCGGGCAGGACCCGGAACATGGCGACGGCGTCGGCAACTTCGTCTGCATCGACGCGAAGACCGGAAAACAAATCTGGAATTTCGACGAGATCAGCCGCTCGCTTTCCACCGCCTCGGTGGATCCGACGACGGGGCTGGTCTTCGTCTGCGATCACACGGGGCTCCTTTATTGCCTCGACGCCAAGACCGGAAAGAAGCATTGGGTCTACGACTCGCTGGCGCACCTGTGGGGCTCCGCCCTGGTTGGCGACGGCAAGGTCTACCTGGGCGACGAAGATGGCGATGTCGTCATCCTGCCGGCCAAGGCGGACTGGGATCCCGAGAGCGATCCCTTGCTTGAGGTCAACCTGCAGGGTCCGATCTACTCAACCCCCGTTTACGCCAACGGACGCCTCTACATCGCCACCCAGTCGCATCTTTATGTGATCGGGGAAAAGTGAGCCCGGCGTGACGGCGTCGCCGGCTTCCTGCGGGGCGCCGAAATGTGGCAACGCGGGGCTTGGGTATTCGGGAGACGGAATCTATAGTCCCGGCCTGACGATGTCGCATAATCGGTCCACAAAGCCGTTCCCGGAACCGGAGCCTCGAACGCGGCCCCGGCCGGAGACGCCCTCCCTGCCGCGCGAGACTTCCGACTCCGCCGCGGCGTTTCGAGCAATTCAGGCGCGGCAATTCCGGCCTGGCTTCCTGGCGGCGGCCTTCCTTCTCCTGCTGCTGAGCGGGTTTGGCGTGTCCGCTGAATCCGGGACGCAGGCGGCCGTTATTGTCGTTGCCGGAGCCGGCGGCGACGAGGAATATGTGACGGCGTTCTCCGAGTGGTCGCAGCATTGGGTGAAAGCCGCCGGCGCGGCCGGGGCGAAACTGACGGCGATCGGACTCGACGAGAAGGCGCCGGACGCCACTTCGGACAAGGCGGCGCTGAAAAGCGCGCTGGAGGCGGAAGCCAGGGATGGCGGGGCGGAACTCTGGGTCGTCCTCCTCGGTCACGGCACCTACGATCGCCGGACCGCAAGGTTCAATTTGCGCGGGGAGGACGTGAGCGCCAGGGAATTGGCCGACTGGTTGAGACAGTTCCGCCGCCCCACCGCCGTGGTCGTCGCCGCGTCGGCCAGCGGACCGTTTGTCTCCCTACTGGCCGCGCCGGACCGCGTGGTCGTGACTGCGACCAAGAGCGGCGACGAGATCAACTTTGCCCGGTTCGGGCGTCATCTCTCCGAGGCCATCAACGACACCCGGGCTGATCTGGACAAGGACGGCCAGACCTCGCTTCTGGAAGCCTGGCTGACCGCTTCGCGGCGGGTGGACGAATGGTATGAATCCGAAGGCCGGATCGCCACCGAGCATGCGCTGCTGGACGACAACGGCGACGGCAAGGGCACGCCCGCTTCCTGGTTCCGCGGCATTCGAGCCGTCAAGAAGGCCAAGGACGGAGCCTCGCTCGATGGCGCCCGCGCGCACCAGTTCCACCTGCTCCGCAGCGAACAGGAGCGCCGGATGCCGCCCGAACTCCGCGCCCGGCGCGACCGGATCGAACTGGAGGTCGTCCGGCTGCGCGAATCCCGGGAGAAACTTTCCGAGGACGACTATTACGCCCGGCTCGAACCCCTGCTCCTGAAACTGGCGCGGCTCTATCGCGAGGCCGCCGCGCTGGAGCCCGCCGCCGGCGCGCCGGCAAAGTGACCGAACCCGTCTCGCATGAACCTCTCGATCATCGGGCCGCCCGGAGCGGGCAAGGAAACCCACGCGCTGGCGTTGACGCAGCGGTTCGATCTGCTGCTCGTTTCACCAGGAGAACAGTTCCGCAAGAACCTCGTGCAGCTCACCGAGTTGGGCCTGACCGCCCAGGAATACATGAATCGCGGCGAACTCGTGCCGGACGACCTGGTCGACGCCATGATGCAGGACTGCCTTGAGCAGTTCGCTCCGGACTCACAACTCGCGCTCAGCGGTTTTCCGAAGACCCTCTTCCAGGCGAGGTTTCTCGATGAGACCCTGAATGCCATCGATCGCCCCCTCGACGCGGTCATCTACCTGAAGGCCGACGATGCGGCGCTGACCGACCGCATGGCGCGGCGGGTGATCTGCCGGAACTGCCAGCAGCCCTATCACCTCACTTTCCGACCGCCGAAGGGCGACGCCTGCGACGTCTGCGGCGGGGAGCTTCAACAGCGGCCGGACGATCTGCCCGAGGTGATCGAGGCGCGATTGCGGATTTTCTATCGCGAGTCCGAACCCATCGTCGATTACTACCAGTCGCAGGGGAGGTTGATCATTGTCGACGCCAACCAACCGATCGACGAGGTGGAGGCTGCGGTCCACGCGGCGGCCGAGAGCGCGCGAAAGGGGAGCTTCACTCCGGCGACCCGGCCGGAAGCAAAGGCTCTGCGACGGGCGGACTCCTCGCAGACCATTTTCCTGCAGCCGGTCACGAACGCGCGCCTGGACCTGGCCCTGCTCGGCGGCCCGGGGGCCGGCAAGGGCACGCAGGCCGCGCGCCTCGCCCGGAATCTCGGAATGATCCACATTTCCACCGGCGACCTGTTTCTGGAGCACTTGGAGAAGGAGACGGCGCTTGGCCTGCAGGCGCGCGATTATATGGCCCGGGGGGAGCTGGTTCCCGACGAGCTGACCGAGGCCATGGTGCGCGAGCGTCTTGCGGCCGTGTCGGAAGATCGCGGCTTCGTGCTGGACGGCTTTCCGCGCGCCTTGCACCAGGCGCAGGCCTTGACGCAGATCCTGTCGACTCTGGGGCGCCGCCTCAACGCCGTTTTCCATCTTCGCGCTGGCGACGCCACCCTGCTCGCCCGCATTTCGGGCCAACGCGTTTGCCGCGGATGTCACGCTTCCTATCACACCGGGTTCAATCCTCCCGCGACCGAGGGCGTCTGCGACGATTGCGGCGACGTGGTCGTGGAACGGCCGGATCGCTCCGAAGAGGCCGTCCGCCACCGGTTGCGGACCTTTCATCTGCGCACCGAACCGTTGTTCGATTACTATGACATGTGGAATCTGCTGACTGAGATCGACGCCGAAGGCTCCGTCGACGAGGTGGCCCAACGCATGGCGGTCGCGGCGAAGGCTCTCATACCGGGTTGATCCCCCCGGGCTGACGCTGGCGTTGCCGTTGGAAAGTCCGTCCCCGCGCGTTGAAACAACAGTGTCATGAAGAAGCCCGCCCCCATTCGCGTCGCCGGTGTCCAGATGAACGTTGATCTGGGCGACGCCACGGCCAATCTCCAGCGCCTGAAGACCCTTCTGGCCGAGGCTGCTGACGGGGGAGCCCGCCTCGTGATCTTTCCCGAGTGCGCTGTCACCGGCTATTGCTTCGAATCCAGGGAGGAGGCCATGGACTGCGCGCAGCCCCTTCCCGGTCCGGCGGTTGAAACTGTCGCGGAAGCTTGCCGCGAGCGCGGTGTGTCCGCAATCTTCGGCCTCCTTGAACGGGATGGCGACCTCCTCTTCAACGCCTGCGCCCTCGTCGGCCCCGACGGCCTGATCGGCTCCTATCGCAAGGCCCACCTCCCCTCGCTGGGCGTGGATCGTTTCGCGACGCCGGGCAATCGGGGTTTTGCCGTTCACGAAGCGGCCGGACTCCGCGTCGGAATGAACATCTGCTACGACTACTCCTTTCCGGAGGCGGCGCGGATCCTGATGCTCCAGGGCGCCGATCTTGTCGCGTTGCCGACCAACTGGCCTGAGGGCTCGCGCAAGGGCGCGCAATACCTGATCAACGCGCGCGCGCACGAGAATCATTTCTACTACTTCGCGGTCAACCGCGTGGGAACGGAACGCGGCTTTGAATTCATCGGGCAATCCCGGTGCGCCGATCCGACGGGCGATCTGATCGCCCACGCCGATCACACGGAGGTAACCATCATCCACGCGGACATCGATCCCGGTTTCGCGCGTCAGAAGCGGCTGGTCAAGATTCCCGGCAAGCACGAGGTGCATCGCATTCACGACCGGAGGCCGGATCTCTACGATGGCGTGTTGGACGCCTGATCCGGGGTCCGGCGGGCGGGGCTGACATCGGTTGCCGGGCGGGCTGAGGCGCCGGCGAACGCGGCGGAACAAACCGCCCTCATTCGAACCGGCGGATCCGGATGTTGCGGAACATCACGCCGGCGGGGGAACCATGATTCTGAAGGACGATATGCCCGGGGCGGGCGGGCTTCCATTTCGTGGGGTTGGAGCTGGTCGCCCTTCTCAAGGCTTCGCTCCATTCGAAGCTGTTCATGTTGTATTCCAGCAACACGGTTCCGTTGACCTCGTGGGAGACGTAACCGTCTTTCGCGATCAGTCGGAGCTTGTTCCAGTCCTGGGTCAGTCCGCCGAGACGTTGGCGGGCGGGCAGGATGCTGAATACCGCTCCGGTCTGTTTCGCAGGATGATTGCCATCTTCGCTTCGGTCATTGTCCACAAGTTGAAACTCAGGACACACGCCGCCGCTGGTCACATAAGGCGAGGGCGCAAAGTAGAAGATGCCGCTGTTGCCGTCGGGCGGCAGGCGAAACTCAAGCTCCAGCTCGAAGTCGGTGAACTTCTCTAAGGTGACCAGGCTGAGATTCCCGCCACGGCCGGAGTTCCTCGTGGTGAAACTGTCGCGGGACAGATCCCAGCTTCTCGCGGGCGGTTTTCCGGCGACCGAGGACTGCCAGGTGTGCCGGGCCCTCCCGTCCATCAGGTCGATCCACTCGCCGGCATTTCCTTCTGATTCCATGGCCATCGGGGCGACGGCCCCATCTGTCTGATTGGTCGCAGCGGCGGCGTTTCGGGCGGCGGCCTGCCGCGCCTTTTTCCTGGCGATGTTCCCCGCAATCGCCAGCAGGACGAAAACCGCCAGCGCAATGCCTGCGACTTTCTTCAGCCTGGCGGCAAATCCGCCTTTGCGCGGCGCATCTTCGGGAAAAGCGGCCTCCCATTCCTCCTGGGAAATGCCGGTCTGCAGGGTCGGCGCCTCCGAATCGACCGCAGGCGATTCAGTCGCGGGATTCTCGGGAGGGGTCACAAAGCCCTCCAACTCCGGGGCGGCCGAAACAGGGGGTGACGACACGGCATTGGAAGACGCCGAGGGCGTGTTCACGAAATCCCCCGTGTCCAGGCCGATCCATTCCGCCACGGCGCGCGCCGAGGGAGGACGATGCTCGCGATCCTTGGCGAGGCAGGCCATGACCAGGGCCGCCACGTCCGGCGGAATTTCGTTCTCCAGTTCCAGGTCCTCCAGCCGCTCATCCATCGGCTGTGGCGGCAAGGTGCGCACCTGGTGCAGAATGTCGCCGGTGTAGAAGGGCGGCTTGCTGGTGAGGAATTCGTAGATCGTCGCGCCCAGGGCATAGATGTCATCCGCCGCCTTGGGCACGCGTCCGTCAATCTGCTGCGGGCTCATGTAGGGCGGCGTGCCGCTGCTGCCAAGATCCGCGGTCATGCGCGACATGGATTCGTTCAGCGTCGCGGCCAATCCGAAATCCGCCAGGCGCAGGCGGCCCTCGCGGTCGAGCATCATGTTGCCCGGCTTGAGGTCGCGATGAACCACCTTCTGCGAATGCGCATAATCAAGGGCCGAACACAATTGCCGGATCAACGAACGGATCTGCTCCCAGGCAAACAGGCGTTCCTCCTGCTGGACCTTTACATCGCTCATGTTCAGACCGTCGATGTATTCCAATGAGACGAAGGGCGGCTCGTCGTCGGACAGGACCAGGTCGTGGATGCGGACGATGTTCGGATGCGAAAGCCGGCGGCTCTTGGAGACCTCGCGCTTGAGCCCGTCGACGGCCTCCTTGTCGCCGGCGAACTCGGGCGGCAGGAACTTCAGCGCAACCTGCTCGTCCAGGTGCGAGTCCATCGCCAACCACACCACGCCCATGCCGCCGCGCCCGAGTTCACGCTCCAGCGTGTAACGGCCGTGGCCGATCTTTTGGCCGGTTTGAAATCCGTCGGACATGGCGACAATTGACAAGACCGCGCGAGGTTATCCCAGGCCATGGGCGAACGCCAGTTTCCGATGCGCGCGAAGAGCGCTTGAGCGCCGGCGCGAAGCGACTACTCTTCCGCCACTCCGGGAAATGAGCGATGTCACCCAGATACTGCAGGCCATCGGCGCGGGCGAAGCCGGCGCCGCGGAAAAACTGCTGCCGCTGGTCTACGAGGAACTGCGCCGGCTTGCCGCCGCCCGGATGGCGAAGGAGCAGCCCGGGCAGACCCTCCAGCCCACCGCCCTCGTGCATGAGGCCTGGCTGAAACTCAGCGGGTCGCGAAATCAGGATTGGAACGGCCGGGGGCACTTTTTTGGGGCGGCCGCCGAGGCGATGCGGCGCATCCTCATCGACCGGGCGCGCAAACGAAATCGCCAACGCCACGGAGCCGGCCTCAAGCGCGTCAATCTCGACGCGGTCGAACTGGCCGCAGAGACCGACGACGACACCCTGCTGGCGCTCGACGACGCGCTGGAGAAATTCGCGCTGGAATCCCCCGACAAGGCCCAGCTGGTCCGCCTGCGCTACTTCGCCGGCCTGGGTCTGGCGGAGGCGGCGGAGGCCATGGGAATCTCCCCGGCGACCACCAAACGGCATTGGGCTTACGGTCGCGCGTGGTTGCTCTGCGAGTTGACCCGGGAATGACGCCGCTGGCGCGTCAACGAGTTCTTACAGATCGAAAAAAATTGGAAATAGCCTGAGCCCGTTTGGTCCGGCGCGACGCCACTGTTTTTTGAAAGCGAATTTGCCGACATAAATCCGGATCCAGAAAAAGTGGCGGAACTCTTTGAGCGCGCGACGGCGCTACAGACCGACGAACGAAGGGCGTTCCTCGCCGAGGCCTGCGGCGGGGACCATGCCTTGCGCAAGCGTGTGGAGGCGCTTCTCCTGGCCAGCGAGGCCCAGCTCGGATTCCTGCCTGACGGCGGCGACGATTCCGAATCCGCCCCCACCAAGGTCACGCCACCGACTGGCGAGGTTTCCGGTTCGGTCATGGGTAATTACAAACTTCTGGAGAAACTGGGCGAAGGCGGCTTCGGCGCCGTCTGGGCCGCCGAGCAGAAGGAGCCCGTCCGGCGCCGCGTCGCGCTCAAGCTCATCAAGCTGGGCATGGACACGAAGCAGGTCATTGCCCGCTTCGAGGCCGAGCGTCAGGCGCTGGCCCTGATGGACCACCCCAACATCGCCAAGGTCCTCGACGCCGGCGCCACCGAAACCGGACGTCCCTATTTTGTGATGGAGCTCGTGCGCGGCATCACCATCACCAAGTAGTGCGAACAGGAGAACCTCGGCACGACGGACCGGCTGGAGCTGTTCATCAAGGTCTGCCAGGCGATCCAGCACGCGCATCAAAAGGGGGTCATCCACCGGGGCATCAAGCCCTCCAACGTGATGATCACCCTGCACGACGGCGTCCCGGTCCCCAAGGTGATCGACTTCGGAATCGCCAAGGCCACCCAGGCCGACCTGACCGACAAGACCATCTACACCCAATACAATCAGTTCATCGGCACGCCCGCCTACATGAGCCCGGAGCAGGCCGAGATGAGCGGGCTGGACATCGACACCCGGGCCGACATCTACAGCCTGGGCGTGTTGCTCTACGAATTGCTCTGCGGCACGACTCCCTTCGACGGCCGCGAACTGTTGAATTCGGGCGTGGACGAGATGCGCAAGATCATCCGCGAGCGGGAACCGCTGCGGCCCAGCACCAAGCTGAGTCAGACACTGAACGACGCCGGGCGCGCGAAGCACAAGGGAGCCTCTCAGGCGGATGACGCGAAAAGACTGCGGACCAGGGAGCGCATCACTGAGATCCGCGGCGATCTGGACTGGGTGGTGATGAAGTGTCTGGAGAAGGACCGTTCGCGCCGTTACGAGACGGCCAATGGCCTGGTGGCGGACATCAGGCGGCATCTCGCCAACGAGCCGGTGGGCGCGCGACCTCCTTCCGCGGCCTACAAGTTCCAGAAGGCCTGGAAACGGAACAAGCTGGTCTATTCGGCGAGCATCGCTGTCATCATCGCATTGACCGCGGGCATCAAGGTCAGCACGATCCAGGCGCTGCGGGCCCTTCGTGAGAAAGGGAACGCCGACCTGGCCCGAATCGACGCCGACATCAGCGCCGTGGAGGCAAAGAAGGCGCAGGAACGCGCGGAGCAATTGCAATGGAAGGCCGCCGCCGACGCCCTGACCGCCCGGCAGCAGGCCTATGCCGCGGACATGCTGCTGTGCAACCGCGCCCTGGCGGCCAACAACCTGCGGCAGGCGAGGCAGCTCCTCGACCGACATCGTCCCGAAAAGGGGAAGCCTGACCTGCGTGGCTGGGAATGGAGACACCTCTGGCAACGCTGCCGTTCCGGTGCCTTGTTCCAACTCGGCAGGGACAATCAGCGTGTCCTGAAAGCGTTGTATTCCAAGGCCGGACGAACCGCAATCGCCTACACCGACGGAGGGAAGGTCACCCGCTGGAATCTGGCCCGCCGGCAACCGGAAGCCGACGTCCAAGTCAAATCCCCGCCGACCACGGTCCTCATGTCCAGCTCAGGCTATCTGTGCGCCAGCGCCGACCGGGAGCGGTTTGCCGCCGTGGGCATGAATCGGGCAGAGGACTACATGATTCGCATCTGGGAGGCCGGCGGGAAGCCGGTCGCCGAGTTCTCGATCGGCGACTCGTTTCCCACCGCGGTTTCCATCGCGCCGGATGGGGCCTCCGTGGCCGTATTCCATCCCCGGGAAAGCGCGGCGACGATCTGGGACGTTCCGTCCGGAGAAAAACGGGCCGAGCTGAAAGGGCCGCCCTCCGTTCCCAGGCAATACATGTATCACGGGTATGTCCGCCATTCCCATGATGGCGGCATGTTGGCGATCGGAGGATTGAATGGCGTCAGCCTGGAAACCCCGCCCGGGGCGTTGAAGAAGAACCTGAAATTCCTCTCGGACGGCAACACCATCGGCCTCGTCGAGCAAGTGTTGGACACCGGCGAAGCGCGCCTCCGCCTCTGGAGCGCGCCCACCTGGGAGGAGATCGAGGCGGCGAAGGCGAAACAAGACGAACGCTGAGCGTCCCTCCGGACGGGATCCTGCAGCGTCCGCTGCCATTGCCCCAGCGCGCGTTTCTGCAACTGGCGGATCACCCGCCGTCGGACGCCGATTCCTTTCAGCGTCTGCCGCGCGCCCCCCGTCCAGGCCGAAGCGCCGGGGAACTGCGAGACGTCCTGACGCGATTGCGGGAAGCGAAGGCCTGAGGAGCGAGCGTCAGCCCGGGACGACGCAAAGGTCTTTCTCCCGCTTGTTTGCCTCGGACGCGTCGCCAGTTGCAGCGCCAGTTGCGGACTTGCCCGCGTTCTCGAACAGGTAGTGTGAGACCATCCATTCTCCGCCGTCGCGATATTTCCACAATTCGGCGCAGGCCATGTAGAACACCCTCCAGTAGACGCGCCATTTTTCCACATTGGCTTGGCCGTAGACCTCACCGAATAGCCTTCGAACCTCCGCGTCATTCGCGTCCATGCGTTCAAGCCAGGCCTCGGCGGTGCGCGCATAGTGGTTGCCGTTGACCCGCCAGCGTCGGGACAGGCGCAGTTTCTCCTGGAAGTGCAGAAGCAGATCATCGGAGGGCATGATGCCACCCGTGAAGAAGTGGCGGGACATCCAGTCTGAGTCGTCGCGCTCGACGAACTCGTAGGTCAGATCCTTGTGCGTGAAGATGTGCACGAACAACTTTCCGTCCGGCTTAAGCCAGCGGCTGATGCTTCCCATCAGGCGTTCGAAGTTCTTCATGTGCTCGAACATCTCCACGGAGACGACGCGATCGTATTGCCGATCGGTTTCAAAGCGGTTCATGTCGCAGGTTTCCACCCGCAGGTTCCGGATTCCCTGACGCGCGGCCTCCGCGTCGATGTGCGCCTTCTGCGACGCGGAGTTGGAAACCGCGTGGATCCTGGAGTTCGGATAGCGCTGCGCCATCCACAACGAGATTGCCCCCCACCCGCATCCCAGTTCCAGGATATCCTGTCCATCGGCCAGTTCCGCGCGTTCGCAGGTGAGCTGAAGCATCCGCTCCTCCGCGGCGTCGAGACCCGTCACGCCTTCGTCCCAATACCCGCAGCTGTACTTCAGCCGGCTTCCGAGGCACAACTGATAGAACCGGGTGGGCACCTCGTAGTGCTGCTCGTTGGCCGCGCGGGTCTCGATTGCGATCGGGCTGTTCCGCAGGCGCCGAACGAGCGCCTGGAGCTTCGCGTTCTGTCGCTCGTCTGTGGATTCGCGTTCTTCGCGAAGTCTTTGCCGGAGCAGCTTTCGGATGCCGAACCGGATGAGCCAGTCGGGCAGGAGATCGCGGGTGAGGAGGGTGTCGATGACTTTCATGGTTGTGCCTTTCTGAACCAGGGCACAAAGGCGCTGGTGGTTTTCTGATAGTCGCGGTAATCGTCGCCCCGGGTGCGCAGGGCCTGTTCCTCGGTGGCGGGAATGCCCGTCTTGGTCAGGAGGAAGTAGAGAATCAACGCGGGGGAACCCACAGAGAAGACGCCTCCCGGAGATCCCAACGCCGTGATGAAGAAGCCCACCCACACCAGCCACTCGAAGAAATAGTTTGGGTGCCGGGAACGACCCCAGAGCCCGCGTCGACAGGTCCTGCCCCGGTTGGCCGGATCGGCCTTGAACCGATGCAATTGCCAATCGGCCACCGCCTCGCCGGTCAAGGCGGCCAGGACCAGCGCCGCTCCCATCCACTCGACCAGCGCGAGCGTCGGCGCCGGATTGACGGCGATCAGCAGGAAAGGCAGCGACAGCGCGGTCAGGACAATCCCTTGGAGTTGATAGAACCAGAACATTTTCGCGTGGGTCACGTCCCCCCATTCGACGCGCAGTTGCGCGTAGCGTCCGTCTTCTTTCGGATGTTCGCGGGCGACCCGACGACACAGATGCCAACCCAGCCTGCCGCTCCAGCCGCAGACCAGGGTCAGGACCAGCGCCTGCCGGGAGGGCTCTCCCTGCGAGAGCCACGCGTAGATGCCGGCGACGGGAATGAAGGCCCAGGACCAGGCAACATCGACGACGCCAAAATTCCGAAGGCGTCGAGCGAGGACGAAAACCAGTAACATCATCAGGGAGACCGCGGCGAGCGCGGCGCCCAGGGGCCAGACGAGTTCGATCGTCACGAGGCCTCTCCTTTCATGCGGGAGCCAAGGTTGTGAACTGCGGGTTCAAGCAGCGCCGCGCACGCCGCGCCCAGCGGAACGGCGACCATGGCCCAGCCCACGATGCCGTGGAGACCGGTCAGACCGAATCGAGCGAGGAAAGCTGTTGGCGATGCCAGAAACGCTTCGATCAGTTCCCGCGGATCGAAGGGGACGGGCTCGGCGCCCATTGCGCTCTCACCCAGTCTCACGAAGAGGAGAATCAAGGCGGGTTGAACCCAGGCGACCAGCCAGTTTGCGGCTTGGATCACGGGGTGGTTGAGTCGGAACGCCCACGCGGCCAGAAAACACAGGGCGGTCGTCGAACCCAGTATCGGAAAGACTCCCAGAGCGGCGCCGAGCGAGATCGTAACCGACAGCTCCCGCGGCGAAAGCCCCCGTCGCAACTGCTCCCTCAGCGGCCGCATCAGGCTCTCCTTCCAACGGGCGAGAGCTCCCCTTGGACCGGCGTTTCCGATCGCTTCGTTCATCCGGCTTCCCTCCGGCGAAGAATCAACTGTTCCGGAGCGGCGTTCGTCGGCAGCAGGAACAACTGCAGGAGCATGTAGGAAGCCATGGCGATGTTTCCAAGGGTGAGGATCAGGACGAGCCAGAGGGCTCGCGCCGGCCATTTCGGTTCCTTGTAGGCGAGCCACAGGTAGAAGGTCAGGAAGCCGAAATATGCGTCGAACAGGGAGGCGACAAACCAAGGATGCCCGGCGACCTGCCGGGGGATGTCCCAGAGGGCCGTGTCCAGACTTGCCCAACCGGTGACCCAGAGCATCGCGCTGAGAACGACGGCGAAGAAGATGCGCAGACCGATGATCATCGCCGGAATTCAGCCGCGCTCAGAGAGCGTCAGATTGTTGGGGCGGGTGAAGACGACCTGGGCCACGCTGATGTTGCGCATGTCGAAGGCCGCCTCGCAGTAACTCAGGTAGTAGTTCCACTTGCGGATGAACGCATCATCGAAGCCCAGTCCGCGCGCCTCGTCCAACCGGTCGTTGAACCGCTCGCGCCAGAGACGCAGCGTTTTCGTGTAGGACGTTCCCATGTCCTTGAGATCGTGCAGAAAGAGCTGCCCGGTCCGGTTCACCGCCTGGTTGACCCTCCCGACGGACATAAGCAGAGAGCCTGGGAAGATATGCTTCTGAATCCAGTCCACTCCCTTGCGGAACGACCGGTAGCGGCCGTCCGGACAGGTGATCATCTGCAGGGCGAGCAGGCCGTCCGGCTTCAGCAGTTCGGCGCACTTGGCGAAATAGCCGTCGACGTAGGCCTCCCCCACCGCCTCCAGCATCTCGATGGAGACAATCTTGTCGAATCTCCCGGTCAGGTCCCGATAGTCGCAAAGCTCAATTCGGACCTGGTCCGCGACGCCCTCGCGGACAACCCGGGATCGGGCGTATTCCAGTTGCGCCTGCGAGATCGTCACGGCGGTGACGCGGCACCCGTAATGGCGGGCGGCGAAACTACAGAACCCGCCCCAGCCGCAGCCGATCTCGAGGACATGGTCGTCCGGCTTCAACCTCAACTGCTCGCACAGCCGTCGATACTTCGCCTCTTGAGCCTCCTCCAGCGTTTCGTCCCCTTGGAACAGCCCGCTCGAATAGGTCATCGAATTGTCGAGGAACAACTCGTAGAGTTCATTGCCAAGGTCGTAGTGCTCCCGGATGTTGCGTTGGCTGATGCGTCGGCTGTTCGGGCGGAGGAGATGGACCATCCGGTTGGCCGCCGAGAGCAGGTTGATCAGCCCGGTTCCCGCGGAGGAGCCTGACATTCCCGGGGCATCCTCCACGTTGAGGATAAGCCAGCGTATCAATGCCGCGATGTCGTCGGTCTCCCAATCGCCGTCCACGTAGGACTCCCCGAACCCGACGTCCCCGTAGAGCACGCATTTCCTGAAGAAGTCCGGGTTCTTGATGGTCATGGCGGCCGCGCCTTCCCTGGGCGAATCGCCTAGCTGGAGGATCTTCCCATCGGGCATTGCCACCTCCAGTCTTCCCCGACGCATCCGCTGCAGCGCGCGCAACACGATGAACTCATGGATTCCGGCGCGGCGCGCGGCAACGGCGGTGGGGGCGGCGGAAGCAAGGGGTTTTGTCGCAGTTCCGGACTTGGGTAGCGCTTGTGTGTTCATGGTGGGCTTTCGAGGAGGGTCTTGTGGGGATTCATGACGCCTAGCTGGCGTTCGGGGCGGGCCGCCTTGCGATAGAAGGGGACTTTCTTCAGCCAAAGAAACAGGGCGTGCCAATGGATGAGAACGATCACGCGGAGCGTCATCAGGGGATACTTGAAGGCAAACCACGCCAGCCTTCGGTCAGTCAGTTCCACCCGTCTGCCCCATAGCGCGCTCCGCAGGCTGCAGCCTTCCTCGTCGTGGTCATCGACCCGGATCCGCAAGTGTTCGCCGGGCGCGGACAGCTGGAATTCGAACTTCACATCCAGACCGGAGAACGGGGACACATAGAAGGCCTTCGGCGCCTCGACGCGGAACTTCCCATCCCTGGATCCGGCGCGCAGAGGAACGAGAAATCGTTTCATCTCGCGGAAGGTATTGCCCACCTCCGCCACTGCGCAGACCGGCTCTCCGTCGCGCCGGAAGCAGAAATAGAACGACACCGGGTTGAACACGTAGCCCATCACCCGGGGCAGGGTCAGCAACTGGATACGATCGTCCTCCAAGGCGGCCACGCCGCGCCGGCGGAGCCATGTCTGAATGTTGTGTTTGACGCCGGCGCCCTCGTACGAGAGATGGTCGCGATCATGAAAGCTGTAGACGTTGAAGCGGTTGCGGCCGAACAGGGCCAACCGCTCGGCCAGGGCGTCCAGTTCGTCCAGGTCGAGACAGAACATGAAAATGCGGTGGCGAAAGCCATAACGGCGAGGTCGCAGTCGCTGGTGCAGCATCCGGCATTCATACAGACCCGATCGATATTCCTTCATTGCCAGACCTCCCTTCCCGCCAACGCGCGCGCGGCTTCCAGACCCGAAGTGAAGGCATCCTCGTGGAATCCGTAGCGAAAGTAGCTGCCGCAGAAAAACAGCCGCTGATCGGGGGAGCGTCGGTTCAGTTCGGGCAATGTCGCCTGCGCCGCCACCGCTTCCACATCGAACAACGGGTGCTCATAGCGCATCTGTTTGAGGATCCGATCCGGCCGGATGCCATCCTCCCCATTGATGGAGACAAAGTAGTCCTGCCGGTCGGACACACCCTGCAGGCTGTTCATCCAGTAGATCGTGGACGCGCGCGTCCTTCCCGCTTCGTCCCGCTCCATCCGGTAGTTCCAGGAAGCCCACGCCAGTTTCGTTTTCGGCATGTTCCGAGGATCTATATGGAGGGTGGCGACATTGGGCTCGTAGTGAAACCGGCTCAGGAGTTGTTCCTGTTGCGCATCAGGATGGGCCAGCAGTCGCAGGGCTTCATCTCCATGGCACGCAAGCACGACCTTGTCGAAGGCCAGCGTTTCCCCGTCCTCCGTCCGCACCTGAACCTCGTCCGCGCGTTCTTCGACGCGAAGCACGGCCCGGCCCAGGTGAATCCTGTCCCGGAATGGCGCGATCAAGCGTCGGACGTATTCCCTTGCGCCGCCCTCCACCGTCCACCACTGATGCTGGGTATGAAGCCCCAGGAACCCGTGGTTGTGAAAGAATCGGAGCAGGGTCGAAGCGGGGAATCGGAGCATTTTCTCCGGCGGCGTGGACCAGACTGCGGAACTCATCGGCACGAGATAGAGATCGAAGAAATCCCGGCCGTAGCCCCGGTCCTGAACGTAGTCCGCGAGGCTCAGTGACTGGGTGGCCGGATCCTCCAAGGCTCCGACGGCCTCCCGGTTGAACCGATCGATCCGCTTCAACAGCTTCCAGTAGCGGGGGCGGAAGAGATTGCGCCGCTGGGCGAACAGATGATTCAGGCTGGATCCGGAGTATTCCAGTCCGGTGGGCGCGTGCTGCACGCTGAACGACATCGAGGTCTTCTTCACCGGCGCGTTCAGTTCGCGAAAGAGACGCGTCAAGTTCGGGTAGGTGACCTCGTTGTAGACCATGAACCCGGTGTCGATGGGCAGTTCCCGACCGGCCTCGGTCACAGTCACGGTATTCGAGTGCCCGCCGGGATGCCCGTTCGGATCGAAGATAGTGAGTTCGACATCCTCGTATAGGAAGCGCGCGCAGCCCAGGCCGGCGATGCCCGCCCCGATGATCGCGACCCTTTTCACTGTCGTTCCTCCGGGCCTTCGGCATAAACA
>Ga0181573_10002178_pt1 | contig 18411 bp, 12 predicted proteins | sample 101ome_25_FD_148643 | JGI IMG/M metagenome (GOLD analysis project Ga0181573, IMG submission 148643) | Coastal salt marsh microbial communities from the Groves Creek Marsh, Skidaway Island, Georgia - 101409BT metaG (spades assembly) | ecosystem: Environmental > Aquatic > Marine > Intertidal zone... | reverse complement strand
CCCAAACCGCGTCGGCACCGACGCGGGACGCGCGGACGTCGGGACGCGCTCGGGCGGGACACCTACGCGCGCTCGGGCGACGACGACGACGACGACGACGATGCGCGCGGGAACGATGGCGACGAGGTGCGCGGCGTGCGCGCCGAGCTCGTCGCGCGACGGCGGTGGACGAGGACGACGCGCGGTCGCGACGCGGGCGGCGCCTTCGAGCGCGAAGACGACGGCGTCGAGTGGGAACGAAAACGACAGCGGGAGCGGTGGGGACGCGAAGACGAAAGGGAAGAAGAAGGGCGCCGGGGTGGCGAGAGTGCCCCCGGAACGCATTCGTAACTTTTCAATCATCGCGCACATCGATCACGGGAAATCGACGCTGGCGGATACGCTGCTGATGAAGACGAAGACGGTGAGCGAGCGGGACATGCGGTCGCAGGTTTTGGACGGGATGGATTTGGAGCGGGAACGAGGGATCACGATCAAGCTGAACAGCGCGAGGATGGATTACGTGGCGCAGGACGGGGAGTTGTACGTGCTGAACCTGATCGATACGCCCGGACACGTGGATTTTTCGTACGAGGTGTCGAGGTCTTTGGCGGCGTGCGAGGGGGCGTTGCTCGTGGTCGACTCGAGCCAAGGCGTGGAGGCGCAGACGGTGGCGAACGTGTACTTGGCGCTGGAGAATGACTTGGAGATTTTCACCGTGCTGAACAAGATTGATCTTCCCGGAAGCGAACCCGATCGCGTCAAGCAAGAGATTGAGGACGTGTTGGGCTTGGACGCGAGCGACGCGATTTTGGCGAGCGCCAAGGCTAACATTGGGATGGATGACATCTTGGAACGCATCGTGCAGGTTGTCCCGCCGCCGCGGGCGACGGGGGATGAACCTTTGCGGGCGTTGATTTTCGACTCTTACTTTGATCCGTACCGAGGCGTCGTCGCGGTGTTTAGAATCATGGATGGAACGCTCAAAACTGGAGACCAGTTTAAGATGATGGCCACCGGCGCCACGTACCTGGCGGATGAGATTGGCGTCATGCGTCCGGATAAGGTTCCCGTCGACGAACTCAGCGCTGGTGAAGTGGGTTATATCATCGGTGGCATCAAGTCTGTCGCCGATGCGAGAGTCGGTGACACGATTACTCTGGCGAAGAACCCGGCGGCGGAACCGCTCGACGGCTACGCTGACTCCGTGCCGATGGTGTTCGCGGGTATTTTCCCGACAGAGCCGGACCGCTACGACGATTTGCGAGAATCCCTCGGGCGTCTCCAAATCAACGACGCCGCGCTCGCGTTCGAGCCGGAGAACAGCAGCGCCATGGGTATGGGTTTCAGATGCGGTTTCTTGGGTTTGTTGCACATGGAAATCGTGCAAGAACGTCTCGAGCGCGAGTACGACTTGGATCTCATCACCACAGCCCCATCCGTGGTGTACCACGTCTTCAGAACCGACGGTACCATGGATGTCATCTCCAACCCGGCTGATTTGTGCCCGCCAGAGAAGCGCGACCGAATCGAAGAGCCGTACGTGCGCCTGGAGATGATTGCCCCGTCTGACTACGTTGGCACGCTCATGGAGCTCGCCACGCAACGTCGCGGCGAGTTCATCGACATGACCTACCTCTCAGAAACGCGCACGTCGCTCAAGTACGACATGCCACTCGCCGAAGTCGTCACCAACTATTTCGACGACATGAAGTCTCGCTCGAGAGGTTACGCTTCGATGGAGTACTCCATCACGGGTTACCGAACCTCTGACCTCGTCCGCCTCGACGTGCTCATCAACCAAGAGCCCGCGGACCCGCTGTCGGTCATCACACACAGAGACAAGGCGTACGGCATCGGTCGTCAACTCGTGGATAAGCTCAAAGAGCTCATTCCTCGACAAATGTTTCGCATTCCGATTCAAGCCGCCATCGGCAACAAGGTCATCGCGTCCTCCTCCATCTCCGCCATGCGTAAGGATGTCCTCGCCAAGTGCTACGGCGGTGACATTTCCCGTAAAAAGAAGCTTCTCAAAAAGCAAGCCGCGGGTAAAAAGCGCATGAAACAATTCGGCAAGGTGGAGGTTCCTCAGCAGGCGTTTCTCGCCGTGCTCTCCGTCGACGGCGGTCCGTCCGACTAGACGACGACGAGGCGAAGAAATCTCCGAACCCTCGTACCCTAGGTTCCCCGCTCGCGCACACAGACACACAGACACACAGACACACGGACACACAGACACACATTCAACACTCATTATTATCATTCATTTAAATCGAATCGATGCGTCGTCATCGCCCCGCCCGCCTTTTCTCGCGTTTTCCGGGTCAACTCAAAATCGACCCTGACCCCCAAACGACCGTTCATGAACCGTCAAACACCCTCAGGTCTCTCGAACGAGAAGGACGTGTCACTTTGCCCTCGACGCGCTGAACACCGAACACGTCGACGCGCGCCGGCCGACCGACGGACTAACGGACGCTCGCGAGCGCGGGGAACTCTCAACGCGATCGTCGCCGCGCCTAGAGACGACGGACGGACGGACGGACGGACGGACGGGAGCGAATGGCACCGACGAGGAGCGCCCGAGCGAAAGAGGATCTCATGAAGATGGATTCACCGATCCGCTCGCCCTCGCCGATCCCGGACGACGGCGGTGACGACGCGTGGAAACCGTCCGAAGAGGAAGAAAAAGCGACGACGGGGCGATCGAACGGCGGCGGTGACGACGGCGAGGGTGAAGGCGGCGGTGGGTCGGCGAGGGAACGACGCGCGAGACGCGATATGGATCAGGAACAGCGACAACAGACACCGCGCCGACAGACGACGACGACGACAACGACGCCGGGTGAGAGACGAGGAGGGGCGGGATCGCGTGCTGGAGATGGAGCTCATCACGAGGGCGGTGTCGGCGGTGGTGGACGCGGCGGTGGTGGACGCAGCGGTGGTGGACGCGGCGGCGGTCGAGGAGGACGTCACAGAGACGAAGCGAGGCGCGAACCGTACGGAGGAGGAGGAAACCGAGGAGGTTGGGGTCAGCCTCCGAGCGGTGGCAGCGAACGAGGCCGTGATAGAGATTATTGGGGCGGTCCGCCGCCGATGAGAGACGATCGACGCGCGCCACCGCCGCCAGGTGGTGATTGGGATCGTAGAGACGACGGTTGGGGTGGTCCGCCGCCGATGCGAGACTCGCGGGATCACTGGGGACCACCGCCGCCTCGTGGGCCACCAGGTGGTGGTTGGGATCGCCGCGATGGGTGGGGTGCGCCACCGCCCCGCGGTCCTCGCGACGATTACGGCCCGCCGCCGGGGTACTACGATGATCGATACGATTCGCGTGGCCCACCGCCGCCGCGGGATTATTACGACGACAGAGATCGGGGCTATTATCGATCGCCCCCTCGCGGTCCGCCGCCGAGAGACTACTACGACGATCGTAGAGATTCATGGGGTGGTCGCGGTGGGTACGATCCGCGCGGTCCGCCGCCGGATCGTGATGGTCCACCGCCTCGCGACGACGGTCGTCCGTACGTCATCGATACCAATGGTAACAACGGACTCATCGTCGGTCCGAAGGGTTCCAACGTGCGACGCATCGAAACGGAGACGGGCGCGCGCGTCAACTGTGTTTCCGATAAGACAACCGTGGAGGTAACAGGACATCCCGAAGCCGTGCGCCGCGCGGTGGACATGATTCGAGACATTCTCGCCGAGCGCAGCGATCGCGGCGACGATTTGAGATCGCGGCTGGGCGGAAAGCGCGGTCGCGACGACGATCGACGCGACGACAGAGATAAGCGTCCGCGCATCGACTCGTTATTGGAGCATCTTCGCACCCAAGCGAAAGAGGCTGGTCTGTCTTTGGATTTCCAACCCGAGTCCATCGACGAGCCGGCGGATGAGAACGGAGACGTGACGAAGAGCATCGGCATTGAAAACTACATCGGTCTCGTCATCGGACGCCAAGGACGCATGCAATCTGAGATCCAAAGCGTCACCGGTATTCCAATGGACATTAACCGCGATGACAACACCGCATCTTTCAAGGGACCGGCGGATAAGGTGGCTCAAGGCATTGCCCTCGTCCGCGAGGTGATTGAGACGACGATAGCGTTGCGCGACGCCAAGAGAGATTCGGCGCCCGCTGTCAGAGATTCCGCCCCGCAGTACGAGCGAAAGACTGGCCCTCGCGAAGGAGACGTCGAAGATACTGTCGACATTTCCGGTTTCGTCGGCGCTGTGCTCGGCAAGGGAGGCGCCCAAGTCAAGTACATCAAGAGCCAAGTTCGCTGCCATCTCACCGTCAACAGAGAGAAGGAAATCGTCGAGCTTCGAGGTCCGCCGGAAAAGGTTGAGCTCGGCGTAAAATTGATCAACCAAACCATCGAAAGGACAAAGGAACGTAATTCGAAGAAAGAGCAACGAGAGTCGGTTGAAGAGGCCGAACCGCAGGCCGCCGCTGAGGATGACGACAACGACGAAATCGAAGAGGGCTCCATTCACGAAGAAGAGACGGCATAATTCTTGAACTTTTAATGAAAATACACAGAACAGCTTAAATTAATATCACACAGATGGGTAGTATGACTCAACCGCCGACGGTTGCGCTTGTGGTGCCGGCACGAATCGACGAGGCTGCTGCGGTTGCTGCCCTTGGAAAACGACGACGGTGTCGCGGCCGCCCGCTTGACCAGGTATGACGACGGACGACGGCGCCGTCGGATGCATCTGCGGCTGCACTTGCGGCACCGGTGGCTGTTGCACAGGTTGCGAGTGCGGCAGGTTTGTACGCTTTCTGATCGATGCAGAACTAAAAAAGTTGACGTTGAAGCCTTGTTTGCGGAGGCGCATGATGCGTACGAAGTGAGAAATCCCGACGACGGCGACAACAAGCGCCGACGAGAGCGCGGCCGTTTCTCCTTGGTTCAACTCTGGCGGTCCGGACTTAGTAGATTTATCGGAAAACTGCATTCGAACAGATGCGCTGCACATGACGTTGCTCGTACCAGACGCGAGGTTACACTTCCCTTTAAGACAGAGCCGCTGCTCTCTCGACGCCGTCCATATCGTCTCGCAGTTTCCTACGTTCGCCGCGACGCACGTCGCGCCTGTGCACGACACCGACGACGACACCCAACTGATGTCACACTTCGTGTCCGAGTACCCGATAGAATCGCCGTACTCATACACGCCCCACTATCGCAAAGAAGGAAAACAAAAAGTCAGTTTCAGTTTCGGTTTCGTTTCAGTCAAACAGCGCGCGGGGCATTAACTCATTCAAAACCCGCGACGTACCTCCATCGGATCGTACGTCGACGACCCAATCGTCACCTCGAAATCGATCCCTTTCACTTCGTGGTCCGCGCAGCACTCCCACGTCCCTCCCGGGGTGGCTTGAACGCCGAAGTCGCTCCCATCCGTGTAACACGGACTCGAGCCGCGGGCACCCAACGCGGCACACGAAGCGAGAAGAATCGTCGCCACCGCGGTCGCCGTGACGCGCACGAGACGCATGCTGCGATGTACAAATGAACGGTGGTCTCTTCGTCGCCTCGCGACGCGAAGCGGGGCGTTGGATCGAACGCGCGCGTCGCCGTTTGCGGAACTTTACCGGTGGCAAAACGCGTTTCGTCGTGAGTGTGGCCTCATTCATAGCCACGATGACGACCGATGAGGGCCGGCCGCCCCCGCTTTGGATATGTAAGACGTTTTACTTTGTAAACTCGTTCGGCTTGGCGTCGCTCTTGCCGTTTCTTCCGCTGTTTTACTCCGACTACGGCTTGAGCTTGAGCCAGATAGGCGCCATGGGGAGCATACGGAGCGTCACCGGCGCGGTTTTGACGCCCGTGTGGACGGCGTTCGCGGACGCCAAGGGTAAACAAAATCTTGTGCACTTTGTGTGTCTCCTCGTGCAAGCGAGCGCGTACGGATCGCTGCGTTTGGTGGACCACTCTTGGCCGAGGGTGTACTTTTACGTCTTGGCAACCGAGGCGTTCGCGTCGTGCACGACGGCGTTCGCAGACAGCGCGACGGGATTGATGTGCCGGCGGTGGAATAAATATCACAGATATGCCGCGGGGGATGCGAGAGAGGAGTCGTACGGGAAGCAGCGGTTGTGGGGGGCGGTGAGTTGGGGGTTCGTCGCGTCGCCGTTATTGGGCGTCGTCATGACTTACGGAAAGGGATCGACGCGGGAAAAAGCACCGTTTACGTTTTATTTCGTCTTTCTCATCATCGCTTCGGGCTTGAGTTGGAAGCTGAGTCACGATCCGGTTGAGGCTGCCGCCGCCGCTGCCGTCGGCGACGTCGAAACCATCACGTCGAAGGACGTGGAGTTGGAAAACTTCAACCTCACGGAGGGATCGAACACGCTCTCGCGCATCGGTAGCGCCGAGGACTTGTACTCGGCGTCTCGTCAATCCATCCCGAGGAGGCTGTGGAACGTCGTGCGCGATCCCGCCATCGCAATTCGGTTCTTTTTGTTTCTCATGGCGGGCGCTTCCATGACAATTACCGACGTGTACTTGTTCTTGTGGGTGCGAGATTGCGGCGGGTCGCCCGCCGTCATGGGCGTCGCACTGTTTTGTACATGCGTGACAGAGGTGATAATCTTTTACAATCAAGGTCGAATCAAGGCGGCGCTCTCCTTGGACTGGTGTTTGATTTTAACGCCGTTTGCTTACGCCATGCGGCAAATTTACTACTGGTTCCTCCCATCCTTTGGAACGCCATGGGCGGTGTTACCCGTCCAATTTCTGCACGGCGTGACGTTCGGCTTGTACTGGTCGACATCGAACGATTTCATTCAAGAGATTTCGCCGCCAGGCTTGACGTGTTCGATGACGGGTCTGTTTAACTGCGTCGGCTCGCTCGGAAGTTTCTTGGGGAGCGTTTTCGGCGGGCTCGCATACCAAAAATACGGTGGCGGTGAGTTGTTCCTCGGCATTGGCACTGTCAATCTCGCGCTTGGAGCTTTCTTCACGACGATGAAGTTGAAATACGGCGACAGAAGACGCGAAGAAGTCGCTTACGTTCGCCTGGAGAACGCGGAGGAAGATGAACAATGAACAATTTTAGATTTACTGTAGGAAAGGAATAGTGACGGTACTCTGTGTAGCTAGGTAGACGATTAGAAATTTCTGTGTTAGTAGAACAAACTGCAATTGGTTTACAAGGTGTAATCATACTCGACCGTGGGAATGACGGATGCGATGAATTTCAGAAAGACGAAGAGATACGAGTCGACAGTGAGAGAGGCGCCGCTCTCGGCGTCGGCGAGATCGATGAGCTTTTTCATCACGTTGCCGTGTTTGCACGGATGAATCGAAGCTGAGGGCACGCCCGTGTGCGGATGCGGATCAATAGTCACCGTCTTTTGTGCGTGATCGGCGCTGATGTCCTCGAGCGACTTGGATGGTTTGAGCACCAAACGATTCTCGTCGTAGCCGTTCAACCATACTCTCGGCGTCTGGTAATACTTGTCGTACGTGATGGAAATGTCGTACGTGCGCGTCTTGACGATATGTTCGTCTTCAACGCCCCCATTGGCCGATCCAGCCTGTTTCGCGATGGCTGTCGCCGTCGGTAGAATCACCGCGTCGTCGTCCTCGTCGTCAAACTCGTCATCCATATCTGGCACGTCGGCGTCGTTACCGCCCTCCTTCTGCGCCTCCTCCTCCTCCTCCTCCTTCTCCTCCCTCGTTTGGAGACTCAAATCAACAATTTCCGGAAGTTCTTCTTCGTTCACCCCGCTTTCACCGTGTCGGCTTCCGTTTGAACCGGCGCTCGCGCCCGCCGCCACCCATCCTTCATCCTCGCCCGTCAACGCCTCCTCCTTACCCGCGTACGCCTCCATCTCTTTCGCCCTCTTCGCGCACGGCACGTTCCGCGTCACCAAGTACTGCTTATCCCTCGGCAAGTAAGGTTTCGCCGATTTCGCATCCCCCGCCTTCCACGTCCACGTCGGACACGCCCGAGTCAGCCTATCCCCAGCCGCGACGAATTCCTCCGGCGACAACACCCCTTTCTCCTTGAACGCCGAGTCTTTCCTCACCGGCATCAGCGCTTCCACCGAGGTTTTAAACGCCGTGTGCACCCCGTGTCTCAACGCGTGCATCCTTCGTCGTTCGTCGTTTCGTTTCGTACCAAAATCAAAAAAAAATCAAGTTTCAAGATGCGCACACGCCGACTGATCTCGTCGTTCTCCTCGCCCCGTCGACCCGCGTCTTTTCCCCCCGAGACGCCGAGAACGAAACGTGCGAGGAAACAATCAAACACTCCCGCGACGTCTCCGGCGGTCCCGACGACACGCGCGTCCCGCGAACCGAAACAGAAACCGAACGCGCGGCTTCGAGTGCGGTCCCGTCGAGTCGCTCCAACGAACTCGCGCGCGTGCGACTGTCGATGGGTAATGATCACTGTTTACACATACGAATATGACTCTATCCATATTTCCCGTGTTGTAAAAACGAGACTGGTTTTGTTTTTTGTTTTTTGAAACGCGCGCGCGGACCTTCCGTCACACCGTCGGTTCGTTCGGCACAACGCGTCGCGATTCGCGCCGGTCCCGATCGGTGGGTTTCGTTTGGAAACAACGGGTGACGCCAAAGGGTCTTCGGTCTCGGTGGTAGAGACAGACGCCTCCGCGGGACGCGCGGTTTGATTTGATTGACGGCGATCGAACCAAAAAATGAACTCCAGCACTGCTGTGAGCGTCGGCGCTCGAGTCACGACTCGTGGATTTACCCCCTCGAACCACGAGCGCCGCCAGCGACTGCGCTCGCGAAAAGCGTCGACGACGACGACGACGACGACGACGCGCGCGGTCGCGGCGGGAGGGGCGACGTCGGCGAGAGATGGGAGTAAAACGGCGGGTAAATCTGTCGAACACTTTTTCCGTCGACCCTTCTTGTCCGAGGACGCGGCGAACACGCTGGTGAGAAAGGTGAACGCGAAGCTGGGGCGAGACGTTTTGAAGCGCGTGGAGACGGAGCAGTGCTTCAACGTGGAACACGTCGGTGCGTTGGACGCGGCGGCGAGAGAGACGTTGACGTGGTTGCTTCGTGAGACTTACGAGCCGGAGCTCTTCGGGGAGAAGAGCGAGCTGAATGCCGAGGCTGGGGCGCCGACGGTGGAGGTCGGACCGCGGCTGGCGTTTCAGAGCGCGTGGAGTACCAATGCGGTTTCAATTTGTCAATCGTGCGGTTTGGCCAACGTGACGCGATTGGAGCGAAGCCGGAGGTTCAAGTTGCACGCGGCGAGCGGACAGACGATCGATGATGAGGTTGTCAAGACGCTCGCGGCGGAGGTGCACGATCGCATGACGGAGCAGGTGTACGACGAACCGCTCAAGTCGTTTGAATTGAACGTCACGCCTGAGCAAGTGTACACCGTGCCGATCACCACGGAGGGTCGCTCTGCGCTCGAGCGCGTGGATAAGGAGATGGGTTTGGCGTTTGACGACCAAGACTTTGACTTTTACATGCGACTCTTCTGCGATGAAATTGGTCGCGACCCGACAAACGTCGAGCTCTTCGACATGGCGCAGAGTAACTCTGAGCACTCTCGTCACTGGTTCTTCGCCGGTGAGCTCACCGTGGACGGTCAAAAGATTGACAAGAGCCTCTTCAAGATGGTCAAGGAGACGATCGAAGGCGATCGCGCACACAACAGCGTGATTCAATTCAAGGACAACTCGTCTGCGATTCGCGGTTTCAAAAACACCCCGTTGCGCCCGGCGCAAGCCGGCCAGCCGAGCGCGATGACGAAGAAGGAGGTTGACCTCGATCTCTTGCTCACCGCGGAGACTCACAACTTTCCGTCAGGCGTCGCGCCGTACCCGGGTGCTGAAACCGGTACGGGTGGTCGCATTCGTGATACGCACGCCACTGGCAGCGGGTCGACGCTCGTCGCCGGCACCGCCGGTTATATGACTGGTAACCTTCGCCTCGACGGCAAGATTTTGCCGCATGAAGACACCACGGCTGTGTACCCGAGCAACTTGGCATCACCGTTGCAAATCCTCATCGATGCTTCCAACGGTGCGTCCGATTACGGCAACAAGTTTGGCGAGCCAGTGATTTTGGGTTTCTGCCGCACCTTTGGTCAACGCATGCCCAACGGCGAGCGCCGTGAATACATCAAGCCGATCATGTTCTCCGCCGGTTTCGGTCAAATCGACCACACCAACCTTGAAAAGCAGGAAGGTGACATCGGCATGCTCGTCGTCAAGATTGGCGGCCCAGCGTACCGCATCGGTATGGGTGGTGGAGCCGCTTCCTCCAAGGCGGGTGGCGAAGACGAAGCCAATGCGTCTTTGGACTTTAACGCCGTGCAGCGTGGTGACGCCGAAATGTCCAACAAACTCAACCGTGTCGTCAAGGCGTGCGTTGAACTCATGGGCGAGAACCCGATTTTGAGCATTCACGACCAAGGTGCCGGTGGTAACTGCAACGTCGTCAAGGAGCTCATCTACCCGAAGGGGGGTGAAATCAACATTCGCGAAGTCAAGCTCGGTGACAACACCATGAGCGTTCTCGAAATCTGGGGCGCTGAGTACCAAGAAAACTCTGCCATGTTGATCAAGCCGGAATCTCTTCCGATCATTGAGAAAATTTGCGCGCGCGAACGATGCCCCTTCTCTGTTCTCGGTAGCATTACCGGCAGCGGCCGCGTCACCGTCCGCGATCCGTGGGCTCCGGAAGGCACGCCAACGCCGGAAGATCTCGATCTCGAGGCTGTTCTGGGTGATGTGCCGAAGAAGAAGTACGATCTCAAGCGTGACGCCCCGTTCAACTCGAAGTTCAACCTGCCGGCGGGCGAATCTGTGGGTTCCGCGCTCGACCGCATTTTGCTTCTTCCATCTGTCTGCTCTAAGCGCTTCTTGACTACCAAGGTTGATCGTTCCGTTACCGGTTTGATCGCCCAACAGCAGTGCGTCGGCCCGCTCCAAGTGCCGCTCGCTGACGTTGCCGTCATCTCTCAAACGCACTTTGGCACCACCGGCGGCGCCACCGCCATTGGCGAGGCCCCGCTCAAGGGTCTCGTCGATCCGCGCGCCATGGCGCGCGTCTCCCTTGGCGAATCGCTCACCAACATGGTGTTCGCCAACACCCAAGGCATGGACTACATCAAGTACTCTGGTAACTGGATGTACGCCGCCAAGCTCGGCGGCGACGGTGCGCACATGTACGACGCGTGCGACGCGCTTTGCGACACGATGAAGAAGCTCGGCGTCGCCATTGACGGTGGTAAGGATTCCTTGTCCATGGCTGCCAAGGCGGGTGGCGAAGTCGTCAAGACCCCGGGTACGCTCGTCATGTCTGGCTACGTTGGATGTCCGGACATCACCAAGACGGTCACGCCGGACTTGAAGCTTCCGGGCACCGGTAAGCTCGTCCTCGTTGAGTTTGGTAGCAAGGATGGAAAGCGTCGCATTGGCGGCTCGGCGTTGACGCAAGCGTACGCGCAAGTTGGCGACGAAGCTCCGGACATGGACGACACCACTTACTTTAGAGCTGCCTGGACGGCGACGCAAAAGCTCATTGACGAGCGCAAGATTAGCGCTGGTCACGACGTTTCCGACGGTGGTTTCATCACTGCCGTCCTCGAGATGGCGTTCCCGTCCACCACCGCGGGTGTCGAAGTGACGCTCCCGGGCGACGACGCCATCTCTGCTTGCTTCGCGGAAGAGCTCGCGATTGTCCTCGAAGTCGCTCCGGAACATGAAGCCGCTGTCATGGATGCGTATGCCGCCGCCGGTGTTACCGCTCGCGCCATCGGTAAGACGACTTCCGACGGCAAGTGCAAGGTTTCGGCGGGTGGCGCCGTCTGCGTCCAAGACTCCACCGCCTCTTTGCGCGACAAGTGGGAGGAGATGAGCTTTGAGTTTGAAAAGTTGCAATCCTCCAACGCAACCGTCGCGGTGGAAAAGGAAGGCCTGAAGAACCGCAAGGCGCCAACCTGGAAGCTCACCTACACGCCGACGCCGACGTCGGCCGACGTGCTCAACGCCGCGAACAAGGCCAAGGTTGCGATTATTCGCGAAGAGGGTTCCAACGGCGATCGCGAAATGGCTGCCGCCGTCACCGCGGCGGGCATGGAAGCCTGGGACGTGACGATGAGCGATCTTCTCTCCGGTCGTGCGAGTTTGGATACGTTCCGCGGCATTGTCTTCGTCGGTGGCTTTTCTTACGCCGACGTCCTCGACAGCGCAAAGGGTTGGTCTGGCGGTATTCGCTACAACGCCTCTCTCAAGCAACAGTTCCAAGACTTTTACGACAGAAAGGACACCTTCTCCTTGGGCGTGTGCAACGGTTGCCAGCTCATGGCGTTGTTGGGTTTCATTCCATCCGATGGTGGTGTGGGCGCCCTTCCGGATTCCAAGCAGCCGCGCTTTATTCACAACGATAGTGGACGCTTCGAATCGCGATGGAGCACCGTCGGCATTGACGACAACACTCCGGCCATCATGTTGAAGGGCATGGGTGGCTCCCGTTTGGGTGTTTGGTGCGCGCACGGTGAAGGTAAGGTGAAGTTCCCGGATGAGAGCATGGTTTCGGACATTTTGTCGAGCGGCCAAGCGGCGGTTCGATACGTCGACGCCGAGGGCGCTCCGACGGAGCAGTACCCGCTCAACCCGAACGGTTCTCCGCACGGTATCGCCGGTTTGTGCTCCAAGGATGGTCGCCACTTGGCGATGATGCCGCACCCGGAACGCGCCTTTATCGGCTGGCAAGTTCCGTGGGCGCCGGCGGATGCAAAGATTGATCCGTACGGCCCGGGTCCGTGGCTTCAAATGTTCCAAAACGCGCAAAAGTGGTGCGCGGAGAACTAAAAAAACTTTAGCTCGTCTGTCGATATGTAGCATTGTAAGCATCGATTGAGTTTTCTTTTACGCGTCGGCTCGTATTACAAATAAGAATAATAAAGAAATTGACACTTCTCGCCGCGTCAATAATCGTCGCCACTCAACCGAACGCCTCCAAAGGGCGAACCGAGAAAGTCTGGAAGCGCGGGCGCCGCCGCCGCGGACGCCCCTCGCATGACTTGGGACACCGGCGACTTGATCACCGGCCGACGAGCGGGCGATGCAGTCGTCCGCGTTGCCTTGCCATTCTCGCGATCGAGTCTCTTAAACTCCTCTTGCGCCTGTCTCGTCACGTCGAGGAGCAACGCGTTCTCCTTGGACAACCGTTTCGCCAAGCGCTCCGTCTTCACCACGTCTGCTTCGAGCGCCAGCGCCTCCTCACGCAACGCATTATTCACCGCCGTCAACCTCGCAATCTCTCTCTCCATTCTCTTCACCTCGTCATCCCTCGCGTTCGCGTTCGCGCTCGCATTCGCCTGCCCTCTTCTCAGCGCCGCGTCCAACTCGCGTCTCGCCCTTTCAAACCACGCGCTTCGTCCAGAGATAACCTCCCGCTCCAACTCGGCGCTCCTCTCGCGTTCCCGCACCAACGCCCGCTCCAACGCATCACACCGTTTCTTAAGTCTTCGCGTTTCCGCATCCCTTTTCGAGCGAGACCCTTCCTCTTCCTCCTCCTCTGAACGAACCAAACCAGACGAAACGCACGCCGCCGCCATTTGTCTCACCGCTTCCCGCGCCTCCTCCACCGCCCGTCTCGCCTGTCCGCTCGTTCCCACGGATAACGCGTCATCCAACGCCTCTGACGCCCGAACGATGTGTCGCGCCGCATCCATCGCGCCGTCGCGCGCGCGTTTTCAAACACCGCCTCGATAAAAACCAAAACCAAACCGTTGTCGGTTCAAATCGAGTGAAAACCGTCGACGCGTCAACGCGTTCGTCGACGGCGTATCGCGTCTAGACCGCCCGTTTCGTCGAGGCGCGGCGGGAGTTTCGATTGGAAAAGTTTTCAAGTCTTCAAATCCGTCTTCGCGATCGGGTGCGGCGCGTCGCGCGGCGACGTGTGACGCGGGTGCGATCGATCGTTCGGCGTCCAAACCGCGTCGCTTCGCTTCGTTGTTTCATTCAATTCGCACATTTGATTTGGGAAATGGATGTGTTTCATGACTTTGTCGTGTGTTTATTATTGACAGGTTTCGCGGCGCAAAAGGAATGGGTCGCTCGAGATGGGCGTCGCGATTACGCCGAAGTGGCGAGACCGGTGCTGCGCCAGGCGTTGAAACCACCCTTGACGACGTACACCTTGCCGAAACCTTGCTTGGAGAGCGACTTGGCGAGCGACTTGTTGCCGCCGCCTTGGTCGAGAAGAATGATGCGCCTGTTGCGCTTGACACCCTTGAGGGAGGCAATCTTGAGCGCAGCCACCTTGCCGGAGGCGGCGCCGGAAAATCCACCGGCGGCGCCGAGATCGCAGACGAGCACGCGGCGGTTGGCGCCCCCGGGAAGTTGGACGGTGACGTCCGCGCCGCGCGTGTCGACGATGACGGCGTCGCCAGAGAGAAGCATATCGTACGCTTCGATCGGGCGCAAGTCACCGCGGTAGCCGCGACCAATGTCCGCGAGCACCTTGAAGAACACCGGAACCAAGAGGTAGGCGGCGAAGAGCTCGGCACCGGTTTGCGCCAATTCGGCGCCAGACGCGTGCGACAAGTAATCAACCGCCTTTTCCGCCAACGGCACCGCAACCTTCGCCGTGGCCTCGGCGCCGTCCCCGACCACCTTGAGCGCCGGGGACACATCGACGCCTTGCGCCTTGAGCGCACTGTCTGCCGCGCCGACAGCCTGTGACCCGGCGCTCGCCGCCGCCTTGACCGCCTCGTCCGCCACGGGCGCCAACGCCCGACCGGCGTAGGACCCGACCGCCTCACCGATCGGCTGCACCGCCTTCACCGCGCGTTCTGCCGCCGGCAACACAACCGGCGCCGCTTGTTGCGCCAAATCCACGCCCTGGTCGATCACCGCACCGACGCGTTCAAACACCGCGGACGCGCTCTCCGCCGCGCTATCCGCGGCGTCCAACGCCGCCGCCAACCGATCGCTCACCGCGCCCGCCCGCGCCGCGCCCGCGTCACCAACAATCGTCATGCACGCGACGCCCATCGCGAGCTTGGTCGAAGCGTTTTCGTTTCGCTTCACCGCGCTCGCGCTCGTCGTCGCGCACCGTCCACGACCGACGACAGCCTTTTTCATAATCTTTTGATCCATCTTATACTTGTCGTTCAAACGCATCGCGCTTCCCGCGCGCGTCATCCCGCTGTGTCTCGCCGCGAGCATCATCGTGGCGACTGAAGTGAGGATGAGGAGTTGTCTACGAGAGTGCCTTCGTCCGCGACCGCGTGTGACGCCCGAACGGGTGAACGGTCGCGTAGTGCATTCCGCGTGACGTCGACAGCCTGGCGGCGATTTTATCTCTATTTGACGGTTCATAACTCAAGAACTGGGACCAGGGGTCCATTTTTGGATGTTGATCCAACTCGTCTCACCGATGCGTTTTAACGTTCAAACGCATCGCCGGTATAGTATACAGGGGCCGATGTAAGTGTTTCTCGGGACCGGTATTGCAATTCACGTTCTCAAAGCTGACAGTTCAAATGTACGTAGTATTCAAAGTTACTCGTGTTTTCGAAAAAAGTTGAGTAAAACGTAAATTTTCGTGTTTGCGCGCGTCTCGCGTCGCGAAGACTGCACCGATAGCTCTGGTTCGCGAGTATATTTTGTAACTTTTTACGCGCTTTCCAACGCCGCCTCGTTCGTCGTCAGCCGTGCAGTATCGCGTCGCCGGCGGCGTCCGTGATTTCGTACATCTTCAACGGTTAGGCCGATGAAGAGATAGGTCCAAAATACACTTTTTTTCGGAAATACTTCGAAATTGGCGATGAAGAGATAAAAATTCACAAAAAATAAAGTGTTTTTTTGTGACATCGGTGGTATTTCACCCAGAAATAGTGTTTTTTTTTCACGCAAAATATGGAAGACATGGTCTGTAATAGCCTTGACGTGATCGATGTACGCAATAAGTGCGCGTTGCATGTATTCGAACATATTTATTAGCTTACATTACAACAAAAAGCGTGAACAATGTATGTACACGCAGACATGTAAGAGTAGTTACACAAAATTTGCCGACGCGCGCGCCGAGCAGGCAAAGACACGGGCAGGGCCACTCACGCGTCTCTGAAAGACTTGGCAGCTTTGAGCGACGTGATGAGCATTCTCGCCTCGTCCATGGTGAGCGCGTCGAGCTTGGTGTTACCGGCGGCGTTCTCGTCGTACCCAAGTGATTGTAAATACTTGAGTTGCGGCTGAGACGCTTTCGGCGGACCCGACTTGAGTTGTTGCTCAAGACACGACTGCGTCGTTCTCAGCATCGTTTTCACGTTCGTAACGTGGATTGCTCACAACGTTCATGCGGCGTCGATATAGCTGGGGTGTCGACATGGCGGAATTCAACTGCAGCTGTCATTAAAGATGAACGCGCCCACGCTTCGCCGCTTGGTGGCGCTCTGGCGCAGCGTGTCTATCAGCCTCACATGCCTTTTTTTGTTTAGGACGAAACCGGACGGACACAGTTTGAGCGTACACGACGAGCGCGTCGCAAGCTGCGTCGATCGCATTCTTCTCATCCACCCGAAGATCGATCGTGACGCGCTCGAACACCCGCGCCAATGTCTCCACTATGCCCTCTTCGACGTCCTCTTCCGCTCGCGTGGTGCTGGCTCGCTCCAACAGTTCGCGCACCGCTTCGACGAGCCACGTTTTGTGGCTTAACTGATAATAGTTACCCTGTTGCTCTCCCGGTCGTCGAAGCACGAGCGAAGGCCTCACTACGTCCTCCACCGTTTCGCACTCGCGTTGCGCGCGAGCGCGCTCTGCTAAAAAAACCGCCTTGTAGAGTAATCGCGCGCAAACACCTTGTTCGTCGGCAACTGCCGACGCAATACGCCAGTGCTCGTGCAATCTAAAACGCTTGCGTATTATTCGCCACAGAGCATCTTTCGCGAGCGATGCGCGGTCCACGTCTTCGTTCTCCGCGCGCATCGCGTGTACACGAAACAGCCCGTACAGATGCGGCAACGCATCTTGCACCCTCAAGACGACGTCTCTGTGTGGAAAAGTGTTCCGCTCAAAGAACGGCGGTTTGCCCCTGTCTGCGGTCCGCGTTCGCATCGCGCATCGCGGCACTATTCACGAAGAGGCCACTTCGAGAAGCGAGGCGAACGCCAGCTGTCGCACTGTGGCGACCGATCGGTGCTTCGATTCGCATGCAATCACATCAATTTGCACCTTAAGGCGCGTTGCGACGCCGAATCGCGACGAAAGTCGATCAAATTTGGAGAAGAAAGTTAAAAAACGTCGACGAATCGATCCGCGACGTTAACTCGCGGCGTCTTCTCTAAACCCTAGCCTAAACCCTAAACAGCCGATATTGTCCGCCCCAGCGTCGCGCCCCCTTACGACGCCTCGACGCGCGCGCGCGCGCGATCGGCAAACGAAACCGTTCCCTTCCGCGCTCGCGCGCGCGCTCGCGTCGTCGCCGTCGACGCGCGCGCGTCCAGAAAATCAGGTCTCATAGACATCACGACTCAGCGCGTCGAAAAGGGGGTACACGACGGGTCGTGACTCACGTTTCTCTCGTGTACCCCGTCGCGTGAAGTTTAGAGCCCCCAAAAAGAGGTCGATTCACGACTCGTGTGTCAAAATCCATATAACGCGGGAGGGTCACCGACCCTCGAGTTACACTCTTCGGGTATGGTGACAAAAAATCTTCATATACTCGGGCCCGAGTTATGAAGAATTTTCACGTTTCTTCATAACTCGGGACGAGTCAATCATTGAGTTAATTTTGAGGGGGTCGAGTTAGGCCCAAGTTATGAAATTCTGCTGTTAGTCATGTGACGCATAACTCGGACAAGTGGACGTGAACGGAATCGAGTATGCTTGAGATCACAGTTCATGACTCGTCAACGCGCCCGAGTTATGACGGAGTTATGAAAATTAGCTGTTAGACATTTTCGCATAACTTGGGTCTAAAAGTTACGAGGCGCTCAGGAGTAACAGCAAGCTCTCGTAACTTGGGTAATAAGTCCGAGTTATGACCAAGTTATGAAGTTCTGCTGTTAGTCGCCCTAAATAGCTTGTATTTGTATCACCAGCGTTCTCAGCTTCAGCGCGTCGGCTGAAAAACCGAGAGATGTATGCGTCATAGGCATACTCGGTATTCAGTTTAAAGGAAGAGCGGAACCGCGGCGGCGGCCAAGGCGACGGCGATCGGAGTGGACGCCCCGGCGCTGTCCGCGGAGCACGTCGCCGCGGTGAGCGTGCCCGCGGAGCACGAGCTCGTCCCGGATACCGTGTAGCCGGCGTTGCACACCGGCTGGCACGTGGAGCCGGACGCGAGCGAGTTCGTGCAGTCACCCACAGCGCCGTTCGCGGGTGCCGCGGACGCGTCGCATGAGTTCGCGTTGCACGTCGCCGGGCTGAGCACGGTCCCGGTACACACGCTCGTCCCG
>Ga0181573_10002177_pt1 | contig 18412 bp, 12 predicted proteins | sample 101ome_25_FD_148643 | JGI IMG/M metagenome (GOLD analysis project Ga0181573, IMG submission 148643) | Coastal salt marsh microbial communities from the Groves Creek Marsh, Skidaway Island, Georgia - 101409BT metaG (spades assembly) | ecosystem: Environmental > Aquatic > Marine > Intertidal zone... | reverse complement strand
GACCGACCGGATGTCCAGCACGTTCCACTCGCCGTCGGTGACCTTTCGCTTCAAGCGCCCGGTATTCGCGTCGTAAAGGAAGAGATTCCCCCAGTTGTCCCGCTGAGAGAACCACAAGATCTCCTCGGAATCCGAGAGGTACCGCCAGCCACTCTGCGACTCGTAGAACGTCTCCTCGACCTCGGTGAAGATGTCGCGAACCTCACCACTCGCCGCATCCGCCATCCGGACCTGGGCGACCTTGTGATCCCGAGAGCTCGACACGAAGACGAAGTGATCCGAGTCAGCGCTCCACTCCAGGTCGCCCAGTTCCCCGCCGCACTCGATGTGGTCGGAGCAGGTGGAACGGTGCTGGTCCGGGGCCATGTCCAGTCGGACCATGTAGTCCCCGTCCGACCGGTCGAGATCGAGTACGATGCGGTGAACCCGGAAGATGACCGTGTCTTCCGGGAGCGGGTACGGCCACGTGTCCACCTCCGGGTGGCCAACCTTCGTCGACGCCAGCGTCATCGTCCCAACGCCACGGGCATCGTGCCGGAACGTGGCGATCTTCCGGGAGTCGGGGGCCCACTTCACCACGGGCCGGTCGCGACGAACCCACCCTGCGTTATTGGTTCCGTATCCGAACAGCTCCTCCCCGTCCGTAGTGAGCTGAGTCTCCTCACCCGAGCGACGCTCTCGTACCCAGAGGTTGTGATCACGGATGAAGACGACCCGCTCCCCGTCCGGGGAGGCGACCTCATTCCGCTGAACGGGTTCGTCTCCGGCCTCTGGAGTACACCTGTACTCCTCGAGATGGCAACGCGCGACGCCGAGGCCACGCAGTGTCAGGATGACGTCATGACCCTCGAACACCATGTTGGACAACGGAATGTCGAGCGCCTCGAAGCTCGTCCCGACGGCTGCACCGAGGGCCTCCCCGATGCGGACATGATCGAATGCCCGACCTTTCGAGGCGGATGCCGGGTCGACCACGAGATACTCGGTACCACCCCGAACGGTGTTCGCATACCAGAATCGTCCGTCGTCCATCCAGCGCGGCTGGACCGAGTTTCCGTAGACCAGCGGTGACGTATTTCCACCCAGGAACCGTTCAGCGCGTGCATAGTCGTCGGCGGTCAGCTGGACCGCCTGCGCATGCAGCGGCACCCCGGCAATCGCGCATCCGATCACCACGCCGAGAGTGGCGAAAAAATGTCCTGCGGTGGCTCGCATCGATGGGCTCCTGATGGTTCGATCATCGGACCGGAACAGGGTACTCCGGCGTCTGCACGGCTCGAGCCGGAGGGAGAGCAGCGCCCCCCACGGCCCGGAAGCGGAATGTGAATCGGACCCGGGCAAAGAGCCACCCGGTCGCACGTTCAGTTCGATCGAGCGCCTGAGAACGGGACCTCACCTCGGGGGCCCGTGATGGTGCCGCTCATCTCGTCGGCGTCAACCGAGCCCTCGAACTCCTGCGTGATCGAATTGCCTCGCATGGACAACGTCACCGTGAAGCGAAACGAGGTGCCGTCGACGGATCCTTCACGGAGGACCACTTCCGGCGGGCGGCCCCCGACGCGCCGGCCGCCCCTCGGTGCCATGGAGAGGGTGCCCTCCACCTCGTCACCCTGAACCTCGAGTACGAGCGTCATGGTCTGAGGCCCTCTCGGACCCTCGGCTGACAGCACCCACGTGCCGGCGACTTGCGCGACCGACGACGTGGGTGCAACCACAGTGAGCAATGCCGCCACGATGGCAGGAACCAGCAACCTCGTCTTCATCTTTTCCTCCCGGGTGATCGTTGATGTACCTGATGCACCCTACGCACCGACCGTTAGGTTCCCGGCTGTACCACCACCGGAGATCGACCATGCATCGTATCGTTTCCGCTCGCCCTCGCATCCTTCCCCTTCTCGCAGGGGTCGCCCTCGCTCTTCCGTCCCTCGCGAACTCTGCGGCGGGGCAGTCCGTCGACAAACGCCCCCTCGAAATCGCGGACTACCGCCTGTGGCGCCAGATCGAGGGAGAGCAGATCTCGGATGACGGCCGCTGGGTCGCATGGTCTTATGCGAAGGTCCGGATGGACGACACCCTCGTCGTCTCCAATATCGAGACCGGGCAGAGGCATGAAATTCCCCGAGCCTCGGATCCGGTGATTTCCGCGGACGGCCGGTGGGTCGGCTACTCGATATCACCACCCTTCCTGGACATCGAGCAATTGGAACGAAACGGTGAGGATGTCGCCTATCAGGCGGGCCTCATCAACCTGGAGTCCGGTCAGTCGTGGGCGTGGGACGACGCCTTCGACTACGGCTTCTCTCCGTCGTCGAGCCACTTCTGGGTTGAGAAGACGCAGACCGACGATGACGCCGAATACGACGGGACCGGGCTGATCCTGCGTAATCTCGACGAGGGGTACGAAGAACTGATCGGCAGTGTCTGGCAGCTGGCGATGAACGACAGCGGGACCCATCTCGCCTACACGGTCGATGCCGAAGGCGGCGACGGGAACGGCCTCTACCTGATCGATCTCTCCACCGGCGCGCGCCGGGGTCTCGACAACAGCAAGGCCCGATACTCGAATCTGACCTGGGCGGACGACGGCCGTTCGATCGCGGTTCTGCGAGGCGATGTCCCCGATGGATCGACCGAGCGGGTCAATGACGTTCTCGTCTTCTCCGGCATCGGCGAAGGGCGGCCTCAGCGTCAGGAATTCGGAGCGGCGACCGACGGACTCCGAAGCGGGTCGGTGATGAGCGAGAGAGGCCGCCTCGTCTTCAACGACGACGCCTCGATCCTGTTCGTGGCAACGAAAGAGCAGGAAGAAGAAGTGGAAGAGTGGGGAGACGAGGGACTCCCCCTCGCGGATGTCAACATCTGGCACTGGCAGGACGACCGGATTCAGTCGGAGCAGCAACGTCAGTTGTCGAGGGACCGAGGCCGGACCTACGTGGCCGCACTGCACCTTCGTGATGCGCGCCTGGTGCACCTCGCAGACGACCGGATGAGAGAGGTACAGATCACTCCGGATGGGCGGTGGGGCATCGGGCGGGACGACCGAGCCTATGTCTCGGACTGGGAGCCCGAGTACGCCGACTACTTCCGCATCGACACCCGGACCGGTGAGCGGACACCGATCCTCGTCGGCCACCTCCGAACCCTCGGCCTGTCACCCGACAGTGACCATTTCCTCTACTGGAAGGATGGGCACGTCTGGGACTATCGGATCGACGAAGACCGCCACGTGAACCTCACCGAGCGGGCTCCGGTCGACTTCACGAACCAGCAATTCGATCGCTTCGGTGAGAAGCCTCCCCACGGTATCGGCGGATACACAGACGACTCTGAAGGCATCCTCCTCTACGACCGCTATGACGTGTGGTATCAGTCGTACGATGCCGACCCTGCCGAGAATCTCACCGGGGGGTTCGGTGCGGACGGAGAGATCCGGCTCAGAATCGTCGAAACCGATCCCGACGCGGAGACCGTCGACCTGAGTCGACCGCTTCTGCTGGAGGGCTATGGAGAGTGGACCAAGCAGGAGGGCTTTTTCCAGCTCGACGGTGGCGACCTCGAGCAACTCGCGTGGGAGGACCGCCGGTTCTCGACTCCGATCAAGGCTGTCGAGGCCGACCGCTATCTCTTCACGGTCCAGACGTGGCAGGATTTTCCCGACCTCTGGGTCAGCGATGGACGCTTTTCCAACCGGGACCGTGTCTCCACCGCGAATCCCCAGCAGAACGACTTCTTCTGGGGCTCGCGGATCCTGTTCGACTACACGCTATCGGACGGCACCCCACTTCAGGGGACACTGGCCATTCCCGAGACGTACGAAGCCGGTGATCGACTCCCCATGGTGGTGCGCTTCTATGAGAAGTACTCACAGGATCTGCACCTCTATCCGACCCCCATCTACCGACACCAGCCGAATTTCGCCGGCCTCGTGAGCGGCGGATATCTGCTCATGCAGCCCGACGTTCACTTCCGGATCGGAAGTTCTCACTCGGACATGCTCGAAGCGGTCGAAGCCGCCACCCAGAGGGTGATTGACATGGGGTACGCGGACCCGGCCGCCGTAGGGCTCAGCGGTCATTCCTACTCGGGTGGCGGCAGCGCCTACATAGCGACCCGCTCGACCATGTTCTCGGCGATCGCCCACGGCGCGGCCCCGATCAATCTGGTGAGCGAATTCAACCAGCTCTTCGTGGGGAGCGGCCAGAACAACCACAGCTATGACATCTACGGGCAGGGGCGCTACGCGACGAACCCCTACGACGACTTCGACCTGTATTGGCGCGAATCACCGATTTCCGGGGTCGAGACGATGGACACGCCGGTCCTCTACCTGCACGGGGAGGCCGACCCGACCGTGAACTGGGAACAGGGACTCGAGTGGTACAATGCCCTGCGCTTCCTGGAGAAGCCGGTGATCTGGCTGTCGTACCCGGACGAGGGCCACGGGCTCGCGAAGCTGCAGAACCGGATCGACTTCCAGTACAGGTTGCAGGATTTCTTCGGCCATCACCTGCGCGGCGAGCCCGCGCCGGGCTGGATGACCGACGGTGTCCCTCAAGTCGACAAGGAGCGTCACCTGCGCGAATACGCCCCCCGAATCTTCAGACCTCGCCTGGTGGGGTAGCAGAACCGGACGAGGTCGATGCCCGAAGGCTCGCGTCTCCCCTTGTCTGAACGGGGAGACGCCCTTCCCCGGCCTCGTCCTCGTTCAGGCGTCGTGTTCTGCGCCGAACATCTGCCAGACCGATAGAAACATGCCGGCGATGATCGGGCCCATGACGAAGCCCGAGATACCGAACGTCGTGAGGCCGCCCAGCGTGGATACGAGGATCAGCCAGTCGGGCATCGCCGTGTCTCGGCCGACGAGCAGCGGGCGAAGGATATTGTCCGCAAGGCCGATCACGATCAGGCCGTACAGGGTCAGAAACAGCCCCTTCATGACGGCCCCCTCCATCAAGAGAAAGAGCGCAGCCGGGAGCCATACGAGCGTCGCACCGACCGCGGGCAGGACGGAAAGGAAGATCATCACGACGCCCCAGAAGACCGCGCCCTGAATCCCGAGGATCGCGAATCCTATGCCACCGAGCGTCCCCTGCACGCCACCCACCACGAGCGTGCCCTTGATCGTGGCACGACCCACCTCGGCAAACCTGCGAAAGAGATCGCGCTCGCGGTCGTCCCCCAGAGGGAGCGCCCACATGGCTTTCTGCAGCATGTCGGGGCCATCGCGCAGCACGAAGAAGAGGAGGTACAGCATGATGAGAAACATGGCTGCAAAGCGGCCGACATTCTGTCCGACGTTGACGGCCAGCCCGGCAATGAATCCACTGGCGTCCAGAGCCGCCTGCGAGGCACGGGCCTGAAGCGTCTGCGGATCAATCCCCGCACGGGCGAGCATCTCCACGACGTCATCGGGAAGAGCGCGCTCCAGGCTCTCGAGCATCGCACCAGGCTGAATGTCTCCATTCTGCACGCTCGCGTAGAGCTGAAGACCCTGATCCGCGACTGCTCCCGCGACGAGCATGGTCGGGACGAGGACCGTGACGAGGATGACCACGAGTGTCAGAACGGCCGCGAGAGAGACGCGTCCGCGCAGCTTCGACTCGAACCAGTCCTGAACCGGCTGGAACAGGACGCCCATGATCGCGGCCCAGAAGATCGGCTGAAAGAAGCCCGACAGCACGAGAAGCATCAGGACGGTGAGGACCACGAGCAGGCCGAAAAAGAATCCGGTCTCGACCGAGCCTGTGCGCTCCTCGACGGGCGGCGTGTCAGATTTGCTCACCAGTGACTCACGGCTATGAGTTCGAATTGGTTTCGGCGTCTCTGCCGCGCAGAGCGTCCGTGCCTGCCTTCAACCGACGTATCACCTCGTCTCTGGACAACGTCTGACTCCCGATGAGTCGCTCGATTTCGGTCACGATGGAATCGTCATCGACCTCGGTGACAGACGGGTCCGGCACCCCATCGCCTTCGTTGCGACGAACAGCGCCGTGGAGATTCAGCCAGCGGTCGAAACGCTCACTCGCCCGAACGACCGAGTAGAAGAGGCGCGGTCGCTGGCCCCGCCCCGAAAGAAAGTCGAGAAGAATGGCGCCGATCGAGAGGTTGAAGGCCACGAGGTCCTTGAAGCCATCGAGCGCGAGCTTGACCTGAAAGATCAAGAAGTCGCGGATCGTCGCGTTTCGAGATGTCACGGTCATGGGCGTGTTGGGCATATGTCCAATCTAAGGTCTAGGCGGTACTGTCGCTCATCGATGCCTCCGACATTCAGGTCGGGGGCATCGTCGTCCGACCCCTTCTCCCGACGATGGTCAGTGTCTTCGGGTTTCCGCAGGAATTGGAGTGGGTGCAGGCGTCAGGTACCGAGCAGCCATCAACCGTGTGTCCGTGATTCGGAATCAATGTCCGGGAGTGCCTGTAGAAAGGGATGTTCCGACCAAGACTCCATAGGAGCCCCGTGAGGCGATTCTCCCACGCAAGAGCGGTATCGATCTGCATCGCGCTCTCCGCCTTCGGAGCGTGTAACGCGGGTCCCGGGCAAGCGCGCGCAGGCACCCCGGGTGGAGGCGTCACGGACACACCTGGGCACACCCGTTCATGGGTGAGCGCCGGCAGCACGTTGCCCCCACTCCCGCATGTGCCCCGTCGGGGCTCGGAGTTCTTCGCGCAGGAGGCTCCCCCTGCGGTCGGCCGGCCTTCGGCCGGTGCCATGGGCCCGCGCATGGTGGAGGGGGAGTTGCCCGGTCGATATCCCTTTTACTGGACACGGGCCGTGTACTCCGGCTACGGACGGGGCTGGTGGGGGGGACGGGGCGGCGGCTCGTGGGCCACAGACTATCCCAAGGGCGACCGGCAGTTTCTCGTCGTCCTCAAGAGACTGGTCCGCCTCAATGCCTACGACTGGGAGAATGCCGTTTCGCTCGCGGACCCCGGGATTCGTCGCTTTCCGGTGATCTACGCGGTCGAGGTCGGTCGGATGGAGCTCACCGACGAAGAAATCGAAGGACTTCGGAGCTACCTCGATGCAGGAGGGTTCCTCATCGTGGACGACTTCTGGGGCTCACGCGAATGGAGCGTATTCGAATGGAACATGTCTCGGGTCTTCCCGGAGCGTTCGATCGAAGACATCCCCTCTGACCATCCGATCTTCAGCGCCTATTACGACATCGAAGAGATCCTTCAGGTCCCGAACATCAACAACGGAGCAGGCGGCTACCAGACCCATGAACGGGACGGCTACGTGCCGTACGTCAGAGGGATCTTCGACGACGAGCGCCGACTGATGGTCGTGGTCAACTGGAATACCGATCTCGGCGACGCGTGGGAGTGGGCAGAGAGCCCCTACTACCCGCTCGAGTACTCGACCTTCGCGTACGAGATGGGTGCGAACATGATCGTGTACGGCATGAGCCACTGAGGAACGATGATGGACGCTCTCTTCGAATTCCTCTTCAAGTACCGCGGCATCGCATTCGAGCAGGGAGACTTCGCGTTCGGAGCGCCGGGTTCGTTCCGAATCTGGCTCGGTGTCGCGGGACTCGCCGCAGCGGGCGCGGTCGCCACGTACACGATGGCCCGAGGGAAGAGTTCGGTGCTCGACCGGGGTGTCATGGCAGGCCTCCGGGTGGGCCTGCTCGGACTCATCGTCTTCTGCCTGATGCAGCCGACCCTTCGCATCTCCACGGTCGTCCCGCAACAGAATTTCGTCGGAGTCCTGATCGACGACTCTCGAAGCATGGGGCTCGACAACGAAGACGGAACCCGACGCAGCGACTTCGTACAGGAAGCCTTCACACCCGGAACCGGCACCCTGTTCGACGGCCTGGCCGAGCGCTTCGTTCTTCGTTTCTTCCGTTTCTCGGACATCGCAGATCGGATCGACGGGCTCAACGAACTCGGCTATGACGGCACGCGCACGAACCTCGCACGTGCTCTCGACGCCGCCCGGGAGGACCTCGCCGGCGTTCCGCTCGCCGGTCTTGTGATGGTCTCGGACGGCGCGGACAACGACGAGCGACCCCTCACGGAGGCCCTCGTCCCCCTGCAGGCCGCCGGCGTGCCCGTTTTCACCGTCGGCGTCGGGGACGAGCTCGTCACGCCCGACATCGAGCTTGGTCGCGTCGAGCTCCCTCGCGCCGTGCTCGAGGGCTCGACGCTCATGGTCGACGTGGTCGTCACGCAGCACGGATTCGGTCAGCTGACGGTCCCGATCATCGTCTCGGACGACACCCGAATTCTCGCCGAGGAACGCGTCGATCTCGGGCCTGACGGCGAACCGGTCGTCGCACGGATCGGCTTCGAGCTCGAACAGGGCGGATCGCGACGCATCGAATTCCAGATTCCCACCCAGGCCGGAGAACGAGTCGAGGAGAACAACCACCGTACGGCGTGGGTCGATGTTCGGGGCGAGAGGGAAAAAATCCTTTATTACGAGGGTGAGCCTCGCTTCGAGGTGAAGTTCATGCGGAGGGCTGTGGAAGACGACGAAAATCTGCAGCTGGTTGTCCTCCAGCGTACGGCGGAAAGCAAATTCCTGAGGCTCTCCGTGTCAGACAGCACGGAGCTGGCCTTCGGCTTTCCCGGCACGCGTGAAGAACTGTATCGATATCGGGCCCTGGTTCTCGGCTCGGTCGAGGCATCCTTCTTCACCTTCGACCAGCTCCAGATGATCGCCGACTTCGTGTCGGTCCGGGGTGGTGGGCTCCTCTTCATCGGTGGCCACAGTGCCTTCGCGGAAGGGGGCTGGATCGGAACACCCGTCGAAGAGGTTCTTCCTGTCGTCCTTCGCGAACCCCAAGGCACAGGGCCGCAGGGATACTTCGCCGAGATCAAGGTCGAGCCGACTCCGGCTGGCCTCGCGCATCCGGCCGTCCAGCTCGATGCCGAGCCGACGGCGGTCTCGTCGAGATGGGACGCTCTGCCCGCACTCACGGTCGTGAATCCGATCACACGGATCCGACCGGGTGCTACGACGTTGCTCGAGGGAATCAACACGGACGGAATCACGGCAGACCGGCAGGTCGTCCTCGCCTTCCAGCGGTACGGAAGAGGCACCTCGATCGCGCTGACTCCTCAGGACACCTGGCTGTGGCAGATGCATGCCGACGTACCGCTGGAGGACCAGAGCCACGAGTCGTTCTGGCAGCAGATGCTCCGGTGGCTGGTGGACGGCGTGCCCGATGCGGTCTCGGTCGTCACGGACCAGGAACGCGTCGAGCCTGGTGAAACCGTGCGGCTGATCGCGACCATCTCGGACTCCACCTATCTGGAGGTGAACGACGCCAGCGTGACGGCCACCATCACCAGTCCGTCCGGCGTCGTCGACGAAGTGCCCGTCGAATGGACCGTGGAGGAGGACGGCGAATACGTCGTCGAATTCCGTCCCGGCGAGATGGGTGACTATGAGATCACCCTCGAGGCAAGCCGTGACGGCTCCGAGCTGGGTCGCGACGCCTCCGTTCTCCACGTCGCTCGAAGCGACGACGAGTACTTCGCATCGGCCCGTCGAACATCACTCCTGGAGCGAGTGGCGGACGAGACCGGAGGCCGATTCTACACCGCCGATGATGTGACCACCCTCCCGGAGGACATCTCGATCAGCGGCGCCGGCGTCACGCTGACCGAGGAGCATGACCTGTGGGACATGCCTGTGATCTTCCTCGTCATGATGCTCCTGATGGGTGGAGAGTGGGGCTTCCGTCGCGTACGGGGCCTCGTGTGAGGATCTCGGCAATTCTTCTGGTCACGGCGTTGCTCACCACGCCGCCCGAACTGGTCGCCCAGGGTCGCACTCACACCGTGATCGTCGTCGGATTGGGTGGGGAGGAGCGCTACCGTCAGAGCTTCCATGAGGAGGCTTCGCAGATGTACACCGCTCTGATCGAGCGTCATGGGCTTCCCGTCGACAACATCACGTATCTCGGAGAGCGGGTCGACCTCGCACCGGACATGATCTCCATGCGGTCGACACGGGCGAATGTCCTCGAGGTCCTGGGACAGATCGCCGGGACAGCCGATCCACTCGACCGGCTCTTCGTCGTACTCATCGGTCATGGGACCATCGGTCGTGAGGAGCCTCAGTTCAATCTGCCCGGGCCCGATCTCCTGCCGTCCGACATCCAGCAGGCTCTCACCGCCTTTCCGACCCAGACGCTCGCGCTTGTGCACACGGGTTCGGCAAGCGGCGGGTTCATCGCACCGTTGTCGGGACCGAATCGCATCCTGGTTGCCGCCACTCGAAATGAGCGTCAACTCAACGCAACGGAGTTCGGGCAATTCTTCGCGGCCGCGATTGCGGGTGAGGACGCCGACCTCGACAAGGACGAGCGAGTATCCCTCCTCGAAGCGTTTCTGTTTACACGCCGAGAAGTCGAGCGACTCTACGAGAACCAGAACGAACTCCTCACGGAGAACGCTGTTCTCGACGACAATGGGGACGGATCCCCGAGCCACGATGCCGGCCTCACCGGGGCGGACGGCCCTCTCGCGGCCACCTTCCAGCTGGGCGGCATCTCCGGCACCGCCGGACAGGTACCGGACGACCCCGAACTCGCGCGACTCTACCGGGAACGCAACGAGATTCAGGCTCTGATCGACGGCGTTCGAGCACGAAGGTCCACGATGACGGAGGACGAGTATCTCGATGCCGTCGAACCCTTCCTCATCGAACTGGCACTGAAGAACCGCGAGATCCGGGCGCTCGAGGGAGCTCCTCGATGATGCGCCCTCGCAGGAGAGGTCTCGCCCGACCCCGACCAGCCGGACCGGCTGTCGAACTCAGGGCCCTTCTTACGTGCCTCGTCACATTCAGCATCGTGGGACCCAGCCCGGTCCGAGCGCAGCAGGAGTCGACCGGCCGACAGGCCGAAGCCCGGGAGCATCTGCAGTCGGGCCGATACGACGATGCCATCCGGGCCTACGAGGCCATGGTTCGCGCTGAGCCGGCCGCGTCCGTTTCGCGTGCCTCACTCATGGAGGCACTGATCTCCACGGGCGAGTACGAAGAAGCCGTCGAGGTCGGACTGGCCGCGCCGCGGCCCGAGCTCGTTGCGCACCTGACCGGGGACGCGCTTCAAGCCCTCGGCCGTCTCGACGAGGCCGAGCAAGCATACGGCGACGGCGCGAGGTCAGGGACACGCTGGGCCCTGACCGCGGAAGGTCGGCGTGCCGAGCTGGCCTTCGCCCGGGGTGACGTTGACGATGCCATGAGGCGATTCGACTCCTTCATCGACACCTACAACGACGCCCGAGGAAACCTGTCGGCATCGGATCTGGTCGCGGTCGGCCGTGCCGTCCGATACCTGGGCCGGACGGATCCGGCGTACTTCCAGGATGCGCTGAAGGCATTCGATGAAGCCTCGACGGTCGATCCGACGTGGGCAGAGCCGTATGTCCTCATCGGCAATCTCTTCCTCGCGAAGTACGACAGCCCGTCAGCCAAGGCGGAGTTCGAGAAAGTTCTGGTCGGAAACCCCTACCATCCGGGAGCCCTCCTCGGTATGGCCGAGTCGCTGACCTTCGACGGGTCGCCCGAGGCAAACGATTATTTCGAGCGCCTGCTCGCTGTGAATCCGGGTCATGAGCGTGCGCATGCCCTGATCGCGATGCGCCACCTTCGCGGCGAGAACCATGACCGTGCGGGCGAGGAAGCTCAGAAGGCACTGGACGTCAACCCGACGTCTCTGCCGGCTCTGACCGCCATCGCCGGATCACACCTCCTTCGCGACGATCTGACCTCATTTCGGCGCGTGCGGTCTCAGGTGCTCGAGCTCAATCCCCGGTACGCCGCATTCGACACGGAGCTCGCGGAATTGATGGTCATGACCCGCCGCTATCGGCACGCTGTCGAGCGGGCTTCGGAGGCCGTCGCACTGGACTCGGCGGCGTGGGAGGCGTGGGGTCTGATGGGCATGAATCAGATGCGCCTGGGCGATATCGATCGCGGGCGGGCCAACCTCGAACGAGCCTTTGCGGGGGACCCGTACAACCCCTGGTTCAAGAACAATCTGGACCTCGCCGACACCTTCGAACGTTACCGCGTCCACGAAACCGAGCACTTCGAGCTCTTCCTCCACTCGAGCGAGGACGAACTCCTGGCGACCTATCTCGCGCCGGTCGCCGAGGAAGCATACGCCGCACTGCGGGACCGCTACCGTCACGAGCCTGAGCTGCCCGTACGCGCAGAGCTGTACCCCAGCAGTGCCGACTTCTCGGTTCGCACGCTGGGCGAGGCTGGACTCGGTGCACTTGGGGTCAGCTTCGGTCGAGTGCTGGTGATGGATGCACCATCCGCACGCGAACTCGGTGACTACAACTGGGCGTCCGTTTTCTGGCACGAGCTCGCGCACACCTTCCACCTCGCACTGTCCGACAATCGCGTCCCCAGGTGGTTCTCCGAGGGTCTGGCGGTCCACGAACAGCGAAAAGCACGGGAGGGGTGGGGACACCAGCCGAACCTCTCCTTCCTGATGTCGCTGCGGGACGATCGCCTGAAGAAGGTCTCTTCCCTCAACGACGGGTTCATGAACCCGGATTACCCCCAACAGGTCATCCACTCGTACTATCAGGCATCCCTGGTCTTTCAGGTCATCGAGGACCGCTACGGATTCGGTGTAATTCGAGCCATGCTCGCAGGTTATGCAGACGGTCGGAGCACCGAAGAGCTGTTCGAATCCCATGTGGGCATGCCACTCACGGCGTTCGACGACGAGTTCGACGACTACCTGCGGGACCGCTTCGCCGACCCCCTGGCCGGGCTCATCGAGATTGCAGAGGGCAGGCCCGGTCCGGACGACCTGGAGGGCATGCGCCGATTCGTCCTCACGCACCCCGGTGATCTGATCGGCCGGCTGCAACTGGCCGTCCAGCTGTACCGGAGTCGAGACTTCGATGAGGCGGAGCGTCATTTCCGCACGGTACTCGAGATCTTTCCGGATTTCGGAGGGGCCGACAGCCCGCTGTGGTTCATTGCGAGGATCCAGCAGGAGCGGGGCGACCTCGAGGCAGCGGCGCGCACGCTCGACCGGCTGAACGGCATCTCGGAGTCTCACTACTCCGCGCTGCTCACCCACTCCGAGATCCTTGCCGAGCTGGGGCGTCACGAGGAGAGCGCGGCCGCACTCGGTCGCGCCGTGCTCGTGTGGCCATACGACGTGGGACTGCACGAGCGGCTCGCCGAGCTCCACTCCCGGCTCGGTAACGCCCGGCGCGCAGCGACAGAGCGGGCGGCCGTCGTCGCCCTCGATCCTGTCGATCGAGCACAGGCTCTCTATCTGCTGGCCGTTGCTCAACGCGATGCGGGAGACATGCGAGGGGCACGAAGGTCCGTCATGGGTTCCCTCGAGATCGCGCCGAACTACGAGGAGGCTCTCGAGTTCCTGCTGGCGCTCAGGGGGGCCGGCGGGTGACATGGCTGAGCGGCGCGCGCGCCCGCAGCCGTTGGAGGCTGGCCGGTATGACCATGCTCATCGTGGGCGGGAGTGCCAGTGTGCTCACCCACGGCGGTTCCGGTGGCCGTCTCGCCTCGCTCGAACCGGGCGACGGTCGGCGAGACAAGGCCGATCACCGCCAGGACCTGGCAGGGCCCGCATACGACGGGGAGTATCATTTCGTACGAATCGCATTCCAGAGCGGACGGGGGAGCCGCGGAGGCTTCGGACGACGACGAGGCGGTGCGATGTGGGCGCACGACTACCCACGCGCCGACCAGAATTTTCTGGCGATCCTCGACGAAACCACGAACATCGTCACCCGTCGCAGTGCCTCGAACGTCTACACGTTCCTGGATGACGATCTGCTTCGAAACCCGATCGCCTACATCGTCGAACCCGGATTCTGGAATCCGGGTGACGAGGAGGTGGAGCGACTTGGAGAGTACCTCCGGAAGGGAGGGTTCCTGATGGTCGACGATTTCCGTGGCGGCCGGGAGTTGGCCAACCTCGAATTCCACCTCAAGAGAGCCCTTCCCGAGCTCGACATGCTGCAGGTCACCGAGGCTCACGAGATTTTCGATTCCTTCTTCCGAATCGTTCCTCAGGATGTGGTGCCGCCGTATGGCGGATATCCTCCGGCATGGTACGGGATCTACGAAGACAACGACGTCACGAAGCGGCTGATGGTCATCATCAACGCAAACAACGACATGGCCGAGTACTGGGAGTTCTCCGATTACGGATACTACCCCATCGACCTGGCCAATGAGGCGTACAAGCTCGGCGTGAATTACGTCGTGTACGCCATGACCCACTGACATTCACCGGGCCTTGCCCGAACCACTCTCCCAGGGAGAACGACTCTTGGCTGACGACGCGATCGGAACCGTCCAGTTGGACGATGCCAACGACGTAGCACTGGCGGACAAGCTGAAGCACGGCCGCGAGCAGATGATCAGCGAACTTCGCAAGCTGATCGTCGGACAGGAGGAGGTGATCGAGCAGGTCCTTCTGTCCCTCTTCGTCGGAGGGAACAGCCTGCTCATCGGTGTGCCGGGGCTCGCAAAGACGCTGCTGATTCACAGCATCGCTCAGGTCGTCGACTTGAAGTTCTCGAGGATCCAGTTCACGCCGGACCTCATGCCTTCGGACATCACCGGAACCGATATCATTCAGGAGGATCCCGAGACGGGACGCCGCTCGATGGTGTTCTCACCCGGACCGGTATTCTCGAACATCGTCCTCGCGGATGAAATCAACCGGACACCACCGAAAACCCAGGCAGCTCTTCTTGAAGCGATGCAGGAGCACCGCGTCACGGTGCAGGGTCGTACCTATACTCTGGAAGAGCCCTTCTACGTCTTCGCGACCCAGAACCCCATCGAGCTCGAGGGCACCTATCCCCTGCCGGAAGCACAGCTCGACCGCTTCATGTTCGAAATCGCGATCGAACACCTTCCGGAAGAGGAAGAACTCGAGGTCATCCGTTCAACCACCGGGAACCAGAAGCCCGAGTTCAGCCACGCGGTCACGGGACCGGATCTCATCGCATTCAAGGAGCTCGTCCGCCGGGTCCCGGTGTCCGACTCGGTGCTTCGCTACGCGGTCGGCCTCGTACGCATGACCCGCCCCGGAGCCGATGGCGACAGTCCGGACTTCATCAACAAGTGGGTCGCCTACGGCGCCTCGCCCCGTGCCGCGCAGTACCTCGTCCTCGGTGCGAAGGCACGCGCGCTCACCAAGGGACGCTACCACGTAACCTTCGAGGATATCCGGGCCCTTGCACAGCCGGTCCTCCGTCACAGAGTCCTCACCAACTTCCACGCGGAGTCGGAGGGGAAATCGGCCGCGACGCTCGTGGACATGCTGATCGAGCACGCACCCCAGCCGTCCTCGGGGATGTAGGGCGAACCGTTGGCTACCACACGTGCACGCCACTCTGCCGCCGGCGCCCAGTTCCTGGATCCGGCGGTCCTGGGCCGAATCAGCAACCTCGAACTGCTGGCCCGGACCGTCGTCGACGGCTTTCTGACGGGCCTCCATCGCTCGCCCTACCTCGGTTTCAGCATGGATTTCGCCGAGCATCGTCCGTACATGCCCGGCGATGACATCCGACGCATCGACTGGAAACTCTACGCCCGGACCGACCGCCACTACATCAAGCTCTTCGAAGCCGATACCAACGCGAACTTCTCGATCCTCCTCGACCTCTCGACTTCGATGAGCTATGGCAGCCACTCGCTCACGAAGCTCGACTACGCCCGTTATCTCGCGGCCTGCCTCGCCTACTTCTCCAACAAGCAGCGTGATCGGGTGGGACTCGTGACGTTCGACCACGAGGTCGTGGACTATGTGCCCCCGTCCATGAAGCACCTGGACACGATCCTCCATACGCTGGACCAGGTGACGGCAGGAAGACCGGGATCCCTCGCGGAGCCCATGCTGCGGATCACCGAGATGCTCGGGCGCAAAGGGATTCTGGTCGTGATCTCGGACTTCTACGAAGAGCCCGATGAGGTTTTGCGCGCCCTCGCCCCTCTGCGTGCGCGGGGGCACGACGTGATCGTCTTCCACGTGATGGATCCGTTCGAGCTCGAGTTCCCATTCGAGGAGGCATCCGGCTTCGAGGATCTCGAAACCGGCGAACAGATCCCGGTGATCCCGGGAAAACTCCGCTCCGACTACCTGGCGATGGTGAAGGCTCACCTTGCATCGCTGGAGAAGTGCTTCGCGGACAACCAGATCGACTACCGGCTGCTCGACACCTCACAACCGCTCGACGAGGCGCTCTTCCAGTACCTCCTCTCCCGTGAACGCGCGAGCAAGGCACGATGAGTCTCGCGTTCCTCGTTCCGCTCTTCCTGCTGGGCATCGCAGGGGTCGTCGTTCCAATCATCGTCCACCTGACCCGCAGACAGAGACGGAACGTCGTCCATTTTCCCTCCCTGATGTTCCTCGAGAAGATCCCGTACCAGGAACAGCGTCGACGTCGTATCCAGCACTGGTTCCTTCTCTCGCTGCGCGCTCTTGCACTCGCTCTGGTCGTGGCCGCGTTCGCTCGACCCTTCTTCGATCAGGCCTCGGGCGCCGCACTCGGTTCCGGAGGGCCTCGCGAGATCGTCGTCCTGCTGGACCGTTCCTACAGCATGGAGATCGATGACCAGATCGAGCAGGCGCGCATGGAGGCCGAGCGAATTCTCACGGATCTCGGACCCCTGGACCGAGCATCTCTCGTCACCTTCTCACGCGGTGCCGATGTGATCGTTCGTTCCACCTCTGACCGCAGTCGCCTTCGTGGAGCACTCGATACCGTAACCGTCGGCTCAGGCGCGACCCGCTACGGACCGGCACTCAAGGTCGCGCAGACCATCCTGGAAGAGTCGACCCTGGCACTCGGCGAGGTCTACCTGCTCAGCGACTTCCAGCGAAACGGCTGGACCGGCGACGAGGGAGTGAATCTCCCGCCCGGGAGTTCCCTTCTGCCGATCGAGATCGGCTCGGAACATGAGCCCGACAACCTTATGGTGGCAGACGTCTCCCTGCCGAGGCAGATCGTCGCGGGGCGTGAGCGAATCACGCCGACGGCACGCATCGTTCGTCAGGGCGGTTCGGCGCCAACCACGGCGAGCGTCTCGCTGGAACTCGACGGTCGGGAGATCCAGACCCGAGAGGTCACGCTCACGCCGAACTCGGCCCAACCCGTCCAGTTTCAGCCCTTCACCCTCTCACAACCGCACACGACGGGGACTGTACGCCTCGACGACCAATCTCTGGGGGCCGATAACTCGCACCACTTCGTCGTGTCGCCCGGGTCCTCGCTGGGGGTGCTGGTCGTGAATGGAGTCAGGGGCTCGAATGACCCGAGCCTCTACCTGAGGGGCGCGCTCGAGATCTCGGACGATGGACGATTCGACGTCCGATCCCGCCGCTCCGCCACCGTCCGACCCGCGGACCTGGACGGGGCAGCGGCGGTCTTCGTCAACGACGTCCAGCTCGACGGCGGCTCGGCCGAACGACTCCGCACCTTCGTCGAGGATGGCGGTGGGCTACTCATCGCGGTCGGCCAGGAGGGCGGCTGGCCCGCATCCGCTGCGGACATGCTTCCCGGCACGATCGGCCCGATCGAAGACCGGCTTCAGGGTCGGGGAGGCACACTCGGGTATCTCGACTACGCGCACCCGGTGTTTGAGGTCTTCTCGGGACCCCGGAGCGGAGACTTCACCGGTGCCCGCTTCTATCGGGCCCGTGCATTCGTCCCGGCCGATTCAGCATCCGTCATCGCCCGCTTCGACGACGGATCCGTCGCGCTCGCCGAACTCCGAGTCGGGCGCGGCCGTGTCCTGCTGTGGACGACGTCGCTCGACGCCTTCTGGAACGACCTCGCCCTGCAGCCCGTCTATCTGCCCTTCGTGCATCGACTGGCAGAGTATCTGGGGGGGCGCACGGAAGCTCTGCCGTGGTTCGTGACCGGTCAGGTCGTGGACCTTGCCGATCCGGACGCGCTCGAGACCGCGGGGCTTGTATCCTCCGAAGCGGCAGGCATCGCCGAGGGACTGGACCAGATTGCCCTGTCTCCGACCGGGAACAACGTGACGCTTCAGGCCGGTGATGGCCCCCGGTACCTGCCCCTCGAGGAGCACGGCTTCTACACGGTGCGGCAGCCGGGGACCGACCCGGAGCGACCCTTCGTGATCGCAGTCAACGTCGATCTCGACGAGTCGAACCTCGGACGCGTGGAGCCGGATGAACTGGCGCTTCAGATCGAGGCGCCCACAGTCGTGGATGACGGCAGCCCCCGTCTGAGCCAGGCCGTGGAACTGCAGCGGGAGGACCAGGAACGACGACAATCCCTCTGGCGCTGGCTCCTCGTGGCGGCACTGGCTGTGTTCATCCTCGAGACGGCGATCTCGAACTGGGTCTCGAGGCGGGAGGCGGGAGCAGCGCGGGCAGTGGTGGGTTAGGAGGAGCAGAGGGTTCGCAGG
>Ga0181573_10002176_pt1 | contig 18421 bp, 11 predicted proteins | sample 101ome_25_FD_148643 | JGI IMG/M metagenome (GOLD analysis project Ga0181573, IMG submission 148643) | Coastal salt marsh microbial communities from the Groves Creek Marsh, Skidaway Island, Georgia - 101409BT metaG (spades assembly) | ecosystem: Environmental > Aquatic > Marine > Intertidal zone... | reverse complement strand
GACCCGAAGTGATAGTACGTAAATGACCGATATAGCCAAACATTTCTGACAGCGGTACGTCTGCCTTAATGCGGACACCCGTTGGGTTTGGCTCTTGGTCCTTGATCATGCCGCGACGTCGGTTCAAATCACCGATAACATCGCCGACGTTATCTTCTGGCGTGAACACGTCGACCTTCATGATCGGTTCGATCAACTGCGGACCGGCCTTGGGCATCGACTGACGGAACGCGCCACGCGCTGCCAATTCAAAGGCAATGGCTGATGAGTCCACTGCGTGGAACCCGCCGTCGTAAAGCTCAACGCCTACATCAAGCACCGGGAACCCAGCGAGAGGACCCTGTTCCATCATGTTCTTAAAGCCCTTTTCAATCGCTGGGAAGAACTCTTTCGGGACGTTACCGCCCACCACGCTTGAGGTGAACTGGAAGCCGCTGCCTGGCTCTCCGGGGGTGATACGGTAGTCAATCTTGCCGAATTGACCGGAACCGCCCGACTGCTTCTTATGTGTGTAGCTGTCTTCGACCATCTGCGTGATAGTCTCGCGATAGGCGACCTGAGGCTGACCGACGATCAGCTCAACACCATAGGTACGACGCAGGATATCGACCTTAATATCGAGGTGCAGTTCGCCCATGCCCTTGAGAATCGTCTCGCCTGAGTCCTCATCGGTCTCGACGCGGAACGAGGGGTCTTCTGCAACCATCTTACCGATGGCAATGCCCATTTTTTCGACACCCGCCTTGTCTTTGGGTGCAACGGCGATCGAGATCACGGGCTCAGGGAACACCATGGCCTCGAGCGTACACTCGTTCTTGGGGTCGCACAGTGTGTGCCCGGTTTGCACATTCTTCATGCCCACGCATGCAAAAATATCGCCCGCTTGCGCAGTATCGATTTCATTGCGCTCGTTGGCATGCATTTCGACCATACGGCCGACACGCTCGGTTTTACCTGTCGCGCTGTTGAGGATCGTGTCACCCTTGCTGACTCTACCGGAATACACGCGAATAAACGTCAGCGCGCCGAAGCGATCATCCATAATCTTAAATGCCAACGCGCGGAAGGGCTCGTCTGCCGATACGATGGCCTTTTTGCCATTGGGGTTGCCTTCTTCGTCGGTCAAATCCTGCGGATCAACTTCTGTCGGGCTCGGCAAGTAGTCAACAACCGCATTCAAGACCAGCTGAATGCCCTTGTTTTTGAATGCAGAGCCACAGAACGTGGGGAAAAACTGCAAAGTGCGAGTGCCCTCACGAATACAACGCTTGAGGTCCTCAACAGAAGGCTCTTCGCCCTCCATGTAAGCCATCATCAAGTCATCGTCCATCTCAACCGCTGCTTCCACCAATTGCTCACGGTAGGCTTGCGCATCAGCCACCAGATCTTCGGGAATATCGGTGATTTCATAGTTCTCGGGCAGACCTGAATCGTCCCAAATCCACGCCTTTTGCGTCAAAACATCAACCACACCGCGGAACTCGTCTTCGCGACCAATCGGCAAGGTCATGACCAGCGGATTCGCTGCGAGCACGTTCCTGACCTGGTCGACAACACGATAAAAATCAGCACCGATACGGTCCAGTTTGTTCACAAAAATAATTCGTGAAACTTCTGAATCGTTGGCATAACGCCAGTTGGTCTCAGACTGAGGCTCCACACCACCAGACCCACAGAACACGCCCACACCGCCATCGAGCACCTTCAATGATCGATAAACCTCAACCGTGAAATCCACGTGTCCGGGGGTATCGATAATGTTCAGCCGGTGATCATTCCAGAAGCACGTCGTTGCAGCGGACTGAATCGTAATACCGCGTTCCTGCTCCTGCTCCATGAAATCCGTGGTCGCTGCACCATCGTGCACCTCACCCGTTTTGTGGATCTTTCCAGTGAGTTTGAGGATGCGCTCGGTGGTCGTGGTTTTACCCGCGTCGACGTGCGCGAAAATTCCAATATTGCGGTAGAGAGATAGATCTGACATTGCTGTACTCGTCTCGTTACGTTAAACCAATGGGTGCTCTCCACCTGCTAGCCCATGCACGACTCCAAAGGATATCGAGAGCGGTTTCGCCCCCACGGAGGGCGCGAATGATCAGGTTTTGAACGGAAAAATGCCCTGCCTCACAGACCCTAAAAGAGCACCGAAAGAGAGAACGTTATTTGGGGCGCGATTTGACCACATCCGAGGCCAAGTAAACAGGGTTGAAGCCGGGAAATGTCCACATTTTTTCGAAATTGCGCGGAAGGTGACAAAAAATGTCTTTTTAGGGGGTGATTTCCAATAAAAACGCCCTAGTGGGTCGCCAGAGAGCGACACAGGTCGCTCACATCGCGCGGTCAGTCTACAACAATCTGCACGTCCTGAAAGTTCTGCAGCAAGGTTCGATCGGTGGGAGCAGAGAGACCATCGCGCTGACCATGGACGGTCAAGCGCAGAATATAGCGACCCGCTGACGGCAACGTGACGGACCTAGCCAGTTGAAGTTCTGTTTGCGGCGTTTCTAACGTCCGCGACTGCTCTTGTGCGTCACCGAGGATGGCATCGTACTGCTCCACCCGACCGGTTGCCTCTGGGGTCTGCACCGAAAGCGCTGCATTGCCCGCCTCTGTGAGCGACCAGGAATAATCGACCAATAATCCTGCCTCTGGCGGCATCTCGACATGCGCTGTAAGCGAGACGGGCTCTCCTAATGTCACCTCTGCCCGAGATTGACCGTTAACCCGCAGGTCGATCACCGGTTGCAAGCCTCGACGAGCAGACGCAGCGGCCGCGGGGATCACTTGCCCGCGCTCGACGCTATAGACCGTCGACGGGGGCGGCGGAATATCGTTTTCAACCCAGGCGATGAAGTCCTGAATGGACTGACGGAAAATGCCCGGTTCGCCACCCCCAGTCGAGTGACTGCCGTTATCGTGAAGGTAGAACCGGAACTGCTGCGCTGATGCCTCAGGGCCAAGGACGGCTTGCACCCGCTCCGCGTAGCCAACATTGAAAATGGGCCAAGACAACTGATCAGCCATACCCGTAATCACCATCGTCTTCGTCTGGATCTCTCCGCTTTCCACACGACCGCCCATGGTGCGGTAACTCGAGTGCAGCAATGCGCTGAGATCAGGTCGCTGCGGATAGATGGGCGTGCCATCGTCGTGCCGATACTGATCATGGCTGCGGACCCCCTCGACCACGCTGTAGCGAGGGTAATAGTACATCGACAAGATAAAGCGATTATTCACCCGCACCTTGCCACCAATTTTAAGCCCTGACAGTAAAACGGGGCTGTTGACGATGGGCGTGGGCGGCGCCATGAAGCTCTCAATCGTCCCAGTCAGTGACAGCACACCGGAGGCGCGGTCAAGATCACCAATCAAGCTAAACCGTCGCTTGTTCTCGGGTGGTGGTCCAAAAGATCGGTTGGGGTCGATCAAGCGCGCACCCGCTTCATCGTAGACGTAGTACTCCAAGTAATTGTCACCCGTCGTTCCCGCTTCGGGGAGTTCGTCGAGATCGAAGGTGATCGTCGTGGGCACGCCCGCGGCATCGCGCGTGATATCGGTCACAGTCACATAGCCGTCGATCAGTGCCGCTTGAAGATACGCGGGCGGATTGCTGCCGGCGTACCCGGGCAATGACCAGAAGTCATCCTCGTAACTGGGATCGCCCAGGCGCACATCAATCGGATCAATCAGCGGTGTCAGTCGATCGAAATGACGGCCAATAATAGCCAGTGGATAGCCCGCCGCTAAAAACTCGTCGAGGACGGCGCTCTCCTCGTCGTTGAGACCGGCATAGATATCGCCAGAACCACCGGGCGCTGCTGCCGTCGCGATCGCCATTCGTTTGGCCTTGGGAATCGCCATGGTGTAGTGCGCCTGCCAATAAAAGGAGTGGTACTGCGCATCCACCCGGGTACCGATGCATTGCGCCTGCACCCCATCCCACACGCCTCGCGTGTTTTCTGCAGCCGCCATGGCCACCGTGCCACCGCCACTACAGCCCCAAAAGTAGCTGTAGATTTTGGCATCGGTGTCATACAGGGTGCGCGCATAGGCCTTCGCGACTTGTGTTGCTCCCGCTTGATGTCGGTGGCTCGCTACGGCATTTGGCGCGCTCGCGCTCATCCAGTTGACCGAGAACGCACCACTCGTAAAAGCCAACTGGTCGTCGACGACGCCCCCACCGCTGGGATGCTGCTGCTCGAATGAACGGTATTGCCAAAATGCTTTTGCAGGAAAGCGAAACACGTAATTTTGCTGAAAAGTGGTCGGACTTTGTCGCACGCCATCAGGCAACGTGGCCAAGGTGTTGGTGGCCGGAAAATGACCGGTCACCTGCGTGTAGGGAATCAACGGGCCATCGGGGACTTGAAATTCCAGTTGCTCGGTCTGAGTGATGACGAACGTATCCGTATTGTAAACCGGGTCGATACACGTCCCGTCAATGAGCAGGCGTGGCTCAACACCCGTATCGAGATCCATTTGCGACGTGGGTGCGAACTCACATAAGGTCGCATGTCCAAACGGAGCGACCATTAGGACGAACAGCCACGGTAGTTTGCGCAAAAACGCCACGAAAAAAGTCTTTAGTTTAATCGGTGCCAAGATACCCAAGTTGAGTTTGGATAAATTCATGTTTCCTCCGCACATTCGCTTTGCCGAGACACCATTAATTCACCAGATGGTCGCACAATCGATAACGCACCAGCAACTGAGCCTGCATCAAGCTGTCGGGGTCGAGATCCCCGAAGCGAGACCTCTCAACAACGGGAGCCGGGGCGTCGCTTGTACCCTATGTAAGCTCCGCGTTATATTGGGTGGTCCTTGTTGAAAGTTTGGACACCTCTATGACTGTAGAATCGCTAGCAAAGCGCAAACAGCCATCCGTAACAGCATATTCTCTCTTCGCTATTTGCCTATCGCTACTGATAACGGCGCTTTCAAACGCGAGCATGGCGATTGCGCAAGATACAGACGCCACCGAGTCAAGACGCGATGACGGGCTCATACCCCTTAATGTTTTTGCGGGTAACGCGACCTACGAAGCGATCAAAATCAGTCCAACGGGAGAATACCTCGCGGCCACATTTTTTAATCCAGAGGATGTCACCGAATCTCGGCTTGTCGTACTCGATATCAGCAACATGGTGGTGACGGCAATGGCTCATGTCCGCGGCAATGATTTCATCGCCAACTTCTTTTGGGCTAACGATGAGCGAATTGTCGGTCAGATCGCTCAGAAGGTCGGCTGGCAAGATGAGCCATTCCTCACCGGTGATATGGTGGCGATGAATTGGGATGGTGGTAGGAAACGCTGGATATTTGGCCGACGCAAAGACGGCGGTCGTGCCGTAAACGGCGCCACAGTCCTAAGCACGCTCCCAGATGAGTCGCGCATAATATTGATCTCTTCGAACAACTTTGCGGTCAGCGAGGGTAGCTATACGGAGGCTATATCTCTCGATATTTACAATGGTAGAGAACGCCGCATCACTCGCGCGCCAGCACGTAATGCGAGTTTTCTGGCTGACCAATCTGGCGAGATTCGCTACGCTTTCGCCAGCAATCCAGAAAACGATAACGCAAACGAGATTTATGAGAAAAAGCGAAACGACTGGATATTAATCAACTCGACACCACCCTCTGATGGCAGCGTCATACCCATTGCCTTTGCATCCGACAACGAGTCGGTCTATGTACTCGACAATGCTAATTTCGATACTCAATCCCTGTTTATTCTCAACCCCAAGACCGGGAGCAAAACGAAGGTTTTCCAACACGCCAGTGTCGATATTGCGTCACTGGAGATGACCAATGATGGCAGACTTATTGGGATTTATACTGAGCCCGACTATCCACAATACAACGCCATCGATACGCAAAGCACGGTCGGCCGCGCGGTACAGCATATCCAAGATACGTTTCGGGGCTACCGGGTCAGAATATCGTCAACCTCGGATGACGAATCTCTGATGACCCTTGCTGTGGAAAGTGATACCTCTCCCCCAGTTTTCTTCCTCTATCAGACTGGGACGCGGCAATTCATGCATCTCGCAAGTGCATTCCCGGCTGTCAAAGCGGAAGAGATGGCCAATATGACGCCCTACAACTTAACTGTGCGTGATGGTGAGACCGTGCCCGTTTATCTCACCCTGCCAAAGGACGGAGAGAAGCCCTTTCCACTGGTGGTTCTCCCCCATGGCGGCCCACACGGTGTCCGTGACTACTGGCGCTACGATCCCTACGTACAAATGCTTGCAAGTCGCGGTTATGCAGTATTGCAAGTGAACTTCAGGGGCTCCGGTGGGTACGGGCGAGAGTTTTTGTACTCGGGCTATCGGCGCTGGGGGCTCGAAATGCAAGATGACGTCACCGACGCAACGCAATGGGCGATCGCCCAGGGCGTCACCAGCAGCGACGCAGTTTGCATTTTTGGCGCATCCTACGGCGGCTACGCCTCACTGATGGGTGCTGTGAAAGAGCCTGATCTCTACGCCTGCGCGATTGTCTACGTTGGTGTGTATGACCTGGAAATGATGTTAACCGAGGGCGATATACCGCAATCTCAAACTGGCAGGAACTATCTGGATCAGGCCCTCGGCAACGATAGCGAGGATCTCCGCGCTCGTTCGCCAATCAACCATCTCGATCGACTCAAGGCCCCATTGTTGATTGTGCACGGTGCCAAAGATGTTCGCGTCCCCATTCAGCAGGCCGAGGCCTTACGCACTCGGCTAGAGACTCTGGACAAAGACTATGAGTGGCTAGTCAAACCGAACGAGGGGCATGGTTTTTATGATAGCGATAATCGCATCGACCTCTACGAGACCATGCTCGATTTCCTTGGTCAACATATACAGACTGAGGCAAGCCAAGCTGACACTTAATCTAGGAAAATAGCGACACCACAAAAACAATGCCCGAAGTATCCACCCGGCTTTGCGAGGTCACATGGCACACTCTACATCCCTCTTTTTGAAACGCGTTATTTTCATCTTTGCTCTCGTCGCTTCGAGCGTCGCAAAAATAGCGATCGCGGGGCATCACACCGAGACGACTCGGGCCGACGAACCCAGCGATCAGCCCCATTTTGTGCTGCCCGATGCGCAGATCTACCTCGACCGACTTAGCGCGAATCCGCGGCCCGCGCTCACGCGCGAGATGCTGGCCATGATTCGGAACATACCGCGCGAAAAAATGGTATCCACCGACGACCGGCCAGTCGGCGAACTGGCAACGATAGAAGATGTCACCATGCCAGGACCCGCGGGGCAGATCCAGTTGAGACTTTTTGACCCACGCGCCGAAAGGGCGCCAGGCCCTGTGGTGGTTTTTTTCCACGGCGGCGCCTATGTGGTTGGGAGCATTGAAACGCATGCGGGCCTAGCGGCTGAAATTGCTCGCCAACTGGATCTTCCTGTGATTTCAGTAGAATACCGCCTCGCGCCTGAGCACCCATGGCCCGCAGCAGTGGATGATGGCGAAGCCGCCGCCCGCTGGATCGCTCAGAATGGCCAGCGCTTTGGCCGCGATTTTACCGGACTGGTGATTAGTGGTGATAGCGCCGGCGGCAATCTGACGCTGGTTACAACCGCATCCCTCATGGCCAATCCCACGACGATACCGGTGCTGATGCAGATGCCTATTTATCCCGCTACCGATAGATCGAGAAAGTACCCGTCATCAACGCTTTTCAGCAAGGGCTACGGGCTCGACATCTCAGATGATGACGAAGATTTCTATGCGGCAGATCCCAACAGCGTGCGCGCCTCCCCTCTGCTTGGCTCGCTTTCGGGCATGCCGCCGACCGTGATGGTCACCGCCTCTCTCGATCCACTGAGGGATCAAGGACGCGCCTATGCGGCAAAGCTAGTCGAGGCAGGTGTTCCTACCGTTTATTTTGAGGCCGAGGGGCTCATTCACGGTTTTGCCACCTATCGAAAGGCAATACCTTCCGCGCAACAGGCCACAGAAGACTTTTTGGGGCTCGCACTAGAGATATTGAAAAATACTACAGACGGGCCACAAGCAAGCGATTTTTGAATCGCTGAAGTCTTCGAAAACCTATGTTGACTTTGATCACTCACAACGACAGCACTTCAGCTCTGTCCACCAACCCCAGACCGCGGGCAGGAGGACACGCTCATAGGATTGGCGACACAGTCTGTGTATCCTACGCTCCAATCTATGGCCGCCACTTCTAGAGTGCAGGCGTATTCAGCTCCCCACGCATTGCGTTATCTTCTCTAAGTCACTAACTTTAGATCGGTCGAATGGGTCTGAGCACTGCTCTTAAGGGCGATCACAATGAAAGTAACCGCCGCGCTTAATTTTGCCGCCGACCGCAGTCATGGTGGCGTCTGGAGCAATGGCAACCGGGAGTGGCGTACGCAAAAACTGAAGGCTCAAGAAGTTGAGTTAACAGACGCACGAACCCTCAGTAAGGTGCCCTCCCTGACTCGAGAAGGGTTTGAGATTCACTCCGTGCCGATCAATACGCCCGATTGGGATAACGCGGATTGGGTTCACACAGTCTACCTGCCAAATTCGTTAGAGCTCATTAAGTCACTGACAGGCGCTGCGCTTGTTTTACCATTTTACAATGGCGGCGTTCTGATACGTGATACTGGTGATATGACTCGGGCACCCGCTGCTGACTTTGTCCATCTGGACAATACCCACGCATCAATCGAGTTCTTTCTGGGTATCGCTGCTGACGAGGCTATTGGCGCTCGGTATCCTCGCGTAAAACTGTTCAATTTATGGCGCAGTGTGACGCCTCCACCGCAGGACATACCCTTGGCTTTGTGTGACATGCGCACGCTGGATGAAGCGGATGGTGTGGAAGGTCGGACTGTGGAGCCCACCTTCCCAGATGGCGTGCCCTATTTGTCTGCCGTGCACAACCACACACAAGCGTGGTACTACTTTTCTGACGTAAGGCTTGATGAAGTGATTGTCTTCCAAGGTTACGACAACCAAGCTTCGGAACCCATGGGCTGCTTGCACGGTGCCTTTCGTCTCCCGGTCGGTCCTACTAGCGCAGTTCCCAGAGCGAGTGTCGAGCAACGTATTTTTGCATTCTATGAGCAGTAGGTATTTCTGAACCCTGTGTCTCGGCGACAAACGATCTCGATCTGCTCGATTCGCTATGACACCTAATGAGTCATGGCCATCCATGACTCCAACAGCGGACTCTCGACGAGATCAAGCGCCAGTGCTGTATCTTCAGCCTCTCTACAGATGTCACCAGCGCGATGAGCAGTTCAGCGAGTGGCCTATAGAGCGCGAAGCCCAGAATAGAAGTCAGCTCCCAGCACCCTGTAGCCGGGTTAGCTTTGATAAGCCTTTATCTTTTTTGAAATTGGCACGGCTTTGTTTTTGACGAACAGCTCATGATTTTCTTCAACGACATCTAGGTCATACAAATAATTAACCATCACGCCAAATGACTGAGATAGGCCTTTCTCTGATACATCTGCGTTCAACACGATGTCTTCAAGGATGGCCCCGTTGCCGATATGAAAGCGCGTGACCGAATCATTGGGCATGCCATCGTCTCGATTTGATTCAGTCAGGTATTGAATCGCTACAGTCCGAAGTTCTTCCTCACCACATTCGTCATTCACGCAGCGTGTAAATGTTGACGGATGTTGTTTCCCTAGCCATTTCTTAAAGCCTGGCAGTGGCGATAGGGTAACGAAGTGATCAAGCTCTGGAATATCTTGCTTCAAGCTTTTCGCCACTCTTTTGATTAAAAAATTGCCGAAAGAAATGCCAGCCAAACCGCTATGACAGTTCGAAATCGAATAAAAAACAGCTGTATTGATCTCTTCCTTGGCGACTTCTTCTCTATCCAACTTAATGATCTTCTGAATCGATTTAGGGATACCTTTGCAAAGTGCAACCTCGACAAAGATCAGTGGATCATTGGGGACAAGCGGATGAAAAAACGCGAAGCACTGTCGGTCTGAAGGCGCGAGCCTCGCTCGCAAGTCATCCCAGGAATTTATTTCGTGAACGGCCTCATATTGAATAATTTTTTCGAGGATATTCGCGGGCGTCTCCCAAGAAATACTTTCTAAGATCAAAAAAGAAGGATTGAACCAATATTTGAAAAGCCTCAATAAACCAAAATCAAAGGTTTTCAGTTCTGGATTATTTAAAGATCGAACTCTTTCTCTCAGTTCGACTAATCTGTAGGTGCCATTGGGCGTCGTATTCAGTCGTCTAAAGAGTTCAATCCATTTCGGCTCTGCTGAAGATCTGATCGTCTCTAAATTATCTGCACTCTGAAGCGTTGCGTAGTTGTCTACATGCCTCGCAAGTTCCTCAGTATCAATATCGTATCTCTTGGCTAAATCGACAAAGAATCCAGTGAGATCTTCGTCATCCGATTTCTCGATGAGATTCAACAAATGTTCCGCGTAGATCACGGACGAGACTTCGCCTGTTGTGGACATCACAGCATCAGCAGCAGCATGGATGTCGTCATGAAGCTGACCGACACCTTTTGCTGTGAAACGATTCAGGCCGCGCGTGCCCTTCATGACAGACGATAAAATACGCCCAAAAAACGTCATACTATTCCCACTCAATAGTGGCCGGCGGCTTACCCGAAATATCATAGGTCACGCGCGACACACCCGAGATCTCGTTGATAATTCGGTTGGAAACCACTTCGAGTAACTCGTAGGGCAGATGAGCCCAGCGCGCGGTCATGAAATCGATGGTCTGTACAGCGCGAATCGCAATCACGTATTCATACCTGCGACCATCACCCACCACGCCGACGGATTTCACGGGCAAAAACACGGCAAAAGCCTGACTGGTTTGGTCGTACCAGTCTGCGCGACGGAGCTCTTCGATGAAAATCGCGTCGGCCCGGCGCAACAGTTCCGCGTACTCTTTTTTCACCTCACCCAGAATCCTCACGCCAAGACCAGGACCCGGGAACGGATGTCGGAATACCATGTCTCGCGGCAGGCCCAGCTCAAGACCAATACGGCGCACTTCGTCTTTAAAGAGTTCCCTGAGCGGCTCAACCAACCCGAGCGCCATATCCTCAGGCAGCCCGCCCACGTTGTGATGCGACTTGATCACGTGCGCCTTACCGGTTTTGGCACCGGCTGACTCGATCACATCGGGATAGATAGTCCCCTGGGCGAGCCACTTCACATCGGTGATCTTGGTCGCCTCTTCATCGAACACTTCGATAAAGGTATTGCCAATTATTTTGCGTTTGGCTTCCGGGTCACTTACCCCCTCGAGCTTTGATAGAAAACGATCTTCAGCATCGGCGCGAATCACGCGAACACCCATATTCTGGGCGAACATATCCATGACCTGATCGCCTTCATTCAGACGCAGCAAGCCGTTATCCACAAAGACACACGTCAACTGATCACCGATGGCACGGTGTAGCAGTGCCGCGACAACCGACGAATCAACGCCGCCAGACAAACCAAGCAGTACACGGTCACTGCCCACCTGCGCACGAACCCGAGCCATCGCATCGTCAACGATATTCGCAGCCGTCCACAACGCGTCGCAGTCACAAATCTCGCGCACGAAATGCGTAAACATCCGCTCCCCTTGCAGGGTGTGGGTCACCTCGGGGTGAAACTGAATACCGAACCACGGCTTCTCGGTATGCGCCATCCCGGCTATCGGGCAACTGTCCGTCTCTGCAATGGCGATAAAATCGGGGGGCAACTGGGACACCTTGTCGCCGTGACTCATCCAGACATCAAGCGTCGCTCGACCCGCTTCATCGATATGGTCTGCAATATCGTGAAGAAGACCACCCGCGCAGGTACGACGGATTTGTGCGTAACCAAACTCAGAGGTGGCTGAACCCTCGACGGCACCACCCATTTGTACCGCCATGGTCTGCATGCCGTAACAGATCCCCAGCACGGGCACAGCCAGTTCAAAAACACACTGGGGGGCACGGGGTGACCCCGATGCAGTCACCGACTCCGGTCCACCCGACAAAATAATACCTTTAGGGGCGAAGTCGACCACCGCCTCGGGCTCAATATCCCAGGGGAGGATCTCGCAATAGACGCCAATTTCTCGGACGCGACGGGCGATCAGTTGGGTGTACTGAGAGCCGAAATCCAGAATGAGGATTCGGTGTGCGTGAATATCATGGGTCACGGTAGGCCTCAGCGGACTGGGTAGTTAGGCGCTTCCTTGGTAATGGAAACATCATGGACGTGGCTTTCAGACATTCCCGCTGCCGTAACGCGCACGAACTGAGGACGGGTCCGCATTTCAGGCAATGTTGGGCAGCCTGCGTAGCCCATGGCGGAGCGCACGCCACCCATCAGTTGATGAATAATGGCCGACACCGGCCCCTTATAGGGCACGCGACCCTCAATCCCCTCAGGCACCAATTTCTCAGAGCCGGCGCTCGCGTCTTGGAAATAGCGATCTGAAGAGCCCTGGTTTTGCGCCATGGCGCCGATTGAACCCATGCCGCGGTACGCCTTGTAGGTTCGGCCTTGGTAGAGCTCAACCTCTCCCGGCGCCTCTTCAGTACCGGCAAACATCGAGCCCATCATCACTGCATGAGCGCCGGCGACGAGTGCCTTGGCTAAGTCGCCAGAGAACCGAATACCGCCGTCCGCAATCACCGGGATATTGGTATCTTTCAGCGCCTCCGCAACATTCGAAATCGCGCTAATTTGCGGCACGCCGACGCCTGTGACAATGCGCGTAGTACAGATTGATCCCGGACCAATACCCACTTTGACGCCATCCGCACCTGCTTCAGCCAGCGCCAAAGCCGCATCGCCTGTGGCGATATTGCCACCAATCACATCAACACTCGGGTACTGCTCTTTGATTCGGCGAACCCGGTCGAGCACATTTTTGGAATGCCCGTGCGCCGTGTCTACAACAAGCACATCGACACCAGCGCGAATCAGCGCCTCGACACGCTCATCCGTATCGGGGCTGGTTCCAACAGAGGCACCGACGCGCAATTGACCAAACGTGTCTTTGCAAGCGAAGGGGAACGATTCAGCTTTATCGAAGTCCTTCACGGTGATCAAACCTTTGAGCGTAAACGCATCGTCAACGACCAAGATTTTTTCGATTCGATGCTGATGTAAAAGCCGCTGAACCTCCTCTGAGGCCGCACCTTCTTTGACGGTCACCAATTTATCTTTGGGCGTCATGATCGCCGAAACGCTCTGACTGGTATCTGTTTCGAAACGCAAATCACGGCGCGTGACGATCCCAACCAAATTGCCACTATCCATCACCGGCAGACCGGAAATACCGTGCAACTGAGTCACGGCAATTAGATCAGCGAGCGATGCATCGTGATTGATCGTAATCGGATCTTTCACCACGCCACTTTCAAACTTCTTGACCCGGCGCACCTGTTCAGCCTGATCTGCTATCGTCATATTCTTGTGGATGATGCCGATACCGCCTTCCTGAGCCAATGCAATGGCAAGCCGAGATTCCGTCACAGTGTCCATGGCGGCGGAGACCAACGGTATGTTCAGCGCGATGTTGCGCGTAATATGGGTGGCGAGGGAGACGTCCTTAGCAGTCACCTCAGAATATCCGGGCAGCAGCAGCACGTCGTCGAAAGTAAGCGCTTCCTGAGCTATTCGCAGCATAGTGGCCTCGGAGTATGGGGTGCAGTAAGCCGGGCATTATAGCGATCCGGCAAAATGCGGTAAATAAAAAAGGAAGGACTGTTCATGAGCGAAACGGGCGCCGCAGCCACACCCATCAGCGTTGGGGAGCTCACCCGACGTGTTAAGTCTCTTCTCGAAACGCATTTTGACTGGGTCTTGGTCGAGGGCGAAATTGGTGATTTCACGGCGGCAAGCTCAGGTCATTGGTATTTCACGTTAAAAGATTCAGGCTCGCAGGTACGCGTAGCCATGTTTCGTCGAGCCAACCAACAGGTCAAATTTAATCCGCGCAAAGGCGACCTTGTTCGCCTCAGAGCGCGAGTTTCACTCTATGAGGGTCGTGGTGAATTCCAACTCATTGGAGAACACCTTCAACCTGCGGGGGATGGCGAGCTTCAACTGGCCTTTGAGCAGCTCAAACAACGCCTGCTCGAAGAGGGATTATTTGCGGCCGAGCGGAAACGGGAAATTCCCAAAACTGTCACCCGACTGGGCGTGATCACGTCCGAAACCGGCGCCGCTTTACAGGACATTTTGAGCGTGCTTGCGCGTCGCAGCCCACTGACGCAGATCAGTGTGTTTCCAGTCCCCGTGCAAGGCGATGCCGCCGCACCTGCAATTGTGCGTGCAATCGAACATGCCAATCGGCTCGCTCAACAAAGAACATTATCGCTTGAGTGCTTAATTGTCGGCCGTGGCGGCGGTTCACTGGAGGATTTGTGGGCCTTTAATGACGAGGCGCTGGCAAGAACCATCGCAGCGTCTCGACTGCCGATTGTCTCGGCGGTTGGACACGAGACAGATTTCTCCATCGCTGACTTTGTTGCGGACCTGAGAGCAGCAACACCCTCGGCAGCTGCAGAGCTGGTATCAACAGACCAAACCGAGTGGTACCAACGAATAGACCACTCCTCGAGCCGCCTGAATCGCGCGCTCGACCGGCGACTCGCTGGCGCCCGGCAGCAACTGCAACAGCTTCAAAGCCAACTGAAAAGCCCAGCGAGACGCCTAGTGGAGACACAGGACAAACTACGCAACGTTAGAAAGCAACTTGCTCGCGCAATCGATTGGCGAGTGGATAGCCTGTGCCAAGACCAACAACAGCTCAAACGGCGCTTAGTCCGATGCCATCCTCTCAGTATGATCAAAATTCAAGCAGACCGACTGAATCAAACAAACCATCGCCTCGCCCAGAAAATCAATGAACGTCTGTCGCGTGCACAGATCGACTTAACGAACCAAATCAGGCTTCTCGAGTCTTTGAGTCCGCGTGCCACCCTCGATCGTGGCTATGCCATCGTGCACTCTGCTGACGGGCGTATTATCCGGTCCGCAGTCGAGGCCGAGGCTGGGGATCAGCTGAGAATTCAAGTCAGCGACGGGGATATCGCCGCTGAGGTCCTGAAATAGAAATCAGTACTTGGCCGGTAGCCGCGTGTTGATGACGATGTGGCGCCCCTCAAAGCGAATATACTCGCCAATCGTCAGGTCTTTTAAAATTCGCGCGACCATTTCGCGAGACGCTCCCACACGATCGGCGATATCCTGCTGAGTGAGCTTTTCTGGAATAAACAAGGTGCCGTCGCCGCGCTCTTCGGACAGATCCATCAACACATTCGCCACACGCCCGTAGACGTCCTGAAGTGCAAGGCTCTTTACATCGGCTGTCAGCTTGCGCACTCGCGCCGCCAGATTAGCGATAAGTTGGCGGGTAATATTGGGGTGGTCGTCCATCACTGCGCTGAAATCTGACTTCATGACGATACGAAACTCACATTTTTCAACCGTGCGAATCGAGGCAGAGCGGTTTGAGTCATCAAGCAATGCGAGCTCACCAAAGTAATCCCCGGGGCCCAATGTGTTCATAATGAACTCTTTGCCGTTTTTATCGCTGCAGTAGACCTTAACGCGACCGGTCTCAATGACGAACAACGAATCAGCTGGATCATCCTCATGAATCACGACTGTATTCTTTGGATAAGCGCGCGTAGTGCTGCTTTTTTGCAAGGCGTCCAGCTCTTCTTTGGACAATCCGTGAAATATTTCCACTTGATCTAGCATCTGCGTTGTGGCCTCGTTTAATCCCGCAGTCGTGATGTTACCGCAAGGATCTGCGCTCGACTATCCCCATAACACATTGAGACCACAGGTATTTAGGACTGCCAGCACAGCGTTGGATCGGTATACTGGGGCGCTCAAACAGTGCCACGATGGCTGGGTAGATCCTGTGACACAACTGACTGATACGCCAATAGTTTGGGCTCGCACCATCCTCGAGCTTGCCGAACCGTTGCAAAAAGTCCTCGGCACCGACTTATCTGCGGTCGACGCGATGACCCAACAAGATCTCAAGGCGCTACACAATGCGCTCATTAGGCTACGGGATATCAGCGCCACTGAGCCATCAGAACACGACATCCTCAACGCAATCGGTGCCGTCCGCGGCTACGCCGAAATGCTCAAAGACGACACAGTGGGACTCCCTGATCATCTTCTGCAACCGATTACTGCACTCGCAAGCGCGACGCATCGAGAGATGCAAGAAACAGCGGCGCCTTTTTCACCCATCATGGCCGCTGATTCACCCGGAATTATCCTTGCCGTCGACGACATGCCAGAGAATCGCGAGCTCGTGTCTCGCCTGCTGGCAAAAACAGGTCATACAGTCATTACCGCTGCCTCCGGGGAGGAGGCTTTGGGCGTGTTGCAAACACGCTCCGTGGATGTTGTCTTACTCGACTTGATGATGCCCGGAATCGGTGGCGCCGAGGTGCTACGACAACTGAAGGAGAATACTGACTTGAGGGCCACGCCCGTCATTATGATCAGTGGTCGTCAAGATATGGATCAGATTATTGCCTGTATCCAGGCGGGAGCCGACGACTACCTCCTCAAACCATTTAACCCGGTACTGCTTCAAGCGCGAATCGCCGCAGGTATCGAGCGCAAGCGCTGGCTCGATCGAGAAGACCAGTATCGGCAGCAGCTCGAACGGAATGAACGGTTTATCCGAGCCACCTTCGGGCGCTACCTATCCGATGATATCGTCGAGCAAATTCTTGAAAACCCCGAGGGCTTGGAACTCGGCGGAGATCTCAAGGAAGTCACTATTATGATGTCGGACATCCGAGGTTTCACCAGCATTAGTGAGCATTTACCGCCGCAACAGGTCGTGGCCATGCTCAATCGTTACCTCGGCCGTATGACCGATATCATTTTTGAGTTTGGCGGTACGATTGATGAATTTCTTGGCGATGCTATTTTAGCTGTCTTCGGTGCGCCCAAAAGCACGGGCCAAGATGCTGACAATGCCGTTCGGTGCGCACTGGCAATGCGCGCGGCGCTCACGGAAATAAACCACGCCAACACGCAAGATGGCCTACCTGCGGTTGATATCGCCATTGCACTCAATACGGGCACGGTTGTTGCGGGCAATATCGGCTCTGAGCGGCGCTCAAAGTATGGCTTTGTGGGTCACGAAATGAACGTCACATCTCGTATTGAGGGCCATGCGGTGGCCAATGAAATCCTCGCGGCAGAAAGCACCGTTGCTGCCGTCATCGGCCAAATGAACTTAGGAGACAAGCGCGCCCTGCAAGCCAAGGGTATCGAATCAGCGCTGATAGTGTATCCAGTCGAAGGATATCAATCATGAACACTCAACCGATACGAGTTTTATTGGTTGAAGATAATGAACTCAACCGGGACATGCTGAGCCGAAGATTAACCCGCGCAGGTTTCAATGTTCTGACGGCGATCGATGGCGAGGAAGCACTCATCCTCATGCGCAAAGTGCGTCCTGACGTGGTACTCCTTGATATGAATCTACCCATCAAAGATGGCTGGACGACTGCGAAAGAGGCGCGCTTAGACCCTGCACTACAAAACTTACCGATTATCGCACTGACCGCGCACGCCATGGAAAGCGACCGACTGCAGGCTATCGAGGCCGGCTGCAATGACTACGCAACCAAGCCAATCGACTTTCCAGATCTGCTGCAGAAAATCGAGGAGGCCGTACTGTGAAGTTTTGGACGCGCAGACTCAGTCTGAGAGCGCGCCTATGGCTTTTTTCAACGGCGATCTTGTTGCTATTTGCCTCGAATGTCGCGACCCATCTCTGGGGGAGTTATGCGCGAAACGAGAGCTTACTAGCCTTTCGAGAGACTGTTGAGGCGGCGCAGCTCGCCGCCGATTTGGGTCTCGCATTCGAAAATCGGCGGCAACAAATTCTCGTGCTCGATGCATTGCGAGACACGACAGATGAAGCGCTGTCTGCGACTGACCTGCAAAGTGCCTTGACCGACCTAGGTGTTATTGGCCAACAGCTAGGGCGACTTGGCGCCATCAGCAGCGAGGGCGCTGAGACAAACTACCGCCGCTTTCACCAGTCCGCGAGCCAATTGTTGTCGCTGTGGCGCGACTTTTATCAGCGGTACAACCAAAACGGGCACCTCGCTATCGAGGCATCCAATGCCTATAGCATGACTTTGCAACACCTGAGGGAACTCGACGAACGGCAAGCTTTTCTTGCAGTACAACGCTCTGAAGCAATTGACGGTACCATTGCGCTCACCGACCGCATCACGGTGATCGGATTCGTCAGCTCAATCCTGATCACCTTAGCGCTTTTGATAGGCCTGCTAAGCTCAACGAATGCGTCGCTGAAGCGTCTGAAACGCGGCGCGCAACGATTTGGTTCGGGAGACCTGACCTACCGGATTAATGAAGCCATCGAGGCCGGAGAAATCAAAGAGCTAGCG
>Ga0181573_10002169_pt1 | contig 18453 bp, 12 predicted proteins | sample 101ome_25_FD_148643 | JGI IMG/M metagenome (GOLD analysis project Ga0181573, IMG submission 148643) | Coastal salt marsh microbial communities from the Groves Creek Marsh, Skidaway Island, Georgia - 101409BT metaG (spades assembly) | ecosystem: Environmental > Aquatic > Marine > Intertidal zone... | reverse complement strand
GAGGGAGGGAGGGAGGGAGGAAATAAGGGAGGGAGGGAGGGAGGGAGGAAAGGAGGGAGGGAGGGTGCCCCCATCGGCATCGGCGCCGCGTCTCTCTCTCCCCCGCCTCCCCGCGCCGACTCGCCCAACGCGAACGGCTTCCCCCGCGGCGCCCCGTCGTTCCGGTCCCCGCTCGGCCCCTGAGCCCAGTTCTCCCCGTTCCCGCTGCGGCGGCGGCGCCAGTATTGGGCTAGAGCGGAGACGGTGACCCCCGCGGGATAGACGCGACCGTTCTGTGTGGGAACGTCAACGACGACAGCGAGGCCCTGTGGGGGGGAGGGGATTCCAAGCGTGGGGAGATTGGAACGGCGGCAGGGGGGTTGGGGAGGGGGGGGGAGGCGAACAGGGGAGGGAGGGAGAAAGGGGGAAAGAAAGGGAGGGGAAGGAGGAGGGGGGGGGAGGGAATCTCGCTGCTCCTCTCGCCTCGAGGAAAAGCCTCCCTCGGTTTTCGACCAGCGACTGCTGGAGCCGCGCCATGTTCTGGGTCCTCCGGGGGTCACGGGGGGGAGGTTTCAAGGCAGAGGGGGCTAGACTCCTCGGGGGGGTCCGCGGCGACGGAGCAGCAGCAGCCCATGCGGGGGGGGGGCGGAGCCAAGGCCGCGGGCGGTGAGGGCCGGGGGAGGCAGCCCGCAGGGGGCAGAGGCGTGGTCGAGCGCGGGCGCGGGGCGGGGCGAGGTGAACGTCACGAGGCAAGCGCCGTGGGCTCGGCGCAAGGTTGATCGATCGAGGGGAGCAAAGGGGAAGTTGCGGACTCGGTCACGCCAGTCGAAGTCCGCGTTTGATCGCGTTGCCGAGGGCTAGCTGTCGCGTTGGACCAACTCGGGAAGGGACGCGTCGGCCTGTACTGCCCCGGGCACGGGTGACGCCCCCACGCCGACCCGACCCTCGCAGTCAGTCGCGCCGTTGGTCTTTGGCCTTCTTGGACACGCGAGGGCCACTGGGATGGAGGGATCGAAGGGAAGTCCCCGCTGGGGGTCATCCGAGACGTCCGCCCCCGGCCAGAATCTAGACCCCCCTCGCCCTCCTATCAGGTGAGCCCGCCGCTGCGCACGATGCGCGCGGCCGCCGTGTGGTCCCGCACTGCTAAGGCGCCGACCGAGGGCGCCCTCACGGCGTCGCCCTCGGCGTCGTCGGCGCGTCTCTGCCCTCGCGGCCTCGTCGCCGTCGTTCCGGCGGCTCGCAGCTCGCGCGCACTGAGCGAAAATGCGGGATCGTCGACAGGCCGGGCCTACAACTCCTTTGCGAAGGCGAGAAACCAGGAAACCGACGACGTCCGTCCCTCCCCTCGGCCGCGCCTTTGCGAGCGCTCGCCGCGCCATTCCCGCGATCGGTGGGCTCCAAAGGAGTCTTACTTGTGATGGTCGTTCGCTCATGTCGATTCCACCCACCTAAACTCCCCGATCCCTCCGTTTCCCCCCAGGTCTCCCGCCGCGGCCCCGCCGGGCTCGCCCCGACTGTCGCCCGTGCCGGCAAAAACCGCCCTCTCGGCCCCCGCGACGTTGTCCCCGTACCCCTCGACTACTACGCCGTCCTCGGCGTCAGTCGCCTCTCCAGCCCCGACGCCGTCCAGCGCGGATGCGAGGCCGCGCTGGCCAACCCCATCGACGCTGGCTACAGCCCTCGGGCGATGCGGGCCCGGGCGGACCTCCTTCAGGAGGCGCGGGACGTGCTGTCGGACGCCGATCTGAAGGCTAGATACGACGCGGCGCTCGGAGACGGGAGGGCTGGGCCGCCCCCGATCGACCTGCCGGCCGACCGCGTGGCGGGGGCCCTCGTGCTTCTTCACGAGACAGGGGACTTGGAGGCGAGGGGGGACTCTCTCTCTTTCTCTCCTTCTCTGTTTCTCTGCCTCCCCTCACTCTCTTTCTCTTTCCCTTTCTCTTTCTGCCCTCCCTCATTTCCCCTCCCACCCACCCTCCCCTACCTCCCTCCTCCCCCAGGCCGCCCTCGATGTTGGGGCCGACCTCCTCCGCTCTGGTGCCCTGTCCGCTTCCGTCGCCGGCGATGTTGCCACGGCCGTCGCATTGGCTCATTGCGACCTCGCCGCCGGATTCGCCGGGGCGGGCAGCGTTCCGGACGCGTACGAAGAGCTCCTTATGGCCACTACCGCCCTGTCCAAGTTCCGGGCGCCTTCTCTCGATTTGCGACTTGACGTCGCCGAGGCCCTGCAGGGGATGGCGCCCGAGTACGTGTCGGCGTGCGCCGCGCTTCCACTAGACGATCCGGCGCGTCGGGGCGGGTCTGAGGTCTTGGGTCGACTGATCTGGGGCCGGGAGCTCGCCCCCGACGCGGCTTGCCCGCGCGCGGACCGTGCGCGGCTGCTGTCGAGCGTGGCGGGGAAGCTGACTGCCGCCGAGGTGGTCGAGGCGCAGAGCCTCGCTCCGAAAGGGGCGCAAGGGGCGGAAGACGCGTACGATCATGCGTTGGCGTTGCTGGGCACCGCTTTGAGCGAAGCGCGGCCTGACCTCGTGCCTGAAGCGCGAAAATTGCTCATTGCGGTTGCCGCCTCCGACGTCGGCGCCGGCCGCGCCCTCCCCGAGCCGCCCCGGTTCACGGGCGGGAACGACGGATGGGGCGATGAGGCCGACGGCGTCCGGAGCAGGAACCCCTTGGTCCGCGTGGCGGCGACTTCAGCGCGGGCGGCGGCGCGCATGGCCGAGGGCGCCGGTCGGGCGCTTGAGCGGGCATCGGACGCGTTGCCCGTCTGGGCTGGAGGGCGCGGGGGTGGAAGAGGGGGAAGACGCGACACAGTGCTCGTCGAGCTGGCCGTTTGCGACCTCTTGGTCGGCCGGTCAGAATCCGCCCTCGCGTGGCTCGGCCTCGCCGACCCATCCGACGCGACTCAATCCACCATCGCGAGCCGCGCCCGCCCCGACGCCAATGTCGTCGCCTTCGTGCGCAGCCAGAGTGGCGCCTCCGCCGATCGGTTGGGAGACGACCTGATGGGGTGCTGCGTGCTCGTGGAAAGATGGGTCAACGACGCGCTCGTGCCAGCGTACCCGGAGCTGAGTGGGGCTTCCTTCCAGTTAATGGACTGGTTCGAGGACCCCGCCGTGGCCGACGGCCTTGCTTTGCTGGAACGCAAGGGGCTGGGAAGGTTAATCGGCTCTGTGCCCGGCTTGGGAGGGCTCGTGAGGGCAGCGAGCGGCGCAGGGGCAGCGGCAGCAGGGGCGGCAGTGGGCGCAGCGGGCGCGGCGGGGGCCGTGGTGCTTGCGCCCGTCACGGGGGCTGCGGGGCTGGTGGCCGCTGGGGTGCGGGCCGCGCGAGAGTTGCTCCCGGGCCACTTCAGAGGCGCCAACGACGAGCTCGCAGAGGCGCGGAGGCGTCGCGGGATGGGTCTCCGTCGACGCGCTGCAGGCGCCTTGGACGGTGGCGAACGCGCCGACGAGGATGACTGGGGCTACAGCGACGGCGCAGGCGACAGCAGAGGAGACGACTTTGATGCTCGCGCTCGCGGCGGTGACGACGCCTGGGGATCCGTTGCCCCCCAGGCCTTCTTCAGTGGCGGCGGCAGAGTCGGCCGCCGGGCGCGCCGGACCGTCGCCGAGCCCGGCGCCGCTGTGCGGCTAGTCGCTGCTTTGGCGGTGGCCGCCGCGGCCTACCTTGGCCTCGCCCGGGGCCGTCTCGCCCCCGCTCCGGACGCCCTGCTCCACTTTGTCGACGGCCCTCTTCTCTCTTTGCCTGCCCGCGTCACCGTTCGAGAGACGGGCCGCCCCGCCCGCGTGCCCCCCGAGGCAGCTTCGGCCGAGATGACGACGCGCGTGGCGGAACGGCTCGTCCGGCACTGGCAAGAGGTCAAGGCGTCGGCCCTAGGCCCCGCCCACGAGGTCGGTCGACTCAACGAGATTCTCGACGGCAGGATGCTCCAGCAGTGGCGCACGCGGGCCCTCGACGTCAAGTCGCACGGGTGGCACTGGGCCTATTCCGTGGGAAGCCTCACCATCGACGCCGTGGACGTGAGCGCCGACGGGCAGCGGGCTGTCGTCGAGGCGACGCAAGACGAGGCGGCGCGCATGGTCGAGCGGGGGCAGGCGGTCGACCACTACCGTTCTACTTACACGGCGCAGTACCAACTGGTGCGGAAGAACGGGTTGTGGAAGATTGTTGGCGGAAAAATCTGCTACCGGGGCGGCTGACGCGAGTTGTGTGAACGGCGGAGATCACAGAGCACGGCGCCTCGGTCGACTTCCTCTTCCCCTGTCCCCCCCCCGTCTCGGGCCAGCCCCCCCACCCCGATGTCAGCTGCTCTGGGGCGAAAGCTCCTCAGAGTCGTCTCCGAGGGCCGCACGGGGGGCGTGGCTAGCCCCATCATTTTCGCCAGAGCGGCGGCTGCCACCGCGACACAAGCGGCCGGCGCAGGCGGCGCGGCGCGACGCGGCATCGCAACGACAACCGCTCGCGGCTTGCCGGGCAATCCAGATGCGACGAGTGATCTCGAAGAAGCCGGTCCGGGTCCGGGAAGCTCATCCCCGTCATCCCGCGGTCTCTGGGGGTCCCGACGGGGCCGCAACGGGGAAGACGCCGCCCGCCGCCGCTGCCCTGCATCCCTGCAGCCGCCCACCCCGACTCATCCCCAGCCCTTGCCCGTCCCCGCGGCGGCCCGGATCGCCCTGCAGCGTCTATCCTCGTTGACTCTCCCCGACGACCTGGCGTCCACGGTGGCCAGGGCCTCGCGGGGCCGCACGGCACGGCAAGTGGGGCGGGCTGCCGTCGCACTCAAGAGTCGACTGAGGGCGATGAGTCGTACGTCGATTCGGGGCGGCGCCGTGTCCCCAGCATTGTTAAGACTCGACCTGGCCGCCGCCGCGGCCGACAGCGGCCCAGCTGTTGACCGAGATAAGGGGCACTCCGGTGGCAGACAGTTCGGGGCCCGGAGACGGGACAACCTGTCGTCGTCGCGGTCGTCGGTGCTCTCCGCACCCGGTCGCGCCGCGGCACTGCGCGAGAGGCTCGAAGCCGCCGAGTGCGAGGCTCGTGAAGAACTGATAGACCTCGGGGCCGACGCCGACGCTCTATCGGACCCGACTGCCACCGCCTCGCTCGTCGACCGGGACACGTGGCGTGGCCACCAGGCGGCACGCCTCTCTCGGGCCCGACGGGGATTTGTCGGGGAGGGACAAGACGGGGGGGTGGACGACTTTGACCGGGGAGAAAGAGTCCGTTACACGGATGCCGAGGCCGCCGCTTACGCTGCTCAGCGCCTCCCCGCCACGTGGGCGGCTCTCGTTCGGGTGATGCGGGAGACGCGGGAACGCCTCTCAGGGGGGGACGCGGTCACCAGTGCGACTGGCACGAGAGGCTGTCCCCCCTTCGTCCCCGCTCGTGTCCTCGACCTCGGATCAGGCCCCGGGGCGGCGCTGTGGGCGGCGCAGGACGTTTGGGGGGACCCCTCTCCCCCGGGATCACCCTTTGGGGGGGGTCCCCGGGAGGCAACGCTGGTAGAGCCCTCTGCCTCGATGGTGGCCATCGCTCGAGACGTGCACGCAAGAAGGGTCCGGGCTTGGCGGGCACGGCAGAGAATCCGCGAGGGGGGTTTGGAGGGAGGCGAAAGAAAAGAGGGCGGTGGCGGCGGAGAGAGTGCCCGCAAGGGGGGCGATGGCGACAACAGCGATGTGGGATTCAAATCTGATGACGGGGCCTGGATGGACGAGCCGGGCATGAGCGTTCTCGGGCGAGCAGGTGGGAGAGGAGACAAGAGGTGTCACCAGGCGGATACCCTCCGCCAGATGGACAACCTGACCTCAACACGCCCCTCCTCCCCCACACCCCCACAGGGTCGACCGGGCGACGGGCCATCTTCGGCCCATCTCGCGTGCTGAGGGCGACCGTCGATTTGGCGACGCTGAGGCCGCTGGGACCACAGGAGGCCTGGAGACGGGCGGGCCCGAGGGAGCGTGGGCCGCGGGCCTGCGCGACGACGCGACGGATGCGTCTGCCTTGGCCTCAGATAACGAGAGAAACGGCTCCGCCAGGCCGGTCTCGGTCACGGCCGACCCCGTTCGCGTTATCTGGCTGTCAATGCCTCCCTCTCCCCCCCCCAAACGGGGCAGAGGCAGAGGGAAGAAGAGCAACAACGACAGAGGAGGACCAGGGAATGAGGGCATCCGAGGATCTCCCGAGGGGGGAGACTACGACCTCGTCACCTTGTCCTACGTGCTGGGAGAGGTCTCCTGCGGACAACAGCGGCGCCGGTCTGTCGTCGACGCCTGGCGCCGCGTTGGTCCAGGGGGGTTGCTGGTCGTGGTGGAGCCAGGGACGCCCGTTGGATTCGCGCGGGTCGCTGAGGCGCGGTGGACGGTGCTGTCGCGGGAGAATGGGCGGGGTGAAGGAGAGAGGGACAACAACGGAGAGGACGGAAACGAGGGTATGCCGTCGGGGTTGGCGTTGGGTGCGGCGGTGGATTCGAGTCCGGCGCTGGTCGATCGTGCCCTGACGGCATTGGTCGACGCGTACGACGCGCGGTACGGGGCGCACGGGGCCGACGCCGAGTGGGCTGCTCAGACGCGAGAGGCGAAGGAGAGGGACGGGGCCGATGACGGCACAGCAATTGCTGCAGCCTCCGCCGACCCGACGCCGACCCGCCGGCGCGGCGGTGCCTACGTCGTTGCCCCCTGCCCCGGAGATGGCCCATGTCCCATGGCCGCGGCCCTTGCCTCGGGTGACGCCCGCAACGGAGGCGGAGGAGGAGGCGGTGTCGGGAGCTGGTGCGCAGGAACGCAGCGCTTCCGGCGGCCCCCCGCCACTCGGGCGACCAAGGGTCCCCGGGGAAAAGGAGGAGGTGGCGGGTCCTCCTCCCTGCTGCCCCCACGAGACTTCCAGGACGAGAGATTCTGCTATGTGGTGCTGCGACGAGGACAGCGGCCCACTGTGACAGCTGAGGGCGACGTTGGCGGCCTGGTCGACTCGGGCTCCACTGACCCAGACGTGGAGCGCGACAACACGGCAGAGGACAACGAGGATGACGATCGGGCCGCGGCCGGTGCTGGAACTGGGGCCAAGGGCGGGCGCCGGGACCCCAAGACGGGCCGTCTGCTCCTTACGGCGGCCGGGGCGCGTTTCGCGCGGGGCCGTGGATGGGCGGGCAGGACGGGCGAGGACAATCACGCCGCGGATGCGGCACGTGCCGTGTCCGCCTCGTCCTCTTGGCCTCGCGTCGTCCGCGCCCCCCGGCGGACGGCGGGGCGGGCCCACCTGCAGGTGTGTCGAAGAGTCGAACCCACTTCCCCCCTCCGACTGGAAGTGAGGGAACACGTTGTGACCCCCGGGGGGGCAGGCCGTGCAGCTGCGGGGGGGGGCGGGAGCGGGGGGGCGTCCCTCGAGGCGCGGCGCCTGGCGCGGGGACTGACGCTGGGGGATCTGTGCCCTCCCGGGCTTCTTGGGGAGGGGGGGAGGCTGGTGCTGGGAGCGCCCGGAAGAACCGAGGGGGGGAGGTGAGCATGGATCGACATTTCATTCATTTGATGCTTCGGTCGTGCGTCTCACGACGTCTCCACCGACCCCCGCTCTTCCTGCAGCGGCGCCAGCAGCCGCGCCCTCTCGCGCCCCTCCACCGATTGCAGCGGCTCACCTCCGTCCGACGGGCACGGCGGCGCCGCCACCGTAGCCTCAAGCGCCAGACCTGGTGGCAGAAGGCACTGCGCCCGCTGCGCCACCCCCGCCAGCCGGTTGATCCACCCTGGAGGACGACGACGCTCGCGGGCCGGCGTTTTCTCCAGCAGCGCAGCGCTCGCGGCGACCACGAACGTGTTACAATTCCGCTTGAGCAAGTGATAGTCGCGTGCGCGGTACCCTCCCCGTTGGGTGCCCAATGCCGTCATTAGCCTCGTCACCTCGTCTGGCGTCATACGCGTCCGACCGAGCGAATGAGCCGACCGGAAGACGACCCCGGGCGGGGCGACGCGGGGCTGGGCGCACCAGATGCCGGAACCGTCGTCATTGCCGCCCCCAAACGCCCACTCTCTGCCATGGACTTGAACGCCCGAGTGGTGGATGCCCATGCCGATCCACCACAGGTAGCGGTTGGCATCGACCATGTCATAGACTGCGATCGAGAAGGGAGCGCGGGTCGCGGCGCGGCGACGGCGGGCCCGTTGACGCGTCGACGCTTTGGCGGCTGGCGTTCTCAAGCACTGCCGAAGTCGCGGCGGTGGGGCGCGGATCACGCGGCCCGAGAGTCGCCGTCTCCGGACACCGCCGGTGGCGCCGCGAAGTCGCACGGAGAAGCTCGAGGGCATCGTGCCGGACGCGGGCCTGGCACGTCGCAGCGTCGGTAGTCGCGCGCCGGACCCGATCCGACAGCATGGCTCAACGACGCAGCAGAGACGACGCGCCGAGACCGTGCTGAGACCTCCTGAACCGCGAGTCGGCGGGGAGGAGCGCCCGGTGGGGTCCCGTCCAGGTCCCACCCTCCTGGCTCCTGCGTCGCACGCCTTGCTTGAGGAGGCGATATTCTGATCGAACCACGATCTAGATCCCTTCAACTCGCCATTAACAACCACCTCGTACCCGTCCGACTCGTTCCCGGCATCGCAGCGCTCCATCAAACGACCTGCTGCGAGGACGCCCCCCCCGCAGACGACCCACAGCGTCCGACGTCCAGGTCCACCTCTGGGTCTGGGCGAACGGCAACCGGGGCGGGGGGGTGGGATCGGCGCGAGCCGGGCGGCGATGTACGCACACACTGGGGGGAGGGGGCTGCGGGAAAGGAGGGGCCGACCAGCGCCGCAAAGATGACAAGCGAGAAGGGCCACGGGACAGTCTGTCGGCCAGGCAAGACCCCCTTGACCGCCACCACCCCACGACATATCCCCTCATCCCTCCAGCGCGCTAGCGCCAGAGATGATTTCGATGAGTTCCGTGGTGATGCTGGCCTGCCGCGCCCGATTGTACGTGATGGACAGCTTGTCGATCATCTCGGAAGCATTCTTGGTCGAGCTCTCCATGGCCTGCATGCGACTGGCATTCTCCGATGCAGAGTTCTCGAGAAGAGCGTTGTACAGGGTGGCCGCGAGGTGGAACTCAGCCAGGTCGTCGGCGACAGACGCCTCGTCGTCGCCGGGGGGTCCCTCCCAAAGGTAGCCGTCAACGGCACCTGCCCTGCCCAGCGCGGCAAGGAGCTGGGGGCCAGCGAGGGCCGTGGCCACAGTCGGTTGGTAAGAAATGGCGGTTTCAAACTTGTTAAAGAGAACGCGGACGGCAGCAGGGCGAGTGGTGCAGACCTGGGCGGCGATCTCGCTGGCCGTCGCAAAGGTAAGCCGAGTCTTGGCCGTCTCCGACACGACCCCGAGAAAGTCCTGGGCGTTGCCGCGCTGGAGGAGGGCGCGGCCCTTCTCGCCCACAATGAGGAAACGGGCGCCAGGGACCGAGGCGGAGGAGTCTTCCTCAGCAGAAGCGGCCGAGGCGGCGTCCGAGTCGGCCACGGAAGCGTCGGCAGGCGCGATGGAGTCGACCGCCGCGAGGTGCGTCGCCCGGGCGGCACGGGCAATGCCGCTGTTGATCCCACCGCACAGGCCGCGGTCGGAAGTAACGGGCACCGTCACGGCCGACGCAGTGGACGCGCCGGGCTCGTCAGGGATCATGGCCACCAGGGGCGCCACAAGGTGACGCGACTGACGCATGTCCGCCTCGGCGCGCCGCAGCTTGGACGCCGCAACTAATTTCATCGCCGACGTGATCTTCTTGATGTTCTTCACCGTCTTCATGCGGTTTTTAACTGTTGGGGGTGGATGTTAGGAGGGGGGCGTGGGTCGTGGGCGTACGAATCGGGCGGAAGGATCGGGCGAGATAACAGGTGGACGTCTTTGCGGCGCCAGGCGGCGCTTGACCTCGGGGCACGGTCGAGGCGGGCTCGGCCGTGGCCCGGAGGCCATGTGCCACCGTCCGTCAGGTCGACCGGGACCATGCGTCGAGCCATTGATGGGAGCGTCCCTGGCGATCCACTCTCAGTCGAGGATAGACGGCCACGGACTTTCCCCGCTCCAACCGAAGGACAGACGCGGCCAGAGCCGGGCCAATCCTGCCGGACGCGTGCACGTTCCGACCCACTGATGCAGCGGCAGGAGGGTTCTCCCGTCACGCTGCTGAGCAGGGGACAGAACGACGACGGCCGAATAAGTCGACGCCGGAAGCGATGCCGGTGGCCTCGCCGGGCGAGGCCTATGTCCCCGCGTCTCCGCTCCCCATGGGCCGTCATCGTCCAACCCGGGACGGCCTGGCGTGCGTCAGCCGACAGCGCTGCCGACCGCAGGCATGGATCGGCGCGCCCTCGTGGCTCTTCACGGCGCGCGATGCCTCCCCATCGCCACTTCACAAGAAAATTTCGAGCAGCGCGAGACGAGAGGCGCGAAGACTGGCCGGAGAAGCCACGGGGGGCAGCGGTGCCGGCCGGCCGACGGACGCGACATCCCCGCGTCCGCTGGGCGCAGCTCCCATCGGCACGGGCCCAGGCAGCGACGTCCGCCGTTCCGGGGTCAGTCGTTCGAGAGAAAGGGCCGATAAACTCATCAAAGGCAAGACGCGAAGCCATTCTCGCCCTCTTTACCCTCTCCCGCCGCGACTCGCCCGCTTCCAGCCCTCCTGCGAACCTCTGCTGGCCCGACGTTGACGCAGCCGCCTCCACGGAGCCAACGACTGGCGCGAGCGAGCAGGAGCCGGCCACGGCGTTCGACACGCCGGCCAGGCCGGTCCTTCCGCGCTGGGCGGTCCTCAGCATGGTGATGAGGGAGGACGACGCGGGCTCGCGACGAACTGGCATGCGATGCGAGGTCGCGGACCTCGCAGCGGCCGGCCGGTCTCGACGGGTCTCTGGCTCGGCGCTCCCCCACCGATGCGCCGCCTCTGCTCCACGGGGAGCCAGCAGATAGGCGGTTTCCTCATCACCGTCATCTTCAGATCTCGGTATGGCGTCGAGCCTCCGCCGAAGCGCCGCGAGCCTAGTCGGGGCCAGCTGCGAGGTCGCCGGCGCGTCGACGTCGTCCTCTTTGCGCTACATGGCCATTTTCGGGGCCAGCAACCACGTTATAGGGCGAGTTAATGGGCAATATTGGGTGTGGGGAACGCGAGATCCACGCTCTGCCTCCGTAAATCGGAAGAAGAGCCTCGCCATCATCGGCGCCGACCAGGCCGCGCGACGCCACGCCGGCGCAGCGTCCGTCGCCTCGGCGCGGGCGCCGGGGGCGCCGGGAGCGCCGAAGCCGTCGCGGACGCCCCGGCGGCTACGGATCTGCCCTGCATCCGACCGACCTGACCCCGTCGTCTCTCCTCCCCCATCCCCCTCCCACAGGAGCAGACCTCCCTCCCCGACCGGGGCCGACCGTTGCCGCCGGATTGGGGGCGGAGTCCCCCCCCTTTGGGGCCTCAAGTCGCCTTACTCCCCGGGCACCGAGTTCCTGGGCGTGCCGAGGCGAGTGGGGGGTGCGGGCGGCAAGCGGCAGGGGGGCTTGCAGAGGTCGGCGCACGACCGTCACCCGGTCGCCCGCTCGTCCCCGCCGGGCGGCCGCTCTCTCCACCACGGCAGCGTGACCACGCGGGGATGGATGGATCGGGCGTCCGTCTTTTGTCCATCTGTCCTCGTCCCCCGTCCATCCTCACACCCCAACTCGCCCCCGGGCCCCTGCCACTCCCGCAGTGACCACCAAGAAAGAGTGAGGACCCGTCCCCTCTCCCCCGACGTCACGGCCCTAGGTAGTGCCGTCAAGCCCCACTATCGGTTTCCCGTGACGGCGAGCCGGGGGGGGGCGCCGGGGGGGGGCGCCGGGGGGGGGGGGGGCGGGGGGGGGGCGCGGGGGGGGGGGGGGCATCGCTGCCGCTGCCGCTGTCGATGCCTCTGCAGGCGCTGGTCCCGCGCCCCCGCCCCCCCGGCCTCCGTTCGATGCCGCGTCCCCCCCCCTCGCCAGCCCCCCTCGTGTGATGAGGACGCTTCTCATCTCTTTCCACCTCTCACCGCTCCGTTCTCTCTCCCCGCAACCGCAGGCCCTCACCTCCATCGTCAACCGCGTCACGGGCGTCGCGTTGACCGGGGGCTGGGCCGCCGTCGGGGCCCTCGCGGCCACCGGCGACCTCCCCGCCGTGGTCGACGCTGCAGCTTCCACCGCGTGGGTCGCCCCCGCGTTCAAGGGAGCCCTCGCCCTCCCCCTCTCCTACCACTTTTGGGGGGGGGTGCGGCACCTCGCCTGGGACCACGCCCGCCTGGGGCAGCAAAACCGGCACGACTCCATCCTGGAGAAGGAGACGATCGGGCGGGGAAGCGCGGCGGTCGTGGGATTGAGCCTGGCGACGGCGGCGGCCGCCGTGGCATTCCTGTAACGGGACTGGGGGGGGTTGTCGGGGGGGGGGGGGGGGGGGGGGGGGGGGGGGGGGGGGGGGGGGGGGGGGCGACGAAGGAGAACCCTGACGAGCGGGAGACCGCCGGGACGGGGAAGACGGTGACAGCCCTCGGCTCCGACGCCCTCCTCCCTGCCTCGCTTTGCCCCCATGGCAAGTCACCACCAGGTCGGGGCCGCGCCGGGCCCCGCTTCTCGAAATGCCACTGCTAGTGTCGCCGCTCGCGCCGCCGGCGACGGCGCTCGTCCCCACTATGTCACGGCCGAGACAGCCAGACGGCCCCGCTGCGGCGAGGTCGTTTGGCCGTCACGGTGGGGGCTTTCGATCTCGACTCCGCCAGAGCCATGCAGCGAACGCGGCATCGGAAAGAGAGCACAGTTTCGACTCGGTGGCCTTCCAGACGGACGAAGAGCGAGCGGAGGCGATCGCAGGCGAGACACGCCCGCACAGCTCAGTGTCGACGCGGCTGAGGTCGGCCCGCGCAGCTCGCACTGCGTCGCTCGGCCATCGCCGACACCGCAGACGCGACTTTTATCTTGTACGACATACTATAGGTGGAGTCTTGTAACCTCCTGTATCCGGAATAAGCGGCTGGCCAAGGCCGAGGCCGTGGTCAACTGCGGCCCACGCAGGCAGCGGGGACGGCCGTCGCCCCCCCCGTGCAGGGCGCGGCAGAGCACCGCCGGCGGCCTCCCAGAAGACGCTGGACAGCTGCAGGTCCCGGCACGTCGGCCCCGGCTCCCGCTGCTGGCCAGCTGCCTGCGACGGCCTGCGGCCGCCCCCACGGGCCCGCGCCAACTGGCACGTCTGCCAGCGGAGAACGGCGTGCAAGGCCCCAGCCCGTCAGCCCCGGGCTGCCGGGGCCCGCGCCGACCGCCGCGTCTGCGGAAGACACGGAAGACAGGGACTTCGGCCCGTCGGCCCTTGGCGGCCCAGGCCTGCGCCATCCGCCCAGTCCCCCAACCCTCAGCCTTGAACCCCCTGCGCCTCGACTAACCCCCCCCCCCCCCGACCCCAAAATTGCAGCGGCAGTGTCGGGCGAATGGGAAGGCTGCCTGTGCACCTTTAGCCCCGGCGGTGTTCCCGTCCCTCTTGACCCCTTTTACGTACCCGCAGCCTTTCAGGAGTGGGACATCACGCTGCTCGACTGGCAGACGCAGACGAGCACCCTCTGCGCCCCCGGGCCTCGGTGGAGCCCCGCGGATCCGCCCCCGCTGCGTCACGCCGTCAAGCGGCTGATGCCCACAGTAGGATGCGAGGCTGATGCGGTGGCGTGGGAGGAGGACATCCTGGGGGGGGGGGGGAAGGAAAGAAAGCGGGGGCGGCGCCCCTCCTGGCCGAGGGGGCAGCGACGGCGCGGGGCGGAGCTTGCCTTGCGCCGGCGTCGCTTGACGCGGAGCAGACGATGGTTCGGGTGGAGCACTGGCTGACCGACCCCGATCTTTGTGGGGGATACCCCAAGGCTGAGGCCGAGGGGGGACCGAAGCGGACGCGCGTCGTCCACGTGCTCGCCCGGGACGAGTCGGCGCTTGGGGGGTGGACGGTCGCGGCAATCGAGGTGGCGCGCGAGACGCGCGAGGGCCCCTACAACGGTGGCATCGAGCTTTTTGCGTGCGGGGGGGGGAGCTGTAAGGTGTCCGATCTGCCGCGGCCTGACCCGGCGGCCCTCGGCGGCGACTGGGGCTGCGCCCCGCCCGACGTGGGCGGCGGCGCGGCGGGGGCCTGCCTCGCGGCCTACGGGACTGAGGTCTTCCGAGAGGACGTGGGAAGGTCGACGCCCCTGAGCCGACTGTCGGATCGGGCGCTCGAACGTCACCTTGCGACGCCAACGCTGACGCCAGCAAACGCTGCCGAAGCCGCCGCCTCGGTGCCCGACACGTCGTCCGACACCTTCTCGTCGTGGGCCGAGGCTGACTACGCCAGCACCGAGGGCGGGGAAACATGCGAAGTGGTGCTCCTGCCTGGATCCGTCTGGTCGCTCGTCGAGGCCTCCGAGGACGGGGGGCTGGCGCTCGAGGCGGGGTGGCTCGGCGAGAGGGGGGACGCGCGGTCTGTGTCAGGGTGCGTCTGGGACAACGGGCAGCTGGTGGCGGCGGTGGCGGGCTTGGAACAGCGCCTTGGATGCGAGTTGCCTCCTTGTGACGTGCCGTGAGGCGCGCCAATAGGGTTGGTTGAACATGGACGCGGACGTAGCCCCCGCGCCCGTCCCAGGCGACCCCCGCAAAGCCCGCGCCGCCGCCTCGATGACTTCCCTCACCCATTCGTCCACCGCGGCCCGCAGCCCCCCTCCGGCGGCTCGAAGCGAATGTAGGGGTTCTTGACGTCGCAGGCCATGCAGTGAAGGCATCGGTGGGCATTGACGACGAGGATGCGCTTGTCATCGGCGTCGGCGTCGGGCCGATATTGTCGTTCACCGGTGGAGAGCCTGGGGGGGGGGCGGACGGGTCAGAGTTGAGGTCAGTCAGGGGTGGGCGGGCAGACGAAGACGACCTCGAGAGCCGAGAGCGGACGACGGGCCCTCCTGGACTCGCTCGACGTCCTCAAGGAGTCGCTTGGTCTCCTTCCGGTGCGCGTCGTGAGGAAAGTTAGACGCCATCCACCGCCGGGACGTGGGAAGGACTCCCCGAAAGTGCACCAGTCTGGGGTCGTCGACGGCTAGCCACTCGAAGACGCCCGCCGGGCAGTAGCGGCTCTCGGCCCCCCGGTCTCGGCTCCAGGCGAGGTGTGAATAAAAGAGTCGATCCACCTGCAGGCGCAGGTGGAGGGGTTGATCGGGCTCGGACACGAGTCCTGACCGCTCGAGCGAGTCAGCCACGGTGAAGGTCAGGCGGCCGTCGGGCTCGGGGTAGTCGATTGGGACACAGTCGCTGGCCCGGTCGAGCTCGAGCGACTGTTCGCTGTGGAGCAGGGTCACGCCCGAGCGACCGCGGACGACGAAGCCGTCGAGGGCAGCGAGGAGCATCCCCTTGATACCAAATCCCCCCTGGAGGGCAGGGCGCAGGTTTCGCGAGGCCCATAGCTCCTCCCACACCCACGAGGCGCGGACCAAAGCGTCGTACGCCGACAGGTCAACGAAGGCCTCAGCCCCAGGACGAGGGCTGAAGGCCGCGGGTAAGCTACCGCCGGGGGTGATGCCCCACCAGGGGACGACGGCCCCGGGGGGGCGGGGGTGGCGAAGAGGCGGGGGGGGCTGGGAGGGCGCCGGCGACGTCGGCAGAGGCGCGGTCGGAGTCAAAGGTGCCGACTGAGGCGTCGGCGACGCGGTCGATTGCGCGGTCGATGGATCCGCCGCTGGATCCGCCGCAGGCACTGTCGACGCCCTCGCCGTCTGCCCCCGCCCCGCCCCCAGGGCTGCCGCTGCCGCCTCGGCCGCAAGCATCCCCGACTTCATCGCCGTGTGGACTCCCTTGATGCCCTTTCCGGTGTTGAGGAAGCCGGCGGAGCACCCCAGGATGGCCCCGCCCGGGAATGAGCAGTGCGGCACCGATTGGACGCCGCCCTCGGACAGGGTCTTGGCCCCAAATTCGACGCACTCGGCGCCCTCGAGGACCTCGGCGACAGCAGGGTGCGTCTTGAACGCGTCAAACTCTCCCTTGGGCGAGATCCAGGGGTCCCGGAACGACAGGTCGGTGACGAGACCGACGGCGACAGCGTCGCCCGGCATCGAAAAGAGGAAACCGCCGCCGTATAGCCGACGCCGGGAAAGGGGCCAACCAACAGCATGAACGGCGGAGCCACGCATGACGTCAGCGGCCGCTGATCCGCGCGGCAGTCGCCAAACCTCACGGATGCCGAGGGCGTAGTGCGCGGGTTGGGCCGAGTTGATGCCGCGGAGGCCAAACCGGGCCATGACAGACGTGGCGAGGGGACCGCGCGCACCCTCAGCGAGGAGAGTGGCGCGGGCCCTGACCTCGACACCGTCCTCGACGACCTCCTCATTGTCGTCGTCGTCGTCGGCCGCTCCCTGGCGACGCCGCGGGCCCCCGTCCTTGCCCCGGCCCCGCTCCCCCGTGACGACGCCGGCCACGGAACCTCCGGGGGCCAGGACAAGGCTTCCCGCGCTCGTGCTCGTGAATACACGCACCCCAGCCTCGACCACCCGGGCCCCCAGCCACCGCACGAGGCCCGACTGCGAGCCCAGCTGCGACCCGTGGAGGTCACCACGCAGGCCACGAGGGATGGGGAGACGGATTCGCCGGAGGGCCTCGGGAACGCCGGGTGGGGCCAGCCACCACAGCTCATCCCGCTCGACGGGCCGCAGCACGGGGCCAGCAAGGGCGGAGTCGTCACGCCAGCCCGGGCAGAGCTCGTCGAGGGCTCTGGGCTCGATGACGCTGCCGCCGAGGCTGTGATCACCCAGGTAGGGGGCCTGGGAAGGGGGGGGGGTGAGAGAGGGGGAAAGGGGAGGGGTGAGAGAGGGGGAAAGGGGGGGGGTGAGAGAGGGGGAAAGGGGGGGGAGTGACTCCGCGCGTGTTCCCTCCACCCCTCGCCTTCTCCAGCACGCAAACCGACAGGCGAGGTGCCACCTGCCGCAGCCTCAGGGCGGCGCTGAGCCCAGCCGGCCCGGCTCCGACGATGCAGACGTCGAACTCGACCGCGCGATCGAGCGCGGGGGGGGGGGTCGCCGAGGCGGCGCCCCGCCCCACCCGACGGGCTCCATCCCTCCCGGGTGGACGGCCTCCCACTCCGTCGCGGAGGCCGCGTCCCGACGACGAGGCCGTCGACTCGCTCGCGGCGCTCGATGCGCTCCTCATGGTCGCGACGATGGCAGCGGCGGCCCTCCGGCTCGGGGTCATCCTTCCCGGCCGGCCTCGGCGGCGGAGAGCCGGGGCGCGGCGACCGGGCGAGGCCGTGTGGCAGACGAAGCGCGACGAAGCGGAGTCGCGAGGCGATGCGCGGTGGCGTGATCCGGACAGTCGGTGAGACCCAGAAATCGTCGACCGACCGCGACGCGGCCTCCGAGGCTCCTCTCTCGGCTCCGGGAGAACGCGAACGGGGCGAACGAGTCGAGCATGGCCCCTCTCTCGCGGCCCGCGGAGGGGAGCGCCATCTGTTCCGCTGCCCGAGTGTCTTCTCGACCTCGTATCGGCGCGATGAAGGCAGCAGCGCCAACGACGCGGGACCCCTTCGTCGGCGAGGTTCGGCAGCCGAATGAACTGCGACCTTGCACGGTCTACCTGAGGCGTAGCGCCATGCCGTCGGGTATGTTGGGACCGTGCGTTGGTTCTTGAAGGACGACTCGGGAAGCGCGATCCGCTCTCGGTCGAGCGCGGACAAGGCACCGTGCGTGCGGAAACACGCGGGACCGGCCCGCCTCCGCAGGTCCCGCGCGTTCCGACCGGCGCGGGCCAGCGCCGAAGGCCTCGTTAGCGTGGCTGGTCTCGCTTCGTCAAGGTTCGGCCCGTGGCCCAGGCCCCCGCCTCCCCCCACCCCCCCACCCCCCTCCTCCTCCCAGGCGGCGGCGGGCCTGACCGGCGGGCGGCCCTCGGCGTCGTCACCCTCGTCGTGGTGGCCCTGGCCTTGGTCCGGGCGGCCGTGGCGACGCTGCCGGCTGACTTTCTGCCGCCCATCCGGGCCATCCGGCAGACCTCGTACGGTCAAACACTCACGGCATGCGCGGAGCTCGCCGACGGGAACGCGACATGCTGGGGGTACTCACAATACGGGGCGACAGGTCGCCCATGCAACAGCATTGTCGACAGCGTCTGCGCTCCCGACGAGGTTCTCAGCCTCGGGACGGGGCGCACCGTCAAGCAGCTCGACCTCGGCGGTGGTCACGGATGTGCCGTCCTGGACAACTCCAATCTCAAGTGCTGGGGATTTAACGGATTTTTCCAGCTCGCCCGGGACAACGCAACGGAAACTGATTATACCATCGGCGATGACGTGGACGAGATGGGCGACGCCCTGCCAGTCGTGAAGCGCTCAGGCGTGGCACTGGACGTCGTCCAGGTGGCGACGGGGTACAAGCACACGTGCGCTCTCCTCACGGATGAGACGGTCTCGTGCTGGGGAGGTAGCTTTTACGGCCAGGTCGGAATCGGCACCTACAACTCAACCCTGTCGGACGTCGTGGAGCCCTCGGCCCCCGTC
>Ga0181573_10002166_pt1 | contig 18460 bp, 6 predicted proteins | sample 101ome_25_FD_148643 | JGI IMG/M metagenome (GOLD analysis project Ga0181573, IMG submission 148643) | Coastal salt marsh microbial communities from the Groves Creek Marsh, Skidaway Island, Georgia - 101409BT metaG (spades assembly) | ecosystem: Environmental > Aquatic > Marine > Intertidal zone... | reverse complement strand
GCACCACCGGCGGCTTCTTCTCGGCTGCCTTCCCCTCCTTCTTCTCCCTCTCCTTCCTCTGCTTTTTTTCCCTCTTTGACGCATCTAGCTCGGTCTGCTCGGTACCATGCTTTGCGGAATCGGCTTTCTTCCAAGGGTTCGAAGGCGCCGCGAGACTATCCAGCTTGATTAGTTCTGCGGGTAGCTTGCTCTTCCTCCAAGCCATCGCCGCGGCCGCCGCCTCGGCGGACACCCCACGGATGAACTTCCCGCAACGGAATTCGTCGGCGTGCGGTGCCTTGTGCGCCGAGTTGCACACCCCACGCGCGATCTCGGGGTGCTCGGTGAGATACTCGAGCAATATCGATACGGCAGTTGGGGAGTACTCGAAACGATCCCCATCGACCCGCCGCGTCATCATCGGCGCTCCTTCAAGGTTTAGCCCCACCGCCGTCTCTGAGGGCATCGCGAGAACCCCAGCCCTCGCCGCGACGTCGACGAGTAGCCCGCAGGTGACCACAGGATGGTCAGGATCCACGCCGTCCAGTCTCGGTAGCCGCGCAGCGATCTGCTGGCCGGTGGCCCATGCTTCGCCGTCGTTATCGTCGTTCGGCACCCCCATCGCGCCGCCGCTGTGTGACGTGCCGTTTGGGCGCTCCGAGACTTTTCACCGCCGACGGCCGACCAGACGCGGCGCGGATGAGCAGCAGCAGAAGAGTCAAGAAAATACTCCCGACACCGTTGCGGCAGGCCTTGCCATCTAATGCTCGAGCGATTAAATTGTTGTCTATCGCGTCTTTCTCTCAAGTGTGTTCTATTGCAACACGCCACCACCTCCATCGCGGGCTCATACCCCTCTCGCCTGCGCCGCTCACTTGGGCTTGTTGAGGTACGCCGCGATCTCGGGCTTGGCCTCCATCCTCGCCCGAAACGCTGTGATGTTCGGATACTTGGTCATGATGTCGGCGGGAATATGGTCGATGATGCCGCTTCCCAACCACCTGCACGTAGTGAGGAACTGTGCATCGGCGATTGTCGCCGAGGAGCCGCACAGATACTCGCTGTTCTCCAGCATCTTCTCGAAGTGCGACAGGAAACGCGGGATCTCGTTCGCCGCGAGCTTCTCGCGCATCTCCTTGACCTTCCTGGCCTTCTCCTTGGGCTTGATCGTCTGGTCGTAGGACAGCATGATGCTGGGGCGCATCTCACGCCTAAGGTCTTCGTCGAGACCGATCGCCTCGTCAACCTTGAACGCCTGGACGGGATCCTTGGGCATCAAACCGGTGATTGCTCCCGCGAACCGAAGCATGGCTCCCGATTGCGCGTAGGGCTTCTCCTCGCCGTTGAGGTACATGAGCGGCAGCTGGCCGAACTTGGTGGTCTCCTTCATCTTACCCCAGTCCGCAAAACTGACTCGGGTATCCTTAAAGGGCACCCCGCCCATCAGCAGCGTGAACCGCACCTTCTCGGCCGCCCCAGCGATGTCGAAGTACTGGAGCTCGATGTCCTTCGGGCGGGAGAATCCGAGGGACGGCATCATGGAGGGGTACGCATCAGCGGCGACAGCGGTCGCCGCGGCTCCGGCGAGCGCGCCCAGGGCGAAGTTCACGGCGGACATCGAGTGTTCGATCGATATCGCGAGCTCAGCACTGACACACTGTGCCGGCGAGGTTCGGGACGGCCGACAGAAGCGACGCGACGCGTTACTGCGAAAAAAGCGCACGCGATCATTCGACGCTTCGTTTCTGTTTGTAGCCACGGTGGGTCGACCGACCAAGTTTGGTCTCACACACTCGGGTGTCGTAACTGAATTTCGTACGAATCCGACGGCACGAAATGACGGCACGGATCTTGGCCTCTCATCCACTCGGCATCCATCTCGGCACCGAGCGGGGAGGCCAAGCGGTGGGGGCGATAAAACGCTGGTGACTAGCAGGCGGAACGGCGTACTCCGTGGACGCGCTGGCGAGTGTGTCGAGGAGAAACGAGTTTGAAACGTGTCATTGACACGAGCGCACCGCGACCTTGACCTGGGTCGCCAGTAAAAAGGAGCACCGGCACCCTCAAGCGCCGGTCGTCGACGCCCGATCGGCGGTCGTCGTCTCCCGAGAGTGAGCGCCCAAACCCCTGCGCGCGACCGATCCCTCGGACTTCCGACCCTTGCTCGCGACTGCCCGACTTCCCGCGATCCAACCCGACCTGGCACTCATGCCCCTGTTCCATCCCCTCGTGATCACAGTGGCCACCGCCGAGATTCAGTTTGAGAATTACGTGTTGTCTAGGGGCGGCACGCGCCTCATCCGGAAGGTCCTCGTCGCGAACAATGGCTGTAAGTCTCCTTGTCAATCCGATCGAGCCCCTCCGCCTCCGCCCCGCGATTCTTTTCCCCGGACGTAGACTTTGAGCATCTGAGCCCTTGATCCAATCTCGGCATCGCGCTGATCAAACCCCTCTCTCCTCGCTCCATTCGCAGTGGGGGCGGTGAAGGCAATCCGGTCGCTCAGGCTCTGGGAGTACGAGACGTTCAGGACGCATGAGATTTTGCACATCGTGTGCATGGCGACGGAGGACGACGTCAAGGCCAACGCCGAGTACATCAGGCTCGCGGACGAGTTCATCACCGTCGAAGGAGGCTCCAACCGGAACAACTACGCCAACGTGGATCTGATCGTCAAGGTGGCGCGCAGGTGCCAGGCGGACGCGGTTTGGCCCGGGTGGGGACACGCCTCGGAGAACCCAAAGCTCCCAGCCGCGCTCGCGTACCACGACATCGCCTTCCTCGGACCGTCCGCGGAATCGATGGATGCCGTCGGCGATAAGATCTGCGCGAATATCCTGGCGCAGTCGTGCGACGTGAACGTGATCCCCTGGTCGGGTTCCGGTCTGACGGTCCCGGACATCTCGATTCCCGAGGATGTGCTGCTCGCGGCGACGCTCGGGGACCTGGCCCAGGCGGAAGAGAGCGCCAAGAAGGTTGGGTTCCCGCTTATGATTAAGGCTTCGGAGGGAGGCGGCGGCAAGGGAATCCGTATGGTGTCGAACATGGAGGAGCTCCGCACGGGCTTCGTTCAGGTTCAGGCAGAGGTGCCCGGCTCTCCCGTGTTCATCCAGCAGCTGTCGACCAACTCCAGGCATCTGGAGGTTCAGGTCGTAGCTGACAAGCACGGCAACGCAATCTCCCTGTACGGACGCGACTGCTCGGTGCAGCGTAGACACCAAAAAATCATCGAGGAAGGTCCCGTGACGGTTGCGCCGAGAGAGCTGTGCGAGGAGCTTGAGCGCGGCGCTGTCAGGCTCGCAAAGAAGGTTCGGTACAGCGGAGTGGGAACCGTAGAATACCTCTACAACATCACCACGGGCGAGTACTCTTTCCTGGAGGTGAACCCGCGTCTGCAGGTGGAACATCCGGTGACAGAGACAATTACGGGTGTTAACCTTCCCGCGGTGCAGCTCCAGATTGCCATGGGCATCCCCCTGAACAAGATGCCTCACATTAGGAGGTTCTACGGCCAGGCTGATCTCAACGGTGTCACCCCGATTGACTTTGACACCGCGCCCCAGAACCCACCCATGGGACACTGCATGGCGGCGAGAGTGACCGCGGAGGATCCAGATAGCGGCTTCAAGCCCACGTCAGGTGCGATTCACTCGCTCCACTTCCGATCCCTGCCCGGTGTCACCGGCAACTTCTCCGTCGGCCTCACCGGGGGCGTGCACCAGTTTGCGGATAGCCAGTTTGGGCACATCTTCGCGCATAGGCCAACCAGAGACGAGGCCGGCACTTTGCTGGTCCATGCGCTCTCAGAGCTCAGCATCCGGGGCGAGATCCACACGAACGTCAAGTACCTTTGTTCGCTCATCGAGAAGGATCAGTTCCGAGCCGACCTACACTCCACCGCGTGGCTGGACGGGTTGATCGCGGAGCAGGACAGAGCCCAGGCGCTGGACGACCACCTCGTGGTTGTGTGCGGCGCGGTCATGCGCGCTGCATCCAGGCACCAGGAGCTGGAGAGCAGGGTGGTCGATGCGCTGACCCGAGGGGTGCCCCCAGAGGCGTGGATGACCAACCTGTCCGAGCACTCCTTCGAGCTCATCTACAAGGACATCAAATACTCTCTGCGAGTCACCATGGGCAGCCACACCTTGTTTTACATCCACGTCAACGGCGAGGCGGTGTGCGAAGCGGAGGTGCTGGTACTGCAAGACGGCGGTTTGAAGGTGCTTCTCGGAGGCAGGGCGCACAGCGTGTACACGGAGCCCTCAAAGGTTGGTCTCAAGGTGCACGTCGACGGACACCCTTGCTTCTTCCCGGATGACTTTGACCCGACAAAGATGAGCGCGCCAGGGACTGGTAAACTCATTAGGTACCTCGTTCCCGACGGGGGAAGGGCCGTGGAGGGCGTGGCGTACTGCGAGGTGGAGGTGATGAAGACCGTCATGCCTCTCCTCGCCACCAGCACCGGATTGGTGACGCATTTGCTGCAGCCAGGTGCGGCACTCGAGACGGGTGACGCGCTCTGCGCAGTTGAGGTTGAGGATCCCTCCTCGGTGAAAGTGAGCCAGCCGTTCAGCGGCGAGTTCACCAAGATCGAGTCGCGCAAACTCACCGGTGCCCTCAAAGATGACGGCGCCCTGGTCAAGTTCAACGTAAACACGGCGGGGATCCACCAGCTGCTCGCTGGATACGACTTCAACAAGACGGCTGATCCGGTGACGCCGCTGCTGGAGGTTCTCGGCACCCTGGAGCTGGCGCTCGACGACTTCTCCGAGACTAAGCAGGCTGTCAGTTCCAGGGCGTCCAAGGCGGCTCTTGCAGAGCTGGCGTCCATCGAGGATTTCATGCAAAGCGCCATGGTCACCGACGACGGCACCGATGTCGTCTCAGTTGCGGTGAAGCGGGTCAGCGATCTCATCGATGAGCACGGACCGGATTTTGCACCGCTGCGGTCCTTCGTTGATCAGTTCGAGGGCGGCCTGCACATGAACCGCGTGAGAGTGCTGACCAGGCATCTCGAAACTTTCCTGGATGCCGAGGAGCCGTTCGCGTGCAGCGCCAGCTTCGAGGATGCCATCATGGTTCTCAGGTCCAGGTACCGGGGTGACGCGTCCGCTGTTGTCCAATATGCTCACGCGCACTCACGACTGGCTCAAAGGTCTGCGCTGATCCTTAAGATCCTCGACGAGGTGAGCTCGAACGACATGATTGACGCACAACCAATGCTCGAGGCCGTGCGCAGACTCATGAAGCTCGAGTCCGCGTCCCAGTCTGGGTACAAGGAGGTTAGCTACAGGGCGAGGCAGATCATCGTCGTGAAGCAGGACGCCAGCCGAAAGTCCAGGCGCGAAAGAATGAAGGCCATGTCCGGTAGCAACCTCGCCAAGGCGTCAGGCGGGAACCTCGAGAAGTTGGCGCATAGCCGCCAGGAGAGCCTCTCGGACTTTGGTCTGGCGTCTGCCGGGTCCCTTTACGGCGGAAGCATGGACGACCTTACCTCCCTCAACGGCAGCGAAACCGAGTCGTCGCTCGGTCCCGGGACCCCCGGCGTGCCCGGTGACAGGACCAAGCGCAGGTCTGTCGGTACTCTCTTCCTTGACAACACCAACACTCTCGCGCGGTTCAACTCGTACGCCAACCTTGCTGAGGAGATTGGCATGATCCGCGGTCACGAAGAGGCGGAGCACGAGGATGACGGTCCATCGTGGGAGACGCTCTTTGAAGCGCCGTCCGAGACGGAAAAGTTTGCCGCCATTGAGGCTCTCTTTGCCGCCGCGGGTATCGACCTTCCCGCGACCCAAGGGGCGGGACCGCACGTCTTCGACGCCGATCCCGCGGTTACGTTCGTCAGGCTGGACGGGGGCCGTAACCTGGTGCTATTCGCGCCGTCCCTCGGCCACGCGGTTTCCGCGCTGCCCGAGGCCAACGCCGAGAAGCCGGAGGAGCTTGCGTTTGTCATCAACTATCCGAGGCTGCACGGCAGAGAGGACCGGGACATTCGCGACGCGGCGCAGGCGTTCGTCAGCGGACAGCACCTCGCAGGGGCGATCTCGCTCGCCACTTTGCGCGTCGCGGTCACCCTCCTCGCCATCGGCGAGCGCCCGCAGCACTTCACCTTTGCGCGCAACTTTGCCAACGGGTCGCTCGTGCCGGCTTCGGCGGCGCCGGCACACCTGCCTCCTCCCTCACCCACCTCCTCGCCGCTCGCGCCTGAGGGCGAATTCAAGGAGGTGAGCGTGGCGAGGGGCTTCTGGCCGCACATGGCGGCGCAGATGGAGGTGGAGCGCCTGGCCAACTTCCAGGTGGAGTGCGTTGGTATGATCTCCAGCAGGACCCACGGCAAGCGCACCCGCAACTGGGTCAACGCCAGTGAGTACTCCATCGGCGTCTTCCTCGCGGAAGAGGTTGTGCCGCAGAGCAGACGGGGCGCCAAGTTGCCGCAGCGCGATCGACGCGTGTTCCTTCGCGCGGCGGTTTACCACAAGGAGCTTCTTCTCGCCGGCGTCGAGGCTCCCAACGGCGGCCACAAGCGAACACCCTCCGGTTCGGTGTCCATCGACCTCGATTCCCTCGCGGATCACAAGTGGACCTCTGTGCACGACGACTCCGTGCTCGCGGATGTGCTCGGGTCCCTGGAGCTCGCAGTTGGCCAGCACGGCACCGCGTGGAACCACGTCTACATCAACATGGTCGGCACCACCGTGGAGGACTTGCCGAGGATCGAGGCGGCCATCGCGAGCTTCATCCACCTCACCTTCGAGGACCTCAGGCGCCTCAAGGTTTCCTGCGTCGAGGTTCGCGTCGGTGGCGGCGAGGTCGTGGCGCTCAACACCTCTGGTCTCAAGTTCAAGATGACCTCAACCGTGCACGACACGTTGGTTCCTGCGCCCAGGCCCCCGCTTTACCCTCTCCTGGACACCATCCAGCGCAAGAGGATGATCTGCCAGAACCTCAACAGCACCTACGCATACGACTTCCCTGAGATTTTCGCAAACGTCCTGGCTGAGAAGGGCGGGAACGACGAGGATGCGCCCCAGCCTGGGATCAAGCGCCTGGTGGAGCTCGTGTTGGAGCTTCCCGCGGGTTCTTCTCACCAGCTTGTCGTGCCTGGTCACGGCAAGAGCGGCAACCTGGTGGAGGTTGAGCGCGCGCCGGGTATGAACGACGTCGGCATGGTATGCTGGAGGGCGACACTGGTGACGGAGGAGTACCAGAACGGTCGCGATATCATCCTCGTGGCGAACGACATCACTCACATGTCGGGTTCTTTCTCCCCGAGGGAAGATGCGGTGTATAGAGCGGCGTTTGACCTCGCCGTCGCTGAGGGCCTCCCCTGCGTTTACATCAGCAGCAACAGCGGCGCCAGGATCGGCCTGGATGAGGCGGTCAAGGCTGCGTTTAAGGTAGCATGGGTGGATGCCTCGAAACCCAGCCGCGGGTTTGAGTACCTCTACCTCACGGAGGATGACTACGAGATGCTCGGCACGAACGGGCGGGTGCTTGCGGACAGGGTCGTGGATAGCAAGACGGGTCAGGTTCGCTTCGCGCTCACAGACGTGTGCGGCGGGCAGGGTGTCGAGTGCCTGCAGGGCAGCGGTGAGATTGCCGCCGCGACGAGCAGGGCCTACAAGAGCACAGTCACCCTCGCGTACGTCACGGGCAGGTCGGTCGGTATCGGCGCGTACTGCTCGCGGCTGTGCCAACGCGTCATCCAACACAACGACGCGCCGCTCATCCTCACCGGCGCCTCTGCGCTCAACAAGGTCCTCGGCCGCGAGGTGTACACGTCAAATGCGCAGATTGGTGGTCCAAAAGTGATGGCGAACAACGGCGTTTCTCACATGGTGGTGCCGGACGATGTGCGCGGCGTGAGCAACATCCTGCGATGGCTGTCCTTTGTCCCGGCGAAGAAGGGCGCGCCTCTGCCGTTCACCCTGCCGAAGGGCGACGGGTTCGACACCATCCATCGGCCCGTTGGGTTCACCCCCGCGAATGCGCCGCACGATCCGAGGGAGATGCTTCAGCACTTCTTCGACCGTGGGTCGTTCATGGAGGTGATGACGGACTGGGGCAGGAGCGTGGTCACGGGCAGGGCACGCCTCGGAGGGCTCCCCATCGGCGCCATCGCGGTTGAGACGCGCACGAGCGAGAAGACTGTCCCCGCGGATCCGGCGTTTGAGGGAGCTCAAATCACGGAGGAGACGCAGGCGGGTCAGGTTTGGTTCCCCGACAGTGCGTTCAAGACGGCTCAGGCCATCGGGGACATGAATCGCGAGGGTCTCCCTCTGATCATCTTCGCCAACTGGCGCGGGTTCGCCGGCGGTCTGAGGGATATGTACGGGGAGATTCTCAAGTACGGCGCCTACATCGTCGACGCCCTGAGGGAGTACAAGCAGTCCATCTTCGTGTACATCCCCACGAATGGCGAACTCAGAGGCGGTGCGTGGGTGGTTATTGACTCCAGCATCAACCCTGAGCAGATGGAGTTCTACGCGGCGCAGGGCAGCAAGGGTGGCGTCCTCGAACCCGAGGGTGTTGTTGACATCAAGTTCCGCCGCGCGGATCTGGTCAAGGTGATGAAGAGGTCCTTGCCCCAGATGCAGAACGTGGGCGACGACGACGGCGCGGAGAAGAAGCTCGAGAAGGAACTGATGCCGACGTTCAAACAGCTGGCGACGCACTTCGCCGCGCTGCACGATACTCCCGGCGTAATGTTGCACAAGCGCGCCATTAAGGAGATCGTGCCGTGGGACAAGTCGAGGGAGTTCTTTGCATCTCGACTCCGCATGCGCGTCGCGGAGGAGCGCGTCAAGGCATTGATTCGCGCGCAGTGCCCGGTGATCAGTGATGAACAGATGGCGTCGCACCTCTCGGAGCTGCGCGAAACTCTGGAGGAGATTGCCGCCGCCGAGGACGAAGCGGTGGTCCCCGAGGAGAAGGAGGAGGTTATGAGGCTCATAGAAGGCATAGGCGCGTAGATGTAGACGTAACATTCTTTGTCCAGAAAATGTCATGAACCATGATAACATTAGCTACTCTTGCAAACGTCTGACACAAATGCTCCCGCGGATTGAATCGCCCTTTCCCCCTCAGCTTCCAATGCATCGAACACCTGGAACACGTGCGGAAGGTCTTTGAACTCTTGCGACGTCACTTCGATCCCACTTTCCGATGCGATTCGCACGAAGTTCCTGCTTTCTGCGGCCAGAACCTCGGCCCCGCCGTATTGCACAAGCATCGGGGGGCATCGGGAGGCTCGCTCGCCATCCCAGAGTTCCCTCCTAAGCATATTTCTCGGTGGCAGGTACGAAAAAGCAAGCTCGTTCTCCTCCTCTTCTTCCATCACGCGCTCAAACACCAGGTCGTGCACAACCTTTAAGGAATCTTTCACGCCTCTGAGATAACAACAGCTTGTGTCCCTCGCACTGTTCCAAGCGTCCTCCGTGGCGGGATCGTCTCGGCCTGGGTCGAGCCACGGCGACATCAAGACGACTCCTGCAGGCCCTTTGGCAACCTCGCTGCTTATCAATCGCTGAACCAGGCCAACCGCTAAATGTCCGCCGGCACTATCTCCTCCGACGACAATAGAACCGGGGTCGACACCCCCTCCGCTTGGATTCGTAAGCCACTGATAAGCCTCCACTACATGGGAGAGCATCTCCTCATATCTGCCCTCGTCTGGTGCAAGCGGGTATTCGACAGACAGTACCTTTGCTCCCGCCGCAATACCCAGAGATGACAGCAGCCTGGCGTGCGTGTTCGTGCTGCAAAGGATGAAAGCGCCTCCGTGCATCCACATCACGGTCCTCCGCGGAGCGTCAGGGTCATCCCAACTCTTGCCATCGGGAGTCAGCCAGACTGCGCTTCTCCCGTCGATTTCGATGCTCTGCACCTTCGTTCCGGGCATAGGGGCGATTCCCACAGCCATGAGACCTCGAAGGCCGCGAACGTACTCACCCACGCGCCGAAGTGCTTCCTCTTCTCCCTCGCCCCTCGTGCGAGATCGGTACCTCTCCAGCTCATTCGACGCGCTGACAGCCTCGAGGAAACCAGCGATGAGCTCGTTGGCGAACGCGAAAGGACCCGACCAGCTGCTGGGGTAGGTCGCCGACCCGCCGCCTACCTTCCCGCCCGGTCCTCCGCGAAGGATCGAAGCCTGATGTCGTAACGCTGCCGTGCCGTTGCGGAGCATATAGCCCCCGATGGTCGGGACCGAACTCAGCAGTTTGGGATCGCTGAATGCGTCGGCCAACAGCTTAATCTCCCGCGGGCCAATGTCCCCTGTCCATGGGAGTCGCACGCGAACTTCTGCGGGTTTGTCGACCTCTTCATCACGGGAGGATGTTGCGCATGACACGTGCTTACCGGCCCTAGCCGTGCGCGAGGAAATCGGCAAACATGTCAGACGCGTGCACGCCACCGCGTGCGCCATCTTCTGAATATTTTGGGCACGAGAGAGGGTGACCGAAATCAGTGTTGCAGAGCGCGCAGCCAGGGTCAACCCCGGAGGTTGTGTAAACGATTCTTTCCGCTTGCTTCGTGCGTTAACCCTCGTATTTAAGGTGATGTCTACTCGTATGGCTTTAGAACTTTTTGTGCCTCTTGTTGGGTCCACCGCGGGCCCCGCCGCCGCCACCTCCGCGGGGCCTCTTTGCGCCCCCGCGTCCACCACCTCCGCCTTTCTGCATGCTGTTCCAGTTTTGGTTACCGCGGTTGTGACCCCGGCCACCACCACCGCCGCGACCGCCTCTGTTCCTTCCACTGCCGCCGCCGCCGCCGTAGGACCGGGACGAACCACCGCGTCCCCCCCTGTTGTTGTGTGCCGCCTGCCTCGCAGCCTTGAGCCGTCGCTGCTCCGCGAGTTTGGCCTCGTGCCTGCGCCGAGCCTCCAGCTTCTTCTTCTCTTGTGCGCTCAGCTCGGGCGCCACCTTGACGTCCTCCCACTTCGAAATGTGAGAAAGAGTGTCGACAAGATCGCGAACGATTGTCTCCCCTTCGAGATCCCCGGTCCAAGGTGGCGCTGGGGTCGGATCGTTGTTTCGAGGGTTCCACTGCTTCTTCCCCTTAATCTCCCCGCTGTTGTTCACCAACCGACGGACCAGAGCCTGGATGCGTTCGCGGAGCTTCAGGATCAGATCGCACGCTCCGCGGGGCACGTGCAGGCGGTAGAAGTCATCCAGAGCGAGGATATCGTCGTTCCCGTCTCCTCCGGTCTCGTAGAGCTGCTGCCCATCCTTACCAGCGCCGTGCTCGCGCTGGAGCTCCCCTCCCGCCAGGAGCATCATGGCAAGCGGGGGCACCGGGGTGGAGTCTCGCACGTAAACCTTCGTCGTCTTCACCCGCTCGTGGAACGCGACGTAGCAAGAGCGCCACTGGGAGCCGTCCAAGGGGGAATTCACGGAACTCGGGTGGACAGTCGCCGAATCGGGCTCGGACAGCGATCGGTCCGCCGGCCTGACGTGCAGCTTCACGGCGGATGAACTCGCGGCACCCTTCTTCGTGGGAGGGGCGTAGAGGTAAGCGAGCTGAGGGTAAAGACCCGCGCAGAGGAGAGCGGCGAGCAGGCCCGTGGGTACCGCACCGCGGCCCGCTTCGACCGCGCCCTCCTCTGGTCCAGTGTGTTCATCCATCTGAGCCGACAAGGTAACCGCGGTGGGCGTCTGACCCAGGACAAGCCGCACCCCATCTGTTCCGTCATTCTTTCGCCCCACCCATTCTGTGTGGTTCGCGCGCAAGCCCCTGGGTACCACGCCGAGAGTAGACAGGTTCTCAAGCAGTTGTCGCTTGTTGTTTGCGATCTGCTGCAGGGTCTTGATGGACAGGAACCTCTCCCGGGCAAAGGCAAATCTTGCCTCTCCCGGCATGGCGTCAAACTCGTTGTACGCGGCAAGCGCGCCGAGGACGTCGCTTTGGGGCGGGGTTCCGAACCTCTTCTTGCTCTCATCCGCTGTCTCTCTGGCCTCCGCGGGCATCAAGAAGGGAGACCTGGATCCGAGCAGGGACGCGAGGGTGAGTGCCTCGTCAGCCAGTCCCAACGCGCAACCGTAGACCACCAGTTTACCCAATCTCGCATCCGTTGGCAGCTGCGCAAGCAACTTGCCCAGCGGGGTGAGATGCTCATCGGCGGCTGCGAGCGCGCCGATACACCGCAGATCCTCTACCGCGTTGTGCACCGCCGCGGGATGAGGGGGTTCGGGAAGCCTGGAGCACACCGCCTCGGCGTTACCTTCGAGGTTGAGAGCCTTGACCCGCATAACCAGCTGCTGCAGGCCCACGCGCCGCACCTCTGGGTCTGTGTACCTGTTCATTCGCTCGAGTGAGTCGGAGGTGAAGAGGTGGAAAGCAATACCGGGACGAACGCGTCCAGCGCGACCACGTCGCTGCTTGGCCGCCGCGGCGGACACGGCGACGTCATCCAGGGAGCTCATGAGTCTCTCCGCGTCGTATCTCTCCTCCTTCACGCGTCCGGTGTCGATGACGCAGACCACGTCGTCGATCGTGATTGAAGTCTCGGCGACGTTGGTGGACAGTACAACCTTCATAACGCCCCTCGGGGGACGTTCGAATACCTTCCTCTGGTCGTCGGGAGGGAGGGATCCGTGCAATGGCAGGATCCAGTTGGGATCGAGCACAAAGTTGCCGCCAGCCGTCCTCCCGGCGACGTTCACGAGAGTCTCACGAAGGTCATCAATCTCCTTCGTGCCCGGGAGGAATACCAGAATCGCGGCGGTGTCCATGTCGCCCCTCGCTTCATCCTTGTCCGCCATGCCGGGATCCCACCTGTCGTCTCTGGAACCAGGCAGAATTTGGAGCGCCCTGTCCACATCTCCGCCCGCCTGACCGACGAACCACTGCACCAGCTCGACGATGAGCTGTCTGTTGACCACGTCAGTGTCGAGCTGCGCCAGCGCCCGGCACGCGGCTCTCGCGCGGGTCTGGTTTCTTGCCGATCGGGAAAGCCTGGAGAACCACTCATTCTCGGACGGAGGTCGTAGGGACTCGTCCTTGGACGCAGCCTTCCCCGCTTTGCGCTGGTGCGCGAAAGAGCCGTACGCCCACTCCGCCTGCCTGTCGACCCAGTGCTTCGTCACCGCGATGGCGTCCTCGAGGTGGAGCGTCGCCACCGGGAAGGCTCGACCCGGGAAGGATACCCTCGGGGCATCGTCGAAGTACCTCGCGAGCACGTCACCGTCCATCGTCGCGCTCATGAGCCCGAGCTTGACGGTGGTCTTGGACGCCGGGGCGGCTGCGTCCTTTTCGTCGCCGGACTTTCCAGAGTCGCCGTCCGTGTCGGATCCGTCGTCGCCGCCGTCGGGACCCAGGCGGCTCTTCTTACTCTTCTTGGACTTCTTACTCTTCTTGGAATGATCCGACCCGGCGTCCACGTCGCCGTCGCCCCTGTGTAGCATTTCCTTGAGCGCCATGAGCAAGAAGTCTCCCTCGACGGTCCTCTCGTGCACCTCATCGACGAGAACGTGCGTCACGCCCTTGAGCTGAGGGTCGCGCTCGAGCCTCCTGAGCAACACGCCGGTGGTGCAGAAGAGCAGACGCGTGTTGTCGCAGATCCTCGACTCGCCTCGAATGGCGTATCCGATCGCGCCTTGACCCACGCGCTCGCCTCTCTCCGCCGCGACGCGGTCGGCGACGCCGATGGCTGAGATGCGCCGGGGCTGGGTGCAGATGATGTTCACCGGCTGGCCAGTCTCCGCGGCGTGCTCCAGCAGGTACTGCGCCACCTGCGTCGTCTTACCGCTTCCGGTTTCACCTTCCACGATGGTCACCGGATTGTTTTGAAACGCGTCGATGAGCGCCTGGCGGTATCGGAACACCGGGAGTGATCGACGCACCTGGCCGTGGGGTCCCCCACCCCTGGGCAGTGGGGGCGCCCACATGACCCTCGCGGGAGCAGCCTTGAGCTCACCTGCCTGCTCTTCGGCGGGCGCGTCCAGGTAGGTCAGGTCGGGCACGGAGGAGATCTTATGTATCTCGGCCTCGTCGAGTAGACCCTCCGGGAGCTCCGCGTCGCAAGCGTGGCGCATAGCGTCGATAGCCGCCCGCGCGACGGTGACGCGACGGAGCGGGGGATGCCACGGCGAGCCATCCTTGGTGGCGCCCGCCACCTTTGCCGGGGCCTTCGCGGAAGGACTTTTGGGGAGCTTGGGCTGCTTGCCGACCTTTCCCGCGGTGTCGTTCGGCTTCCAGACGTCGTCGCTACCGGGGTACTTGCGCTTGTCGCCTGAGTGCCCTCCGATAGATCCGCCGCCGCCGCCGGGTTTTGGTCCCCAGTAGCCTTCGCCGCGCCCACTGCCCATGCCTCCCATGCCACTAGACGCCCTGCCTGCCTGCGCCAGAGCGCCGTATCCTCCTCCCCCGTATCCTCCTCCACCGTATCCTCCTACAGGGGGCGGGGGTGGGAGCTGCGAGGCCCGCGGAGGAGCCCCGGGGAAAGCACCTCCCTGGAGCAGCGGATTGGGCGCCGACGCCATGTTCTCGATGCTGCCCCTCCAGCTCAGCTGGCCGGTGCCCCCGGCTGACTGAGGGCGCCCGTTGGAAAACGCGCCCATAGTGTTGCGATTGATCTCACCTCGACGCGTGCACCTTTGGAAGGGGTCTCGCGCAGGTGGGTAGTGCGGTGGCAGGCCGAGTGTCGACCAGCAGACCAGAATTTTCCCGCGGTGTCCAGCTGCGACTGCGCAGCTGCGTGAGATTTCGGGTCGCCCGTTGCGTGATGAAGGATCGGGGCCTCGGTTGGTCAGCCAACACAGAGGCGCGCCGGGTGCCCGAGAGGCGCGAGTCGACGGGTCATGAGGCGGTACAGGAGCGCGGGAGAGGAGGTCATGGATGCTGCCGGCGCCTGGAGACAGCCCCAGCGCCCCAGGGGGCGGTACACGCGTTCGTCGGGTGTCAGTCGCGAGGCGTTCATCGCGAACGAGGAGAGGAAGAGCCGGTCGTGCGCGGCGTTTGCACTCGCCGGCGGATTGGCCCTGATCATCGCGGGCTCGGTGATCATGAGACGCGCGGACTACGGACACGTCAAATCGCACCTGGTGGAGGAGTACAACAAAGGTGAGAGGCACCAAACTCCGTGTACACGGCCCGGGTTCTCCTCGCTCGGCACCCGCACGTATTTTCCCGCGCCAACAACGATCGGATCTGACCCTTCGTCGCACTCCTCATCCCCTTCATTCGCAGCTGTCGACGCCTGGACGACCGAGCACGCCAAAACTTTCAACGCGACAACGTTCGAGGTCAAGTTCGGGGACACCGTGGTACCCGCGGTGTTCACGGACGCGGCTCCCACCGTGGATGGCGCTTGGGGCACGAGCCACGCGTACGAGCCCGTCGCGTTTGAGGTGGCGTCTCTGCTGGAAACGGTGGCGATTCCGGACATGCAGGCCATGGGAATGCTCCCGGACGAGCTACCCACGCTGGGAGAGATCAGGGCGAACGTCAGGGTGCCCGTGAGCGCCGCCTCGGGCACGGGCGGGGAGGATGGAGACGGCGACGGCGACACCGACGCGGGTCAGACGGATGCTGCGGGTCAGGGGGACGTTGACGACCCCGCCAACCACGCGCCGTACAACGCCACGGCAGTGCTCGAGTACCTCACGACCCCGAGGGAGCTCGCTGTCGTTGTCAAACGAGAGGGAGGAGAGGACGACGTGGTGCCCGTGGGATCGTATCCACTCGTCACCAGACAGGTGAGCGGCGCGAACGGGTGGAAGGTGTGCAAGTTTCAGAGGGCGGGATACTACCACATGGGAACGTGCACCACGTACGAGGTAACCTCGAACCTCTGCGCCAAGGTGAAGCTGGCCGACGGAACGTGGAGACTAGACGATACCTACGGCGGCCCCGGTTGCAGCCCGCGGGGGAAGTGGGACGTGCCGGAGCGCAAGCGGATCCGAGCCCCGACGCAGGGGAACGCGCCGAAACTTTCGTCGGTGCGGCTCATGGGCGCGGGCCACGCGGTTTTGCACGACGGCCACGATCCCCTGTTCACCGCGATGAACCTGACGGGGGGGAGCCTATTTTTCGCGGAGAGTGCGGCGGAGTCCAGCGCGATGGCGACGGTGATGCTCATCGTTGGAGTCGCCATGTTGGTCCCGGCAACCGTGCTCGGGTACCCGTACGTGAGACAGTCGCTCGGAGGCGGAGCGCGAGGCGGGTCCAGGAGGTACAGGCAGGGCAGGGGGATCGAGCGAGACCAGTTCGACGATATTCTCTGAGGAGAGCGAGAGCGTAGAAGTTCCGGGAAAATAGCATAATCTTAGCGGAATCATGGCAAGCAACTCGTCTTTAAAACAACTCAAACAACTCGGATCAAGCCTTGACTTCTCCAGCGGCGGCGACGCCAACCCTCGCCTCAGACGACGCGCCCCGCTCAGCTTTTGATTCAGCTTCCTCAGCACCAACACCCGCACGTTTCGCCGCGTTTCTCTCGTCGATCTCTTTCGGGTCTTGGCCCGCCCAGATCGAAGCGATGTACGCATCGATGAAGAGCTGCGACACGTGCCCCACAATGCAAGGTATGGCAATCAAGCCTTGCGCACCCCATTTCGCCTCGTCGAGATATGCGATGATGGTGACCGCCACCGGCAGCGTCTTTTGCGACGCCATCAGCAGCACCGCCCGCCTCTCAGCTTCCGGAATCTTCATCACGGCAGTGGTCATCACCCAGTTCATGGTCAGGAAGAACAGATGCAGGAGCACACCGGCAACGACGATGACAAAGATGTTCAGCGCGCTCTCGCGAACTAGCTTTCCCCTGGAGTTGCTGATGCTTATCCAGACGATGGCGATGAGGCACGAATTGTTCGTGAGCCCTAGTTCGGTCTTGTACTTCGTCGTGAAGCTCGGCGCCTGCTCCACGAACTCCCGGGTCGCCTTGCCCGCACCCATGGGGATGATGATGGAGATGATCAGCTTCAGGAGGAGCTTCGCGGCAGTCTCCGCCATGTCGGTGTCCGTTCCACCGGAGTCGCCCCCCGGGGCGCTGAGGAGCACCGCGTTCAGGATGAAAGGAACAGTGAATACACCCAGAATGTTTGTGGTAACGGTCAGCATGAGCGCCATCACTCCGTTACCCAGCGCGGACGTAACCAGCGTCACCCCCGAGGTCAAAGTCGTCGGCACGCAAGCGAAAAGCGCGAGGCCGTAACGGAACTCCACGGGCTCGAACGGGATCTGCACCAAGACGAACCCCATCATCGGCGTGACGAGAAGGATGGTGATGATACCGTAGGCGAGCGCCGCGGGCTGGCCCAGCGCCTTCTTGATGTCCGCCGTCTTGAGCGTCAGGCCGGAGATGAAGAAGATAACCACGATGCAGCACGTTTGCGCGATGGGGAAGTCACCGCTCGTGTGGGAACCCAGCTCTCGGCCGGGCAACGGCCACGAGAGCGCCAGGGCGATGACGAAGAGGAACCCGAGCACGAGATAGTTCTTGATTAACCATGGCTTCCACCTCTTCCAGTGGTCGCCGCACGTCTCCCGCGGCTGCACGTCGGCGGCCGTCATTGCGATACCGGTGTGTCGGCGGCACCGGAGACCGCTCTCAGCCGCGCATTTTCGCGGGCTCCTCGATCCGTCCGATTCATCAGCAGCGAGCCCGGCCGAGAAGGGGAAAGAGGACCTTCTCGGACGCACAAGGGCGCGCCGCCGAGATCCCGACAGACCGGCGCGCACATCGCGCGGGTCTGAGGCGGAGAGATGAGCGAGATCGCGAGCGAACCCGAGGTAGTCGGAGAGCGAGTCGCCCTCGACGTTGCGGGGACGGCGGAGCTCGTCGAGGACGAAGATTTGGCGCGAGGAGCGCTTGACATTCGGGGAGAAGAGGACGAAGGCGGGGGCTCCTGGGAGCTGCTCATCAGCCTGCAGCGTACCGTGAACAGATTCAGCAGGCGACTTTTGCGGCTTAGGGCTCCCGCTGCGGCGTACCTACGCGCCAAGCTCGCCACCTCCGAGGGCACGGATGAGGTGTACTCCAAGCTGCAGGAGAAGGTTGAATCGCCCGGCTTCCTAGAAAAACTGCGCGAGTCAAGGGCAGCGACGGGAGAACCGGGCGAGGGAGAAGCGGAGGCGCCACCCTCCGAGGCGCCGCTCGGGAGCTTCGACATAAATGACCCGACGTTCTGGGAGCCTGAAGTACCGGACAGGGACGATTCGGCCCTGTCCACTTCGCATCTGCCCGGCGCGGGCCCGGACAAGGACGAATGGGAATTTGTGGAAACCGAGGACGTCATCGAATCCATCGCAGCGTTCATCGCGGGGTACGTCGCAACGCACCCGCGCGCGGCTGCGGTTTCACCCGAGCGGCTGCAGCGCGCCCTCGGCAGGTCGTTCGGAGAGCTGAGGACGGACGGAAAAGGGAAAGCGCGACGCGTTTGGGAGTTGGGAGTGGGAGTCTTCCGCGGCGCTTCCTGGACGTACGGCACCCTCACGGCGTTCACAAACCCGTGGATCGCGCAGATGATCGTGGCCGCG
>Ga0181573_10002165_pt1 | contig 18465 bp, 10 predicted proteins | sample 101ome_25_FD_148643 | JGI IMG/M metagenome (GOLD analysis project Ga0181573, IMG submission 148643) | Coastal salt marsh microbial communities from the Groves Creek Marsh, Skidaway Island, Georgia - 101409BT metaG (spades assembly) | ecosystem: Environmental > Aquatic > Marine > Intertidal zone... | reverse complement strand
ACTTCATGTTCCACACTAAATCCAGCGCAGTGGGCTCACCAGACCCTAGCCCCGGCCTCTCATCCCACTTGAAGTCCACCGTGTCCCAAGGTTTCTCGTCCATCGGGCAATGCGGTTATTCGCTGACGCAGAACGATATTTTACGTGATACGCCAGTCGGGTGAGCACCACTCGAGATGAAGGTGGCGGTCACCGGTCGCCCCGGGGTGGGCAAGACCGCGCTCGTGTATCACGCCTCGAGGGGTGACTGGATCGGCGAGCTCCCCGAGACCCTCGGCACGGCCGTCATGCGCGTCGAACGGGAGGACGGTCGCGCCTATGAATTGTGGGACGTGGGCGCCAGGCACGCGGCGAGGCATCCCGACGCGGTGGACGCACAGCTAGCGGGGGCCGACGTCTTGGTGCACGTGTTCTCCTTCGCCGACGCCGCAAGCCTGAGGAGCGCCCCGGAGTACCTGGAACGCGTGCGCGCGCGCGCGGGGTGCCCCGTCGTGCTCGTCGGTGCCAAGAGGGATGCCATCGCGGCTGCACAGATATCCGCCGAGGACGCGAGGGAGACGGCGGCGAGGTGCGGGGCGCCGCTGGTGTTCGTGGACAGCCCTCCGCTGGAGACGTGCGAGGACAAGGAGGATCGCGACGAGGACGACGCGGTCGCGGCGCTCTTCAGGGCGATAGACGTCGCGATGGGGGTAGACGGGTAGTAGGCACGCATCGACCGAATTAGTTCTAGCTTTTGGAGTCTCCAAACTCCTCGAGGGACTTCTCCGAGGCCCGGTACTTCTTGGCGCCCTTATCCGCCTGCTCCAGCACCACGTCGCACGCCTCAAAGTACATTGCCGTGAGAACCTCGACCATCACCGCCGCCTCGGGACCCTCCCGCTGCATCGCGACCCTCATGTTCAGCACGCAGTCGATGAAACGCCCGGGGCGGATGTCGCGAATGTCGAACACGTCCATCCCGCGATCTTCCTCGGTGACCTCTTCCCGCGGTTTGAAGCCCCGGCTCGTGCGCTTCAGCTTGATCTTTCCGCTGTCCAGGTTGGACTGCGTCGCGGACTCGTCCAGCTCCTGGCATTCCACGAACCTGGCCATGATGTTTGCGCGCCGGCTCATCGGATCCGAAATCATCACCAACTCCTTGATCATCGCCGCCTCCGCGACGGGAATCTCGGACGGCGAAAAGGAGGAGTTCAGCACCGTGGTGTTGTACACGCCCACATCGTCAGCTTTTGGATGCAGCTGCCTGCAGGTCTCCCTCGTTAACAGCAGCTGGTAGAGAAGCTGCCAGTTGGGGACGTGCTCTGTCGACTCCATCTCGTCGCACAGTCGAGCCGCGGTGTTTTCAACGCTCTCAATCTTCGCCGCGGGCACGTTCTCCCCGACAGCTTTACCTCCGCCCCTGTTCGCCGCCCGTAGCACTTCCAGCCTGTCCTCCTTGCTCGCCAGTCTGGCGACGAGCTGCACCACCTGAATCTCCGGTTGCATCTCCCCCGACACCGCCGCGATGACCTCCTCACGGATGGCGGCGAGCATGGACAACAGGCCAAAGTCGCCGGATGCCTCCGCGACCTGCACGTACGCCGAGATGGCGGCGAGGAACGAGCCGTCAAATTCGTCTAGGTGTTTCAGGATGACCCCGCGCAGCACCGCCTCCTTGTCCACCATGGGCTTAGGCGCCACCTCGCCCTTCGCTGCGCCGTTCGAGATTTTCACGTCGTCGTCGTCGCCCGGGATGACCTCCTCGACGGCCTCCTCGACGAATATCTGCTCCACGGTTTCCTTGATGATCTGGTCGAGGAGTTTCGCGGCCCGATCGACGTTGTCGGCGACGGCGTCCGGAGAAGAGCTCTCGGCGCGGGCCACGACGCGACTCCTCGAGCGGCGGTTGACGCATTTCATGGCGGCGGGCGCTCGGTTGATTCGTCGCGCGTTACGGGCGCTCGCGGCCACCGTCGGGGTCGGGACGCAACTCGCGAGCATCATCGCGAGTCAATTAGTCCGTGCGTTCCCGAGCAGTCTCCTTGGTTGGAGGTTCCTAAGGTACGGCGCCTCCGTTCTCGTGCACCGTCGAGTGCCGAACACTTCCCGCCGGAAGCGCGAAAACCGGGGTGAAAAAAACCGTGGTCGATACCAAGTTTTTCAGGGTATGGGTATTTGCCGAGTGCGTCGTCACAACTTGCAAATAGAACGCCAATTGCGTCGTTTCGCGCCGATTTCAAACTAACCTCGCATAAGACCGGTTCGGGAAAATCCATCGTGAAAGCACTCGCCATTCCCGGTCCACGAACCGTGGCGGCTTCCCAATTTCTTCCCTGTCGGTCTCGCCCTTTCGCCTGATTTCAGGACGTTCCTTTGCCACGCCAGCTGTTGGAAAGATCGGCCAGGGTGATTGCCCATACGAAAAAAAAAACTGGAAGATCACGAACGGGTCGCCTTTCCCGGCAAAACACGATGAAAAAAGGTCCCGGGGAACATAGTTTTTAGCGCACCGGAACCGTCCGGTGTATAGGTGGGTGGTGTCCTCGCGCTCTCGTGCATCGGGCGATTGTCGCCCTTTCGTGCTCGTGAGACCGCAAGGGACACTTGGGTGGCCTTAACAGGCAAACCGCTCGTTCGGCGTCTGCGAACGGCGGCGTGTAACGAGGGCGTGGGCCCTCCATTTTTTTCTTCCTTCCATCGCAAGAGGTGCGGGCTCCGAGTCGAACACCCCTCCTCGTCAGCACGGCAACCTTCCCCTATGCGCCGGGTTTTCGCCGCGAAACGCGCGCGATCGGCGCGTGGGCGCGGGAACATGTCTTTTCGGGTTCTCCCGCGCCTCGTCGCGACCAAACATCGCTCGCGCGCGCCCCGCGGCCGCGCCCCTTCCGGCCATTTTTCCTTCGCTTTTTTTTCGGGACTCCTGAAAGTTCCAGGGTGGCGACGTGGGAAAGAAGGACGTGGAAGTTGCCCGGTTCCGCCGCGGCTGTGGCTCCGAAGACCGATCCCCCGGCCCCGAACTGACCCATCCGGATTCCTCACGCGCAGGGTGAATCAAACCTCATCGAATCCCGCATCGTTCGGCCTCGACACCGGCGACGCGAGCGACTTCCGTGACCGCCGATTGACTCCACGGGATTTCAGGCACCCCCGCGCGGTTCCCCAACTGCTCGTTTGACGGTGCGTGTGCCAGCCCGACTGAAAGTCTGAGTCACCAACCCGCCAGTTGTGTCTTTTTCTTTAACCCTCCGCGTCGCGAACGGTTCTCCTCGCTGGGGCCGAGCGCGGCGGAGGGAGGCGGAGGGCGACGCGGGGTTCGACCGCGTATCGAGGATACTCGACCCCCATCCCGCCCCCGACGACGACTCTCATCTCTCGAACCTCTTCGTCGCGACCCGCTTACGACGCGCCCCGCCTTCGTCCCCCGCCTTCAATCAGGGATCGGAAAAACCTCCCCTCTTATTTTCGCGAGGGGCGCCGGATCTTTGAACCGCACCCCGAACACACAACCGCGACAACCTCTGCTTCCTGCGACAAGCTCCACCGTGATCGAGACGATGTTCAGCCTCATCGAACCCCGTCCGCCCGCGGCGCCCCCGGTGAACCTCCCCGCGGTGAGGACGCCGGGGCCGCACGAGGAGCCCCGGCGGCCCAGCCCGTCGCCCTCGATGCCGGCGAGGACCGGCGGAAACACGCCGCCCCCGCCCACGAACCGCATCGAGGGCTTCCACTCGTCGCTGCTCACCGCGCTGCGCGAGGACACCGACGAGGACGACGAGGACCTCGTGTTCAACGCGACCAAGCTCGGCATGGTGCCGTCGCCGACGAAGATGGGCGCGAAGATGGACGGCTTTGACTCTCCGGGTGGCGCGGCCGTCGACGAGAGCGACTCGCCGACGTCGCCGCTCGGCGCGCCTCGACCGTCGTCCCGCGCGGCGACGGACATCCGCGTGCTCCTGGCCAACGGCAACTCCAAGCCAGTCGAGGTTCTCAGGAACCAGGTGGTGACCAGCCTGACGCTGAAGCTCAAGCCCGACTGGATGTCCGGCGCGAGGGGAGGCAAGACGCTGATGGAGAGTTTGGGCGGCGGACTCGTCACTCGCAAGCTGCTCCTGCCGGCCAACTCCGCGTCCTCGCAGCTCCCCGAGATCGACGAGCTCAAGGAGCTCGAACCCGACGCCACGGAGGATGAGGTGGAGGAGGAGTGCTCTTCGCCCGCCTACCGCAACCTCATGATGCGCCTGCGCGACATGCAGTACATCTGCATCAAAGCCGCCGCTGCGGTCGACGAGGACGGCATGGTGGACGAGCGCGAGTACTGGCTGCCGCTGGACAAGCACCAGACGGTCGCGGATCTCAAGAAGTTTATGGTCCAGGCGGATGCGCTCGAACGCGGCGGGCCCAAGCTTTTACAGGCGCCGGAGACGATGAACGACCTCTCCATCGTGAGCGTGGATGGCCGAACTTTGGACGACTCCAACACCGTCGTGGAGGAGGGCATCACCGACAACACCACGCTCCACCTGATGGTCAGGAAGGACGCGAACATCACCGTCAAGATGCGCGGCACCAAGGACCTCGAGGTCAAGCTCCACGCCAACGAGACTGCCGAGTCGCTCAGGGCCAAGCTCGAGGCGATGCGACCCAGCGCCGAGGGCGCCATCAAGTCCCCGCTCCCCTCCCAGCTCTTTTACGGAGGCAGGGAGCTCAAGGATGGCCCGCTCAACATGTACGGCGTCGCCGACGGCGCCACGCTCGAGCTCCGCCCGCACGCCGCGTCCAGGGGGGTCGGCATCCCCATGCGCCGCCCGTCCCGGCACAGCTGGAACGCGGCGACCTCCTCGGCGTGGAGACCCGGCGGTCTCTCCCCGATCGGGTCCACCGGACCGCACAACAACAGCGTCCCGAGGAACATCCCGGGCCGCCGCTTCTCGCAAGGCGGGGGTGCGCACAACAGATCCGCGGCGTCGTCCGAGGACAGCGCGTGGGACTCCCCCGCGGGTTCCAACGACTCGCCGTCGGCGTTCGGCTCGCCGGATCTGTCCAGAAGCTTCGACCTCGCCAGGCAGGGGCTCGCGATGGGCAACCGACCGCAGCTCGCCAGCTCGGGCACGGGCGGGGCGTACTTTCTCCGAGACCAGAAGGGTGACACGTGCGCGGTTTTTAAGCCCGTGGACGAGGAACCCCTGGCGAGGAACAACCCGCGGGGCCGCAACGTGGCCCCGGCTTCGGGCGAGGGCCTGCGCAAGGGAACCCGCGTGGGCGAAGGGGCCTCCAGGGAGGTTGCCGCGTACGTCCTCGACCACGACGGATTCGCGGGGGTTCCCGCGACGTCGTTTGCCAACCTCGGCGAGCAGTTCCACGGCGAGGACGGCGAGGACCTGTCCGCGCTTCACGGCAAGCTGGGCTCGTTTCAGGCTTACGTGCACGACGCCACCGAGGCTGAGGAGATGGGACCGCACAAGTTCCCGGTGCACGAGGTTCACAAGATCACGCAGCTTGACATCCGGCTGGCAAACACCGACCGCAACGCGGGCAACATCCTCGTGCAAAAGTCCGAGGATGGCGAGCTGAAGCTGGTGCCCATCGACCACGGCTACGCGCTCCCGCACACTCTCGAGGATGTCTGCTTCGAGTGGGAGTTTTGGCCCCAGGCTAAGCTCCCGTACTCGGAGGAGACGCGCGAGTACATCGCCGAAATCGACGTTGACGCCGACATCGAACTCCTCCGCGAGCAGGGCATCGAGCTCCAGCCCAGCTCGGAGCGCGTCCTCCGCGTGTGCACCACGCTGCTCCAGCGCGCGGCCGCCATCGGCTGCTGCCCCGCGGACATCGCGGGCATGATGTCTCGACCGATGCCCAACCGCATGTCCGACCTCGAGAAGCTCGTGTCCAGGGCGGCTTCGTCTGCGTCGGCGGCTGTCCGCGCCGACGACGGCCTCGTGGTGCACAGGCCCAAGGGAACTGGATGGGACGACCTCGAGCAGGACGACCGCGTCGAGGCGAGGTTCATGGTTGAGTACACGAAGCTGCTTGACTCGTACCTCGAGGGCTTCGAGCCCCAGGTTGAGCTCTGAGGCGAGCGAAATCAGATGAGAAACAACAAACGAGAAAAACCAAAAAATGATTTTTGAGATTGGATGCCGTCTCTCGGAGAGAGGGCGGATAGGGTGATTAAGAGGGTGGAGAGGGTGGGGAGAGCGGCGACGGCACGGGATGCCGCCGCCGTGGTCTTCGAAATGTACCAAATCAAGGCAAATATAATCCGGACGAACGGATCGTTCGGTTGTACGACTACACGGACTGGGTGAGAGACTGGATCAGCCGCCGTCGAGGGTGTATTCTATCAAGCCGCTATTACATCACAGCGTTGCTTCCTCGAAGGGGCCTAGATACATAAACATTGTAACAAGAAGGGTGAGCCGCACCTTGTGGCTCAGAAACAAAAGATGACTCTCAAAACGCGTCGATGCTGCCTTATAAGATTTCTCCTGTATCCGCCTTTAGCGACGCTATCCACAATCCTTCCACCGCGGCGCACAGCTTGTCAACTTCCCATTCGGCGTTGAAGTAGTGCACGCTCGCGCGGATAACCTCCTCCGGCATGTCCTCGCTCTCCTCCCGCGCCTCGTACTCCGCTCTGGTGTTGATGGCCACCTTGCTCGTCCACACGTTGCACCCGTGCTCCCCGAGCCACCTCCTCACGTCCCCGGAGTCCACCCCGTCCACGCTGAACGAGATGATCCCGCACTTTTCCTCCCCGACGTCCCACACGGTCACCCCGTCGATCGCCTCCAGACGACGACGGGCGCACTCCGCCAGCCACTTGATCCGCTCCCACGCCCCCTCCAACCCCACCGCGAGCGCGTACTCAGCCGCCACCCCCAATCCAACCTTGGCGGCGAAGCTCACCTCGTACTGCTCGAACCGTTTGGCTCCCGGCGCGGGGACGTACGTGCCCATCGAGTCCCACCTGGCGCCGTGCAGGTCCAGCATCGCCGGCTGCGCGTTCGTGCGTTCGACAAACTCTTCCCGGGCGTACAAGAACCCGACCCCGCGAGGCCCGCGCAGGTACTTGCGCCCGGTGCCCACGAGCAGGTCGCACCCGATCTCCTCCACGTCCACCGGCATCTGACCCACGCTCTGGCACGCGTCCAGGAGGTACGGGATCCCGTGTCGCGAGGTGACCGCGCCGATCGCCGACGCCGGGTTGACCAGTCCCCCACTCGTGGGCACGTGCGTAACCGACACCAGTCGCACGGGCCCTTTGGTCTCGTCGGCTATCGTCCTCTCCAGCTCCAACGCGTCGAGCTGCCCGCGCTCGTCGCACGGGACGAACTCGACGACGGCGCCGGTTCGCTCCGCGGCCTGGAGGTACGCGATGGCGTTACTGGCGTACTCGGCGCGAGCGGTGAGGATGCGATCGCCGGGTCGAAAGTCGAAGCACCCAAACGCCGCCTGCCACATGGACGTGGCGCTCTGACCGATGGCGATCTCGGACGGATCGCAGTTTAGCAGGGCGGCGATGGCGATGTAAGGGCGCTGGAGATCCTCGGCGCGCTCCTCGACGGTCTCGTACCCGCCCGCGACGGCCTCCCGCTCGAGGTACTCGAGCTGGGCGTCGAGGACGCACTTTGGGGGAAGCGACGAGCCGGCGTTGTTGAAGTGGGCGACCGCCTCCGAGGTGCGCTCGACGAAGCCCTCGAGGCCGGGAGTGTCGGCGCGGAGGCGCGTGACGGTCTCCTCGTCGAGCCCCGGCGCCTGCGTCTGCTGCGCGGAGACGGTGCGGGAGTGGGACGAGAAGGCGGAGACGTCGCGGATTCTCGCGAGATATTTTCCCGCCCGCGCCGTAACGACCTGGTCGCCGGGATGATGACATCGTCCCCAGGGCGCCCGTCTCGGCCCGGATGATCCGAGGGTCGAGACGACCAGAGGTCGCGCCGGGGCGCTCGAGACCGCTGAGACGAACATTCCCGCGCCTGCGCGGGTGCCGAAGCGGCTTGTGAGGCCTGAGGGCGCGTGTTCGTCGCCCGAAGCTCTGGGGCCCTTATCGTGATGCGTGCCAACCTGGACAACCGCCGCGACTGGGCGATGCTCCGCCACTCCTGAAAACCTGGGTGCTAGGTCACTGGTGCCCCCACTCGCGGCTGCCCGGTGTGACGCCCATCCGCGTTGAACACCGGCCTACGCTCGCTCCACGAATATATCCGAACCCCGCGAGATGTCCGCAGCCGCCCCGAGGGTCGGCTTCCTGGGTCTCGGCATCATGGGCGCGCAGATGGCGTCCCGGCTGGTGGGCACCGGGCAAAACGTGATGGTCTACAACCGCAGCGTAGCCAAGGCTGAGCCCCTGCGCCAGCTCGGCGCCGCCGTGGCGTCCACCCCGGCCGAGGTCACGTCCACCTGTGACCTGGTCTTCGCCATGCTCGCGGATCCCAAGGCTGCCAAGGCGGTCGCCATGGACGGCCCGGACAGCGCGGTCGCCGGCATCGCGGCCAGACCCGCCTCAGCCCAGCCGGTGACCTACGTGGACTGCTCCACCGTGGACGCCGCCACGGGCGAGCAGGTGGGCAACGCCATCACCGCAGCGGCTCCCCGCACGGGTTTCCTCGCCGCCCCGGTGTCCGGCGGGTGGAGAGACGCGAGAGACGGAACCCTCCTCTTCCTCTGCGGCGGCCATCAGACCGCTTACGAAGCCGCCGTCCCGGGGCTCGACGCGATGGGGAGCAGGCGCTGGCTCCTCGGTTCGACCCCCGGGGACGCGGCGAGGGCCAAGCTGATGCTCCAGGTGATGATGGGGAACATCGTCGGCTCATTAGCCGAGATGATGGCGCTGTCAAAGGCGGCGGGGCTCGACGAGGCGGCGATCCTCGAGGTGCTTGGCGAGTCCGCGATGGCGAACCCGCTGTGCAAGGCGAAGGGCGAGCTCATGCGCAAGAACGACTACAAGCCCAACTTCCAGGTCTACCTCCAGCAGAAGGACCTGAGGCTGGCGCTCCAGCTGGCGGACGACCTGGGCGTCCCCGCACCGATCAGCGCCGCGTCGAACGGCCAGTACATTCGAGCGAGGCAGATGGGATTCGCGGATAAGGACTTCGCCGCGGTTCGCGCCGCATACGAGGCAGAGGCGCTGAACGAGCCCGAGACTGAGGACGCCTGATACATTGGAGGTGTGCAATGAATGCGCAAATATCGCATGAAACGTACGTACGTAGGTGATGACGTCATCGTCGACGCGTGCCAGAGGTTGACCGTCTTTTTCACGTCTGAGGGAAGAGCTGCGGGGCGGAGGCGAAGGGCCGCCACCACGGCTTTGAGTCGAACCTCCTCGCCGAAAACGGCGCGACGTCAACCTCCGGCTCCGCGCCCCGCGCCAGATCCGCCACGATCCGCCCGGTGATACCCCCCAGCGTCCACCCCACGTGCTGATGCCCGAACGCGTACACCACCCCGGGAACCTTCGATGAGGTCCCGATGACCGGAAGCGCATCCGGAAGCGTGGGTCGGAAACCCATCCAATCCCGGCTCGCGTCCCGCCCGCCGAGCGCCGTCGCGACTTCGTCCTTGAGCAGCCACTTCGTGTACCCCTCGAGCTGCCCGAACCGTTCCTTCACCGGGGGAGCGCACGTGCCCCCGAGCTCGACCAGCCCCGCCGCCCTCACCCCGCCCGACATCGGCGTCACGATGAATCCCCCCTCGGGGGTGCACACCGGCCGCGTGAGCATCGGCGCGCCGTCCCCGCCGTCCCCCGCCCCCTCGTTCCACTGCACGTGGTACCCCCGCTCCGTGTCCAACGGCACCGGGTCCCCGCACTGCCGCGCCAGCCCCGCGGAGTGCGCCCCGGCCGCGATGACCACCACCCCGGCGTCCATCGTCGATCCGTCAGACGCGACGACCCGAGCTCGAGCGCCGGCGGCTTCGCCTGCCACGCTCGCCGACGTCACGAGCGTCACCCTCCCGCTCGGGCCGTTCGATGACGACGACGACGATGACGGAGAGGATGACGATGACGAGGACGATGACGAGGAGGATGACGAGGACGATCTCCGTCTCCCGCTCCCGGTCCTGATCTCGCCGCCGTTGGCCACGAAGCCATCCGTCATTGCGTCGAGGAGCGCAGCGGGGTCTCGCAGGAACCACCCGTCCTCGAACCACCACGCGCCGCCCCGCGCCGCGCGCTCCGACAAACTCGGCTCCAGCTCGAGCACCCCCGACTGGTCGATCGCCTCCATCCGAAGACGCTCCGGTCCCCCCGAGGCGTCGAGCCGCAGCGTCGCCGTCTCTCTCGCGCCCCTCGCGTGGACATCCTTCTGGAGGAGGATGTACCCGTTCCTCGCGGCGAACGCGTGGGATCGCGTGGCGTCGTTCGGGGCGTACTTGCCCATGGGTCCGTCGACGTCGATCCCCGCGTGCTCCCATGCCCCCTTGTACCCGTCCTCGGCGAGCCGGAGGATGCTCCCGAGCGCGAATGCGGTCTTCCGCACGCGGTCGGGTTCGGACGCGGCGAGAAAACCGAGCGCCCACGGCATCATCCTGACGAGGTGCGGCGACGGGGCTATCCTCAGCGCGCCGCGCGGGTCCACGATCATTCCGGGCGCCTCCGCCCAGAGACCCGGTCGCTGGACGGGTATGCACGCGTACTGCGCGAACGTCCCGGCGTTCCCGTTGGACGCCGACTGCCTGCCCCCGACCCGTTCACCGGCCTCCATCAGCGTCACCCTGAATCCAACCCTCTGGAGGTGTAAGGCGGACGAGAGTCCGACGAAGCCCCCGCCGACGACGACCGCGGCGTTCTTGGCCGCCCGTCCCGCCGCGGGAGCGGACATGGCGATGTGTCGAGTAACCTCTGGGGCCACAGTTCGGGTCCCCGCGCGCTTATCACTGCCTGTCGACCCGAGATCCCAGAAAAAACACGCGACGTGGATCCCGGAATCCGTGTCGAGTCACGGGGCACTTTCCAGGGCACGACGCCCGACGGCGCACGCGAACGAGGCGGCTTGACGTGGACCCGCCATGACCTTAGCGCTCACCTCCCCCGTCGTCCGGGGTCCCGTCGCGGCGTGCATCCGCGGCGCTCTCAGATCACGCGTCCCCTCCGTCGCGCCCTCCCTCCTCGCGTCCCCTCACCTGCGGGGCGGGGCTGGGGTTCGCGAAGAGCGGCGGCAATTCGGGGCTTCGCGCGTGGCCCGCGCCGTCGCCGACCCTACCGACGCGGTCATCCGCGACGTTCAGGAACGGCTCGGCGTGACCCTCTCGGATGAACCCACGATCCCCACCCCGCCTCCCGCGGTCGTCGTCATATCGGGTCCGAGCGGCGTCGGCAAAGACGCGGTGATGCGCCGGCTCCAGGAGCTGAGGCCCGATCTCCACCAGGTGGTCACCGCCACCTCGCGCCCCGCGCGTCCCGGCGAGAGGGACGGCGTGGACTACTTCTTCGTCACCACCGAGGCTTTCGAGAAGATGATCGCGGACGGCGAGCTCATCGAGCACGCGGTGGTGTACGGCGAGTACAAGGGCATCCCGAAGGCGCAGGTGAGGGAAAAGCTCGCCATGAACGTCGACGTCGTGCTCCGCCTCGACGTTCAGGGCGCGGCGACGGTGCGCGCGCTCATACCCGGCGCAGTGTTCATATTCATCGCGGCGGACTCGGAGGCGAGCCTGTGCCGGCGGTTGGTGAGCCGCAAGACGGAGACGCCCGAGAAGCTGGCGGTGCGGGTGGAGACGGCGAGGGAGGAGCTGCGCCGAATGACGGAGTTCGACTACGTGGTGGTGAACGAGGAGGGTCGGCTGGACGAGGCGGCGGGGAAACTGGCGGCGATCATCGACTCCGAGAAGATGAGACCCGGGCGCGAGCCCTTAGAGCTTTAGCGTTGTCGATCGTGATGACTTCCAGACGCACTCGACACACCTCGTTCGCCCCGGTGGGACCTTGTCAACACCTCGTCTCACCTCGTCTCACCAGCACAATTTTTCCACGCAAAAACTTGCCGTTGCGAGAATCGGCAATTCCGACACCACTGGACGACGCGCATAGGGCTCGGGCCGACGCGAGAGTCTGCATGGCGGTCATGGACAGCCGCATATACGACGATGAGGGTCCCCCCACCCCGCACCAGGGCCACGATGGCGCTTTCTACGAGGACCCGGCGGGTTCGGGCGGTAACGGCAGCGGTGGGGGCCGATTCTCCGACGGCGAGCGCGTGGCCCCTTTGGGCGTCCCCGACTACGCCCCGGAGTGGGCTCCCGCGGAGCTGGAGCGGTACCTTCACGTGGTGGCGATGGAAAAACACACGGCGCATTCGGTGGGCAGGCGTGACGTGCTCGAGGAGCTCCACGCGCACGTCGACGGCGTCGGGAATCCCAACCCCCTGCTCCTGACGGGGCCGGCGGGATCGGGCAAGTCCACCACCCTCGCCACGCTGGTGAGCGAGATCCAGAGTAAAGCCGTCGGCAGGGTCGCGGCGACGCCATCAGCGCTCGAGGCGACCCCGTCCGCGAGCGGCAGCGGCGGCCCCGAGTCGGCCCCCGAGCCTTTCGTCCTCCTCCACACCTTCGGGCTCATGGGCCGCTCCGACGACATCAGGCGCGTCCTCCTGAGGCTCTGCGCCGAGCTCAAACAGCGCTTCAACATATACGTCGACCTCCCCGACACCTTACGGGAGGTTGCCGGCGCGCTTCCGAGGTTCCTCGCGCACGCGGCGCTGTTCGGCAAGGTTGTCTTCATCCTCGACGGGTTGGACCGCGCCGAGATGCACGGGCTGGAGCTCCACGATTACCTCCCCGCCGCTCTGCCTCTGGCGGTCAGGGTCATCGTATCCTCCGCCGGGTGCAAGGCGCTGAACGACGCGAAGGACCAACTCAGTAAACTGGCGAAAGTCGTGCAGCTTCCTCCGCTGGGGCACCAGGAGCGAGTCGGGGTGCTCAACTCCAGTCTGGCCACGGTCGCGGGAGGGCAGATCCACGTGAACGAGATGCTCGAAGGTCTGGTCGCCAAGGAGGATGCCGGATCCCCCCTGTACCTCGTCGCGGCGGTGAACGAGATCAAGGCGAGGGTGAGGGACAACGGGGACGCGTACGCCGCGGCGGACGATGCGAACGGTTTTCCGGATACGTTACTGGATTTGTTTGCCTCGGTGTTTGAGAGGTTAGAGCGGCGGTACGGGACGACGCTGGTCGCGGAGGCCACCACGCTCATGGCGGCGTCCCGCGGGGGCCTGCGCGAGGACGAGGTCCTTTGGTTGCTGCAACAGACGACGAGCTTGCAGAACATGCCCTCGTCGGAGTGGGAGAGCCTGCGAACGGAGCTGGAGCCGTACTGCTGGCCGGTTGAAAGGCTCCCGGGGGATCCCGTTTTGTGCTTCTTCCAGGGCCAACTCGCGGCGGCGGGGATGAGACGGTACGCTAACACCGCCGCGGAGCGACGCGGGCAGCACCTCAGGCTCTGCTCCATGTTCTCCGACCCGAGCTTGGAGCCCACGCACAGGGGGGTGTGGGAGGTGCTCTGGAACATGCTCAAGGGCGAGGCTTGGCACGGCCTCCGGTGCCACCTCACGGATCCGAGGGTGCACGCCCTGCTGTGGAACGAGGACACCCAGGTAGATCTCGCCAATCTCTGGGAGGCGCTGGTGAAAGGGGAGATCTCCGCGGCGAACGCGCGATCGACGAAGAGGGTCCCGGGGCTGGACGGGGCGATGGTTCCACCCCCGAGGGTACCCCCGCGCCGGCGACGAGATCTGGTGGCGGAGTACGATAGGCTGGCGGAGACCACGCCGCCGTCACCGGACGGCGTGCTCACCCCGGACGTGTACCGCGAGCTCATGGCGGATTTTCTCGCGTGGAGCAACCAGCCCGGCGAGGCTTCGTTCGTGCTGCGGATGCTGAGCGAGGCGAAAGGCGACGCCGCGGACCTCGCGGCTGTGAGCGTGAACTTCAAACTGGGCCGGTGTCTGGGTCGGCAGGGGCTGCATCTCGAGGCGGAGGAGACCCTTCGACGGGCCCTCGCGGCGGAGCAGTTGCTGGTGGGCGCGGAGACGCCGATGGTGGCGGAGATTGTGACGGAGATTTGCAAGGTGAAGCTGGACGAGGGTGACCTCGAGATGGCCGGGCAGCTCGCCGCTCACTCTGTGAGCGTGTGGGAGGCGGCTGAGGCTGCCGGGTATGAGGAGGCTGACGTGAACACCATCGTCGTGGCGTTGGTGAGGCTGGCAGAAATATGCGACGAGCTCAACCGGACCACCGCGGCGGAGGCTGCGTACGAGCGATCCCTGGAGCGGCTCGAGTACATGCTCGGGCCGGACCATCCCGAGGTTGCCGAGCACCTGGGGATGATGGCCAACTCGTACAAGAATCACGCAGAGTGGGAGAAGGCCGAGTTTTGCTACTGTCGCGCGCTGGCTTTCGCCCACAGGTTTACCGGGCCCCAGTCGCTCCATATACCCCACTTCTACAACGCCCTCGCGGAGCTCCACAGGGCCCAAGGTGACCTGCCCCACGCCCAGGCGCTGTACCAGAGGGCTCTGCAGGTTGTCGAATCGGTCCTCGGCACGGCACACCCGGAAGTGGCCACCTACCTCAACAACCTCGCCGAGCTGCTGCGGGTCCAGGGTAAGCTCCTCGAAGCCGAGCCCATGTACAAGCGGGCGCTGGCCATCGACGAGCGCGCCCAGGGGACGAGCCACCCGATAATCGCCATCCGACTCAACAACCTGGCCGAGCTCTTCCGCGACCGCGGGCTCCTAGAGGAGGCCGAGCCGCTGTACCAGAGGGCACTCGCGATCGACATGGCCGCCCTCGGCGCCAACCACCCCAACATTGCGACGTACCTGAACAATCTCGCGGGGCTGTACAAGTCCCGGGAGCTGTGGGATAAGGCTGCAGAGCACTACACCCGTGCCATCGCGATTGACGAGAGGGCGCTTGGGCCCAATCACCCAGACGTGGCCATCTACCTGAACAATCTCGCGGGACTTTACAAGGCGCAGGGGAGACTGGACGAGGCCGAGCCGCTGTACTTGCGGGCGCTTCGAATCAACGAGGAGGCCCTGGGCGCGGAGCACACGGACATGGCCATCTACTTCAACAACATCGCGTTGCTGTACAAGGCTCAGGGTAAGTTACAGGACGCGAGGCTGTATTACGAGCAGGCCATCGACATCGGGGAACGGACGCTCGGGGCGGAGCATCCCCAGGTGGCCACCCGCATGGCCAACCTCGGGGCGCTTCTCGTGGACATGAAAGAGCTCGACGCGGCGCAGGCGCTCTTCCAAAAGGCTCTGGAAGTTCGCCGGAACACTGTCGGGGAGAACCACCCGGACGCCCTCAACTGCGCCGAGTGGCTCGAAAGCATCAGGGAGATTCAGGCGGAGATGGCAGAGGAAGCGGCCGTGCATGCCGCCAGGAGCGCCGCCGTCGCGGTCACCACGGCGAGCGCCGCCCCCATCGAACCTCCCAGGCTGGTCGGGGAGGTGCCCCGGGGAGGTGCCTCCGCCCCGGCTCCCCCGGCGCCGGTCCCCTCCTCCCCGGCGCCCAAATCACCGTTCCCGGCTCCGGAGCTCCCGCCGCGCCAGTCGACGGCCCCGTCTCCGGTTCGACCGACCTCCGCGTCCGCGACGGTGTCCCCGTCCGTCGTCACCGTCGAACAGGCGGCCCCCACGCCCCCGGAGCGGCCCGTCCCGGAAACCGTCCCCGGAATGGTTTCGCCGGTGAAACCGTTTCCGTTTCCTCCGACGGCGACGGGCCCGCCTCCGGAGTCGACCGCGGCTATGGAGAACGACCTGCAGACGGCGACGGACGCGGTGGAAGCCGCGCAGGCGTCGGTGGATGCCATGCTCATGCAGTATGCCAGGTCACCGGAGAACTTCTCGTCCCCTTCGGTCCCGTGGATGGCGAACCCGTCCCCGACGAAGGGCAAGACCCCGGCCATCTTCCAGGGTGGGGACGACGGAGAAGAGACGCCGGCGGTGATGGGCCCGTCTTTCCTCGCCGAGGCTCCCCTCGCACGCGGCGGCCAGTCCCCGGGCGGCATCCGTGGACTGACCCCGGAGCAGCAGAGGGAACGCGAGGAGGACCTGGAGCAGGTCCCGGGTCTCGCGGAGGCTGCGCTGGACGCGTTCCTCTCCGCGCACGTCGAGTACCTCGGAAACCGGCAGTACCGCTGCGTCCTCGACGGCAAGGTTCTCTCCAAGTTTTCCATCATGCGCGTTCACGTCGCGAAGAAGTTCGGGGGCTTGGTGCACCAGTGGGCGGTCGACAGATCCCCGCTGGCGCCCGGCGCGGCGCGAAGGCTCCCGGGGGTGCACTCGCCGGGGGTATCTCCCATCGTCGTCCACCCGGCTCTGAACTCTCAGACGATTGACGCGTCACCCTCGTCCCCCGTGTTTGGCGTCCAGAGGCCCTCGCCGACGCCCACGTCCCCGGAGAGGCTCACCACGGACACGGACGCGCGTATCGTCCCCTCCGAGATGCCGTCGTCGGTAGATCCCACCCCGCCTTTACCGCCCCCGCCCCCGGGAAGCGGCGCCAAGCGGGGCGCGAACACGCCGCGAACATCCGCGGCGCTCAAGCGGGTGGAGGAGCTCGAGGAGGAGCTCCGCGAGCTCCGCGCGGCGGTGAGCGGATCCACCGCCGCGCCGTCGCCCCCCGCGGCGACACCCGCGACCGCTCCGCCCCCCTCGGGCCCCACGCAGGGAGCCTGGGGGGCGACGCCCGGGACGGAACCGTTCCCGGTGGCGCGACCCGTGGAGGCTCCCCTACAAACTGGGGGCACAAACGCGTCGGCCGTGCCGGTGGCCGCGGTGGCCACCCCGGTGACGCACGCTCCTTGGTCGCGTCCCCCGCCCCCGCCGGCTTACTACCCCACGTACTACGGGCATCAGTCGGGGGGGTACCCGCCCGGGCCCGCCGTCGCGTGGGGCAGCGTCTCGCCCAAGGACCGTCGCTCGGGCGGCGGCGTCGGATCCGGGGCGTACGGGGGGTACGGGGCGTATGGGGCGGATGACGCCGTCGGGCGGCCCGGTCCCGCCGCCCGCGCCGCCGAAGCGGAGGCCCAGTGGATCGCCGAGGGGGGACCCGCGCGGTCCCCGTATCCGCGCGGGTCCAGCTTCGGCGACATGCTCGCTCGGGAGCGCGGGGTCGACCCGTTCAGGCGCCACCGACCCAGCGACCTCTGGAACGACGCGGGGAAGAACGACGTGGCGTCCGAGCCGGTCGCGGACGGGGAGGCCGGGGGCGACGTCGGTGGCGTCGTCGCCGCGGGGCCCTTGGGGTACCTCGGCAGTTCCGAGGGGGTGGGACGTCTCGCCAGGTACACGTCGCCGACGAGGAGGGCGGAGTCGCAGCTCGCCGGGCTGATGGGCGCCGGGAGGGTCGACAGGCTCGGCCTCTTCATCAGCGCGCGGTCGCAGCAGGTTGGCCGGCGGAAGTTCCTGTGCGAGATTGACGGCAAGACGTTCAGCACGATGAACCTAATGAGAGTGCATTTCGAGAGGCACTACGCCAAGGACGCGGACGTGTGGTGGGAGCGGCAGGTGAACATGGATCCGGGCTTTGGCGGGGTTGGCGTCGCGTGATGAACCACCCGCATCAGAACGAGGAGAACACGGCGACACCGCCCGTTAGAACGACGCCCCGCATCGGGGGCGTCTCGTTAATCAGACTATAGCTAGCTAGACACCCACGGAACGTCGGCCTCGGTGCGTCATCCTCCCGCGCCCTCGGATCGGATCAGTCCGCCATCTTGAGCTTGATGGCTCGTCGGATGGTGTCCCAGGTCGTGGCTTCCACGACGCCCTCCGATACGATCTCGTCGAGAGCCAAGCAGATCATGCCGTAGTGGTCGAAGGCGTGCGCCTCCGTGAACCCCTTCTTGACTATGCCTTTTACCGACGACGCCAGCGCCTGGAGAACCTCGGCGACTACGCGTAGGGGAAACGGGATGGGATACGTGTCAGGGCGGGTCGCGGGATCGTTGAAAAAAGCGGGAAACTGTGGGCACCGACTCGGACGGATGGAGGGGGGGGCGAGGACTCACGCGTGTATTCGTCGTACTCTCCCGACCCGACCGCGTAGAATCGCAGGTCTCCAACTCCGCACCACACCATATTTTCATCCCCGTGGCGCGCCACGCCGCATCTGGTCGCCAGCTTGTCGCAGTCCGATTCCCCCACCGTGGATGCGCCAGCCCCGGACGAGGCCTCGGCGCGGTGGAGCCTGTCGCGCCACCGCATCTGGTCGGGTTCGGAGATGGGGTCGTAAAACCGCTCGAGAATGATGTGACCCGACGCCGACGCCATCATTACGCACAGGACGCGGCCGGCGAGGACCATCTCGCCCGCCCCCCAGCGCGCTCCCGACACTGTTTCCCGCTTCCTGTGCTTCCTTTCCGAGACGGGAAACTAAAGCGCCCGGGGGGCGAGAGGATTTTTCACATCACGAAGTGCACACAGCCGACATGTCGCATCACCAGAAAGGAGGTCGAGGGGGCGGAAGATT
>Ga0181573_10002161_pt1 | contig 18484 bp, 14 predicted proteins | sample 101ome_25_FD_148643 | JGI IMG/M metagenome (GOLD analysis project Ga0181573, IMG submission 148643) | Coastal salt marsh microbial communities from the Groves Creek Marsh, Skidaway Island, Georgia - 101409BT metaG (spades assembly) | ecosystem: Environmental > Aquatic > Marine > Intertidal zone... | reverse complement strand
ACTCATGGGGCTGTCCCAGCCGAGCGAAATGACCGGGTCGTCGCTCGTTTGATCGAAACTTACTGGTTCCGAATCAAGGTCAGCGGGCCGGAATCCTTCAGACCGTCCGATCTCAACAGCACCCACTGGTAGGTGCCTTCAGGAGCATTGTTTCCATTCGGATAACGCCCGTTCCAAACCAATTCAAACTCCGCATCGCTGGCGGTTTCGTCTTGGTAAACCACGGTGCCGTAGCGGTTGTAGATGAGCAACCGAGATCCCCGGAAGCCTTCCAGGCCTCGGATTCGGAAGTTGTCGTTGGAGGCGTTGTAGTCCGGGGTGAACACGTTGGGGATGTCGCATTCCCGAACCCGGATGCCGGCGCGCGTTTGGTACCCGCAGGTGTCGACCAAAATCAAGGTGTCGGGGTTGCTTGTTGAATTGATTCCTCGAATTTTTTGCAGCAGATAGTGGTCGCCGGACTCGATGTAGTCGAACTCAAAGTGTTCGTTGCCGGTGGACAGAATTGAAACTCCCGTTTCGTCGAGCACGTCGCTGACGGGCGTGTACGGGAAAAGCATGGGGAAGTCCTTTTGGCCGCCGACGCAGAGTTCGCCGTCTTGGGCCACGGGGTAGGTGATGTCCTGCACGTGGGTCACGGTCTTGCCGCATTGGTCGACGATGACGAGTTCTGGGGCGTGCGAGCCAATCAAGTCGCCGGAGGCGTTGGTCATGGTGAACAACGAGTCAAAGGACACCGTCCACTCCGACGGGTCGAACCACGCGTTGTTCCACACGTTGCCGTCCCAGATGTACCGGAAAGGCCCGTAGCCGGAAATGTTGTCGTACCCGAGCACTTGCGTGCCGTCCAAGTTGATGCAGTCGCGTTCCGAAGGCGTGGCCACGATGGGGAGGGGGTCCAGAATCACAACCTGGGACGTGGTGGTGATCAATTCCCCGCATCCGTTGATGTATTCGTACGTGATTTCCACGTACTCCACCCCTTCCGAAGCGCTGTCGTCCACCACCCCGAGGGTGATGACGCTTTCGGTTTGGCCTGGGTTCATGACAACTTGATTGAAGGTGCTCGCGTAGTCCAACCCAAGCACCGCAGACCCTTCCAATCCCAAGTAGAGGGTGTCGAGCATGTCGGATTCCACCTCAGGTCGGATGATGGTGAATTGGGCGTCGTTGCACCCCTCGATGATGACGGCGTCCACGACGGTTTCTTGTCCGTCAACCGTCACGGTCATTTCGTTGTTCGCCGACCACGCACCGAAGGGAAAGGATTCGCCGTTGGGGTAGTTGAACACCGCTGGCAACCCTACCGACTCTTCGTAGGGGACCAAATTCTGCAGCCCGTTGGCGGCAAAGGGCACGGCGTCTGCTTCGAGGTTGACGGCGTTCGAGCTGAACGACCCCGCTTCGAGCACCACGATTGATTCCAGGTAATCATCCGATCCATCCGCAATGGCGAGTTTGATGTGGTAAATCTCACCACATTGCACAGCGGCGCTAGCTGTAAACGTGGTCGTATAGCCATTGATGCAAATGTCATTTGGGCCTGGGCTGGGGTTGTCGATGTAATACTCGGAATTGGTGATGTTGTTTACTGAACTGATGGTGATCGGAAGCACAGGGTCAGAACCTGGAACTTCGGCAATGTTAATGGCACCATCCGGAAATTCAGCTGGAGAGGCGAAAGGCCCTGAGATTCCTGGTCCGCTGAGGAAAAAGGCGAAGATGTCGTTGAACGATGAATTCACCCAGGCGAGGTATTCGTCAGACCCGAAAACGTAATTGAAGGAGATGCTATCTCCTCCCGCTTCAAAGTCAAATTCCAGAACACAGCCGTCATTGACTGCCGAAACAATAAAGTCTTGGCCAATCAAAGGAGGGACCGAATTGGCCACACTCAGCAAGTCCGGATCATCAAATGTCGTCCCCAATCCAGTTGGATTCATATCACCCCCACAATCGGCGAGACGATTGGGGTCGCCGCAGCTCAGGACAAGGCCAGTGGCAACACTAAAATTGCCCGAGGGGTCCGTGAGTTTGGCCAATTGGACCGGATCTCCAATCAAGCTGATGTTGGATGCCGTGACCCCTTCACCAAGCAGGATTTCGTTCACGTATTGATCAAGGGTGAAGTTTTGATCTATGACAACTTGTCCTTGCATCGTGAACATCCCGAAAAGACTAAGAATGGAGAGGGCGATGTGGTTTTGGTTCATTTTTCCTGCTGTGCTGTATGCATCAAACTTACAAAACGGCTTCAGGGTTGTTTGGTACGTCTAATCCTAACTTCGCACCATGGACGGTGGACAACCTTTGATTCATGCGCGGGACCTGCGCAAGACGTACCACGTTGGGGATCAGGTTGTTCATGCTTTGGATGGGTTGGACTTGGACATTCGGGTGAACGAATACGTCGCGTTGATGGGGCCGTCGGGCTCCGGCAAGTCCACGCTCATGAACATGCTTGGATGCTTGGACAGCCCCACCTCCGGATCGTACATTCTCAACGGCCAAGACGTGAGCCGCCTCGAAGACGACGCTCTGGCGGAAATTCGAAATCGGGAGATTGGCTTCGTGTTTCAAACGTTCAATTTGCTGCCACGCTACACCGCCCTGGAAAATGTCGCCTTGCCGATGGTGTACGCCGGAATTCCGAAGGCAGAGCGCCAGGACCGCGCGCGGGAAGTTCTGGCTCAAGTTGGGCTGGGAGACCGAATGGATCACCGGCCCAACGAACTCAGCGGCGGGCAGCGTCAGCGCGTGGCGGTCGGACGAGCGTTGGTGATGAAGCCGAGCATCATTTTGGCCGACGAACCCACGGGGAACCTCGACACCGCGACGTCGGAAGAGGTCATGGAGCTCTTCGGAGAAATCCAAAAAGCAGGAAACACCGTCATTCTCGTCACGCACGAGGAGGACATCGCGGCGTACGCGCATCGCACGGTGCGACTTCGCGACGGTCGTGTCGAGAGCGATGCCTGAGTTGGAAATTCATGGGCGTGCAGCGGGGGAAGCCGCGCTCCCTGTCTTTACTTTGTAGGAGGACCCCGAGAAGGGGAAAAGCCGATGACATGACGGATTCTCAGACCACGGCGCGCAAGCGCATTTCCCTGCTTTTGAGCGACGCCCATGTGGGCCAAACCGTACGCGTTTGCGGGTGGGTTCGCACGTTTCGAAACGACCGGTTTCTGGCGGTCAACGACGGTTCAACGCTTCAGAATTTGCAGCTCGTGGTCGACAAGGACGCCACGGCTCCGGAGGTGTTGAAACAGTTGCACACAGGAGCGGCGGTGGAAGCGGTGGGGACGTTGGTGGAAAGCCAAGGTGGCGGGCAAGCGACGGAGCTTGTGGTGCAGTCCTTGGCGGTCCTTGGCGGGGCCGACCCCGAGGAATTCCCGATCCAAATGAAGCGCCACAGCTTGGAATTCCTTCGCGAGAAGGCGCACTTGCGTTTCCGAACGAACACGTTTGGGGCGGTGTTCCGCGTGCGCCACGTGCTTCAGTACGCGGTGCACTCGTTCTTCCACGAGCGCGGGTTCTACCAACTTCACACGCCAATCATCACCGGAAGCGACGCGGAGGGAGCCGGCGAGATGTTCCGGGTGACCACGCTCGACCTTGACAACCTCCCGCGGACCGAGTCCGGTGCGTTGGACGTCGAGCAGGATTTCTTCGGCAAGGAAGCGAACCTGACCGTCAGTGGGCAGCTCGAAGCGGAACTGGGCGCCATGGCATTGGGCCAGGTGTACACCTTCGGACCTACGTTCCGAGCGGAGAACAGCAACACGTCTCGTCACCTGGCGGAGTTTTGGATGATTGAACCGGAGATGGCCTTCGCGGACTTGAAGGACGACATGGCCTTGGCCGAAGACTGCCTCAAGTACGTGCTGAAGTACGCGTTGAAGCACAGCGCCGAGGATTTGGAGTTCTTGGAGAAGCGCGAAATCGAAGCAGAAAAGGGGCTTCCCCAGGCGGAACGGCACGAGCATCCGTTGCGCGCGAGGTTGCAGGCCGTGGTTGACGCGCCCTTCACGCACCTGACGTACACTGAGGCCATTGAATTGCTCCGAAATTCCAAGCCGTACAAGAAGAAAAAGTTCAAATTTCCGGTCGAATGGGGGGTCGATTTGCAAAGCGAACACGAGCGCTGGCTCGTGGAGAAGCACGTCGGCGGACCTGTGGTGGTCACCGATTACCCGGCAGGCATCAAGGCGTTTTACATGCGCGCCAACGACGACGGGAAGACGGTGGCAGCGATGGACGTGTTGGTTCCAGGCATCGGTGAAATCATCGGTGGAAGCCAGCGCGAGGAGCGCTTGGACGTGCTGAAAAAGAAGTGCGCAGACTTCAGTATTCCCGAAGAACACGTGTGGTGGTATTTGGAGACGAGAAAGTTTGGTTCGGCGAAGCACTGCGGGTTTGGCATGGGATTTGAAAGGCTGGTCATGTACGTCACAGGAATGCCCAACATTCGGGACGTCATCCCCTTCCCAAGAACCCCGCTGAACGCCGAATTCTAACCATGCTCAAACAGAGCCTCCAACAAAAGCTTCTCCAGAAGCTGTCTCCCCAGCAGATTCAGTTGATGAAGCTGCTGCAGGTGCCGACGTTGGAGCTCGAAGCCCGAATCAAGCAGGAGCTCGAAGCGAATCCTGCGTTGGAAGAGGGAGCCGAGAGGGAGGAGGTGCAGGACGAACTGGATCGCGACGAACAGGAGGCGTCGGAGGCGCTTGAGGATTTTGATTTTGACGAATACTTGGACGACGAAACGCCGGATTACCAACTGAGCGTTCGGAACCACGGAGCCGACGTCGAGGACCGCGACATTCCTTTGGGGAGCGGTGCGACGTTCCGTGAATTGTTGTCAGACCAACTCGGGCTGCTCGACATCGCTTTGGAAACGCGGGCTTTGGCCGAGCACCTCATTGGGCATTTGGACGACGACGGGTACCTGCGGCGCGATTTGGACAGCATTGTCAACGACCTCGCTTTCACCCAGGGAATCGACGTTTCGCGAAGTGCGCTTGAGCAGAGTTTGGAAGTGGTCCAAGCCCTCGACCCGGCAGGCGTCGGAGCTCGGGACTTGCAAGAATGCCTCCAGCTTCAAGTGACCCGCAAGCGTCAGGACAAGTCTGCGGATGACCCTCGTCAGGTGGCGCTTTCCCGGGCGGCCTTGCTCCTCGAAGAGCATTACGAGGCCTTCACAAAGAAGCATTACGACAAGCTCCAATCGGCCTTGGAAATTGAAGAGGACGACTTGCGCACTGCGCTCGACGAGCTGACCCGCCTCAACCCCAAACCCGGAAACGCCGGAAGTGAATCTTCTCGCGTTGTGCACCACGTCATCCCGGACTTTCTTCTTTCGGTGGACGGCGAAGACGTCGTGCTTCAGCTCAACGGCCGCAACGCTCCCGAGCTTCGAGTCAGTCGCACGTACCGCGAGATGATGGACACCTACAGCCAGGGCGGGAAGCAGGACAAGGCGACTCGGGAAGCGCTGACGTTTGTCAAGCAGAAAGTGGACGCTGCCAAGTGGTTTGTCGACGCCATCGCGCAGCGGCAACAAACGCTCACCAAGACGATGCAGGCGATTGTGGAGCACCAGCGTGCGTACTTTTTAAGTGGCGACGAAGTGGATTTGAAGCCGATGATTTTGAAGGACATCGCCGACCGAATCGGCATGGACATCAGCACGGTGTCGCGCGTCGCCAACAGCAAATACGTTCAGACCCCGTACGGGACGCTTTCGCTCAAGTCTTTCTTCTCAGAAGGCATTGCCACAGACAGCGGAGAAGAGGTCAGTTCGCGTGAAGTGAAGAAAATCTTGCAAGACGCCATTGCCGAAGAAGACAAGCGCAAGCCCTTGTCCGACGAAAAGCTCGGGGTGTTGCTCAACGCCAAGGGCTACAACATCGCTCGGCGGACGGTGGCCAAATACCGCGAGCAACTTGGCATACCTGTGGCTCGACTGCGCAAGGAGCTGTGATGACCGGCTTGGCGCAATTCATCAGTGCAGTGTTGCATCCGTTGTGCATGCCCTTGCTCACGCTGAGTTTGCTTTGGGCGGTGGACGGGTATTTGGCCTACCGGACGGGGCTCTTTGCCTACTTGTTTGTTCTGTTGCTCATCAACACTCTTGCTCCGGCCTTTTCCTTGTGGATTCTAAAGCGACGTGGGGTGATCAGCGATTGGGACATTCGCAGACGAGGCGAGCGTCCGATTCCCTTTTTGCTTGTGCTGGCGTATTACCTCATGGCGTATGCGCTTGTCGTCAACAGCACCAGCGTCGAGGTGCCGTTGTTTTACCGCCAGGTGCTGCTTTCCTTGGTGGTGGCCATTGGCTCGGCCTGGGTTCTGACGTGGAAGGCCAAAATCAGCATGCACATGCTCGCCCAAGGCGGCATCCTCGCCGTGTACATGAACGTGGCGATGTCCGACGGTTCCTGGAATTTGGGGTGGGTCAGTGCGTTGGTTCTGAGTTCCGGCCTGGTGGGGTGGAGCCGACTTCACTTGGGGGCGCATACGCCTCGGGAAGTTTACGCGGGGTTTGCGCTCGGCTTGGGGGCGGTTGGGCTCACGCTTTTTTGAGCGCCTGCTGCCACTTCCACGAATCTGCCAACGACGTTTCCAATGAACGGCGAGTGGCCCAACCCAGCTCTTCTTTGGCCCGCGCGGGATCGGCCCAAATCGCCACTACATCGCCCGCCCTTCGCTCGCCCATGCGGTAGGGGACGCGCTCGCCGGTGGCCCGCTCAAAGGCTTGGATGACTTCCAACACGGACGCACCTTGGCCAGTGCCCAAGTTGAAGGCTCGAACCACGGCCTCGCCTGCGTTTTGTCGGAAACACCAATCCAAAGCCGCAACGTGCGCTTCTGCCAAGTCCAAGACGTGCAGGTAGTCGCGGATGCAGGTGCCGTCTGGCGTGGGGTAGTCGCCCCCAAACACCGTCAATTCCCCCCGAATTCCCGCCACGGCTTGGGTCAGGAAGGGCACGAGGTTGTTGGGCACCCCAAGTGGCAATTCACCAAGGAGTGCCGTGGGGTGAGCTCCTATGGGGTTGAAGTACCTCAAAAGCGCCACGCGATGCTTGGGGTGGGTTGCGGCGTGGTCCGTCAACACCCGCTCGCTCGCCTGCTTCGTCCACCCGTAGGGAGATTCCGCTTCCTGAAACGGCGCAGACTCGTCCACCGGAACGTTCTCCGGTTCCCCATACACCGTGCAGCTCGACGAGAAGACGACGTTTCGCACGTCGAATTCATTGGCGACTTCCAACAACGTTCCCAGCCCTCCCACGTTGTTCGAGGCGTATTTCGCAGGGTGATCCACGCTTTCGCCGACGGCTTTGTGGGCAGCGAAGTGCAGAATGCCTTCCAACGGCGTGCCGGCGTCGCGCATTTCGGCAAACAGCCCACGGAGCGCTCCGGCATCTCGAATGTCCGCTTGGACGAACCGAACGTCCGTGCCGCACAGCGCACGAACGCCTTCCACTGCTGACAATTCTGAATTGTCCAAGTTGTCGAGCAGCACCGGAACGTAGCCGGATTCGTGCAGCGCGACCGCAGCGTGGCTGCCGATGTACCCGGCTCCTCCCGTCACCAAGACGCACTTTTTCATCTCGCTGCTCATGGTACGAATCTACGTCGTCCGGGCAGGGATGTAACTTTTTTATACGACATCGCGTATTTCAGCCCATGGGCCGTCATTACGATTTGACCTACCTCCAGCAGGTGTTTCATGGCAACGAAGCCATGGTGCAGCAAATTGTCGAGCTGTTCCTTGAGCAGGCTCCGCAATTCAGCGTGGAGATGGACATGTGCATTCGTCAAGCGCGGTGGAGCGACCTGCATCCCGTTGCACACAAGCTCAAGTCCTCGGTCAACATGCTCGGCATGGCAGGATTGGCCCCTTTGGTTCTTGAAATCGAACGCAAGAGCAAATTCAACCAAGACCTCGCCTCTTTGCCGGGACTTGTCTCCGATTTGAATTCCGAGATGGAGTTGGTTTGCCAGACCTTGTCGCACGACCTGAATGAGGTTCGAAACGCCGACGCGCGGAACAATTCGCGGTTGCGTCGCGCCTGACCCAGACTCATCCCGTTGAGTGTACCTTCGAGGCATGGAAGCTTCGAAGGGCTCGCTGTTTGTGCTCTCCCTTGAGGAGTGTCGCGCCAGGTTGACCCAAGAGCTTGATTCGCTTCGGGTGGACCGCCCCTGCACCCTGGGCGACGGCGTGGAATCGTGGTCCGAGCAGGAACTGGATTCGCACCTTCATTCTTACAAAGTTTGCCCTCCTTCGCCTGGCGAATTGGGTTTGTGGGTTCCGGCGTCTGGAGCGGCCACCCGCATGTTTGGATTCCTTGATTCGGACAACCAGGCTCAACGTCAACTTTGGGAGCAGGCGGGAGACGTGGCGTTTGGCGCCCAATGGATGAAAAGCCTTCAGGAGGAGGGACGAGAAACCGACGAAATGCCCATTTCTGAGGCGACGGACGCGCTTTGGCGCTTGATGAGAGAAGGCCAAATCCCCAAAGGACTCGTTCCGTTTCATCGCCTTGACGATTGCGACAGTCCCTCCGTAGAGACGGCGTTTCAGGCTCACCTTCGGTTGTGGAGGCAGGTGATGCCCCACGGTGGAGATGTGTGGTTTACGGTTCAGGAATCGTACCGGGAGGAAATACGGCAACACCTCGAACCCGTTGCCGAGTCAGGCAAGTTCCGGGTGCATTTCCCGGTGCAGTCCCCTGAAACGGACACCCCGGTGCTGGACCCGAATGGAGAGTGGCTTCGCACTCCGGAAGGCGACGTGTTTCGCCGTCCCGGGGGCCACGGGGCCTTGTTGCCCGTGCTGGAACAAGTCACGGCAAAGACCGTGGTCATCCGCAACATCGACAACGCCCCTTCGCCTTCCTGTACCCCGGAACGCGTCCGTTGGACCCAGGCCATGGTGGCCGCCGCCAGAACGTGGGACATCGAACGCCACCAGTTCCAGGAAGAAGTCAGAGGTGCGGGATTCGTCTCCACGGAGCTCCTTCGTTGGTTGGCCGATTCGGGATCAGGCATGGAAGCTGACGCTTCTCCTGAAAGCGTTTCGTCCGCTCGTGCCCTCCAATTGTTGGATCGCCCGATGCGTTTGGTCGGTGTGGTTCGCAACGAAGGGCAGCCAGGTGGAGGGCCGTTTTGGGTCACGGTCGGCGAAGGATTGGATCAAGGCGTGACAAAACCCCAAATCGTCGAAGGCGTCGAATTCACTGATGCCAACAAGGACATCCTTGGGAAGGCGACGCATTTCAACCCCGTTGAATTGGTATGCACTCTCAACCCCGGCCAACCGCTTGGGGCGTTTGTGGATGGGTCGCGGTCTTTGAAAGCCACCAAGGTGGTTCACGGTCAACCCTGCCGCGTCTTGGAACATCCCGGCTTGTGGAACGGGGCCATGTCTGGTTGGCTTACGCGGTTCGTCGAGATTCCGGCTTCGTGTTTTCAGCCTGTCAAGTCGGCTTTGGATTTGATTGGCAGGCATTGACAAACAGAAACGGCCCGGACTGAATGTCCGAGCCGTTCGCTTTGTGGTTCAATGTCTGTGGGGCGAGCGCTTAGCGCTTCATGATCGTGATGTTCTTCACGTTGTCCCCCTGGATGACGCGCAGGGCGTAGTAGCCTGGGCGCTCGATGTCGCGCGTCTCGAAGGTGATTTCGCCTTCGGCGTTCTTCACGTAGATCAAGTCAGAACGCAACACGTTTCCAGAGAAGTCGAGGAGTTGCACGATGGCCTTGCCGTCGACGGCGTTCTCCAAGCGGACCGAGATGCGCTCAGCGAAAGGGTTGGGGAAGGTCGTCACTTTCGTGTCAGCCACTTCAGTGCGAGCAGCAATGTCGTCCGTTTCAGCGATGTAAGCCGTGAACTCGAGGTTGGCGTCAATCGTTGCACCGTTGCGCTTGCACACACCAGCGTCGCCGTTTGAGTTGCTCTGCAAAGCGATACGGCAAGTGTGGAGAGCCTTGATGCCAAACATCAACTGTTCGCCTTGTTCAACGCGGATGTCGAGCGGGAGGTTCAACACACCGTTCTCGATGTTGCGAGCGTAGATGTTCTGCGAGTAGAGGTCTTCGCCTTCCACAGTCTTCACGAAGAAGCGGCCTTGGAAATCGTCGAACGAAGATTGGACCTTCACAGAGATGTGCTCGAGAACACCCTTGGAGCATGCAGAGAACGTCTGCGTGGTGCCGTGGCCGGCACCGTTGAGGCGAACGCGACCGTCGTGCCCGTTCACAGCAACTTTGCACTGGCTTTCCAAACCGCGGTTCTGCGGAGCAGTTTCACCACGTCCTTCGTTCATGGCGTCAACGTCAGCAGCTTCACGAGACTCGAAGCCAATCGTGCCCGCCAAATGGCCGCGCACCGCTTCGCCGTTGTTCCAAAGCGTACCCATGGGGCCCTGCAAGTAGCGGAGGGCGAGGGGCTTGCCTTCTGGAGCTGTGATCTGAATGGAGTAGGTCTTGCCTTCCTTCACAGGAGCACTCAAGTCGAGCGTCAACGACTCTTGGTTGAGGTCGCTCTTGCCAAAACGAACCATGTCGATGATTTCGCCGCGGTAGTCCACCAATTCGGCGACGTACACGGCGTTTTCAGTCGCGTTCTTCACAGACAACACGGTTGACTTCAATGAGCCTGTGGTGCATGCCGTGAATTCTTGGGTGATCACGCCGCCCTGGAAACCCAAGGTCCGGTTGTGATCTGAAACAGTCTTGACGCAATCGTACGCCGAAGTCGGAGCGTCGTTTTGAGAGTTAGACAAAGCGGCTTCCTGTGCGAAAAGGTTGCCGGTGAAAAGGGCTGCCGCAGCAGCGAGGGGGAGAATGAATTTGTTCATCGCTTGAGAGATGAGAGGGTTGAAGATTTGGTCCCTGTTACGCCTCTCGACCCGACGTGGTTACATCCGACCCTCAACTTTTTTCAAATCCTCAGCAGCGACGGGCCTTTGGGAGCTTCTTTTTCTTCATCGTTGGTGGCAACCACCGTCGTACATACGCCGCAAACGGCCTCCAAAACACGTCTGTACCAAGATGTGCCGTCGGGATCGAGGTTGGTCGCAGGCTCGTCGAGCAAGACGGCCATGGCATCGGTCCCAAGCGCCAAGGCGAGGGAAAGTCGTTGCCGTTGCCCCGAGCTCCAATCTCGGAGGGGCACATCTGCCCCAACGTGCAAACCCGACGACGCGACGAGCGATGCCCAGTCCAAGCCGTTTGGCCTTGGTTCTCGAAACGTGGCGTGAAAATTTAAGGCTTCACTCAGCGTCAAGTGGTTTGGCAAGTCCAACCACGGGGCGCAAAGGGAAATTTGCGTCATCCAACGGTCTTGGTCGACGGGTTGGTCTTGTTGTAGAAGGGTCAGGCTACCAGAGTCCGGGGCAACTTGACCGGCAAGCATGGCAAGCGTCGAGCTTTTGCCCGAGCCGTTGGACCCCAAGAGGGCCACGCTGCCCTGCAGGTCCCATGAACTTCTGTCCCAGACCACGCGATTCCCGCGCTTCAACGTCACTTGTTCGGCGCGAAACACCGCGAAGTTGGTTGAAGTGGCCATGAATCAGAAGGGGCCTCGGATAATTCCTTTGTCCGATTGGCGGATGAACGACAGCACTGTGTCTTTGTCGTCGGATGTGGGCAATTCGAGTTCCGCGGCTTTGACCGCTTGGGTCATGTTGTTGTTCAAGACGTACAACGTGCGATAGATGTCTTCGATGCTTTGGATGCGGTCGATGTCGAATCCACGACGACGCAGGCCGATGCCGTTGATGCCGATGTAACTCAAGGGCTCACGAGCGGCTTTGATGTACGGAGGAACGTTTTTGCGCACCAACGACCCGCCTGCAATGAAGGCATGTTTGCCCACCCGAACGAATTGTTGAATCCCGACCATGCCTTCGATGATGACGTGGTCTTCGATGACCACGTGACCGGCCACGTTGCATGCGTTGGCCAAAATGACGTGGTCGCCCACTTGAACGTCGTGTGCGATGTGAACGTAGGCCATGATGAGGCAGTCGCTGCCCACGCGCGTCACCATGCGATCCGTGGTGGCCCGGTGAACCGTCACGCACTCTCTGATGCTTGTGCGGTCCCCGATTTCGACGCGGGTCGGCTCGCCTTTGTATTTCAAGTCTTGCGAATCTGCTCCGACGACGCACCCCGGAAAGAGTTTGCATTCCCGGCCTACCCGCGTGTGGCCAAGCAGGGTGGCATGCGGTCCCACCCAAGTGCCGTCTCCAACGATTACGTCGGGACCGATGTAGGCAAACGGTTCCACGGTCACGTTCGCGCCCAACTGAGCAGACGGATCGACGTACGCCAACGGGGAAACTTGGGCGGATTCGTGAATCATGCTTCCGATTTGGGGGCGCGGTCGCGCACGATTTGGGCCAACATCTCAGCCTCTGAAACCAATTCGCCCCGCACAAATGCACGGCCCTTCATGTTCACCAAGCCACGTCGGATGGGTGAGATGAGCGTCAGGTGGAACACCACGGTGTCCCCGGGAAGGACTTTCTGCTTGAATTTGACGCCGTCGATTTTCATGAAGTACGTCGAGTAATTTTCCGGGTCCTCCACCGTCGACAAGGCGAAAATCCCTCCGACTTGCGCCATGGCTTCCACCTGCAACACGCCTGGCATCACAGGGTTGTTGGGAAAATGTCCTTGGAAAAACGGCTCGTTCATCGTGACGTTCTTCACCCCAGTGATGCTGCGGTCGTCCATGTCCATGATGCGGTCCACCAACAAGAAGGGGTAGCGGTGAGGAAGCATGGCGGAGATGTCGTTGATGTCCATCAACGAGGGGCGGTCTGTCCGGAAGTCAGGGAGGTCTTCTTGGTCTTGGATGGCCATGGCCAAATCCTGAGCAAACGCCACGTTTGCGGCGTGACCGGGTCGTGCAGCCAGCACATGTCCGTGAATGAAGCGTCCAGTCAACGCGAGGTCACCGACAATGTCGAGCAACTTGTGCCTTGCGGGCTCGTTGGGGAAGCGCAAGTCCGAAGGGTTGATCACTCCGGGGTGTTCTGCCGACCCGGAAAGTTCTTTTCGGCCAAGAGCTTTGGCGATTTCTTCCAATTCAGAAGAATCGTAGGCTCTTTCCGCCAACACCACCGCGTTGTCGATGTCCCCACCTTTGATCAGGCCTTGTTCTGCGAGGCTTGCAACTTCCTTTAGGAAAACGAAGGTGCGGCAACCGGCGAATTCGTCCTGGAACGAACTCAAATCTTCCAATCGGGCATGTTGTGTCCCGAGCACGGGGCTGTTGTAGTCCACCATCACCGTCACCTTCAGTACGTCTCCTTCGACCGGGACAATCAACATTTCAACGCCGTCGTCTCCGCGCCGGCTGATGTTCTTCCGGACTTTAAAGTAGCGTCGAGGAGCCTGTTGTTCCGTCGAACCGGCTTGAGTGATTGCCTCCATAAAGGGAAGCGCCGACCCATCTAAAATGGGCACTTCAGGACCGTTGAGTTCCAAGCGCGCATTGTCAATCCCGGAAGCATAAAGGGCGGCGAGTACGTGCTCAGTGGTGTGCACTTGGGCTTCTCCCGATTGAAGTGTGGTGCCTCGTCGGGTTTCGCTGACGTTGCTGACGTGAGCTTGAATTTCTGGAGAGCCCTCCAAATCGGTGCGCACGAAGACGTATCCTGAATTGGGCTCTCCCGCGGAGATGCGAAGTTGAGCGTGCTCTCCCGTGTGCAGTCCGATGCCTTCCAACGAGGCTTCCCCTGCCAAGGTGTGTTGACGGTCCGACGAAATCATGGGTGCAAACCTACGTCAGCCCTTTGAATGGTCAACCGGGTTGTCACTCGGGGAATTTTGGGCTTCAAGCGCTTGTTCGATGGCATCGAGGCGCTCGCTGAGCGGGATTCGCGCCAAACGACGAAGCGCAATGTGGAATTTTTGGAACTGCTTGACCGGCACGGCAGGGTTGCCTTGGTAGGTTTGATTTTCTTTCAAGAGGCTGGCCGAAACCCCAGATTTGGCAGCAACCTTGCTGCCTTTGGCGATTGTAAGGTGCCCCCCAATGCCCACCTGCCCTCCAATCATGCACCGGGCGCCGAGCGTGGTGGAGCCCGCGATGCCAGTTTGGGCTGCAATGACCGTGGACTCCCCAATGACAACGTTGTGCGCCACTTGAATGAGGTTGTCCAACTTGCATCCGCAGCGAATGACCGTGCTTCCCAACGTCGCTCGGTCCACGATCGTCATGGCTCCGATGTCGCAATTGTCCTCAATGACGACGTTGCCATTTTGCGGGACTTTGGCGTAAGAGCCGTCTTCTTTGGGCGCAAACCCGAAGCCATCTGAACCGACAATCGCCCCCGCCTGCAACGTGCAGCGTTGTCCCACGACGCACCGGTCGAGGATCCGCACTCCGCTGTGGAGCACGGAGTCATGGCCGATCCGCACGTCGCGGCCGACGTGAACGTGGGCGTGCAATTCCACTCGGTTGCCAATCACGGCGCCCCGTTCAACAACCACGTGGGGACCCACGAAACACCCTTCGCCGAGCGAAGCTTCGTCGTCCACCACCGCCGTGGGGTGGATGCCTTCTTGACGTTTGAGCACGGCGTCGTAGGCCTCGAGCAACCGGGCAAAAGCGCGGTACGGGTCTTCCACCCGGAGCAACGTCAAGTCGGGGGGGAGGGGCTGAGCAGGTTGAAAGTCGGAAGCGACAATCACCACACTGGCTCCGGTGGTGTAAATGAATCGCTCGTACTCGGGATTCGACAGAAAGGAGACGGCACCTGGGCCTGCAGATTCGATTTTGGCCAACCGCCGGACTCGCGCTTCAGGGTTGCCTACCACGCTGCCGTCAAGCAGGACAGCCAATTCAGACGCAGTCTGTTCCAAATGGTTCATGTTTCTGTTGATGTAGGAGCTCTAGAGGTCATCCCAAAAACGCACAAAACGTGTCCAAGTTGCCTCGAAGGAGGTCTTTTTCCAAGCCACAGGCCAAATCACAGAGCCCAGGCCACGCCAAGCCACATCTTGCACGACGAACGCGGTGTTTTTCTTGTCGTGCAGCATGCAGTCCCACATGCGTTCAGCGTCCGGCAAGTCCACAGGGGGCACAGGGACGTTTTCTCGGAGCCACGTTTCTACGAGGGCCGCGTGCGGTTCAACGTCTTCCGAATTCTGACCGACTTTCCAAACGGGATTCCTCGCTTCGTGCAAGGCGAAGTGAAGCCCAATCGCCACGGCCTCGCCATGCAGCAACGTGTTCCGGGAGTCCGCAAGCAGTGCTTCGACCGCATGGCCTACCGTGTGGCCCAAATTGAGAACAGCACGCCTTCCTCGCTCGTGCAGGTCTTCGCTTGCGATGCGCCTCTTTGTGTCGGCGGAATGCACCAACCAATTCGTCCAAGTTTCAAGTGAATCAGGGGTTTGGACGGGCCATTGTGGCAAGTTCGAATTCAAATGAAGGTCCCCCGCAGGCTCGAGCATGGCGTGCTTCGCTGCCTCGGCCAACCCCGCCCTGAATTCCCTTTCAGGAAGTGTGACCAACCATCGGGCGTCAACTTGGACTGCGGCCGGAAGTTCAAAGGTGCCGATCTGGTTTTTCATGCCGCCCCAGTTCAGCGCGGTTTTGCCACCCCACGCCGCATCGACCATCGCCAAGGTCGTGGTGGGAATGTGAATCACCTTCACGCCCCGTTTCCAAACCGATGCAGCAAACCCCACGGCATCGCTGAGGGCTCCTCCGCCTGTGGTGATTACGATTGAATGACGGGTAAGATGCCATTCAGCGAACCTTTCGAAAAGTTCTGGCAACTTGTCAAGTGCCTTCAATGCTTCTCCACCTGGGCACTCGAGCTCGTGCACTGCGGCGTCCCCGCATGCCTCAGCCAAGACGACCCGGTACTCGTCAACCAAGGAGTTGTCCAGCATGGGCTCGCGAATCCAAGCCACCGCGTCAGGTTGCAACTCCTTTAACGCAGTTTTCCAGAGAGGTTGGGAGGCATTCACTTCGAGGAATCTTCCGCAAAGGTCAAAAAAAAGGCCGCGCCATGCGCAGCCTTGAAGTGGTACCACCGGGATTCGAACCTGGGACACACGGATTTTCAATCCGTTGCTCTACCAACTGAGCTATGGTACCTTTTCAGCGAGCGCAAATGTACACAAGTTTTCTCTGCCACCGAAGATTTCCTAGGAAACCGATCGTCGAGTCGGGTCAAACTGCTTGGCTGCTTGTTGGAGTTTTTTGTCGTTTCATGGGTTAAATCGATGTTTTTGTCGGGCGAGTCGAAAAATTCACACAAAAAAAACAGGGAGGGCCATTTGAGGGATTATACGACACAATCCTTCTGAATTCAAGATGTTTTCATTGCATTATGTTAGACCCTGTTTTTTTGAGCTTTTCGGCTCCGAGAAAAGAGGGTATAATCTTTTGGACTTGCAGGTATCCTGTTGCTTTTTTGAGCCTGCTTTGGCCTCATTTTTTGATGGCTCGCACTGTTGAAATGAATTCTTATTAACCCCAAACTGTTATCGCTATGCGAACATTTATTTCTGTTCTCTCGGTGCTGTGTATGACGGGGCTGCAGGCTCAATTCCTGTCGCCCGGCGTCTTTGCCCCAGCTCCCGAGGGGTATTGCATCTCCATCGAAACCGTCGCCACCCACGAGGGCGGTGACTTGGATGGTTTGACGACCTACCGTCTCTACCTCAACTGCTTGAATGAAGACGATTATCTGTCATCGTGTTCAGGAGACTCTTCGAATCCCATGATTCTCGATGCTTCCTCAGGCTCGTGGTACAACAACGCGTTGAACACGAGTTGGAGCGCCGCCGGATTGAACCCGGCATTTATTGCTGTGTTCCCGGACATGGCCTTCGACAGCTTCCTCACCATCGGTGCGGAAGATGCCACCACCCCTGCCGCTCAGCAACCTTCCACCATTTGGGGAAGCATTGACGCGAGCGCAGAATTTACAGGCCCTGCTGCAGGCACGAACTTGACGGTTGACGATGAAACGGGCGGTGCGTGGTACACGCCGTTCCCCGGCGCAGAAGCTGCAGGTACTCACGTGGCCTTTGCGGGTGAAGATTTGAAGGTCTTGATCATGCAAATCACCACGGCGGGCACCTTCTCAGGACAAGTGCAATTGCAAGTGTTCATGAACGCCGACCAAAACGACGAGTGGCGCGACGTGTTGACGTTTGACGCATGTGCCGTTCCAGGTTGCGTGGACGATTCTGCGTGCAACTACGACGAGTCTGCGACCGAGGACGACGGTTCCTGCCTGTTCTTGGACTGCAACGGCGACTGCGGCGGAACGGCTGTGCTCGACGCGTGTGGCATCTGCGACGGTCCAGGTGAGATTTACGCATGCGGATGTTCCGACATCCCTGAAGGCGACTGCGACTGCGACGGCAACCAGCTCGACGCCCTTGGCGTGTGTGGCGGCGACTGCGCTGCTGACGCCGATGCGGACGGCATCTGCGACGACGTGGACGACTGTGTGGGCGCGCTCGACGCGTGCGGCATCTGCAACGGTCCGGGCGAGATCTACGAGTGCGGGTGTTCTGACATCCCCGAAGGCGATTGCGACTGCAACGGAAACCAACTTGACGCGCTCGGAGTGTGCGGCGGAGACTGTACGGCGGATGCCGACAGCGACGGCATTTGCGACGACGTGGACGACTGCGTGGGCGCGCTTGACGCGTGCGGCATTTGCAACGGTCCAGGCGAGATCTACGAGTGCGGGTGTTCTGACATCCCCGAAGGCGATTGCGACTGCGACGGCAACCAGCTTGACGCCCTCGGCGTGTGTGGCGGCGACTGCGCTGCGGACGCGGATGCTGACGGCATTTGTGACGACGTAGACGACTGCATTGGCGCGCTTGACGCGTGCGGCGTTTGCAACGGTCCAGGCGAGATTTACGCGTGCGGCTGCTCGGACATCCCTGCGGGCGACTGCGACTGCGACGGCAACCAGCTTGACGCCCTCGGCGTGTGTGGCGGCGACTGCGCTGCGGACGCGGACGCGGACGGCATTTGTGACGACGTGGACGATTGCGTGGGTACGTTGGATGCGTGTGGCATTTGCAACGGCCCAGGTGCCATCTACGACTGCGGATGTTCTGACATCCCTGCAGGAGACTGCGACTGCGCTGGCAACCAGCTTGACGCGCTTGGCGTGTGTGGCGGCGGCTGCGCGGCGGACGCGGATGAAGATGGCATCTGCGACGACGTCGACGATTGCGTCGGAGCGTATGACGATTGCGGCGTATGCAACGGCGATGGCATCTGCGATGGCAGTGGCAGTGGCGAGGCGACTTGTTACACGTCGGCTGAAGTTGGAGGTTGCCAGACAATTGAATTTGTCATGCAGGGAGGCCCTGTGTTGGGTTTCATTTATGATGACGGGACTTGTGTGGGCTGTTGGGCAGATGACATTTTTGTCGTTGTTAACGACGAGTCTGGTTCATGTACCTATTGGAGTGG